>Ga0233433_10000150_pt1 | contig 83331 bp, 74 predicted proteins | sample SI_122_August201_5_FD_179868 | JGI IMG/M metagenome (GOLD analysis project Ga0233433, IMG submission 179868) | Seawater microbial communities from Saanich Inlet, British Columbia, Canada - SI_122_August2016_100_MG | ecosystem: Environmental > Aquatic > Marine > Inlet | place: Canada: British...
CCACCGTCGGATTAAAGGTCAGCGTGGCACTGTTGTTGCCCGAGTAGGCGCCCGCCTGCTGGCCGCTCAGCGTGCTGTGCACGACAAACGAGGCCGCACCGCCCCCCGTAACCGCTTCGCTGAACGTCGCCGTGAGATTAGACGTCGAAGGCGCACTGGCGAAGGCGGCCACGGGTGAGGTACTGCTGACGGTCGGCTGCGCCTCCACCGACCGGCCGACGAGCAATAGGCAAACCAGGACCAGTGCCGCAGATCGACCCAGCAGGCACACAACCCCGGACAATAGCTTGCTATATATATTCGTGAAAGTCTGTCGCGACAAGAGAGAACGAAAGAAAGCCAAGCAAGGGGGCCCAGCAACCGAACCCGCCCACAGGACAATTATTCCAACCCACAGCACCTTGCGGCTAAACCAGTGCGATAAGCGTCTGTGTGCACGATCAGCCATGTTAGTCATGAATGCATCCCGAGCGATAGACAGCGTAGCATCCTACGCATTTGCGATGTCCTGGGATTTCCTCTTCACTTACACCACGAGTGGTAACCTTACCGACTCGACAAGCGTTACTAACAGTACGCAATCGAGACCCTCCACAATTGGGGAATTTCGGTGAATAGGTCATATTGAAACTGGCTACCTGGTGATAGATCATTCAATTGGCTAAAGCGTTTCTTGTAGCAAAGTGCAAACTGGCCGCATGCTACTGCGTACCGACTGGCAGAAAAAGACACATCGTACTACTATATTCATAAATAACCACAATATACTGACTTAAACAAATATTTAAACAAACATTAAGCATGTATTTAAACAAAATAGACAACGCTGGACTTACAGGTAATTTTATCCGTTTTTAGATAAGCAGTGCGTTCATTAAAGGACTTAATGGTGAAATATTTCGACCTATTTTAACCGAGATATGGCGAGGAAAGACGGCCCGTCAATCCCATAACGCCTGCAAGACTAATATATCGGACAATCTGGCTAAATACTGTGATCTATATCAACAATTCAGTAAATAACTAGTCCCAAGAGCATCTAAGGCCCATGCCCGTATTCACGCGACAACTCTTTGCCGCGGTGATCGGCGCCTCTTCCTCGACCTCCTCGAAGCCCTTCTCCCCTTCATCCTCCAACGCGTTGGGCAATTCCATCTTGGTTGTCTACCCGATCATAATTCCATCGTCCACTGCAACGGCTCCCGTGCGATGCCCTGCTGCTTCGCCCAATCAATCAAGGCATCGCACGAGCCGCCCAACAACTGTTTGCGGATATCGTCGACCTGGGCCAGCACCTCTTCGCCCGGCTGCACCAATTTCATATTGTCACGGCTGCCGCCTATCCAGCGATAGCTATAACCGAAAATAACGACCTTTGAGGTCTGCTGACTCAGATTCGGGGCCGCCGTGTGAAACACGCGGTTTTCGAACAAGAACGCATCACCCGCCTTAAGACAGAGATCGACCGCATTTTCTGGATCGACCCCGCCCTTGGGAATCGGCAGGGGCGTCGGCAGTCGGTGTGAGCCGGGCGCGAACATCGTAAAACCCGAGCGCGGCTCGGGAAAATCCGTCAGGCAATAGCCGACCTTGATGCCGGCCCGCACTAGATGCCCGTGTCCTAGATCCTCGGTCATGCCGATATCACGGTGCCAACCGCGCTGCGGCGTCTCGCCGGCATCGTCCTGCGGGTATTTGTAAATGATCGCGGTGGTATGTAGGTGGATATTCGCCGAGAGCAATTGCACCAGTAAAGGCACCGTCGCCGAATGCGCCATCAAGGGGTGGAATTCCCGCGCCTCAACAATGCCCGGCCGACGCTGCACATAGTGCGGCCTGGCATCCGGATGCTGCTCCCGCACAAACTCTGCGACCATCCGGTCGCTGACATTTGTTAGTTGCTCGATCTCCTCCGAGTCTAAGGCACTCGGCACTACGAGATAGCCGTTTTGATCGAAAAAATCCCGCTGATCGTCCTGCAATCGCACCAGTTTCATATTTATTCCTTCTTAATACCCATTGATCTCATGCCCGTTATATATCTATAATTGCTTGCACATAATGTATGTAAACTTCATTTCAGGTGAGCAAATATCAGGAGCCGCACAATGGCATCCACACATTCTCTCAGCATCCACAACCTCGACCGGCACCTCAACGAATTATCGCAACAGGGCTATACCATAATACCCGGCTATCTCGACCGCCAAACTACCGCGGCTATTCGCGCCCATATAGACGCGGTAGTAGCCAGCGACCTGCCGGATAAAAATCTAACCTGGGCCGATACCGACAAAGCCCGCATCTACCGCAACGACGAGCAAGGCATTCGCCAACTGCGCCACCCGATCGTCGGGAATATCATGCCCGAGATCGCCAATAATCCTCAAACCATTGAATTGGGCCGCTTGCTGCTCGGCTCCGACCTCGCGAACCTACGCATGCGCGAACAGGTCCTCAGCCGCACCGACCCGACACCGCCGCCCTACGGTCCCAGCGGCTGGCACATTGACGCGCCCTTTACAAAGGAAGAATACGAATCGACGCCACGGCGGATCTATTACCAGCTACTACAGTATTGCAGTACGGTAGAATCGGGCGGTGGTGCCTTTATGCTGGTCCCCGGCTCACACAAACTCACTTATGCGGCCAACGCTGAACCCCGCAGCGAGGAGCAGCGGCAACAGCTGCAGAAGGATCCGATCGGCGTCGCCAGCATCGACCCTGACGAAGGCATCGAGGTCTGTGCCAATGACGGCGACCTGATCATCTTCAACGCCATGTGCCTGCACTCCGCGTCAAAGAACGCGAGCCAACAGACGCGCTATGTTTATTTTACGTCCTTCTACGACGCCTCCGCCGAGTGGCTGGTCGATTTCGTGCGCAATACCAAATACCGCGACGGTTTCCCCGATTCGCTCTACCTGGGATTGCCCGAGGAATTGCACCATCTTTTGGCGCACTGACTTTGCCGGCTAATACACCACCGACGCGATATGCCGCAAGCTCTGTTGCCGAGCATCCCCGCTGATCTGGATATGCAATAGATACATCCCAAGCGGCACCAAGCGCCCTGCGCGGTCCTTGCCGTCCCAAGCCAACGCCTGCGGGCCGGCCACCACCTCCAGCATCTGCTCATAGAGCAACCGCCCCGAAAGAGCAAAGACCCCGAGCCACAACGGCCGGGGATTCGCGTAGCCGACGATACCGAATTAAAAGCAATGGTCTCACAATCGACAATCAACCGTTGCTTTGCGAGAAAGAAACGCCAGCGCTATTTTTATTCTTTCCCGCCCCGAGCGAGCAGGGAATATCTATTGAAAATACCCGACACTACCCGACATCCCTCATAGGAGTTTTCCACTACATGCATATCACAGACGAGCAACTAGCCAGATACAAAAAAGCGGGGTTTCTCATCGTCGAAAACTTCCTCAGCAAAGAAGAACAAGAAGCCGCACTCGACGGCATCTTCAGCCTCTTCGCCCCCCCCTACGACCGCTGGATCGCCAACAACCGCGAAAACGACACCGCGAACCAAGGGCTATTCCCCTGGGACCACTCGGGCCTAAACCACGTCACGACTCACCCCGATCTGGTCAACGCCGCTGAACGCATTTTGGGCACGCGCGAAATCCGTCTCGGCGAAGGCCATCTCGGCATAAAATACGCTGGCCAAGAGCACAATACCAACTTCCATATCGACTACGGCAACAACACCCTTGGCCCGCTAATCGACCCCGACGATTTTATGCACCTGGCTTGCTTTTATTGCTTTGACGACGTGACGATAGATACCGCGCCGATCCGCATGGTAGCGAACGGTCACCCCGACGAAGAGTTCGTAGCGATGGTCGTGCCCGGCGGCTCGGTCTGCCTCTATAGCGTTTTTACCCGTCATGCGGCATCGGATTTCATCGGAGAGACGGGCCACCGCCCGGCGATGTGGGTGGGCTTTAACCGCAAGGACCGCCCCTGGGACGGCGCCCGCACCTTCACCTACAAAAGCGGTGCCAAAGGCGAGGCGATGAACCGCTTTATGGCCGAAGCCAGCCCGCGCCAGCGCGAGCTACTCGGTTTCCCGCCGCCGGGCGATGCGCTGTGGACGGAGCAATATACCGAGGGCATGGCAACGCGTTATAAGGGCTTTGACCCGGCGCCTTATCACGCGGCAAGGAAATAACAAAAGGCGCAAGATGATATAAGCCTTATGGGGCTATAGCGTAAAAGGCCGGCGCCCTGCGGACATCGGGGTCACCGGCCTTTTACGCTAGCTTCACAAGGTATGCACATTCGCCAACACAGGATGTGCATGCGAATAATTTAAGCGTTATGGTTTCTGACAATTCTTTTTGCTATACAGGCTCGATATAATCTATGGCTTAAGCGTAGACCGCCTGTATCATGGCATTGATATAACCGAAGCAGTAGGCATACGACTGATAATAACCCTTCGGATCGTCGGCGCTGCGCGGGACGTGGTCGGGATCAATACCATAGGAGTACCCCGTCTCCTTGAGCGCCTTTAATACCCGGACGAAGTCCATATCCCCTTCATCGGGCAGGGCCTCGCGGAAACTATAGCGCTGGCCGAGCAGGTTGCGGTAATGCACCAGGAAAATCGCATCGCGGCTGCCGAAGTAGTCTATGAAGGGGTAGATTCCAGTAGCCGGGTCTTCGAGCATTTCGGCGATGGAGCCGACGCAAAAGTTCCAGCCGTGATACGCACTGCGCTGAGTATCAATAAAACGCTTCATGCCCTCGAAGTCATTGAGCACTTTGTCAACACCCTTATAACCAGGAGGCGTGGGCGGGTCTTCCTGCGAATTGCCCATGCGCACCTTGTATTCTTCCGCCACCGGAATCATGCGTTCGAGCAGATACTCGATACGCTCCCAGTGCATCTCCGCCGTAACGCGCCCGGCATCGGTCAGCTGGGCCTGTTCTTCGGCCGGGATCTTGTCCAGACGGAATGCGGTGTGGAGGTAGCCGCCGCGGCCTTCTTCCTGTTCGGTGCGATCGATCGGCAGAATGCAGGTGTTATAGCGCAAAGAGTTGATGCCGGCGCGCGAAGCGGTACGGATCATTTCGCATACCAGGTCGATCTCGCGGTCGCGCTCCGGGCTTTTACCGAAATAGATGATATTGGGCAGCTTCTCATAGATCGGCACAGCGCTCATGTCCAGCGTCAGCCCAAAGGACTCGTGACGCTCTCTTTCCCGAACCAATTCATCAAGATCCCAACCCCGGTCGGGATGAAAGGGGAAGACGGCGGCCTTGTGGTGTACACCACAGCGTTGGAGAAAACGCAAATCTTCATCGCTTGACCCAAAGCCCTGCGTGCGCACATACATGCGCCCGTCGCTCGCCGGAGTTGACCCGGCGCTCCCGGCGGCCGAAGCCGCGGCTTCGCCGGCGGCGAGCCCTTTTTCGAATGGATCCGATTCCTTCATCTGATTCTCCCTTACTATGGCATTGACATGGTGCGGCAGACAACCCACATGATTGCTCTATTCGTCTTGGTCAATTCTATACCCACTGGCCGGCGCGGTCAATCCCGTGTCAAACAAAGCAAAACCTTATTGCTACCCGGCCCTTATGGGTATAGTGTCGCCTCGATTCTACACGGTCGAACGAAATGGAGTCGCTGACCCGCAACCTGACCATACTACAACCTACACGCCCTTCAACTCCACCTCGTGCTTGTGGTGACAAGCGGCCAGATGCGGCTGGCCCCCCTTATAATCCTCCAATACCGGTATCTGCTCGCGACAGAGATCGCTACTATAACGACACCGCGGCGCAAAAGCGCACCCCGTACCCACCTCGGTCAACTCCCCAGCCTCGCTCACATCCTCGTCCTCGTCCATCCACACCGCGTGCGGGTCCGGTGCCGGTGCGGCGTTGAGCAACATCGCCGTATAGGGGTGCTGCGGGTCGGAGAACAATGCTTCCGTCTCCGCCTGCTCCACCAACCGCCCCTGGTACATCACTGCCACCTCGTCGCACAAATAGCGCACCACGCTCAAATCGTGTGCGACAAAGAGCAAGGTGAGATTGAGGTCCTGCTGTAGTTCCTGCAACAGATTTAGAATCTGCGCCTGCACGCTGACATCGAGCGCGGAAACCGGCTCGTCGGCGACGATCAGCGATGGGCTGAGCGCCAGGGCGCGCGCGATGCCGATGCGCTGGCGCTGACCGCCAGAAAAGGCGTGCGGATAACGGCGTATATACCGGGGGTCCAAGCCCACCCGCTCCATCAACTCCGTCACGCGCAACTCGCAATCGCGCGACGACCAACCGTGCGCGACCAAGGGCTCTGAGATCAGATCCAAAACCGGCATGCGTGGGTTCAACGACGAGTAGGGGTCCTGGAAAATCATCTGCGCCTCGCGGCGGACTTCCTTGATCTGCCGGCGCGACAACTTCGCCATATCGACCACCTGCCCACTCTGCTGGCGAAAGAGGACCTCCCCGCCGGTCGGATCCAAGGCCCGCAGGATCATCCGCCCCGTAGTCGTCTTGCCGCAACCGCTCTCGCCGACTAGCCCGAGAATCTTACCCTGTTCCAGCGTAAAGCTCACACCGTCGACCGCCTTTACCCAACCGGTCTGCCGTTGCAAAAGGCCTCGGCGCACCGGGAAGTGCTTTTTAAGGTCCCGCACTTGCAGAATCGCGTTATCGGCGATGGTCGCTGAATCACTCATCGATCAACTGCCTTCTTCGGTATGGATAAAACAACTCGCATAATGGCCCTTGCTTACCTCTACATGCGCCGGCATCTGTCGTTTGCATTTATCGCCGACCTGCTTCGTACAACGCGTATGGAACGGACAGCCCGTAGGCAGGGCAAAGGCACTCGGCACACTGCCCTCAATCGGTTCGAGGCGCTTGTCCTTATTGGTCAGACTCGGAATCGAATGCAACAGCGCCTGGGTATACGGGTGCGCCGGGTTATCGAAGATCTCAACCACCGGCCCTTCTTCGATCACCTGTCCCAGGTACATCACATAGACGTATTCGACCGTATGCGCTATCACGCCCAAGTCGTGCGTAATCAACATCAGCGCCAGCCCCAACTCGCGCTGCAAACGCTGGATCAGTTTGAGCACCCTGGCCTGCACCGTCACGTCGAGCGCAGTGGTCGGCTCGTCGGCGATCAACAATCTGGGTTTGCTCGCCAGCGCCATCGCAATCATCGCTCGTTGGCGCATACCGCCCGACAACTGAAAGGCATAATCGTCGGCGCGTTCGTCCGGTCCGGAAATGCCCACCAAATCCAATAGCTCCACTACCCGCCGCCTAGCCGCCTGATCATCCATCGGGTCGTGCAGCTGGATCATCTCGGCGATCTGGTTGTGGATCGTATGCACCGGCGAGAAGGCCGTCATCGGCTCCTGGAAGATCATCGAAATATCGCCGCCGCGGATCTGCCGCATCTCGGCGCTGCCCGAGTCGATCGTCGCCAGATCGACCACTTGCTCGTCGAGTTTGCGCCGGTAGCGAATATGGCCGCTGGTGATCTTGGCCCCCGGCGGCAGGATGCGCAATAGCGCATTGGAGGTCATGGTCTTGCCGCAACCGCTCTCGCCGACGATGCCAACCGCCTGGCCGGCGTCGATGCGAAAACTAACGCCGTTAAGCGGGCGCACCACACCCTCGTCGCGGTCGATCACCACGCTGAGATTCTCCACATCAATAAGCGGAGCGTCTGTCGCTTCTGTGCTCATAATTCCCTCATATCAACGACTCGAATACGGATCGGCCGCGTCGCGCATGCCATCGCCCATCAAATTGAAAGACAGCACGGCAAGCAAGACAAAGAGCCCTGGCAGCAATAACCACGGCGCCATCGCCACCGCCTGGAAATTTTGTGCCTTCTGCAATAACACGCCCCAGCTGACCACCGGCGCCCGCAGGCCTATGCCTAAAAAACTCAACGCGGTTTCGCCCAAGATCATGCCCGGAACCGCCATAGTCGCCGAGGTGATCACGTGGCTGAGAAAAGACGGTAACAAGTGTTTGAATATAATTTTGACCTCGTGCGTACCCGAGAGCCGGGCGGCGACGACAAAATCCTCTTCGCGCAGCGATAGAAAACGACCGCGCACCACCCTGGCCAACCCCGTCCAGCCCATCAGCGAAAGGATAACCATCACCCCAAAATAAACCCGCAAAGGCGGCCAGTGCGCCGGTAATGCCGCCGAAAGCGCCATCCATAGCGGTAACTGCGGGATCGCCATCAACACCTCGATCAGGCGCTGGATTACGATATCGATCCAACCGCTATAATAGCCGGCCAAGCCACCGAGGAAAATCCCAATAAAAAAGGTCAGTGCCACACCGACCAAACCGATGGTCAACGATATGCGCGACCCGTAGAGGATGCGGCTGAACAGATCGCGGCCCAAGTCGTCGGTGCCAAAGAGAAACATCGGCCCGGTGCCGGCCGTGAACAGATGCGTATCCGCGTCAAAAAGGTTCCACATCTCGTAGACGGGACCGTCAGCGAAAAAATAGACCGGATACCTGCGCTCCACATCGAGCAGGTATTGCCTTTCCCACACATCAGCTTGCGGGTCTCCCACCAGGCCGTAGACAAAAGGCCGCAAATGGAAACCGCCCTCGTGGTCAAAAAAGCGAACCTCCTGCGGCGGACAGAGCACGTAATCCGGATGGCGCTGGTTCGGGTCGTAGGGCGAAATGAATTCGCAGGTCGCGGCGACGCCGTAAAATACCAACAATACCGCACTGCCCATCAGCGCTAGCCGATGGCGGCGGAAGCGGATCCACATCAGTTGCCACTGCGAGGCAAAGGCCAAGTCTTGGTCTTGGTCTTGCGCCTCGGTTGAAGTTTCTTGTGCGTCGATGGTAGTCAGCTTGGCCTCACTCATAACGGATCCGCGGATCGGTGATGGCCAGGAGGATATCCGAGAGCAGCGTACCAATCACCGTCAGCGCGCTGAGCATCAACAGGAAACTGCCGGCCAGATACATATCCTGATTTTTAAGCGAGTCAAGCAGCAAGGGGCCCGTCGTCGGCAGGCTCAGCACCACGGCGATGATCGCCGCCCCCGAAATAAGGTGCGGCAACATCCAGCCGACGGTACTGATAAAGGGGTTGAGCGCGATCCTAAGCGGGTATTTGATCACCAGGCGGATAGGATGCAGGCCCTTAGCCAAAGCCGTCGTCACATAGGGTTTGCCCAACTCGTCCAGCAGATTGGCGCGCATAATGCGCACCATGCCCGCCGTACCGCCCATGCCGATCACCACCGCCGGAATCCACAAATGCGCCAGCAGATCGCCGAGTTTGCCCATGCTCCAATCGGCACTAGCGTATTCTGGGGAAAACAAACCGCCAACCGCGATGCCAAACCACTCATAGCCCAGATACATCAGCACCAGTGCCAGCAGGAAGTTCGGCGTCGCCAGACCGACAAAGGCCATAAGCGTCGCCGCGTAGTCGAGCACCGAATATTGCCTGAGCGCCGAATACACCCCCACCGGAAAAGCGATCAGCCAGGTCAACAAAGTTGCCGAGAAGGTAATCAACAAGGTAAAACCCAAGCGCTCCCAGATCAGGTTGTTGACCGACTGTCCGTACATCACCGAATAGCCCATATTGCCGACAAGGATGCCGCCAATCCACTTGAAATACTGGATATGCAACGGGTCGTTGAGATTGTAACGGGCGCGCAGTGCCTCGATCTGTTCCTCGGAAATATCCTGGCCTTCCGCCTGCAACTCCTGTAAGCGCGAGGTGATAATATCGCCCGGCGGCAATTGGATAATGATAAAGATCAAGACCGAAATCGCCACCAAGGTGGGAATCATAAGCAATACGCGGCGGATAATATAGTTTAGCATAAGATTAATCCTGCTGTAGATACCAGGTCTCGGGATAATACGGCCATGACCAGCGCGAATCCCAGCCCCAGTAGCCGTCTGTCGGCACATTGCGCAGCCGGTCGCTGACGATCACCGGATGTGGCCCCTGCCCGATCACACCGAGCACCCATAAATTCTCGGACTGGCTGCGAAGAATATTCTTGCCCATGCGGATGCGCTCTTCCACGTCCGCCGTGCGGCGCAACACCTCCCACCATGCAATAAGCTGTTTGACTTCGGGCGGCGGCTCCATGCCGCGCGCGCCGTCGGAGCGATACCAGCGCGCCCACTCCGGCCACTGCGTCACCTCCTGCCCAGTGTGCATCGGCACATACCAAAAAGGCTCGATCGGGAAAAGAATATCCGTATTGCGATCGGCGTGCCAGATGCTCATGTTCATGTGTCCGCCCTTGGTGCGGATCCCCTGCAACGCGCCGCTGATCTGCTTGAGATTGATATGCAGCCCCACCTCGCGCCAGTGCGCGGTGACCAGATCCACCGTGATCTGCTTGGGCGTCTCGCCGATGGTGTATTCGAGCGTGATCTCCAGCGAGCTGCCATCGGTGTGGTCGCGCCGTCCGTCGCCGTCGCGATCGATCATGCCCATCTCGTCAAGCAAGGCCATCGCCCGTTGCGGGTCGTGCTCGGCATAGGCGCTGGCGAATTCCGGCTCGAAATACCGACTCGACTCGACCACCGTCAACTGGCGCGGCACCGCCTGCCCGTAGTAGGCGATATTGTTGATTTCGTCGCGGTTAATCGCCAGCGATAGCGCACGGCGAAAACGCACGTCCTGAAAAATCGACCGCAGCTTGTCGTCGGGATGCGTCATATTGACCATCAGCGCCACATCCGAGCCATAGGGTCGCGGCCAAAGATAGACCGAATAGTCGTTTTCTTTTTCGAAGCGTTTGAAAAGCGGGATATCCGAGGTCTTAAACTGCCGCCCCGCAAAATCCACCTGCCCCGTCGAAGCCTTCGCGGCCATAATCTCGGCGCTGTCGACCTTCTGCACTTCGAGAAAGTCTATATAGGGCAATTGATTGCCTTCGGGGTCGACCTTGGGATAATAGGGATTGCGGCGCAAACGGATCCTCGTCGAGGTCTTGTCGACGACCATATAGGCGGTCTGCACCGGCTTAAAAAAAACGAGTAGATCGCGGGTATTGCTAACCGCCTGAAAATACGTGCGCCAATCCTGTAAACCCAGTTCTTCCGCCTCGCGTTCAAGCTGCGCCTGGTCGGTAAAAGACGGGTGATAGCGCCGCATGAAATGCGCGGGTAGAGACAAGTGCGAACTATTGTGCGCCAGGTGCATAATGAAGAGCGGCATCGCCTGCGGGAAGTGATAGCTAAAGCTATGCTCGTCGTTTTTTTCGATGCGCGAACCCTTGAAACGCGGCGAAACCACCGGCGTCAGGCTCTTGTTCATTTGCACGTGGTCAAACCAAAAGACAAAATCGTCGGCGGTCACCGGATGGCCGTCGGACCACTTGTGCCCGGGCCGCAGAAAAATCGTCAGCGTCTTCGAGTCCTTGCTGTATTCGTAGCGCTCGGCGAAATTCGGCAGGGCCAATTGCAGTTGCGGCCCCGGACGCAATGTGCCTTCGGGCACATTGAGCAACTGCTCGCCGGCCCAGAACAATCGTGCGGTGCCGCCATAACGGCCGATCTCGTCGATGGGCGTAACGACGATCGGATCATCCGGCAAACGCTGTGCAACCGGCGGTAACTCGCCCGCAGCGACCTGTGCGTCGAGTAGCGGCGACTGCTTGAAGCTGGTCAAGCCAATCTCGGACGCCTTGCTCGGTGCGTGGAACCAGGCCTCGGGCCAGGCATCGCGCGGGATATCGCGCGCGCCTTCCTGTTCGGCCGGTGCCCTTACCGCGGGCACGCTTTCTTCCGACGCGGTGAAATGCCTTTCCTCGCCGCCGCACGCCAACAAACTCAGACTTGCCATAAGCGCCAACAGGCACCCGGCCCGTACTTCAATCATAAACACACGATCACTATGGTGTCGCACCACCCGACAAGAACAAACACCGCGACTACCAAAAAAATAGGCGAGCCAATACCTGATCAGTTCGCCTAATGAAGTTTGCTTTCCAAAAATCGCGTAGAAAGTCTAACCACAATCAACCCCGAACGCCAGAGGGCGCACAAACCAGTGCGGTATAGGATCGGCAACGACAAAAAGATATATTCCGCGATAGACATAAATTACGGATCTTTGCTGTAGTTTTATATCTGCGATGGATCAAAAATTGAATGAATGAACTAAAACTTTTTACCGACGGCAGCGTGCACGCGCAATCCGCGATTGGTTACGGGGCCTATCTCTCGCTGTCTGGGCATCGACTCCCTGGCGAATCTCTAGCGGCGCACGTACAGACAAAACGTTTTACGCATACCTCTTCAACAAAACTAGAGTTGCAAACGCTATTGTGGGCATTGAGCGAAACAACATTACCCGGTCATACGCTCGCCGTGTATACGGATTCACAGAACATCGTGAGCCTTCCGGATAGACGCGAACGATACCAGCAAAGCGATTTTCGCGCAAAAAACAACAAGCCCCTCAACAATGCAGATTTATACCGGGAGTTTTACCGTTTTACCGAGCAATTAGACTGTACTTTTATCAAAGTAAACGGGCATCAAAGAAAAAAAGAGCAAGATGAGATCGGCCGAATTTTTACCCTCGTTGATCGAATGGCGCGACACGCACTCAGGAACGAAAAAAAAGACCGCGCCCGATAGGTATTCTTCTTGATATTAGCCCAGGTCACTCCCGACTCATAAGCTCTATCTCTCTCCGCGTCGCGACACGCCCCCAATCGCGCACAGGCACTGATTCCTCGCCCTCTTACGGGTATTCGCGCATCAACCGCAAACACCCGTAAAAGGGGCCACTTTTATCATGGCTGTCCCTTTATTTGATACGCACCTCGCGCCCCTTCGCCGCCGACTCGTAGATCCCGTCGAGCATCTTCTGCACCATCAGCCCGTGTTCGCCCGGCGCCATAGTCTCTTTGTCGTGGTGCACGTGGTCGACGAAGTTGCGCATCTTCTTGGAGAAGGCGTCGGCCGCCGCCCCCGTCGGCAACCAGTCGGGCTTGATACTGACCATATGGTCGTTGGCGTCGGTAAACAGCCCCGGTGGATCCCAGGTCGCCCCGCCCTTCTCGCCCATCAGGGTGAAGTTCCACTCCTCCTTGGCGATATGCGCGGCGAAACTGGCCTCGATATTAATCGTCGCGCCATTTTCAAAACGAATCTGCCCGACCGCCAAGTCTTCAACCGTATACGACTTGTGGTCCCAGTTCGGCCACATCGACACCACATTCGACTTCTTGTTGCCCAAATAAGTGTAGATGCTGCCACTGGCCGCCACCGGCTTGGGCGAGCCCATCACGTAGTGCGTCGTCTCCAACACGTGCACGCCGATATCGATTAACGGCCCGCCGCCCTGCAAGTCCTTGCGACCGAAGACGCCCCAGTTGGGAATGCCGCGGCGACGCAATGCCTGCACCCGCCCGTACATGATCTTACCGAGGTCACCATTGTCTACCGCCTTCTTGATAAACTGCGTGCGCGGCTCGTAGCGGTGCTGGAAACCGATGACCAATTTTTTGTGATTCTTCTTCGCCGCGTCGAGCATCTTCTGCCCTTCGCTCGCGTTCATCGCCAACGGTTTTTCGACGATGACATGCGCCCCGGCGTTCAGCGCCGCAACAGTGCAAGGCGCGTGCAGCCCATTCGGCGTGCAGACGCTCACCGCGTCCGGCTTAACCTGCTTCAACATCTTCTTGTAATCGGTATACGCCTCCGGAATCTCGTATTCCTCACAGCGACTCTGCACGCTCTGCGCCATCACATCCGACGCTGCCACCATTTCAACGTCTTCCATCTCCTTGTAATAACGCATATGCGCCCCGGCGATGCCGCCCGCGCCGATAAAGGCAACGCGCAGTTTATCCTTCTTGCTCTTAGCCATTACTTCTCCATTCGATTAGAGTTAATCTTACAGCATCTAGCGAAAGCACTGAAGCGACGTGAGGACCATTCGGTCGCCGCGCGCGTCTCCGGTCTCTTGCTAGTCCCCCGGGCCCGTCGCCCCTCGGGGCGCCTTCGCGCCAACTCCCCAGCAACCGCCCGACCAGCCCCTTTTCTCCGCCCCACTCCCAAAAACATCCTACGTCGCACCCGGCGACCAAACCTCGGAAACTTTCAGCGGACTCCGTTATGACCTATATCTATCTAAATTTCGGCGTTAAAATTTAGTCTATTTCCCATTCCCGGCAAGACACAGAAAAACCGGCCAATGACCGGTTTCGCCTTTCCCTTCTGTTTCTTTTTTTTCGCTGAAGCAGCTAAGAGCTGGCCGGGGTATTTCCCGAGAGGACTGCACCTTGGAGCCAACCAAGGATGGTCGGCGAGAATGAGCGTAGGGCCTGCCCTCTGCCAGCCCGTACGCTACCCCGCCTGAAATTCGTCAATCAACGCCCGCACCCCCGCATGCCCATCCACTCCTCGCCCCGGATGCATCACCAGACGATAGCGAAATACCGCCTTATCTCCGCCTGGAATCGTCAAGCTCTCGTCGATATTCTCGTCTTTCTTAAAATCGTGCACGCCGAAAGCATTCGCGGTGAAAAGCCCATATCCGCGCACATGCCAGTATGAAGGGTGCCGCGGGTTATCTTGATGGTCGACGACCGTGTGCCCCCACTGCTCACCATTGGCCAACGGGCCCGAATAATCAACCCAAGCCGCCTGCACGCCCCAAGGCGTCTCCTCGCCCTCGCCATTCTCATAGACCTGGCCTGCGGAATTCTCGATACGGCCCTTGTCCTTAGCGTCCATCGACGTCGGCACGCGGATCGAGAACAACCCGCCCTCCTTGGTATCGCCAAAAGTCACATCGCCGTATTTGCAGCGAAACTCACTGCGCTGGTCCAACACCCGCAAGTCGCCCTCGACGCGAATCAAGATCGTGCGCCGCTCCTCCAATAAGCGTTCTCCCTCGGCCCCGAACCAGTCGATAATCCCGTCGATTTGCGCCACGTCGTCTTCAATGCCGACCACCGGCTCGCCACGCTGCAGCATCGTCCCGTGCCCGGTGCCCTCGTCCCAGAGATTCTCGCCATTGACCAAACCGTGCGCGGTATAAATGCCGCGATGATGGTAGTGGTCCTGGGTCTCGCCTTCGACTTCCTCCATCGGATAGGCGCGCGTCAAACCGCCGCCCTTGGGTGTCTGCACCGGATAGAAGTAGGGCCGGCACACATAGTGGCCGTAGCGGTATTCGGTAAAAAGCTGGCCGTCGATGCTGATGACGGCCTTGAAATTCTCGGGTTGTAGCTGGATATCGATCATCATTCCTCCTTATTTCACGCGGCTTGGCCGCAACAGCGTTTGTATTTCTTGCCGCTACCACAAGGACAGGGATCGTTGCGGCCCGGATCCTTCTGGTGCAGGGCCGCTTTGACCGCGTCTTTTTGTCTCGCCCATTCCATCACGCCCGTCGCCGGTCGGTTCTGTCTCAGCTCGTTGGCCATAAAGCGCATATAGGGATCGGCGTGCGCGAAATACATTTTATACCCCTTACAAAGATAGTTAAGCCCATCTTCGCCGCTCGGGGTTTTGGTAAAACGGTGTTTGGGGCAGCCGCCATTGCAGGCGAAGCGAAAATCGCATTCGACGCAATACTGCGGCAGCGCGTCCTTCTTGTCCTGCCCGAACTTCGCCTGCTCGGGGCTGGCGACCATATCGCGAATGCTCTCCTCGTGCACATTGCCCAGGCGATAATCCGAATAGACGAAGTGGTCACAGGAATAGAGATCGCCATTGTGCTCGATGATAAGCGCGGACCCGCAAGTTTCGGCGAAGATGCACAGACTCGCGTCCTGCCCCAGCCACGATCCCAGCGTCACGTCAAACATCTGCACGAAGACCTCGCCGACATCGTTGCGCACCCACTCGTCAAAAATCTTGCACAAAAACTTGCCGTATTGCCCCGAGCCAACCGACCACTTCGCAACCGGCGCCTTACCTTCGTAATCGGGGTCGACCAACTCCAGCCCGTCCTCGTCAACCTCGTGCGCGATACGCTCGACGATGGGGATAAACTGCATAAAACCCGAACCCTCTTCGCGCAAAAAGCGATAGATCTCCAACGGATCCGCGGCATTGTGGTTTTGCAGCACCGTCAGCGTATTATACTCCACCTCATACTTTTTGAGCATCTGCAAACCGGCGTAGACCCGGTCGTAGGTCGGTTTCTGCCCCTTGTCGACCCGGTAGCGGTCGTGGTATTCGCGGGGACCGTCTATTGACAACCCGACTAAAAATTTGTTTTCGGAAAGAAAGCCGCCCCACTCGTCGTCGAGCAGAATGCCATTCGTCTGAAAGGCGTTGGTGATGGCCTTGCCATTGGCGTAGAGCTCTTGCAGCTCTATGGCCCGGCGGTAAAAATCCAAGCCCATCAATGTCGGCTCGCCGCCCTGCCAGGCGAAGTTGACCTGTGGCACGTCCTGCGCCTCAATATACTGCTTGACGTAAAGCTCGAGCGTCTCGTCCGACATGCGCCAATTTTGGCCCGCCTGCGGGTAGAGCTTCTCCTTCTCCAGATAGAAGCAGTATTTGCAGTCAATATTGCAGATCGAACCCGAGGGTTTGGCCATTACATGGCTAGCCGCCGGTTTTTGTATCGTTTGTGTCGGTGTAGTCACGGTTTCCATATCTTCTTAGTTTGAGATCGTGCTTATGATAGTATCTACAACTCCTTAACGCAACTACAGGACATTTCTATGCGCACGATCTTCGTCGGGGACCTGCACGGTTGCGCCGCCGAGTTCGAGGACATTCTGGCCGCCACCGCCTACGATCAGACTGCAGATCACTTATTGCTCACCGGCGACGCCTTCGCCCGCGGCCCCGACCCACTAAAAACGTGGCGACTCATCCAGGAAACCAACGCGAAAATAGTACTGGGCAACCACGACGCAGGCCTCTTGCTGCACTTAGAAGAAAGCGCCGCCGGCCGCGACCCCAAACTGAAAAAAGCCGACCAGCGTTACACCTTCGCCGAACTCGAACCCGCGCACGGCGAAATCCTCGCCTGGCTCAGACAAGTCCCGCTCTATATCGAGACCGAAGGCTTTCTGCTCGTACACGCCGGCATCAACCCCGAAAAGGGCCTGGGCGGCACCCATCGCGAGGAATTCATCACCATCCGCACCTGGCCTCCGGCCAAAGGATACACCGGCCGCCGCTGGCACGACGCCTACCAACCCGTCCACCCCCTAATCGTTTTCGGGCACGACGCGCCCGGCGGCTTAGTCGTCAAAGAACGCGACGACAAACCCTATCTCCTGGGCTTGGACTCCGGCTGTGTCTACGGCAACCAACTCAGCGCCTATATACTCGAAGAAGCGCGGCTAGTACAGGTGCCGAGCCGGCAGCAGAAAGACGAATGGCTGCAGCGCGACGCATAAATCGTGCAATCGGCTTGCGTCTGCAGCATATACCTGTCGCCGGGACGCTGCGAGATTGATCGCGCCAGAACTTATCTTTGCGCCCGCCCGACAAGGTGTGCAAACACCTTATCCCAAATCGACCCCGCCATCGCCTCGGGGTGGAACTGCACCCCCAGTAACCGGCCATCCGCGCTCTCGATAGCCTCCACCAACCCGTCGCCGCTGCGCGCGCTTACCTGCAAACCCTCTCCAGGCCGGTCGATCGCCTGGATATGCGAGGAGTTGACGCGCGCATACCCGACACCGCCCAACTTCGACAATACCGTACCGGACTCGACCTTAACATCGTGCTCGATCGGCTTGGCGTCGTTGCGCTTAGGTGAGTGCGGCCCAACGCCGAGTTGCGCCTCAACATCCGACCAAATGGTCCCACCGAGCTCAGCACTGATAAACTGCATGCCATAACAGATGCCCAACACCGGCAACGCCCGTTGCTCTGCCATGGCAAAACTCCAGAGGTCGGCCTGTGCCCTTTGGGTTGGAGTTGGCGGTAAATCTTCGGGCAGTACACCGATCAACCCGCGTTCAATACCCGGACCGCCGGTGATCAACAACCCGTCAATGCGTTCCAACACGGGTTCAAGCGCCGCCCGCCCACTCGTCATCGGCAACACCAGCGGCGCGCCGCCGGCCCGCTCGACTGCCTCTATATAGCGGCGATCGAGTATCTGCTGACCGTCGGCGGTCAGGCTGCTGGTGATGCCGATGAGTGGGTGGGACATCAAACGCCGGCTTTAAACCGGGCGAAAAAGACCTTGTCGTCGAGCAACGTCAACGCCGAGAAGGTCTCAATATCGGTGCGCGAGGAATCGATGCGGCTGATCGCGCCGCGCAAGAAAGCCCACGCCTGGTCGTTGCCCGGCCCATACGACAGAATCCTATCGCTGAATTCCGCCTTCTCCGCGTCGCTCTTGCCACCGAGCCGATCGCCGAGCCAGGCCACCATCGCCTCGTCGGTGCCATTTTCCGCCACTGCCCCGACAAATTCCTCCTGGGAAACACCGAGAAACTCCAGCACCGCGCGATCAAAGCCCGAATCCTCACCGCACCAGTACTCGCCCATGCAATTGCAATTCGACGCGCGGAATTTGTCGATCACCCGCGCCAGACAGGCCATGCCGCCAACGCTGAGATCAAAGGGGCTGCGCGGCGCATGCCGGGACAAATCCATCCGCCCGAAACTCTGCTCGTCGTCCAAATCCTGCAGGTCGAAGAAAGTCTCTATATCGCCGCGCTCCGGCGCGACTTCGGCCCGGCGCACCGCCAAGCGCTCGGCCATCTCGCCATAGCGTCCGACACTCGCCCGCTCGACATTAAAGCGGCTTTTCGCGGCGGCCGGCTTGTCGCAGCGCTCGGCGATCCACTCGCTCAGCTCGACATCATTGGGGTTGGCGTAGGCCGCCTCGCGAAAGGCTTCCTGATCCACACCGATAAAATCCAGAATCGCCAAGTCCAGACTCGAATCCGAACCATAGCGATAGTCTCCCAGCTTGTCTATCGTAACCGCCCGCGCCTTATCGGCCATTCTCGCGGCTGCGACCAAACCGAAGACGCTGCGCACATATGGGCTGCGCGGCGGCTGCGCGGTCAGGTCCAGATCGCGAAAGGCCCCCCAATCGTCCAACTCGATCGAGGCAAAGACCGTTGTGATATCCGTACGGCCCGGTGCGAACTTAGCGACCCGCTCGAGCAATAGCTGCTCGTGCAGTGGGTCCTGCGGCTCGCGTTCGAGATGTTCCTTATTATAGGCGTCGAGCTCGTCCTGGCTCTTATTCGCTTTCTCTATAACCAAAACCCCCAAAGCCTTGTCGTCCATTTCCTCGACAGCCTCGGCAAATTCATCGACGCCCATATTGATAAATTCGAGCACTTCGACATCGAGACCAGAGATGGCCCCGTATTTGAATTCCCCGATTCTCTCACTATTGTGGCCGCGCGCCTTGTCGATCATGCGTGCCAGCCCGGTGATACCACCGACATTGGCGTTTGAAGGTCTACGCGGCGGCTGTCTGGTCAAGTCCATTTTCCTTACTCCTAGCTTATGGGTTTCGTCTCAATCAATATATGAGCCAGCCGATTACCGGCAATATTTGACGCTTTTTCAGACGACGACTATACTCTTTCCCCATGCCCGAATTACCCGAAGTCGAAACCGTGCGCGGCGCCATGCAGCGCCATTTATTAGGCCGACCGATCACCCGTGTCCGCACCAGCGACAAACGCCTGCGCGAGCCCCTGCCGCGCTCGGCGCTGCGCGCCCTGATCGGCGACCGCTTTATCGCCGCCCGTCGCCGAGCAAAATTCCTGCTGCTCGATCTGCAATCGGGCCGAACCTTGCTAGTCCACCTCGGCATGAGCGGCAACCTGCTCTTCAGGCCCGAGGGCGAAAAACACGATCACGTCACCTTTGAGTTTGACGACGGGTCAACGCTGATCTACAACGACCCACGGCGTTTCGGCATAGTCTTGGTGCTCGCCGAAGGCGAGGAGCACACCTGCCGCTATCTGCAAAAACTCGGCCCCGAGCCATTAGTGCCGGCCTTCAACACCCGCTATCTTGTCGCGCAATGCCAACAGCGCAAAAGCCCGATCAAGACGCTGGTCATGGATAATTCCATTGTCGTCGGCGTGGGTAATATCTACGCCAGCGAAGCGCTCTTTCGCGCCCGCATCCATCCGGCGACCCCAGCCTCGGCTGTCGAGCCCGACGACCTGGCCCTATTGGTCAAAGAGATCAAAAAAGTCCTGCGCGCCGCCATCCGCCGAGGTGGGACGACTATCAGTGATTACAGGGGCTCTGGTGAAGGTGGACGTTTCCAACAGAAGCTCAATGTCTATGGCCGCGAGGGGGAAGCATGCCGCGTCTGTGCCACGTCGATCGAAAGCCTGTATCTGAGTGGGCGCAATACTTTTTATTGCCCGAGCTGCCAATAAAAAACGCCGGCCCCCAAAGGAGCCGGCGCACCATCTAATACGGGCTTACGAATATTATTATTTTACTTGGCCATTCGGCGCGGGGGCCGTCGTCATGATCACATCGTCGAGCAGACCGTATTCCTTGGCTTCTTGCGCCGACATAAAGAAATCGCGGTCGGTATCGTTGGCGATCTTTTCTACATCCCGGCCGGTGTGCTTGGCGTAGAGCTCGTTGAGCTCCCCGCGCAGGCGGATCGTCTCCTTAGCGCGGATATCCAGGTCGGTGGCGGTGCCGGTGACGGTGCCCATGATTAGCGGCTGATGGATCATAATACGCGCGTGCGGCCAGGCGAAGCGACGCCCGGGCTCGCCGGCGGCCAAGAGAAACGATCCCATGCTCATCGCCATGCCCATGCACACCGTAGAGACCGGGGCCTCGATCGCCAACATCGCATCGTAAATGGCCATGCCTTCGGTAACCGAACCGCCGGGGCTGTTGATGTAGAGGACGATTTCTTCTTTCGGGTCCTCGATATCCAGCGAGATCAGGCGGGTGACCACGGCCTTGGCCGATTCGTCGTTAACATCGGACCAAAGAAATATTTTACGCGCTTTGTACAAACTCAGCTCGAGGTTTTTTTCCTGGAGATTTTTTAGCAGATCTTCGTCTTTTTCGGCCATCGAAACGTCTCCTAATAACGTCGGATCATCTTATTTTGCATCGGTTTTACAATATACACGGTAGCCCCAACAGCGTCAATCCATCCTGGTGGATCCTGCTCGCGGTCTATACCCTGCTGAGACTTTGGCTGGTCGCCGATGTCGAACTCGGTAAGGACGAAGCCGTCTACTGGTATTGGGGCCAGCACCTCGACGCCTCCTACGCCTTACTGCCCTTCGCCATCCTCAAACTGGCGCACGCGATCGCCCCGCACCAGGAGTGGTTCCTGCGCCTACCGGCGATTCTTTTGGGCACTTTGTCGACGGTGCTCATCTATAGACTCTGCCGCATACAAGATCTCGACGAACGCCTATCCCTGTGGGCCGCCGCCGCCTTTGCCCTAAGCCATTGGACTTGGCACACCAGTTCTTACCTGCACCCGGACGGCTTTCTGGTCCCCTGCTGGTTATCCGCGCTCTATATGGCACGCCAAACCGAAACCACACCCGGCCTGCGCCCGTATATACTCATGGGCATCGCGGGCGGCTGCGCCGTGCTCTGCAAATATTCGGGCGCTTTCCTGGTCGGCGGCCTGGGGCTGTGGATCTTGCTAACACAACCGGCGAGAAATCGCTGGCAACTATTAGCCGCCTTCCTGCTGCCCGCATTTATCGTCGCTTCACCGCTTGTCTACGCCCAGCTTAGCACCGCCTTTTACCTGCCGCAAACGCTGAGCACCCTCTCGCGCATCGAAGATCTCAGCGATCCTTTTTCGCGCCTGTTTTTCTTTATCGTCAATCCCCTGTTCTTCGTCTCGCCCTTCTTGCTGTATTTGCTCTACCGCGGCTTGGCCCAAGCGATAAAAGGGCGCGACCTGCAAGTGCTGCTCCCCGCGCTGTGCACCGTCGGCGCTTTTCTTTTTTTTGCCCTCACCCGCGGCCAAATCAAGGGCAATTGGATCCTGCCGGGTTTTTTGAGCCTGTGGCCCCTGGCCTTTGCACGACCGACAAAACGCTGGCTGCTGGTCTGCGCGGTCGCCTGCGGCCTGCTGCAATCAGCCGTCATCGGCGTTGGGCTGAAATACCCCGGGCTCTATAGCGCGCTCAGCGAACAGAGTGGCCTAGACAAAACCTATCTCGGATTGGTCTCGAACGAAGATAAAGGACGCGAGCCGTCGTATTCGTGGAGCGAGCGACTTTGCGAATACAGCGGTTGGCAGCAGTTTACCTGGGATTTCGAAGAAATGCTGCGCAGGAAGAACATCTATCCGTTCTCACCTTTAATCAGTACGCAGTACAGCATTCCGTTTACGATGGCGTACTATGAACTGACGGCAAGGGCGTATTATACTATAGACGATCCGCGGTTTCGCGATTTGACGGACTTTTCCGCGGCGGTCGGCCCGTCTTATCCGGCGACAGCGCTCTTCGCGGTGCGCACGGGCACCGTATGGCCGGAATCACTCACCACTATTTACCCACGGCGAACGCAAGTCGCCGAATTGCAACGCGAATACCCCGGTTGTACCGCCGTGGCGTACCAGATATTCCAGGTTAACCGATAAACCTCTGATTGTTCCCAATACATTTTAAACCCTGCGCCCCCGCCGAAAAAATAAGCCACCGGAAGATCGAACTCCCGGTGGCCGTTTTCATTGTTTCTTTGCTTTGCTACCAACACATAAAACCGCAATACCTATCTACAATGCTCAGGACACCTCCGGCTCCGCGGCCTCCTCTTCTTGCCAAAGGCCGAGGCCATGATCTTCTGCGCCACATCGCGGAAGTCATCGAAGAAGGTGTAGAACAAAGGCACCAGCATCAACGTCAGCACCATTGACGCCAACAAGCCCCCCATCATCGTCCGGCCCAAGCGCGCGTAGGCCAGCCCCACCATCCTGGAAACGCCCGACCGACCGAACATAACTCTTCTTGCCGCCCTCAATCACCCAACCGCCTGGGACCGTGAGATTCTGGTCGCGTAGACTCTGGACCGCGTCGTAGATATTGGCCCCGTGTCCGCGCACCTTGCCCTGATCTAGCTCGATCAAGACCTGCTTGCTGCGCGATCCCCAGATATCGACATTGCCCACCCCATCGACACGGCGCATCGCCGGTTCCAGATAAGTGTCAATCAGAAAGCGCGTATCGGCCTTCGGAGTATCGAAGACAATCGCGCCTTCCATGATCGGGATGTCGTTCTGATCCCAGCGGCGGATCCACAACTGCTCGATCTCGTCGGGCATCTCGGGCATCACCCGGTCCAAACGGTCCTTCATCTCGGCGAAGGCCCGCTGCAAATCCGTGCCCTTCTGGAACTCGACCCGGGCGTTGCCGCCGCCGCTATAGGCGCTGGATTGGATTTTCTTGACCCGGCTGACTTGGGCGATGGCCTCTTCGAGATGGTGCACCACCTTCTGCTCAACCTCGACCGCGCCAGCATTGGGATAGTTGGCCCAGGCAAAGAGCCGAGGATAATCAAAGCCATCGGGGAAAAGCGTCAACGGGATTCGCGTATAGGCGATATAGCCGACGACCAATAACGCGATCAACAACATCACCACAGTCACCGGCCGCTCAACCGAAAAACGCTGGCAGTGGGTATTGTTTGTCCTTCTTTACCCCGCACGCCACCTAGGCACGACGATCAACCAGCGAGTAAACCGTCGGGATCACGACCAAGGTGAGGAATGTCGAAGAAATGAGACCGGCAATTACGGTCAAGGCCATCGGAGTGCGAATCTCAGCGCCTTCACCCAACCCCAAAGCCATCGGCAATAATCCCAAGACCGTCGTCGCAGTAGTCATCGCAATCGGGCGCAAACGCACCTCACCGGCCTGTATTATCGCCTGGGTTTTTTTCATGCCATTGCGGCGCAATGTATTAATGTAGTCGACGAGTACGATGGCATTATTGACGACAATGCCGGCCAGCATAATCAGACCGATAAAGACCACCACGCTAATCGGCACCTGCGCCCAATAGAGCGCCACCACCACGCCGATCAGTGCCAAGGGCACGGTGAACATGATAACAAAGGGGTGTACCAGCGATTCGAACTGGCTGGCCATTACCACATAGACCAAAAAGATCGCCAAACCCAGCGCAAAATAGAGACTCTGCATCGAGGTCTCCATTTCCTCGTTCTGGCCGCTGATCAAGAAATCAAAACCGTTCGGGAAGTCCATCCGCCCCAACTCGTCGTGAATCAGTGCCGACGCCGTGCCGAGATCGACACCCTGGATATTGGCGGTGACCACCGCGGCGCGCTGCTGGTCGATGCGGCGAATCTCGCTCGGCCCCTCGCTGACCCGGATATCGGCCACCGCTGACAGTGCGATCGGGATCTCCGAGTTGGGGTTGATGATCAACCGGCGCAACTCCTCGAGACCGAGACGGTCCTCCTCGCGCAACCGCACCAACACGTCGATCTGCCGTTCATCCTGGCGAAAATCGGTGGCGACCTTGCCCTGCACCTTGTGGCGCACCAACTCAGCGACATTGCGCAGGGACAAACCATAGGTGGCCAGTCGGTCGCGTTTGTAGCTGATCTGCAGCTCGGGATTGCCCGCCTGCAACGACGACTTGACGTCGACCAATCCGGGCAGGCTCGCCATCCGAGACTCGGCCTCTAAGCTCAACTGCCGCAATTCGCGCAGTCCATAACCGCGAATCTCGACCTCAATCGGCGTTTTAAAACTAAAGAGCGCTGGGTGCGATACTTCGACCTCGATCTCGGGGATATCGTTGACCAGATCCCGCAAGCGCCGGATCAGCACATCCTCCTGCGCCGCGTTAGCCCCCTCCATCATACGGATCGTCACCTGGGCCGTATGCTCGCCTTCCTCCGACGACGAACTCGCCGACCGGTCCGTGCCCACCGTCGTCGCCATGCGCTCGACTTCGGGTTGTTGTTGCACGATTTTCTCGATCTGGCCCACGATCTCGGCGGTCTTCTCTAGCGGCGTGCCCACCGGCAGGCTGAGATCGAGGTTGAACTCGGCCTGGTAGACCTGGGGAATCAGCTCCGTACCCAGTTCGGGCAATAGCTTCTGCCAGCAGAATAGCATCGCGGCCAACACCCCGCCGATTACCAAAAATCGCTGGTTGAGCGCCCAGCCCAAGAGCAACGGATAGCCCCGTTGTATCAGCCCGAAACACTTTTCAAATAGATAGAGCACCGGCAAGAATAGCGGCATCAGCACCATCGCCAGCAGAAAGAGCGCCAGTACTACCACCAACCCCACCAACATCAGCGCCACATGTAAGACGATAGCCACCAATCGCAGCACCGTGCCTAGCATAAAGCGCACCCCCACCAAATAGACCACTGCGAGCGGAAAAATCACTAACTTGAGGATCTTCCATATCAATCGTTTCGACCCGACGACCCAACGCCAATAGCGCTGCAAGGTCTCGGCGAGAATCACCGGTGACTCGAAAGTGAGTATGCCCGGCCAGACGCGTTCGAAAAAGGTCCACTTGCCAACGCGGGTCTCAGCAGCCCAGGTATTGATCCAACACTGAAAAGTAAGCTCGCGCTTGATCCAGAAGTGCTCGATTGGCTTGATCAACCACCATAGTAATTCACTGACGAGGATAAAAGCCGCCTTGAGCACCGCCGCCACCAGCGTCACCGCCGCCAAGAGCACCCGCAACAAAACCTCATAGACCATATAGGGCAAGGCCAAGGCGATGCCTGGCACTTTCTGCAGCATGCCGCCCTCTTTGGCGATTTCCGCGCGAGCGCGGCTCAGCGCCTGCAAGCGTAGAAAGTCGCTGCGGCCCAACTCTTCGGCCAAACCGCCTTCGGTATTGAGTCGGCGCGAAGCGAGCATCGGAATAAAAAACAACGCCACGCCCAGCGAAGCCAAAAGCGAAAACACTACCGTCAACGCCATATCGCCGAAAATCTGCCCGGCGATACCCTCGACAAAGACAATCGGGAAAAACACGGTAATGGTCGTCAGCGTCGAGGCAAAGACCGCGGTGCCCACCTCGCCGGTGCCGCGGACCGTCGCAGTGACTAGGTCGTCGCCCTCCTCTCGACAGCGGAAAATGCTCTCCAGAACGACGATCGAGTTGTCGACCAACATCCCGATCCCCAAGGCCAGCCCGCCGAGCGACATGATATTGAGCGACACGTCGAACATAAACATCGGCGCAAATGTCGCGACAATAGAAACTGGAATCGTCAGACCGATGATCAGCGTATGTACTATATTGCGCAAAAATATAAAGAGCACCAGCACCGCCATGCCGCCGCCGATAATCGCGCTGGTCTCGACTTCTTCGATGGAGTTTTTAATAAAACCCGACTGGTCCGAAAGGAATTCTAGCTCGGTCCCTTCGGGCAGGCGGTAGCTGATAAAATCCGTCAAACGCAAATGTTCGATGGCCTTGCGCGCCGCTTCTTCTTTTTCCGCTTGCCGCTCTTCCTTTTCTCTTTCCTCTTTGTCGCTTTCACTCTCTTCTTCAGCCGCCTGCTCCTCTTCCTCTTCCTCCCCTTGCTCCTCTTCCTCCCCTTGCTCTTCTTGCTCTTCTTGCTCTTCTTGCTCTTCTTGCTCCTCTTGCTCCCCTTCAGCCGCCCGGGCTAACTGCTCGACATATTCGCGCTGCGGCGGCAAACCGTAGAGCGTATTGCGCACCTGCTCAGCCACCGCGACGATATTGGCGTCGGCCTCTTTGTAGATTTCGATCTCAACACTCTCGGCCTCGTTGACTCGGGTGATGATCTCGCGATCCCTGTTGGCGCGGGAAACCACTGCGATATCGCGCAGATAGACATCGGCGTCGCCCTGCCTGGCCACGATCAAATTGGCGATCTCATCGATGGTCTGAAACTCGTTGAGCGTGCGGATCAGGTATTCGACCTGCCCTTCGCGCAAATTGCCGCCGGGCAGATTGACGTTATTTTGCGCCAGCCGCTGGTTGACCTGCGCGATATCCAAGCCCATCACCGAGATCTGGCGCTCGTTCAGCGCCACGTGAATCTCCTCTTCAAGGCCGCCCTTGACCTTAACCGCCGCCACCCCGGCCAACGCCTCCAACTCGCGCTTGATCTCGTGCTCGGCCAGATAGCGCAGCGCAAAGAGGTCCTGCGGACCGTGCAGACCGATACGCATAATCGGGTCTAGCGAAGGATCATAGCGCAATAACAGAGGTTTCTTGGCGTCCTGAGGTAAGAAGACGCGGTCGGCTTTTTCCCGCACTTCCTGGGACATGACATTCATGTCGGTATCCCATTCAAACTCGAGAATGATATCCGACTGCCCGGCCTTGGAAATGGAACTAATATTGACTAGGTGCGGTACAATCCCGAGTTCCTGCTCCAGCGGGCGCGAAAGCAGTGTTTCAACCTCTTCGGGCGCTGTGCCCGGGTACTCGGTGCGCACCGTCAATGTCGGATAGGAGATATCCGGCATGAGGTTCAGCGAAAGCCGCTGATAGGATACCCCACCGAATACGCAGACGGCCAGCACCACCATGAGTATGGCGACCGGCCGCCGGGTCGTGATCGTAAAAGCCGATGTGCTTTTAGGATCTTCCATGCGGTGTCTAACCCTCGTCGTCAGAGGCGGCCTCGGCACTGACCTTAGGGACCCAATCCTTATTGACTACGCGCACCCGAGTGCCGTCTTTGAGTCCGTTCTGGCCGACGACGATAATCGGTGAGCCCTCTTTGACCTCCGCCATCGCCTCGACGAATTCGACATCCTCAAAACCGGGCTGTAACTTGATCCGCACCGCGACCGTATCGACGACGGCAAAGACGAACTTATCGCCGCCATCGTAAACCACCGCCTGTTTCGGAATCAATATCGCCCTTTCGTGGGTGTCGGTGACAATGCGCACATTGACAAAAAGGCCGGGCCGCAAATACTCAAAGTGATCGCGTACCCCGACCGTCACCTTAAAGGTCCCGCTGCGCGGATCGACCACCGGACTGATGCGCTTGACCCAACCTTCGAAGCTTTTATTAGGCAGAAATTCCGAGGCGATAACGCCCTGTTGGCCGTTGTTGATGGCCGTCAAATACTGACCGGGAACGAAGACGCGGGCGATCATATCGTCTAGTTTGATCAGGTCATAGAGCTTGCTACTGCCCCCCACTCGAGCGCCGACCTGTACGTAGCGCTCGGTAATCACACCTGAAAAAGGCGCCAAGATCACCGTATGCGCCAAGTCGAGTTGGGTCCGTTCGAGACGCAGGCCGGCCTGCTCCAACTCGTATTTGCGCGTTTCGAATTCCTGATCGCTGATCAGCTTGCGCTTGAACATCTCTTCGGTGCGCTTGTACCCCGTACGCTGATAATCGAGATTGACCTGCGCCTCGCGGTTCGCTAATCGCAGTTGCTCGTCCTCAATCGCGATTAGCGTATCGCCGATTTCGACGCGATCTCCCTCCTCGACCATTACGCGTTCGACCATGCCGCTAATCTGCGGGAAGATCTCGACGGTCGCCTCAGTCTCGATCGTCGAATTGAAGAGCAAATACGAAGAAATCTCACCCGCATGGGCCAATGCGATCTCTACCGGTATCGCTTCTATTTTTTTCGCCAGCGAATCGACCGCGGCACTATCGGCTAGGGTGCTATCTACAGCTGTGCTGTGGGTCTCCGATGACACTTGATCCGCGTCTTTGCCCTGCTCACCCTCGCCCTCTTCATCACCGCAAGACCACAAGGCTGCCACCATCAATAATACCCAAGCCCCATGACTGGACCACCCCTTCATGCCGTCCTCCTATTAGATATCAGGCTTGTCTATCCAGCTGAAGATAATACATTAGTTAGCAATATCCACTTACTCGTACGAAACAACCTCTGAAAGTGGACACTGTCAAGTGAACATCCAGTTGCAAGCGCTTTTAGCGGCCGTCGCCTTTATTACCTTCAGCACTCGTTTTTTGCGCCGATCAAGTCCGACGGCCGGGTTGCGTAAGTGGGCTACCAATTTTTCGCCATGGACCGCCAAGCTCTTTAGCTGCCCGCACTGTCTGGGTTTCTGGCTGGCCTTGCCGTGCGCCGGCCTGCTCGCCATCGATTGGCCAAATTTCGCCATTATGCTGCTCTTGGGTTGGCGCGGCAGTTTCCATATCAATCGCCTGATCAACAATCTCACCGTGCGCAGCCCCAAAGCGACCGACCGCCAATGCCATGTCTGCGACAAACCCTATCAGAAGGACTTTCTCTACCGACTCAACCACGACTTCTGCTCTTATCCATGCTGGTTCGCCCACCTAAAAGACCAGCACCGCTCCGCAAGACCCATTTTCAGTGCATCCGGTGAATTTATCCGTCAGGAGGTATATCCCATGAGTTACCAGAATCTAAGCCCTAACCAGGCCAATGAGTTACTCTCAAACGACTCGGACACCACCTATATCGATGTCCGCTCCATGCCCGAATACGAAAACGGCCATCCAGCCGACTCGCTCAATATTCCCGTCATGCACCGCGAAGCCATGGGCATGGTGCCCAACCCCGAGTTCGTGCGCGTCCTGCAGTCACACTTCGACCTCGACGCAAAATTGTTAATCGGCTGCCAGTCGGGCGCGCGCTCGGTCCGCGCCTCTGAAGCACTGATCGCCGCCGGCTTCACCAATATCACTAATGTCACCGGCGGCTACGGTGGCGCGCGCAACCAGGCCGGCGAAGTCATCGAACTCGGCTGGATGGAATCGGGCCTGCCCGTTGAATACGGTGCAGAAGGCGATACGAGCTACCCGGCCCTGGTCTCGGTAGTCAACGAGTAGCCATGGCTAGGTCAATTGGTTGCGCCGTATTGCTCGTCGGCGACGAACGCCAGGCGCAGAGCGGACAATTGCTCGTAAGCATCCTTGCAGGAGCCGGCCACAAGATCACCCAGGACCGCACCATCAAACCCGACAGCCTGCAAATCAAAGGCGAGCTGGCCATACTCACCCAGAGTCAGTCCTCCGAAGTGATCTTCTTCACCGGTCGCACCGGCAATGCTCTGCGCGACCCGATCGGCGACGCGGTACGCCAACAACTCGACCGCCGTCTCGACGGCTTCGGCGACCTGCTGCGTTCATTGCTCTACCAACAGCAGGGCTCCCGCGCGATGCTCGCGCAAGGCGTCGCCGGCTCCATAAAACGCAAAATGGTCTTCTGCCTACCCGGTGATTTGGACATTATTGAATTGGCGATGGGCAAACTGGTATTGCCCGAACTAGAACACCTGCTCGACCAAATGATCCCACGCGCATGAGCCACAAACTTAACCCCTACTTCCAGGCCGGTCTCGATGTTATGGACCAGCCCTGCTTAGTTATCGGTGGCGACCGCGAGGCCGAAGAAAAAAGCGGGCGCCTGCTCGACGCCGGCGCCCGCATCACCGTCGTTAGCCCTGCTTTAACACCAACGCTCGCCGAATGGGTTAGCGCCGGCCGGATCACCCACCAACAACGCGGCTTTGAAGATACGGACCTCGACGGCGTCTTCCTCGCACTCAATACGATAAATGACGACGAGGCGCTGACGGCCAAGGTCTATAAACTCGCCATCGCGCAACGCATCCTCATCAACTCCTACGACAACCCCACCCACTCCAACTTCGGCATGATGGCGCTGATCCACCCTGGCCATCTGCGGCTGAGCATCTCCACCTCCAACGCCAGCCCCGCATTAGCCAGCCGTCTGCGCAAAGATCTCGAAGGGCTTTTTGACGAGGAATTTGTCGAGTATCTGAATTGCTTGGCCGACGCTCGCCAAAGAGTGCGCGATAAAGTCACTAACCGCGAGACCCGCTTTGCGCTATTGCGCGCGCTGGTGCGCGATTTTCGCGTTGAAGGCGCGTTGCACTACCCGGCCCAATGGCGGAAATACGCCGAGGCGCTGCTTAACTGCGAGCTGGATGCGTGCGGAACGCAAGGGCGCTGCGAGAATTGTCCGTTGGTAACCGAATAAATCGAAATAAAGTCCGGAGTTTGTAAATTTGCCTATGGCGAATCTATCCTCTATCGGGCACACACTCAGCGCACCACCGCGACCTTGTCGCGCACCAGCAACTCCCCCTCCCGCGAGTGTATCGTATACACATAAACTCCATTGCCCACTAGAGACGCACTAAAATCGTTCGCCCCCGTGCGGTTGACCCCGCGCCAGAGCACCTCATTCGCCCGCGCGCCCATGCGCCGCTGCAGCGCATTGTCCTCGGCCGCCTGCCATAACAATTCGCCCGACGGCGCGAAAATCCGCACCTGCGCTTTGAGCGGCACGCCGCTGAAGCGCAGAAAATCGTCGCTGCCCGGCTGGAAGGGATTTGGAAAGACCACTGTCTTGGCCTGCGGCACCAAGCGCACGCGTTGGAAGGCCCGGTTGTCCTCTTCACTCGCCTCAGCGACCTGATCCCCTGGGTCGACTTCGATCAGAAAGACCATCTCGCCGAAGCGCTGCCAGGGAATGCTCAAGTCCGCACCCGAGCCCGGCACCAATTCTTCTGAATCCTCAGCATCGTAAATAACCTCGCACCCGCTCGAATCCGCCGCGCAGTGCGAGACCCGTACGCGAAACCCTGCTGCGACCGTACTCAGACCGATATTGCTAACCCGCACGCGCAGATCATCGTTGCGGTCACCGCGCAGATCACCGGTGAACACCGCCAAATTTGGTTGCCCTTCGCCCAAGCCGTATTGCGCCAGGGTCGCCACCGCCAACTGCGTAGTGCTGCGCACCAAGGCCCAGTTGATACTGTCGGGCACATCAACGACCGAGTGGTATTGCGAATTGACCTGATACATGCCCTCGCGCACGCCATAGGTAGTCGCATCTGTCGGCAAGTAATTCTCGATCCCTAAAATCCCATCGTAGCCCCTGGCCCAAAAGGGCGCGTGATCGCTGAGTCGGGCGCCACCGTCCTCCAATACATCAACCGCCAGCTCGATGCTATAGCGCTCGGCGACTGCGCTCATTTCATCGACCAGCCAACGCGAACCCGGATTGGTGACCAACTCCAAACGCTGCTTTAAATTGTTAAAGCCGATCATGTCGAAGTTGAGCACGCCCAAAATATTATCATCGCGATCGGCGGCGATATCGGCATAGGCCTGGCTGCCCAACAGGCCCAACTCCTCACCCGACCAGGCAATAAAGCGGATCGACCAGGGAAAGCGCTGTCCGGCAAGCAGACGCGCGCTCTCCAGAACTAAGGCCACCCCGCTGGCATTATCATCGGCACCGGGTGCCGGATCACTATCCCACGCCCAACCACCCGCCGAACGCACGCCCGTCGCGTCGTAGTGAGCGCAGATGATATAATACCCAGCGCCCGGATCGGTGCCTGCGAGCGTGCCGATCACATTATGGGTCATTGTATCGACCGGTGCTGCCGCCTGATTTCCACGACGCGAGGCATAAGACACCACCCGCTGCGCGCCGATCGAGAAAGGGTGCAACTCGACCGCCTCGGCACCCAGTGCAGCGGATAATTGCGATTGGATATATTGGGTCGATTCTAAAAACTCGGGATGCACCGCAAAGCGGCTGCGTATATTGCCTTCGACACTGCCCAAGGCCGGATCCTTTAGCGCCAACGCTTCGACATCGGCCTGCAAACGCGCCGCATCGGCTCCCGCAATAAGCGAGGCTACCGCCGGCGAGACCGTCTGCAATGCCTTTGGCGCCCGCTCCGAATTCCCTAACCATCCGTTAATGCTGTAATTATCCGGTAAAGGCCAAAGAAAATGCGTCGCTCCGTACAGACTTCCTAACCGCCCCTCGGGAACCCGCAATAACACCCATTCCCCACCGCCATCAAAGACCAATTCAACACCTGCGGGCAACGGAAGGCTCAGATGATCGGCGATAAAATAGCGATCCCCTACAGCAGCCTGGTCAATACAGAGCACTTCGAAACCACCAACATTTTGTTCTTGGGCTGTAACAAAGGCTATACCGCGCGCCACATAACGCACAGACCCACGCAAATTTGCGATCTCGGTCAATTCCTGGGACGTAGTCCAGGCGAGGCCGACTAAAGGTTCTGTCGCAAAAGCGGAACCACAGAAAAAAAGAGAGGCGCATAACGCCCCTCTGAATCGGTTTATCACCGTTGTTAGCTATCCGTTTGTTTATGAGCTTATAAAGTAGAGTCTTCGCTCGGCGGTGCGATATGCGGCACCGCAGCACCCGCAGCGGGCGCTGCGGCGGGCGGATCTGTCGTGCCTTCTGGCTCGCGCGTCTTATGCAGCGCTTCTTTGAGCAAGCGCCCCGGTTTGAAATGCGTCTTGCGCCGAGCAGGCACGTAAATGATTTCACCAGTGCGGGGATTGCGGGCAGCCGGCTTGGGACGCGTATCTTTAACTTGAAAGACCCCGAAACCGCGAACCTCAATGCGATTGCCTTCAATCAAGCTGTCGCGCATTGCATTGAAGAGACTGTCTACCATCTTAGCCGCCAGATTTTTTTTGCAATTGGCGTGGTCACTAACTAAAAGGGTTAATTCTTTTTTTGTTATCGTCGGCAACGCTAAACCTCCGTGGGCAAAATGCCCGCCATGCAGGCCATTTTTAGGGAAGAGCCTCTCATAGCTTACTTATTGGGAAATATGATGTTAGGTGAAAGTAATTCGCACATAAGGCCCTGTCAAGAATTAATTTAACGACTTAACAAACCTTCTAAGCGATCAGAAAAACACCCCTTCTTGCAAGAGAATCCATTACTATATAAGGGCTTTCTATTGCGCCTATTCCACGGAAAAGCCTTGTCACCACTCACCGCCTTCTTCCTCCTGCCTCGGCCGCTTAACGGCCTGATTACCGCGCTCTCTGTCGGTGTCGGCGCCCTAACTGCCATACAAGGCCCCACCTGGCTACCCGTCTTGCTCGCCGCCCTATCCGCCGCACTAATCAACGGAGCCGGCAATGTCTTTAACGACTTAATAGACATAGATATAGATCGCATTAACCGACCGGACCGGCCCCTGCCTGCAGGCCACATTAGCCCCCTTGCCGCAGGCCTGCAAACCCTCGCGCTCACACTAGCAGGCGGCCTATGTGCATTCTGGCTCAGCCCCTGGCATGGCTTTCTCGCCTTAGGCATCGCCCTACTGCTCGCCATCTATAGTATCTTCTTAAAAAACAGTCTTCTATTGGGTAATATCCTCGTCGCTGGCATCGGAGCCATCGCCTTTCCCTATGGCGCATTCGCTGTCGGCGACATTGGCCGCTCGTGGATCCCAGCCCTCTTTGCCTTGCTTTTCCACATTGGTCGCGAAATCGTCAAGGATATCGAAGACATCGCCGGAGATAAAATCCGTGGCGAGCATACCTTGCCTTTGCGCTGGGGCTCGCAAAATGCCGCGCTTATAGCAAGCTTGATTTATATACTGCTAATCGGAATTACCTGGATTCCATTTTTCACTGCGATCTATAACATTTTCTACGCGCTCGCCCTGTTGCCGGTCAATGGCCTGGTCCTCTATGTGCTCTGGCAATTACATCACCAGCGGGCACAACTAAGCGACGATCGCCTCGGCCGCCTGCTCAAAATCGGCATGTTTAGCGGCCTATTAGCTATCGTGATCGGTGAACTCGCTTTTGATCTGAACTGATCTTGTCCTGATATTATATCTCCCATAAAGGAGCACGGCATGAAAATTACCGATGTAAAAACTTTCCCCGTCTTCCACGGGTCGCGCAACTATCTCTTCGTCAAAGTCGAAACCGACACCGGGCTCTACGGCGTCGGCGAATTCGGCATTACGTGGAAAGAGCAGGCCGGCATCGGTGCCATAGAGCATATGAAGCGCCATATCATCGGCCTCGACCCACTCAATACCGAGTATATCTGGCAGTTGCTCTTCCGCGTCGACTTCTTTCCCGGCGGCCGCATCAACGCCGCCGCAATGTCGGCCATCGATATTGCGCTGTGGGATATCAAGGGCAAAGCCCTCGACCAGCCCGTCTATATGCTGCTCGGTGGCAAAATGCGCGATCGCATCTTCTGTTATACCGGTATCGGTGGCAAAACGCCGGAAGACTACGCGCGCGTCGCTAAGGAGCGCGTCGCTGAGGGCTGGAAATACCTGCGTATGTCGGTCAACGACCGCGACGGGATCTTAGAGCCGCGCACCGCTGTGCGCGATTCGGTCGAGCACTTCGCCGCCGTGCGCGAAGCGGTCGGTCCTGAGATCGAGATCTGCATCGACGTGCACACGCGCCTCGACCCGCCCGATACCATCCGCCTCGGACGCGAACTCGAACAATACGATCCCTTCTTTATCGAAGACCCCCTACGCTGCGAAAACCCCCAGAGTTACCGCCATGTGCGCAACCATATAAGCTGCCCGTTGGCCGTCGGCGAGCACTACGCCACCAAGTGGGAATTTCGCCAGATGATCGAAGAAGAGCTGATGGACTACGCACGCATAGATATCTGCAACGTCGGCGGGCTAACCGAGGCGCGCAAGGTCGCCAATTGGTGCGAAACCCATTATATAAAAATAGTACCGCACAACCCGCTCGGCCCCGTCTCGGCCGCCGCCTGCGCCCATCTTGACATCGCCACCGACAATTTCGCCGTACAGGAAGGCGGCCTCGTCGGCCGCCCGGTGATGGAAGACCTCTTTCCCGTGCAACTGCCCTACGAGGCCGGTTGCCTGTTGCCGCCGGAAGGACCGGGGCTGGGACTAGAATTCAACGAAGAAGCCGCCGAGCACTACGAGTTCAAATGGCTCGGCGGCCCGACACTGCGCCGCGAAGACGGCTCATTCACCAACTGGTAAACGATGTCCGACAAAAAACCCCTGATCCAACCGCGAACGCTCAAAGGCTTTCGCGATTTTCCGCCCGCCCTAGCGATGCCGCGCGAGCAAATGATCGATAAGGTCCGCACCGTCTTCCGCTCTTACGGTTTCGCCCCCATCGATACTCCCGCGCTCGAATACGCGGAAATTCTCACCGGTAAGGGCGGCGACGAGTCCGACAAACAAATGTACCGTTTCACCGACAATGGCGGCCGCGACGTGGCCCTGCGCTTCGACTTAACGGTACCCTTCGCCCGTTTTGCCGCACAGCACATCGGCCAACTCGGCACGCCCTTCAAACGCTACCACGTCGGCCCGGTTTGGCGTGGCGAGAACACGCAACACGGCCGCTACCGTGAATTCTACCAATGTGATTTCGACACCATCGGCACCAACGCCAACGCTGCCGACATCGAAATCGCACTCATTATCCACGATATCCTGGCCGCCTTGGGTTTCGAGCGTTTCTCTATCCATGTCAACCATCGTCTGGTACTCAACGGCTTGCTCGCATCGCTGGGTTTGGCCGAAGGCGCGCCGGCCATCCTACGCGCCTTGGACAAGTTGGCAAAGATCGGCGCAGAAAAAGTCGCCGCAGAAATGCAAGCCACGGCCGCTGTCGCTCCCGAACAGGCGCGGCAAATACTAGAAACGGTGCAGATAAAAGGCTCAAATAGCGAAATCCTCGAGGAGCTCGAAAAAAAAATCGGGCAACACGAACGCGCCGCTACAGGCATCGCCAACCTGCGCCAACTGCTCGCCGCCTTCGCCGCCGCCGGCATCCCCGAAAACCGCCTCGCGCTCGATGTCTCGATAGCCCGCGGCCTCGACTATTACACCGGCACCGTCTACGAGACGTTATTGGACGATCTGCCCGGCATTGGCTCGATTTGCAGCGGCGGCCGCTACGACGATCTGGCCAGTCTCTATAGCAAACAACACTTGCCCGGTGTCGGCGCCTCGTTGGGCTTGGATCGGTTAATGGCCGCCATGGATGAATTAGGCCTATTACAAGACTCGACCGCCCCCGCCGATGTCTTCGTCGTGCAATTCACCGAAGAATCACTTGCGCACTATATCGCCGTCTCGCGTCGTCTGCGCGACGCCGGTTTGCGCGTCGAACTCTTCCCCGAAGCCAAGGGCATGGGCAAGCAGCTCAAATACGCCGACCGCAAAGGCATTCCGCTCACGCTGATCGGCGGGCCGGACGAAATGGCCAAGGGGGTTTGGCAGGTGAAAGACTTGCGGGATGGGGTGAGTGAGGAAGTCGGAGATGGGGATTTGGTGGAATATTTGCAGGGGAAGCTTTAAAGGGTGTCGCCTATTTTGCAGGATAGCAAGATAGGCGACACCCCCTCGGAGTTTCACAGGATGTCAAACGAACTCGCGCAGAGCGCGTATCGCGCAACGATTCGTGCATAAGCGAAGGGGATGTCCTCAAACAGGCCGTCCGCACCGAGCCCAAGACTCTAATTCATACATAAGGATCTCTCATGAAAATCGGACTCTGCGCCTGGAGCTTCACCGGCTCCCACAAAGAAGCCAACCGCGAAATCGACCCACACACCCCCGCAGGCCTGACCCGCTTGGCGCAAGCCAACAACCTAGCCAGCGTCGAATTCGCCTCCGGCTCGCTCACCGCTCTTTCCGACGAAGCGCTGGCCGCCTTTAAAGAAAGCCTCAACGGCCTCGACCTCTTCCTCGACACCGGCGGCCACAACTACGCACAAGACATCTCGCCGTTGCGCGAAGCCATCGAAATCGCCCACCGCGCCGGCGCCCGCTGCGTGCGCACCACCGTCAGCAATATGGTCGAGGGCAATCGCATGGACCGCGGCGCCGCAGGCATGCGCGACTATCTCGAGGCGTTGATACAGCCCTTCAAAGAAGTCATGCCCCTAGCCGAAGAATACGGCATCCCCGTCGGCATAGAAAACCACCAAGACCTCTGTTCATGGGAATTGTTGACGCTCAGCGAAAAGGTCGGCAGCCCGCAATTGGGCGTGACAATGGACGTCGGCAACGCCTTTGCCGTCGGCGAGCACCCGCAAGCCTTCGCACAACGCATACTGCCTATTCTCAAACACGTGCACATCAAGGACTACACCGTGCATCCCACCCCGTCTGGTTATCGCCTCAAGCGCTGTGCGATCGGCGATGGCGTCGTCGACTGGCCGGCCATTATCGCGCTATTTGACCGCGAAGTACCCGAGGTACAGGGCTGTATCGAACTCGGCGCCAGCGTCGCGCGCCATATTCGCTTGCTCACCGAAGAATGGTGGGCAACCTTTGCCGAGCGGCCCTTGCCCGAAACAATCAATGCCATCCGCACCTTGCACCAGGCCGCGCAAGCCCCCGACGACTGGCAAACCCCACACGAGCGCGAAGAAAGTGCACAAGCCCGGGTCGACTACGAGCTAGAGCAATTCCAACAATCGGTCACCTATGTTAAGGGAAATCTGTGACCCGCACTTTTTTTATCTTCGGCGGCCTGTTCGGCACACTGGCGGTCGCGGCGGGCGCCTTCGGTGGCCATTTGCTCAAAGAGCAGCTCTCCGCCGAATTATTCGCCATCTTCGAAGTCGCCGCCCGTTATCACATGTATCACGCGCTGGCGCTTTTGTGCGCCGCCTGGGCGTGCAAGCAATGGCCCGGTCCCTGGACAAGCACCGCCGGCTATCTCTTTGCCGTCGGCATCGTCTTTTTTTCCGGCAGCCTCTATCTGTTGAGCCTGACCGGCATAAGCTGGCTCGGTGCCGTTACCCCCATCGGTGGTCTAGCCTTTATAGCGGGCTGGCTCTGCCTCACTATCGCCGCCTGGAAGAATTAATACTCCGTGCAAGCACGCATGCTCCGACAGGGCTTACTTGCCGCGCTGCTGGGCACCGCCTCGTTCTTCGCGTTATTAGAAGCCCTACTGCGCCTCGGCGGCTATGGCCCAGACGATATACCCTACGGATACGACCCCGGCCTGATCGGCGACTTCCAGCCCGCCAAACGCCATATCGCCCGCCATCCACCACCCGCCGACCACACGCCCTATCGCTTCGACACCAACAAGCAAGGCCTACGCGCCGACCAGGACTTCACCATCCCCAAGCCAATCGGCGTCCACCGCCTGCTGCTACTCGGCGATTCGTTTACCTTCGGCCCCTTTGTCGACAACCACGAACTAACCAGCGCGCAACTACAAACACTGCTTAACAAAGAAAACGCCGTTGCCCTCTTCGAAGTCGTCAACGCCGCGATGTCGGGCTGGACGCTAATAGACCAATTTGAATACTTGCGCGAGAAAGGCTTACGACTGCAACCCGACCTGGTCGCAATCTCCTTTTATATCAATGACATACGGGAATTCCATCCCTTCTTCCGCACCACCCTCAGCCGGCAGGTCTACCGAGAGCAAAGCCAAACGCCGCTCTTTAAAACCCAGCTATTCCTGCGCCACTATTCAGCGACCTATTCCCTGCTGCGCGATATCAAAAACCGCTTCGAGATCGCCGCCGCCGCGACCAGCCTCAGTGCTACCGCCCCCCACGATTACCGCCCTTTCTGGCCGGCCTACCTCGAACGCCTCGACGCGTTCGCCGCCCTACTGCAAGAACAACACATCGCCCTGCTCTTCATCCTCATACCCGAAAGCGATCACCCCATCGCGCCCGATTGGCGCGCGCAAAACGCGGCCGCCGCCGACTCACTGGTGCAACAACTGCGCACCGCCGAGCGAGAGCAGGGCAACCACCTGCTCGAATCCAATGCCCTACTGCCTCTTTTGCGCCAAGCGCTGACCCAGCGCGGCATCCCCTATGTCGACCTGCTCGAACAATTCGCCCGCCTCCCCTCTAACGTCGACCCGCAAACCTTCTATCTCTGGCCCCAGGACCACCATCTCAGCCCCCGCGGTCACCTTTTCGCGGCCGAAACTATCGCGGCCTATCTGCATCGGCATCCGCTCGCCGCCCCTTAGAAGTCATCTTAACCACCAGCCAAGACGCAAGGCCCCGCCGAGCCCACCACAATAATGGCGCGCACAACAGATAGCCTGTAGCCGGCAAAAACCTCAGCGGGCCAGCAGCGATCGGCCAACCAACTCGCCAATAAGGGCGAACACGGCGCCGCCACCGAACGGGTCGCCAATACATGGCTAATCTCTCGACCGGTGAAGCCCAATTCGGCCCAATGCCCCTAGAGCAATATCACCTGAGCGCCCCACATCATATTATACAGGAGGAACATCGCCCCTAGCCCACCACCGCGACGATCCGATCCCTGATTTTACCATGCCCTTATTTTCGCTTATATTTGCTATTCAGGCCATTCTATGCTACCCAACCTATATTCGAGTATCTTATCCCTTAATCTGAGATAAGACACTCAACGGTATGGGGTATAAACGAGCTCATCTACACAGGAAATGGGATCAATGACGCCAAGTAAAAAAGCTGAAATTGCAGCCGAGGAATTGAAGAAAGCGGCACGCACCGCGAAGAAGGAAGCCATAGCCGAACGGAAAGCCAAGGCCAAGGTCGAAGCGAGCAAAACAAAAGACGCGCTCGCCCCTACTAGAAATCGGGTCCTGGCGCTCGTTCAGGAATACGAAAGCGATGCCCCATTCGAGCACGCACGGAGAATGGACAAGTTGCTGCACGACGCCTTGCGGGCCATCGAGATCGGCTGTCAGGAAGCAGAAAAAGACTTGGCTAAGATCGCCGCGGGCGAGAGTCCTTGCCGGCCTTCGGTGCTTAGACAACGTCTAAATGACCTGCTCTAAGCTACCCGCCAGACCACAATATACACATTCGGGCTCCTGTCTTTCCGCGTTTAACTCGCTGCAGTTGAACATCCAGTGCAACGCAAGGGCAGAAATACAGGAGCCCGCAGGAACGGATCCTTCCCGCGCTAGGCGATTGCATCGCAGTGAATAGGGAATAAAACAGCCCCATTCATCTCGTTAAAACGACGATCACCTGTTTTTAGCCCGGAGCACACCAATGTCGACTATCGCAGTATGGTGCACGGAGCTTATTTAAGCGACTGCGGGTAGCGAGGTTGTCTCTGCCGCAAATAGCTGATATCCGCCCTGTATCCTTATTACAGAAGCTCTACTGCAACCCTTGTAACTGGTCCGTCTCCGCCAATGGCACCACTGGGTTTTCCAACACCCCGATCCCGCCAGGAAATGCCAAGCGCATCACATCACCGTCCTGCAGACCGTCCGATAGATCCGCCTCGGTAAAAACGATCGGCGTGCCCCAATAAAAGGCCAGCAGCATGCGCGGCTCCAGCGGAATCCGATTAAAAAGGTGGCGTTCAAGGTGCAATAGCTGATCGGGCATATTGAGGTTGTTCTGCCCTGTCGGCCCTTCTTTGTAGGCCACCCGCTCGCCGCCGCGCAGGATCTCGCACGAGACGGTGACATCCGCATCGTCGTATTCGTCTGCCGTCACCAACACCGGCCCCAACGAAGCGCACCCGCCCGCCCAATTCTTGGCCTGCGGCAGGTTGAGCGGATTGGAAGCCTCAATACCATTGTCGGTCGCGTCATTGCCGCCGGTATAGCCCAACCGCTCCAATTGGCCCTGCTTGTTCAGTCCATAGACCGATACCAGTTCGGTTTCCGGCACCAACCGCATCGTATCGGCGGGACGGGTGATCGGCTGCCCGTGCCCAACGACCGCATCGGGTTCACCCTTGGAAAAAAGCTCGGGCCGACCGCCGGATGACACTTCGCGGTATTTCTGGTCGTAGACATTCACCGCGTCGCCGGTCGCCTGTTTGGCCTCGATCTCGCGCAATTTGGCGCTGACCTCGTGCGTCACCCCCGCCAACCACACCCGCAAAGCATGCGGATGCCCGGGCGGGCCGCTGACTGGTTTACTTAAATAGGGGCTATCCGTGTTGCGATTAGCCAGCAGGTCGGCAAAACTCAACCGCCGCGATGCCAGCCCTTGCAACTCGTTCACCGCCGCAACCAGCCCTTTCTCGTCACCGCCGCAATCGTAATAGATGTCATACACCGTCCGCAAAACCCCTTGCGCCCCCGTCAGGTCCAATACCTCGTCGCCTTCGACTACGCCGACATGCAAACCATCACCCGGCTCGACAAACTGCACTAGTTTCATGATAATCGCTCCCTTCTATAAATAGCGTTCAAGATACAAAAAGAGGTGCTTCAGCCTTGGGCGCGATCCCCGCTTGCTCGGCCCGCTCGATCAAATCGAATATCGCCGCCTCCCCCTCTTCGCCGTAGTTCAGCGAAAACTGGTTCACATAGAGGTCAATATGCGCCTGCATGACTTTTTCATCCATTTCCTGGGCGTGCTGCTGAATATAGCTCCGCACCTCGTCGGGGTGGGCATAGGCGTACTCGATGCTCTGCTTCAAGGCCCGATCGATGCGACCGATCTGCTGTGCTCCCAGACTGCGCCGTGCTAAAATTCCGCCCAGGGGTATCGGATGTCCCGTGCTCTGTTCCCACCATTCGCCCAGGTCAATGACCTTTTCCAGCCCGTATTCCGGATAGGTGAAACGACTCTCGTGGATAATCACCCCTGCATCCACTTCTCCTCGCGCAGTCGCGCCCATAATCTTATCGAAGGGCATAACCTCCAACTGCCCAATCTGCGTATCGAAAAGGCGTAATAAAAGAGCCGCCGTCGTCAACTGCCCGGGAATCGCAATTGTTTTATTTTTCAACTCGTCCGGTGCCACCGTCCCGCGTGCGACCACCAGTGGCCCGCACCCCCGCCCCAACGCACCGCCGGCGTGCAGTAGACAATACTGCTCCCGCAAGTGCGTCAACGCGTGAAAGCTGATCTTCGTCATGTCCAGCGCGCCCTTGAGTGCCAGCGAATTGAGTGTCTCGATATCTTCCAACACCTCTTCGCATACCGGCGCGCCCGATATTTTACCGTGCACCAGGCCATAAAAAATAAAAGTATCGTTCGGACAGGGCGAATAGCCCAGCGTCAAGCTCATAAACCTTCCTCCAATAATCGCGTCGCCGCCGCCTGCGCCTCACCGAGCGCCAGCGGCAAATCCCAGGTATCTCGGTTGCGTGCCTCGACCCTATTGCTCATCGCCCTGACTTCGACAAAGGGCACCTCGTACAACGCGCACAAATGCGCCGCCGCCGCCCCCTCCATATTCTCGCACACAGCGGCAAAACGCTCTCCCCGCTCTATCCCTAGAGCATCCGTCCCCGAACACTCTTGTACGGTGACGAAAGCCCCCACCTTGGCATCCGGCAAAATGCTAGCCGCCTTTTGCAGCCATTCTCGATCTAGGGGGAAACGATTAAAATACCGCTCTCCCTTCTCCAACACTGGAATCCCGATCAACTCTGCCCCCTGCCACCCCTCCCCCGTCCGCACCCCCAAGTCCCCATAACATTCCTCGCTCGCCAACGCCACATCGCCGATGGCCAAGCCGCTGCCGGGATACGCCCCGCCGATGCCGAGCTGCAAAACCCAGTCCGGCCGCACAGCCTGCAACACGCAAGTCAACGCATGCGCCGTATTGACCGCCCCAATCCCCGTCTCAACTAATAATACCTCCCGCCCCGCGATGTTCCCTCGCACCCACTCCCGTCCAACCACGACCTGCCGCACAACATCCTCAACTCTCTCCTGCAACACCTGTTGCTCAAAGAGCGTGGCGCTCAATACAAGAATTTCCCCCATACCTCATCCTTCAACCAATAAACGTTGGGCTCGTCTGCCATAGACCTCCTCCAATCCCACCCACCCCCTTCCGTACACAAAACAGCCGGAGAAAACACCCCCGACCAATCTCTTCTTCCAGCTTTGTAAAACGCCGTGCAATCTAACGGCGCGACTTCCGGTCCGTCCGTTCCCCTCGCTGCTCCACATCCGCCATAACCTCCTCCACGTCGATCCCGATGTTCTCCGGGTCCATCACCTTGGTGATCTCGCGACCGTCGGCCTGCGACCGAATCGCCAAACTGATAATAAACGGCGCCACGCGCGGCTTCTTGTTCGGTTGCGTCAACAGCGCCACGACCGGCTTGCGTGAATCGACGGGGTTCGGTTCGTAGACGATGGCTTGTTCGCCAGTATTGATCTCGACCAAACTGCCGACCGGGTAAAGTCCCAAAGTCTTAATAAAAAGATCGACGACCTTCTCGTCGAACTCGGTGACCTTATTCTTGTGGATCCGCAACAACGCCTGATACATCGGCATCGCCGGCTTGTAGACCCGCTTGGCCGTCAGCGCATCATAAACGTCGGCCACCGCCGTCAGCCGCGCGTAATAGTGGATCGAATCCCCTTCGAGCGCCTGGGGATACCCGCTGCCATCCATCATCTCATGGTGCTGCTCGGCGATCGCGATCTGTTCCTCGCTGAACGAGCCGTCTTCGCGCATAATATCACCGCTATAGGTGGCATGTTTGCGCATCTCCTGCAACTCGTGCGGCTCAAAGCGCCCCGGCTTATTGAGAATCTCCAACGGGACACGCGTTTTGCCCACATCGTGCAAGAGCACGGCGATGGTGATCGCCGGCAGCATGCCCGGATCGGTTCCGTCGTGCATCGCCATGGCCGTAACCAAGGTGCAAACATTCATGCAGTGCATCGCGGTGTAAGGGTCGTGTTTTTTGATACGGGTCAAGCTGACCATCGCGTCGACATTGCGCAGGATACTCTCCGAAATTACCCCTCCGGCCTCCTGCACCTTCTCGACATCCATCTCCTTGCCCTCGGCCACGTCCTGCAAAGCCGTCTTGATGGTGTTGGTGGTCTCGGTGCGAACTTCCTTGGCCTGCTCGATCTCTTCGTCGTAGTGGACTAGGCGACCTTCGGGCGGCGGCTTGCGACTCGGATCGGTCAGCGGCTTGACATTATCGGGCATATCCTCGCCCTTGTCGGTATCGATCGTCACCATCGACAAACCCGTTGAGCGCAGGCTGGCGATTATATTGTCGCTGCCAATCAACAAGCCCCCGTCCTGCGTGATCTTCTCATTCATCCGCCCAGTCAGACGAGCGCGCTTGCCCGCACCACCGACACCGGTCGCATTAGTCGCCGACAGGTATCTTACTTCCTCGCCGTCTTTTTCCTCGGTTACCGCCTCGGCGTCGAGGAACATGCCGACCTGAAGATCTTTAATTGAAATTAGTTTTTTCATCTACTTACCAAGTCTATTTTCACTACCTTTGCACTAATAATTAGATAGAAATCGAGAGGACCTGTCAAGCACTTTGGGAAAAAGACCGTAAAATCAACCACTTGAACAATTCACATGCTTGACACGCCAACGGTGCAACCGTACACTCCCGCGCAAATGAAGGAATGTCTATGTGCCTGTGTATACTGGTGCATCAGTGGTTGGATTCCACCCCTTTGATCATGGCGGCCAACCGCGAAGAGCACTACAACCGTCCCTCGCTTCCCCCAACTTGGCGTCCGGAGGGCATCTTTGCCGGCAGCGACCAGCGTCAAGGCGGAACCTGGCAGGGGATCAATGACCGCGGCCTGCTCGTCGCCCTGACGAATCGCGTGAGCACCCTCCAGGATGCAAACCGGCGCTCACGCGGCTTGCTCTGCCAAGATGTATTGCAGCAAGCCACTGCACGAACATCCGTAGATTGGCTGCTCCACCATTTCCCCTGCGAGCCCTACAATCCCTGCAATCTGCTCTGCGCGGATGCCGAGGAAGCCTTTGCCGTCCACTACGACGGACACCAGGCCAGCGTGCAAAGCCTCAGCCCCGGCCTGCATCTGCTCGCCGATACCGATGTCAATGACCCGATGCATCCGCGCATCCAACACGCGCTCACGCTGCTGCAAGATCTACCCGAAGATTGGCCCACACTCAGGGATATGCTGGAATCAGTGATGGCCGACCACCACGAGGAGCTCATCCCCCCCGCCTCCATCTGCATCCACGGCGAACGCGCCGGCACGCTATCCTCCTCGGTGATCGCGCTACGCGACCGCAGCCTGTCCGAGGCGCGATTCCACTTTGCCGACGGATCGCCTTGCTCGACACCCTACACCGATCTTTCGGCGCAATTTAGCGATCGCCCCAGCTGATGCAAGTTTCCGATATCCATATCCACCCAGTCTCCGTGCCCCGCATCTACAATACGAGGGTTGCCGCCGGAGGCCCACTCGGCGGCAAAGATTATTCGCATTACTACCTGCTCGAATTCGAGACTGCCACCGGCCTCAGGGGCCTCGGGGAAATTTCCGATATAGAGGAGAGTTGGGCCGTACCGGCACCGGAGCTACTGCGCCAAACACTGCTCGCCCCGCTCGCCGGAGCCGACGTGCGCCAACGCCTGCCCACCTGGGAACGAGTCGACGAGGTTTTGCCCACCAACTACCACCCCGAATTCCGCAACCTCGTCAGTTCGGCCGTCGACACGGCCCTGCTCGATCTTGCGGGCAAATACTACAGCGCCCCGGCGCACGCGCTTTTGGGCGGCCAGTATCGCGATCAGCTCGCCATATCCTGGGTCGCCTATATCCGCAGCGCCGAAGAATTAGCCGAGGAAATCCAAGAAAAAGTCGACGCCGGTTTCACGGCCTTCAAACTCAAGGTCGGAGCCGATTTCGAGCTCGATTGCGAGCGTATCCGCATCTTCCGCCGCATCGCCGGCCCCGACGCCTACCTCAAAGCCGACGCCTCCGGCGCATGGAGCGAAGAAGAAGCCATCGACCGCATCCGCGAGCTATCAGCCCTCGGCGTCGACGCAGTCGAAACCCCTTTGCAACAGATATCGCGCGCAATCGCCAAAGACCACCCCGAGGAGATCAACTCCGATCCCGACGCCGCAGCAGCGGCCCTCGCCCGAGTACGCGATGCGGTACCCGCCGATATAATCGAACACGTAGCCGACTTCGACGACACCTTCGCGCTGGCCCTCCTGCGCCATAAGGCCGTCGACGTTTTCAATATTGTGCCGGTGCAAGCCGGCAGCCTGCACCGCGCCCAGCGCCTGATCCAGATCGCCGAGGCCGGCGGCATACCCGTGCTGCTCGGCAGCACCGTCGAGTTGGGCATTGGCACCGCCGCCGCACTGCATCTAGGCATTGCATCCAAAGGCGTCACCGTCTCCTCGGATCTGGTCGGCCCCGGACTCTTAGCCGACGATGTGACCGCACCCCGCCTAGCCTACCAAAACGGCCACCTGCGCGCGCCACGCGGCATAGGCTTGGGTGTCGACCTGGTCCCCGCCCTCGTCGAAAAATACCGCACGCCATGAGCATGCGCATCGGCACCGCCCAACCCGCCCAACGCCTCATCGATTTTAATATCCGCGACTCGGCCAAGGGCCTCGCCACCGGAGAAAGCAATGGCGGCACGATCGTCGCCGCCGAGCCTCGCCAAAGTAGCAACCGAAGCCCCCCCGAAGAGATCACCCGACGCTGCAATGGCGTGCTAACGGTGGGCGCGGAACAATTTCAGGCGGCGGATGCATTATTAAAGGAAGACAAAACGGCGGAAACCGTAGAGGCCTTAACAAAACGGCGCGACGCATACCCCGGTTCATGGATCGACCGGGTCGCCGCCGAGCGCATTGAAAGGAAAACACTATGAAAAAAAAGCGGCGAATATGGTTCTGCGGTGGTATTGAACAAGCCGCCGCGCAGCCCGACCTCCTGGCCCGCCTGCGCGACGAAATCGGCCTAACTACCATCATGCCCGAAAGCCCGATCTGCCACACCTCGGGTTTTGCAACTTCAGACGAATTGGCAAAGCGTGGGCCCTTCGAAGATTGGCGTTCACGCGCCGACCTCTACCCCCGAATCGCCGAGGGCATCTACCCACCCGTCGCCGGCATCATCTCGGGTTTTGATGACACCCCACTCAAGAAGCTGATAGAATCAGCACAAAAAACCGGCATCGAAGTATGGGGCCATATTGGCCTGTGGAGCTATGGCGGCGATGTCTATCCCGAATACGCGATGCGCGATATCGAAGGCGAGCCGCTCGACATGCGCTACAAGCAATGGGGCATCGGACTGTGCCCGAGCCGTAAAAAAATCAACGATTGGACGCGCGATGGCCTAATCGACGCGGCGCAACGCTACGCGCTCGACGGTTTTTGCGTCGATCACGCCCGCTACGCCGCCCCGGCCAATGTGCACGGCCTCTTCGCCTGCGGTTGCGTACATTGCCAACGCGAAGGCGCAGCGCTCGGTTACGATGTCGCCCGTCTATACGATGGCCTGCGACACTTCCGCCAAAGCCTCAAGACCCTCGACCGCCGGCAAATCAGCCGCATGATCGCCCACCAACCCAATCTCTGGGACTTCCTCAACCTCTGCGAGGGCGGTGCGGAATTGCTGGAGTGGTTCCGCATGCGGGCGGGTTTATTGGCCGCGCGTATGGCCGAATTTCGCAATGCAATAAACAAAGCCACCGGCACCAAGCCCTTCGGCAGCGATGTTTTTCCGCCTTCGGTCGCGCTATTGGGCGGGCACGATTATACCGCTTGGCAACAAGGCGCCGATTATCTAACCGGCGGCTCGTCATTCGGCGGGGTCGTCGGCTGGGCGACGATGGTGACGAACCTGGCCGGAGCATGGGCGCCGGCCCTGTGCCGGACGATCGATGAGTTGCAAGAAGACGAGGCGTTGGCACTAATCTACCGACTGTTCGGCTATGAGGATTTGAATTTGCCGCTAACCTTGGCAGGACTGCAAGAAGCACAATTGCCGCTTCCCGAAATCTTCGCCCGTGAGGTGGGCAAGCTGAAAGCCGTCGCCGATCCCAATATCGGCCTCTACCCCCCGCTCTCGGTTTCGGCGGCACCCGATATCGTACAAGCCCTTTGCGAGGCCGTGGTCGACAACGAATGCGACGGGGCGATGCTAACTTTTGGTGCGACCGAGGAGGCAATCGAGAGTGTATTGCAGCTAGATCTTGCGCAATGGCTAGATCGTTAAAAACCTGATCGCCGAATAAGAATCGAGCTTGTCGCCCTTATCAGCTCCGCTTCACTATTGCAAAGCGCGTCTATTTTCGCCAAACCCCTTTGTGGCCCACAGCCCTATTTATTAATAGGGCTTATATCACCCATAACCCCTTCACATTTGTCACCATCTGCCCCCAGCAGTACTTTCTTGGCCATACCCGAGACCATACAGATCAGCCCGTAGAAAGGAACACCATGAGCCAACGCCTCTCCTACGCCAGCGCCGGCGTCGACATCGACCAGACCGACGCCGCCAAGCGCGAAATGGCCAAAAGTATGGAGACTACCGACCCGCGCGTCCTCAACCGCATCGGCGCCTTCGCCACGCTTATTGACGCCAGCTTCCCCGGCATCGCGCACCCGGTACTCGTGCACAAAAGCGAAGAGCCCGGCTCCAAACAGAAACTGGCCTTCGCGCACGGCCGCCACCGCTCGGTCTGCTACGATATGGTCAACCACCTCATCGACGATATCATCGTCATGGGCGCCGAGCCGGTCTCGATACAGGACGTCATCGTCTGCGGCACACTTGACGGCACTATCGCCAGCGACCTGGTCGACGCGATGGCCGACGCCTGCCGCCAGCAGGACTGTACCCTTACCGGCGGCGAGACCTCCGTGCAACCCGGTGTGATCCCCGACGGCCTCTACGTGCTCACCGCCAGCGTCATCGGTGTCGTCGACAAGGACAAGATCATCGACGGCGGCACAATCAAAGCTGGCGACCAGGTGATCGTACTCGCCTCCAATGGCCTGCACACCAATGGTTACACCCTGGTCCGCGCGCTACTCGAACAAAAACCTGATCTGCTCGAACAAGACGTGGCCGGCGAGTCCTTCCTCGAATCCGTGCTCAAACCCCATACTTGCTACTTCCAGCCTTTGCGAGGCCTCTTTGCCGATCCGGGCCTGCACGGCATGGCCCATATCACCGGCGGCGGCCTGCAAGACAATCTCAACCGTGTCCTGCCCGACCACCTCAACGCGCAACTCGACCTTAGCAACTTGCAGATCCCACCGGTCTTCCGCACATTGCGCACTACCGGCGATCTCGACGACCAAGACATGATGCGCACCTTCAACATGGGCGCGGGCATGGCGCTCGTCGTAGCGCCAGAGGCCGTTGAACAAATGCTAGCGCACTTGGCCGACAAAAATTGCCACGCCTATCGCATGGGGGAAATCGTCGAAGGCGAGAAGAAAGTCGAATTCAGCGGCGCACTCTCCTGGTGACGACGACCAAGACCGGCCTGTGCATCATCTGCCGCCACATGCGCAAAGTCGAGACAGAGCGCGGCTCGGTCTTCTTTTTATGCCGCCTGGCGGCCGAAGACCCGCGCCTAGGAAAATACCCCCGCCTGCCCGTGCTCTCCTGCCACGGCTATCAGCCAGTGGAGAATCCTCCGGTATAGAGGTCCTTTACCCCCCCAACCCTCGGGGCCTTTAGTAGTTGCCGCCAAAGTCTATAAGGGTATCTTAGGGTGCACCCTAACGTGAGATCTAAAGGTCGGAGTATGGCGCGCCGCAAACGCAAAAAACCACCGAAAAAAACCAGCCCGGGGCGTTCGAATACCGGGCCATTGGCGATTACGGTGGCCATACTTGTCGCGATTCTCGGCTCTTTGTATTTATCGGGCGAGAACCGCTCCTGGCAAGAATATATCGATGCGGGCGACCGCGCCTTAAAGCGCGGCAATTACGAATGGGCTGAGAAGATGTACAACGAGGCGCTGCAGTACGCACAGAACAAAGACGCCAAAAACCCCTTGATTGCCAAAACCAGAGCCTATCTCAAACGCCTAGAAAAAGTAAAAAGCCGTTAGAGTCGCCAGTGCGTCCCCATCAAGGACGTTTTCTCGCCCAAGTTTTCTACCTGATAATACACCGTATATACCGAGCCATCACGCAACTGCACTGAGGCTGGATAACCCAGATCGCGATCGGGTGCCTCGCTCAATTGCACTTCCGCGTCGACATCCCAAGTCTCACCACCGTCCCCGCTAATACACGCATACACGCCAAAAGGCGCCCACCGCTTGGCGTAGGTCACCAGTAGCCGGTCATCAGCCAAACGAAACAGGTGTGGTGGCAAACCGCGCATAAACGTCGGACTCGGCTCCGACCAACTCAACCCCCCGTCCGCACTGATCGCCTGATGCAGCGGATGATCCCCATTGCAATCGCGGAATAACGCCACCACCAGCCCGTCCGCCCGCTCGACCATATGCGGCTCGTCATAGGACAGCATCTGCGCATCCGCGGGCACAGGAAAGTCACTGATAACCTGCCACGATCGCCCGTCATCGCGCGATTCGGCGATTGAAATCGCATAGGGCGACTGCGCAGGCGACCCATTCCAATCCGCCGGCTCGCCATGCGAGCAATGCGGCCGCTGCCCTAAAAAAAGCAAGCGCCCGTCGCACAGCTGAATCGGGCCGTGTGGCGCGGTGACGTGACTCGGGACCGGGTCCTGCCAACTGTGGCCGTGATCCGTCGACCGAATCGTCCAATGCCCTTGCCACGGGCCACCGTATGGCCCGGTAAACGAGCTGACGATCACCGTACCCTCGGCCGTGACCAACACCCCCGAGTCTCGATCATCAATCGGCGTGTCCAATATCGTCACCGCCGCGTCCCAGGATTGGCCGCCGTCCCGGCTGCGGAGCAATTGCACCTTACCGTCGTTAGAGATATGGCCTGCGCGGTCGCCGGAAAAAACGGCGAGCAAGTCGCCATTAACCGCCAGTGCGATACTAGGCCAGCCGATATAGCGGCCCGGCTGTTTGCAGAGCATTTGTTTGGCAATAATTTCGGGCATGCTCAGACCCTTTCTTCGCCAAATGCGAGCAATCGCTCGCGGCACTTCGCCGCAAGATCCAAGACGGGAAACGCGCCCGCCCAATGCGCTATAGCCAACACCACACCAAGCCGCAACCGCCCCGCCGTCACAACGAATTTTTCTTTCTCCCGCGCAAAAGCCGCCGGGACCGCCTCTTGCCAATACGCCGGATCACAAGCATAACCGCATAGACACACTTCGGGAAAAGCCAACATCTCTACCCCTTTCGCCGTGAATTTCTCCATCGATGCAATGATCTTCTCCGCGCTTTTGCCCGGTTCGGGAAAGCGCAATGTCACGATGCCCTTACCCTTTCGATCAGCGCCGTAATACGCCGTTTGCTCTCCGCCCGCGCCGCCTTCAGCCCCTCGACACTGACCTCATCGCCCTGCAAATAGTCCAACACCACATCCTCCGCCGCCACATATTCACCGCAAAGCCCCGCCACATCCGTGGCTATTTCGTTGGGAACCACCACCACCCCGTTGCAATCCCCGTGCAGCAAATCCCCAGGATGCACTATCACCCCACCGACGGCCACCGGCACCATCAAATCAACGATATGCCCATAGCCGTGCGAGCATATCGCCCCGTCGCTAAAAGCCGGGAAACCCATCCTGCCGACCTGCGCCAAATCCCTGGCTGCACCACTGGTGATTAACCCGACCGCACCAAAAGTCTTATAAGTAGTACACATCACCTCGCCAAACGAAGCCCCCCTCGTCGGCTCGTCCAAATCCTGAAAAACGACGATTGTCGGAGAGGGAATCTGCGCGAAAGTAGCCACCTGCTCATCCAGAGCCGAATAGACATCGCCCTCTCTGGCCGGAGCCTGCGCGCGATAGGTGGCGGTAGCCGCATACCCCACCAAAGGCTCCATCTGCGGATAACAGGCTTTGATCCGCGCATCCATATAGCCCTCGTGACGCCCTCGCACCTCGAAAACTTCGATCACATTGCAAATGGTCGGCGTATCGTATTGTCGTAAAATACCCAATTGTTCTGCAGAAAGCCCATGCATCCGATCTCTCCCGTATTTAGTATATAACATCGACCGTTGAGCAGCGTGCGGTCGACCTGATTATGGGGCGCAATTGACCTCTCTTCCCCACTAAGCTCAGGCGTTGCAGATCTTCCACCTCACCTCGCCTAAAAATACCCTCCTGAACTAAGCCCTGTCAAAAATTTGCCCTGCCCCCATCGCAATGCTTATATCACTCACATCCTCATACCCAATAGAAAGCGCCGCAAAAAATGCATCAGTTTCCCTTAATAGAAGTCGCCGGTACCGCCCGTGAGATGGGCCGCCAGCACGGCGAACAAGCCGCCGCCCTCATCACCCGCTATCTCGCCTGGATCGAAAAGTCCACCGGTAAGGACCGCGACGAACTTGGCGCCCGTGCCCGCGCCTTCGAGCCCTTTATCGACACGCTCAATCCGTTGCTACTCGATGAAATACGCGGCCTGGCTGAAGGTGCTGCTATCCCCTACGAGCACGCCCTGCTGTGCCAGGCGCGCGGCGAAGCAGTCAAAGCCCCATTGGAGGGCTGCACCGCCTTCGCCCTCAACGCTACCGCCACCCGCCACGGCCAAACCCTAGCCGGCCAAAATCAAGACCTGCCGCCCGAATTTTCCGATATCGGTATCGTCCTGCACCTCAAACCATCCGATGGACGTCCGCGCGCGATCACCTTTACCTTCGCCGGCCAACTCGGTTATATGGGCATGAACCACCTCGGTGTCGCGCACTTCGCCAATGGCCTCGGCAACGCCGAATGGCGCCTTGCCACACCGCACTACCCGCTCAAGCGCACCCTGCTCGAGCAAACCGACATCCCCGCCTGCCTGAAAATAATAGAACAACACCGGGTGACCTCGGCGGGCAATATGGTCCTCTGCGACGGCAAGCAGCAAATCGCCGACGTCGAAATCCGCCCCGAGGCCATCGCCCACTACGCCGACGAGCATCCCGACCGTCGCCTCCACACCAACCATTACCTGAGCGATGAATTTACCTCGTACAATAAAGACGCCATGGCCGACTCGGTCCCCCGTCTCACCCGGATTCGTGCGTTAGTACAAATGCACTGGGGCAGCATCGATGTCGACGTCATGCAGGAGATACTAGCGGACCACCAAGGGGACCCCGGTGCGATCTGTCGCCACGGCGAGGGCGGCTCGCATTCGATCTGCGGCTATATCGCCGAACCTGGGAAGGGATTATTCCACGTAAGGCGCGGACATGGATGCTTGGGGACTTGGACGGCGTATGAGGTATAACCCTGCTATCGATCACTAAAGCAATTGATTGAGATACGGCAACGCCAAACCGACGATAGCCCCCAACACCGCTCCCAGCAGCTCGATATACCGCAACTGGTCGGCGATCAAGCTGCGCACCATATGCTCGACCCGCAACAAATCAAAAGCCATGACCTGCTCGCGCACCATGCGCGCAATATCCAACTCGTCGAGCAGCACCGGCACCTCGCGGCGCAAAAGCTCTGTCGCCTGACGCTGGCTCCAGTCGACGAGCGCGGCCTCGTCCGCCGCCGTCAACGCCAACCATTGGCGCAACGATCGCGCACCCAACGCACCCGCTCCGGCCGATGCCATGAACTCACCGAGCCGCCGACCCAAACCCCAAGCGGCTACTTGCCCGTCCTGCAACTGCATCAACCCGAGCAAACGCCTTCGCATATCCGCCCAAGCCGCGTCGGGCAATAGCTCAGACAATGGATCTTCTCGCCGCCGCCGATACTGATCCAATAGTAGCGTTTTGACTTGCGAGCGAATTCTGCCACTGGTCATCCACGTCGCCGCGACCTGCCCGATCTTCGCCGCCAACGGCCCGCCCTGCTCTCCGACCAATGTGCCCAGCGGTTTTTCTAGTAAGGCATCGATCCCGGCAAACAAATGGCGCTCGATCTGGGCACGCGTCTCAGCGCTAGCCAGATACTCCTGTGCCATCGCCGGCAAGCGCTCGGCGACGACCGCCTCGATCTGTTCACCGAATAAACGCAACCCCATTCCACTGACCAACCCGCGCAAACCGCCTTCGCGTTCGACATAAGCGCTCAAAGCCTCAAAGAGCCGCGTACTCACCTCGTCAATATGGTCCGCCGAACTCAGCCAAACCGCCAAACGATCTAAAAGCGCGGGGATCTCCTGCTGCAAACCCTGCTTGAGCGCCTCGCGCAACTCGTCGGGGACCGCTTCCTGCAAGGGCGCGTCCCGCTCGAGAAAGGCCAGCGCCTGCCCCTCGAGCGCCGAGGCCAGATCTTGCTGAGTCTGATCACGCGTCAACACCCCGTCCAACAGCCCGGCCAATGCCTCGACCGCCTCCTCCCCCACGAGCGTTCCCAACGGCAAAGCGCGGACCTGCCGTTCCACGACATCCAACAGGGCCTGTTTCGGCCCCAGCGAGGCCTCCGTCCTGCTCCACGCTGCCAAAAGCGCCAACACCCGCTCCACCAGCGGTTCGACCTCGGTGGCGGGCAACCAGGCCAACACGCCGGCCGGAGACTCGTCAAACAACCGCCCGATACGCACACCGAGCAATTGCCGCAGACTCTCCTGCAGGGCTGGGCGCTCGATCTGCTCTACCAGATACTCTCGGTAGAGCAGGTCCTCGCCGACTACCTTGGCCACATTATCGGCTAAACGAGCGCGATTTTTCGGGATAACGCCCTGCCAGCCCAAAGTATACCAATGCGGCTCCAGCGGGCGAAAGAGCGAACGGATCGCCAACGCGTTGGTAAAATAGCCGATAAAAGCGCCGAGTCCGGCGCTGGCAACTATCTGAGCGAGGGAAACCATAGGGAAAATACTAGGAAGAAAAGCAGGAAGGGGCGTCGACCGGCCTTACAGGCACTGGTCGACCATATTCTTAACTTCTTCGAGAATATCCTCGGCGAGGGCTTCGCGCAGTACGGGAATATTGCCATCGACCAGCTTGAGTTTTTTCATCACCCGCGGATCGTAGCGACTCGGCTCCTCCGGCAGATAGCCCAAACCGATCTCCTTGCAGAGGTTGTCGGCCATATGGGTCAGACAGGATAGCGGGGACGGGTCGTCGCCGACGGTGTGGTGGCTGCCCACGGCATGCGCGATATCTTCGCCCATATTGGCGTTGATCATCAGCAATTGGCCGACGCGCTCGTGGTTGACCATATCGCCCAATTTATTCTCTACGGTGCAAAAATCGAGGCCGCCCTTCTCCATCTGCTCCACCACCCGCGCGAACCAGTCCCAATAAAAGAAGCCCAACACCAATTTACCAACATCGTGCAAGAGGGCGCTGATCCAATAATCATTGAATTCGAGTTTCGTCTCGAGCACGATCATTTTGCCGGTTACCAGTTTGTCGGCAATCACCGCACAACCGACCGAATGCTCCCAAAAACGCCGCATGTCGAATGCGCTCTCCTGCGGCTTGACCAGGCTGTTGACCAGCTTGATCTGCTGGGCGATGGCGCCGACTTTTTTCAGCCCCAACCGCACGATGATAGCGTTCAGCGACCAGCTGCTCTTACGGCCGATGTCGGCGAAGACCGGCGACTTGACCACCTGCTGGAGCTTCATGACGATGGCCGGATCGCGGCAGAGCAATTGTTCGAGCTGTTCGGTGGTGGTCTTCGGATCGCTCACCAGGCACATTATGCGCACGATGATCTCGGGCAAGGTCGGCAGCGTGTTGAGGTTTTTTAGCCGGCGCTCGACGCGCTGTTGCAACACCGCGTAGGGCACCTTGTCGATATCCTGGATCAAATTGCCAATACCATGGTCTTCCAAGACATCGGAGACAATCGTCTGCAGCGACGATTCGGCACTGGCAAAGGCCGTCTCCCAGGGGCAGTAATATATGCTTAGTCGCTCGCCGACGATTCCGCGCTGCCGTTCTATCGCGCTTTGCGGCAACACTAAAAATAGCGGCAGCGCCCCGTTATGTCCCAGCGAATCGAGCGTGTGCTCGTTTGAAAGCGGGTTGTTCTGGACGACAAAGACACAGCGCGCAGCCGTGCCCTCTTGTAGTAAAATTTCCGCGGCTTGGTCCAATTCCTGGATCACGGTGATCGTCAGACCGCATTGGTAATTGAGCATCAGATTGAGGAATTGGGCCAGCACCTGCTGAGGCTTGCCCTCCTGCTGGACGATCAGCCCACTTTGCTGACCGGTGCCGTATGCGCTTCCGCTGGTTGTCATAAAATCTTACTGGTGTTTATTAATCGCAGGCAGTAGAAGAACCGCTACAAGGGTAGAGACACAATCGGGCTAGGCTAGGCGTTCAGCGTCGTCTTCCGGGGCATAGCCCAATTCCTGACGGGCGCTCTGAATATCCCAGTAGGCCCGGGTATTGGCCGAGATTCCATAATAAATCCCGAAGCGCACGTCGGCCTCGATTCCACGCCAAACCAACTGCACGCAATCGCGGTGGCTCAGCCAAGTCGAAAGGATACGGTCGCCCTGGCGCTCAATAACAGCCGAATCCGGTTGAAATGAGCCGATGCGCAGGCAGATGACCTCTAAACCGTGTTCGTCGACATAATAACGGCCCAGATCTTCGCCGAAAGCCTTACTGACCCCGTAGAGGCTGTCGGGCCGCTCAGGTAACTCCGGCGTCGTATAGACCCCGTCCTGCTCGTAGAAACCCGTGACGTGGTTGGTGCTGGCGAAGATCACCCGCTTGACACCCTTTTTCCTGCAGGCTTCATAGGTACAATAAACGCCCTGGATATTTTTCTCCAGCACCGACTCCCAAGACGCGTTAGTGCTCGGGTCACCGGCCATATGAACCACGGCGTCGACCCCATCGACGGCCGCTTCGATCGCCGCCATATCAGCGACGCTACCCAACACAACCTCCTCGCCCTCGGCCACCTCCAATACTGTGCGGTGATACATCAAACGCAGGTCATAACGGTCCTTGAGTCCCTCGCGCAGCACCTGCCCAATTCGGCCGGCCGCACCGGTGATCAACACTTTCTTGCGCCCCATCAACGTTCCCTTTCCAATAACCGCCACACCAGGGTCACTATGAGAAAAGACCCTACCACCAGACCAACGCCCCAAAAAATGCGCCGCCGCCAACGAGACCGACGGCGACCGAGTTTCCAGGGTTTAGGCAGATCGAATGCCGTGCGAGTGCCGTGCGAATGCGCGTTGCGAAATGCCGTAGCAACGTTCATCATATCATCCCCTTGTTGCTTTCAACGACTGGCCCAGAGCATACCGCGGCGCTGGATCTCGCGCGCCTCGGGCACATCGAAGTCCACAGCTACGTGGCCCAGCGACGAGTAGAACACGCGCCCCTTGCCCCACTGGCGCTTCCACACCACCGGCATCACCGTGCCATTGACCCAGGGCGAACTCTCGATACCCGCGAGCACCGTGGTCGCCAAAACCTCGTTGCCCGGGTCGGTGTGCATATAATACTGCTCCGAATGCATCTGAAAATCGCCCAAGCCCGCGACGATCGGGTCGTCTGACGTGATATTGACGGTGTAGTCGATAATCCCGTCGGGATGAGCGACCCACTGGCCCCCGACCATGAATTGGTAGTTGGTGTTGTTGCGAAACGAGTCGCCCATGCAGCCGTGCCAACCCGCCACGCCGACGCCGCTCTCGATCGCCGCCAAGAGCCCTTTTTCCTGATCGCCCTCGATGGTACCCATCGTCCAAGTCGGTACGATCAAGTCCTGGGCCAGCATCAGGTCCTGGTCTTTATACGTGTCGAGCGTATCCGAGATCGTCACCTCAAAACCCTCTTCTTCGAGGATCGGCGCAAACACGTCAACGCATTGCTTGGGCTCATGCCCCTCCCAGCCGCCCCATACCATTACCGCTTTTTTGGCCATTGCCGTCCCTTCCTATCTGGCACCGCGCGCCAATTCGTTGCCCACTAAATAATCGTAACTATTTTCGACCGCTTCCATCATGTCGCTCCCGCAGCGGTCGAGCTCGACGATCAGCCAATCGCAAGTGCCATGGCTAGCCTCGATAATCGGCGGAATATCCATCGCGCCTTCGCCGATGGCCTGCATATCCTTTTCCGAGTCCAAGGGACCGTCTTTGATATGCAATAGCGGAGCCCTTTCGCCCAACGCTTCGACTATGGCCACCGAATCGCCGCCGCCGGTGTTGACCCAATAGGTGTCGACCTGGAAAAATATCTTCTCGTCAAGCATCTCGACCAGTATCTCAAACCCGGGTCGGCCCTCAACTTCGGTAAACTCCCACCAGTGATTGTGCAGTCCTAGTTCGAAATCGTTTTCCTCAGCGATCTGGCTGGCTTGGTTCCAGCGATCGCAGAGTTCCTTGAGCGCGTCCATACTCTCGAAAGCCTCGCGCGGTGTCGAGGTCACCACTCGGTTAACCTCCAATTGGTTCGCCAGCTCGATAACCTGGTTTTTTTGCTTTCCGAGGGGCAATTGAGAATGCATGCTGCACACTTCAAGACCCAGGTCAGCAAATAGGTCGCCGGCCTCTTCCACCGTAACACCGGGAAAACCGGCCGTCTCGACTCCCACGTACCCGATCTCGGAGATACGAGTGACCACGGACTTGAAGTTCTTAGCAAGAGCCTCGCGGACGGTGTAGAGCTGAATAGCTATGGGGGCAGCCATTTCTTCCTTCCTTGTATATATGGTTAAAGAATATGATACAGAATATTAATATGATCTGCGATTGGGTTCGCTCTGCGGTACAATATGTGCTTTCAGTGTTAATTTCAGGTCGTAAGGGTCTGCCATATGATATATTGTATATAGGGAAAAAATAGGCCTATTGGCAAATAATCCGCAATTAGCCCGTCCCTGTCAAATAGTTCGTGGCCAACTTGATCAAGCATTGCCTAGGTTCTACATTAACAGCCAAATCAAGGAGAAAAGCCCATGAGTAGCCAAACAAAGGTCCGCCTCGGTTTTATCGGTGCCGGCTGGTGGGCCACCAGCAACCATATGCCCGTGCTCGCCGCCCGCGAAGATGTCGAACTCGCCGGTGTCTGCCGCCTTGGCAGCGCTGAGCTGGCGAGGGTCAAAGACCACTTCAGTTTTTCCTACGCCACAGAGGACTACCGCGAGCTGCTGGCCAATTGCGAGCTCGATGGAGTCGTCGTCGCCTCACCACACCCGCTGCATCACCAACACGCCAAAGCCGCCCTCGAGATGGGCCTGCCGGTGATGTGCGAAAAACCGATGACCACCCGCGCCGGCCACGCGCGCGAGCTGGTACAATTAGCTGAAGAAAAAGGCGTGCCCCTGCTCGTACCCTACGGCTGGCACCACAAACCCTTTATCCAACGGGCCAAAAAGTTAATGGACGACGGCGCGATCGGCAAAATCGAGTTCGCGACCTGCCATATGGCCTCGCCGATCCGCGACCTGCTCTCCGGCGTCGAAGTCGACGTATCCGAGATCTCCGGCCAGGACTCCGCCACGCTCTTCGGACCGACCCCGGCCACCTGGGCCGATCCCGAAATCGCCGGCGGCGGCTACGCACACGCGCAGATCTCGCACTCATCCGGGTTGCTGTTCTGGCTTAGCGGACTCAGGGCCGAGCGCGTCTTCGCCGCGATGAGCGCGCCCGGGTCCAGAGTTGAGCTCTACGACGCACTCACCGTGCGTTTCGCCGGCGGCGCCATCGGCACCGTCAGCGGCGCCGGCAACGTGCCCACCGACCAGACCTTCCAGGTCGATTTACGTCTCTTCGGCTCGGAGGGCATGCTGCTGTTGGACTGCGAGCGCGCCCGCATGCACCTGCGCCGCCACGACGGCCAGCACGTCGTCGAGGAAGTCGCCGAGGACGCCGGCGGTTACGAATGCGACGGACCACCCAATAATTTCGCCGACCTAATCCTAGGCAAAACCGACGTCAACTGGACCCCCGGCGAGGCGGCGATGCGCGGGGTCGAGATGCTCGACGCGGCCTACCGCTCGGCCGCCTCAGGCCAGGAGGAACAGGTATAAAGCACAAATTCCTTGCCCGAGCTGCCGCCGACAGCTGCGCGATCGTATAGCGAACGGCCGTGCATCGCCATCTGCTCGCGCAGCACTCTCTTGCATTATAGCATCTCAAAAGCCTTAGACATAAAATCCACGGCGCCGAAATTACCCGACTTCAACGCCAGAAAAAGCCCGCGCCCGTCGTAACACCACGGCACCCCTGGATCAATCTGCGGCCCAATAGTCAATGATTCTAAGCGCAACCCCTGCACCACCGCCCCCGCCGTCTCCCCCCCGGCCACCACCAGCCTCCGGACCCCGAGCTCAACCAGCCCTTTCGCCAAGTCCGCCATCGCCCGCTCGACCAGCGCGCCGGCTCGTTCCCGCCCCAGCGCCTCCTGCACTCGCATCAACTCCTCCGGCGCCGCGCTCGTAGCGATTAGCACCGGTCCGTCGTGTAACCGAGCCTCGGCCCAAGCCAACGCCTCCTCCAACATAGCCCCACCGACCGCCAGCGCCTCTGGGTCTATGCGAAACACCGGCCCCCGCTCGGCGAAGTCTTCGATCTGTGCCAACGTCGCCTGCGAGCAACTGCCCGCCAACACCGCCGCCTGCCCGCCCGCTTCCGGCAGTTCCACCGCCTGCAATTTCTCCGCCTCGCTGCGCGCACCGATAAAATTGGCCGGCAAACCCAACGCCACCCCTGAGCCGCCCGTAACCAACGCATGCCCAGCGACCGCCTGGCCGATAGCCCGCAGATGCCCGTCGTCGAGCGCGTCGACCACCGCCAACCGTTTGCCCTCGTCGAGCAATTCGGCAAAGCGCCGCTCGATCGCCTCGGCCCCCCGATCCACCACCCCGTATTCCACCAAACCCACGCCACCTTGTGCTTGCCGCCCTAACACTCGCACTAAATTGGCGTCCGTCATCGGTGTCAGCGGGTGGTGCTGCAGGCCCGATTCCGACAATAACTGATCCCCAACAAAGAGATGCCCCTTGTAGACCGACCGCCCATTCTCGGGAAACGCCGGACAAGCGATGGCCAAGCCCCCACCGAGTTTCTGCAACAACGCCTCGGCCACCGGCCCAATATTGCCCGCCTCCGTAGAATCAAAAGTCGAGCAATATTTAAAGAAAAACTGCTGTGCGCCCGCCTTCTTAAGCCACGCTAACGCCGCCAAAGACTGCGCCACCGCCTCATCCGCTGGAATCGTCCGCGATTTCAACGCGATCACCATCGCCTCGCTCGCAGGTATTTCCCCCTTCGGCACACCCACACATAGCGTCGTGCGCAGCCCCTCCCCGACCAAGATATTGGCCAGGTCGGTTGCGCCCGTAAAATCATCGGCAATACATCCCAAATACAAGCTCATACGGTCTCTCCTCACACCTGACGAACCAAGAAAACCCACGCGAAGACAACAGATCGTATCGGCCGTCTACGATATACTCTACCTATTGCCAAACCTTATCGCATCCGGGATGCTCCTCGAGCATTTATAAGGCGACTAGAAGCCGTTCTCGAAGACAATTTCATCGAGCGCCAGTTGCCCAGGTTTGGGCCAAGGATCTTTGAGGCCTTTGCCCACAGCGACCATCGGTCCCATGACGTAGTCTTCTGGCAGATTGACCAATTTCGCCACTTGCTCGCTATTGAATCCGATCATCGGACACGATTGATAACCGAGGCCCTGGGCTGCGAGCATCAAATTTTGCATCGCCATGCCGACAGACCAATGCGCCTCATCCCGCTGAAAAAGCTCACCCCGCTGCTCGTGGAAAGGTCCGACCGCTTTGACCAATTGTTGCGAGATCTCCGCGAGCGTATTTTTCCAGTATCTTTCCGGCTCCTTCGCCCACGCCTTCACATCGGCCGTAAAAAGGACCAACAGAGAGGCGTCGGTGATCTGCGACTGACCGCAAAATTCGTCTCTTATTTTTTGCCGCAGTTCCGCGTCGCGAAAAACCACCAAGCGCCAGTGCTGGACATTAAAACTGGTCGGCGCCTGAATGGTCGCTTGCAACAATTGTTTTTCTTCCGCATCCGTCAGCGCGTGATCCTTGTCGAAATGCTTTACCGATCGCCGCGCATAGACCGCTTCTAGTACATCCATTGCAATTTGTTCCGGTCTTCGTTTAGGGTTCGTTATTGATCTCAGGGGCCCAATATTTCCAGAGGTTCCGCGACACGTCGTATCGTTCGAGCCTCCGGCCCGGGTGATCCGACGGCAGAAAACCCGTGCCCAGCGATTGTTCGTCGGGTGGCGACCACGGCGTGCCTTCCTTGTCGGGAAACATGACCATCGGCGCCTGTTCGCGCATTTTCCTATGGGAATAACGTGCAAACTGCGCCACCCGCGCCTGCCTCGAGCCGACCGCGTTCTCCGAACCGATATGCGTGGTGAGGCCATGGAATAACATAGCATCGCCCGCACGCCCAGTCATGCAAACTACCTCGCCCACGCCGGGATCGCCCTCTAGCAACGCCCGATGCCCGCCGCTCTTCACCGGCTCCGTAAAGAGATACGATCCGTCAAATAATTCGGGGTGTTCGAGAAAATACCGGTGATTCGCCCGATGCGATCTCGGCCAATAGGCCGTGCCTCCTCCCGTAGGACTGTCGACGTCCCAGAGCAACACGGCAAAGAATGCCATAAAGCCACCGCCCCAACCCGTCGCGTAACCGTCGAGATGGCCGTCGACCGGGGCCTGCCACTCGCTACCCAGGACGCTCGGCATAATCACCCGCGTCATCGGCACCTGCGGCGTCCACGGCAGCCCCGCCGGATGCGAAGAGGCGAATGCGCCGCCGCCGATTTGTTCGACAATGGACTGTACGTTCGGCACATTGTAGAGGTTGGGGCTGAATTCGGGCCAGCCGCCCGTGGGGGCATAGCGCCCGGCAGGCCAGGTGTCGGGCGCGTCGAGATCGACACCTTCAGAACAAGCCTCGCGCATTTGCGCCTGCCACCCCTCGATCACGCCCGCGGGCACCAGTCCCGCAATTGCTAACGCCCCCTCGGATTTGAACTCGCCCAACTGTGCAGGTGATAGCCGCATACTAATCTGTCTCCCACATTAACGTCAAAAATAAAATCCCCATTACAGAAGCCATGTGCATGGGGTCGATGGTCATTCTCGTTGATCGTCTAACGACTTCACAATTCACGACCCCGCGCAAACTGCGTCGGCGAAACCCCGAGAGCGCAAGCGACGCCGTGTGAATTGCTGTGATATCTGATAAGGAAATTGAGCTACTCTAAAAATAAATAAAAGCGAAGTAACGCTGGCCATCAGCTATGCGGTCAAACGTCACTTGTAGGGTGTTGTTAGCCACCATCTTTCACAATAGGGTCAGTGCCATTTATGAACTCTTCAATGTTGGTGTAGACATCGCCATCATTATCTATCACGTTGTCAGAGCTGTCCTTAGAATTGAGCCCATGTTTGTTCTCCCAAATATCAGGCATTCCGTCGTTGTCGGAATCCTTCAGGGCCGCGTCATGTTTTAGTTTTGGCCAGCCTCCGACGTCCTTCATGGTTAAAGGAACGCGGCCCGATCCCTTGCGAACATGCTCAATAATTCGAGTGTCTACCGCATCTCGCGCAGGAAGAGAGGCGCCAGCTTCTGACAGGATTTTATGATAAGCCGTCTCACTGGCATCGGTGCTGATCCGAGGCATTTCGATCGGGTTGGCTAGTCGGGCCGATACGTCATGCCTGCTTGTATCGATCATTTTCCAGTTATCAACATTACCTGCGGGGAACTCTGCCATATGATTGCCCTGGACGTACATCTTTATCTCTGCACCTTTATAAATCATAAATGCCGCCTTTCTCGCATCATCGCGATCTGGTGCTGACGGGCCCAGTTTCAGATAGTTGCCAACATAGTTCATGATGACAGGTTCTTTCTCATTTGAATTGCCACTACCCGCGTAACCCGCCACCCCACTCCAATTGTAGATAACGTTGTTGCGAAAATCGATCATCGGACCAGGCAAATCTGGATAGGCCGTTGGACGGGGATTACGAGACCGGTTGTTGGCATAAATATTGTGATGAAAAGAGATTCGTCCACCCTTGGATGAACCGATAAGGGAACCATATGAATGGTCTGTAAGCCCCTCCGCTATGATACACCATTGAACGGTTACATCTTTAGAACCATGGGTTACCGATAGACACTCGTCCGTTGACCACATAGCAGTGCAATGATCAATAATGATATTACTGCCGTCCCAGACTGTAATCGCATCAAGCTCCCCCGGCTTTGAGGTATGGTCTCCCGGTCGCGAGCGTATGTACCGCACAATGCAATCGTGAGTATTGCCTATGCCGAATTGATAATTCCTGAGACAAATGCCATCTCCAGGAGCGGTTTGTCCCGCAATTGTGATATAGGGATTTCTGATCGTCAAATTGGCTTTGAGGTCGATATAACCTCCGACTCGGAATACAATAATACGAGGCCCTTTAGACTCAATTGCCGCGCGGAGACTGCCTGTGATGGGTTGTTCCTTGTTGGGAACATAATCCGCAAGAGTTGTGACCACATACACCTTCCCATTTCTGCCACCAGGTGTGCGTGAGCCAGGCCCTTCTGCACCGGGAAATGCCGGCGGATTCTCCGTAGCAAAGGAGTAATTACATCCGTATATCGTGACAATACAGCACACAAACAGGCGCAAGTCTCGGTATGTATTTTGTGTCCTCATCATGTGGCTCATTAGTGAATGAAGGAGGCGATGCCCTAATTCGGCACCGATCTTACCGTTTATCAATAGAGTTAGCCCAAGACCGGGATTGCCTATCTTGACACCCCATCGCGATTTTGTACGCTGCAACTACATGCCCTAAAGCACTGCAATGGACCCAGTCGATAAGCCGTTTGATGCTGAAGACATGAAGTGTCTTGTTTAAATTTCCATTAACGAGTTGTGCACTAATAAAAGGCTCGTGATACAAGCGCATTTCCCTGATATACGAACTTTTGACCGTAGTAGCGTGTTTCCTTAGGTCGTATTCATTATTAGCTATCGACCACTCACTGTCAAGCACACAGCGCGAATTACCACCCTATCCACCTTCCCCTGTCTTGCCACAAAACTCACCCTATACTTTCTTAAACGCTCTACCAACCTAGGAGCCCCATGTCCACAACCACCGTCTCTAAGCAAGTCGGCGTCTTCCACCTCAACGGCCGCGCAACCTGCAAAGACCAGAAAGTCGAAAGCCTGCTGCTGTCCACCCGCGGCAACCGCGAGCAGGGTGGCCAATGAATATCATCGACTTGAGCCTAACAATGCGTACCGGCATGCGCGGCATCGCCTGGGACACGCACACCACCCTCGCCGAAGAAGGCTGGAACTCCCGCACCCTGCACCTCTACTCACATGCCACCACCCACATGGACGCGCCGCGCCACTTCTTCGAGCGCGGACTGACCATCGACTACCAAGATTTGAATAAGTGTATCGGCCCGGCTTTCGTCGTCGACTTGGGCGAGGTTGCTCCGCGCCAGTTGATTGAGGTCGCCGATCTCGGCCCGCTCGCAAAAAAGATCGGCCCCGGCGACCGCCTACTCTTCAAATCCGGTTGGAGCAAAAGAGTCGACGAGCCGGCCTACCGCGATGAATTGCCGCGCATCAGCTTAGAACTCGCGGAGTTCCTCGCCGCCAAACTCGTCGCCTTAGTCGGTGTCGAACCGCCCTCCGTTGCCGCCGTTAACGACCTTGAAGAAATCACCGCCGTGCACCGCACCCTGCTCGGCGCCGGCGTCGTCATTGTCGAGGGTCTGTGCAATTTAGACCAGCTCACGCAAGAGCAGGTAACCTTTATCGCCCTGCCGCTCAAAGTAGAGGACGGCGACGGCACTCCGGTGCGCGCCATTGCCATCGAAGGCGACCTCGCCGGGCTGGCCCCTTAGTCGATGGGTTTCCTGTTCGACGTAATCGGCCCGCTCTTTACCCTGATCGGTTGCGGTTTTATCCTCGGCCGCCGCCGCAAAATAGACACCGGACCGCTGGCCGATGTCGCGATGTACATCTGCCTGCCCTTTTTACTTTTCTCAACGCTGGTTCGCCACCCCGTCACCGGCTTGGCCGCCGCCCAGATCTTTGCCTGGCAGGCCGGCATGTATCTGGCCAGCATCCCCGCCATCTGGCTCGTCGCCCGTCTGGCGGGGTGGGACAAGCCCACCCGCAGCGCCGTCACCCTTTCGTTACCGACCGTCAACGTCGCCTCCTACGGCGTGCCCGTCGTGCTCTTCGCGCTCGGCGACGAAGCCCTCGCCATTATCATGCTACTCTTCGTCTACGGCAATGTCTTCGCCTCCTCGCTGGGCGTCTACATCGCCGCCGGCGGCCGCCAGAGCCCATTGCAAGCGTTCAAAAGCATCTTCAAACTGCCGTTGATCTACACCACGGCCCTGGCCATCAGCATCAATGTACTCGCTATCCCAATCCCTGAATCCCTACTCGACACCGCCGACCTTATCGGCAAAGCCGGTCCGATTCTCGCCATCATCCTGCTCGGCATCCAAGTCTCGCACATCGAATTGCGCGGCAACAATTCGGCCGCCCTCTACGGCGGCATCAGCGCCAAGATCCTGATTGGCCCCGTCCTCGGCATCGGCCTGACGCTGGCGATCGGCGCCGAGGGCACGATACGCGACGTGCTACTGATCTGCTCCTGTTTGCCCACCGCCATCAACGCGTTGATTCTGACCGTGCGCTTCGACGCGCGGCCCGATTTGCTCGGCGGCATCCTCATCGGCTCGACATTGTGGAGCCCGTTGGGCTTGTCGGCGGTACTGTATTGGATCGGCGGACGATTTTAATCACCGCTATGATCACCGCTGACAGGGTAGCATCGTCGTAATCGTTGGCGTAAAATGTGTGCCAATGCGTTGTACTAACGTGTCCTTCAACCCGCCGATACGACCGTGCATACCTTAAACCCAAACACACTTTGCAAGCCGCATACCATTTATAAACGGCTATAAAAAAATCAGACCTGGCCTTAAAGTGTTACCCCGACCACACACCCGTATTTTCTCAACCTCACATCTCGTCCCCTCGCCGATTCCCTCTTGCAATTGACAAAAATACCGAGCAACGCCTATTTCTTTACGCCCGTTTCGCCCCAATCACCAGGAGAATCCCCGTGCTGAAAAATCCCGATATCGACATCGCTCCCGAACTCTTAGAAGGCCTGCGCCTCGTCGGCACCCCCACCGCTACCGCCTATCTGATGAACCAGGGCTACCGCCACGTCTACGCCATCGGCATCCCGGCGCAAGCCCTGAACCCCGGCCAGACCATGGTCGGCCGCGCACGCACCCTGCGCTTTCTCCCGATGCGCGAAGACCTACTCAAAGACCAGTATAGCAGCGTCGGCGACCGCCCGCACCGCGACGCCATCGAGAGTATCCAGCCCGGCGAGATCCTTGTCATCGACGGCTGCGGCACCTTTGAGGCCGGGGTCGTCGGCGATATGTTTACCCGCAGGGTGCAGGAACTCGGTGGCCAAGGCATCGTCATCGACGGCTGTGTGCGCGATATGGGCGCCATCCGCGAAATCGGCCTGCCGCTCTTTTGCAAGGGCTCGCACGGCGCCGGCATCAATCGCGCGCTAATATCGGCCGACTACCAGCAGCCCATCTCCATTGGCAACACCCCCGTATTACCCGGCGACGTGCTAATGGGCGACGCCGACGGGGTCGTCGTGGTACCGCCACATATGGTCGAGGGCCTGGTCGCCTGGGGTATCGAACACGAGGTGCAGGAGCGCTTCACCCGCATCAAACTCGAAGAGGGCCACGCGCTGCACGAAGCCTATCCGCCCAACGCCGAGTTGCGCCCGCTCTACCTCGAATGGCGCAAAAATCAGCCTGAATACGCGCAATATCCCTTCGCCTTCAAGGACGAATAAAATGGACCTGCTCGACCTACAGGACCGCGTCATTCTCATCACCGGCGGCTGTGGCTCGATCGGCCGGGTCATCGTCCGCGAGCTAACCGCCCACAACGCCCGCGTCGCGGTTAACGATATCGTTACAGAGAAGGAAGCCGCGGTCATCCTCGCAGAAGCAGACCCCTCCGGCGAGCGCACCGCCTACTTCCGGGCCGACGCCAACCAGCCCGACGAGCTCACCGCGCTTCTTGACCGCACCGAGGCGGCTTGGGGCTTGCCCGACATCGTCTGCTGCCACGCCGGCATGGTTGACGCGCACCCAGTCACCGAATACCCGCTGGAGGCCTTTGACCAATTAATCCAGACGAACCTGCGCGCCGCCTTCGCCACAGCGCAGGAGACTAGCCGCCGCTGGCGGGCTGCAGAGAAACCGGGCCACCTGATTTTCACCACCTCCTGGGTCCAGGACGTGCCCTGGCCCGGGATCACCCCCTATACCACCAGCAAAGCCGGCATGAAGGCGATGATGCGCGGCTACGCCCGCGAGCTGGCCGCGCACAAAATCCGCGCCAACGCCGTGGCCCCTGGCATCGTCGCCGTCGGCCTGGCCAAACGCCAATGGGATACCGACCCATCCTACAAGGCCCGCGCGCAAAAAGCCATCCCCCTGGGATTTATGCAACCCGCTGAAACCGTCGCGCACGCCTTTCTCTATCTCTGCTCGGATATGGCCGCCTACATGACCGGCTCCGTGCTCTTAGTAGACGGCGGCTGCAGCCTCTACCCGATGGACGAGTGAACGACTGCAAAGCCACCTTGACAACGATGAACTTAAATCGCCACGTTACCCTCTTATTACATTCTACTGGAGGCCTCGCCGAGGGCATTCCCGCAGTGCTCTGAGTAGCAAATTCTTCAGGATAGAAGAATTCCCTACTCACCCTCGGAAGATCACATCCTGTGATCTGAGAATAAGCAAAGGGCCTGCCCTCGGTCAGGCCGGTTCCCCACAGGAGTCCGCCCATGTCCATCCGTCCAATAAAACAACTCACGCAAGCCGCTCCAGTAATCGAAGGCGCCGGCGTCCACCTCCACCGCGCTTTCGGCTTCGGCAAAACCGAAGACTTCGACCCTTTCCTGCTTTTAGATGATTTCCGCAACGATAACCCGGACCACTACCGCGCCGGCTTCCCCTGGCATCCGCACCGCGGCATCGAGACGATCACCTACATTCTGTCCGGTACCGTAGAACACGGCGACAGCCTCGGCAACCAGGGCAGCCTCGGCGCCGGCGATATCCAATGGATGACCGCCGGCCGCGGCATTCTGCACCAGGAAATGCCCAAGGGCGATGCCAATGGCCAGATGCACGGTTTTCAACTGTGGGCCAACTTGCCCGCCGCGCACAAAATGACCGCCCCGCGCTACCAGGACGTGCAAGCGACCGACATCCCGGAAATCACCGACGACGATGGCACAAAAGCCCGCGTCATCTGCGGCACCTTCTGGGGCCAAAAAGGCCCCGTCGAGGGCATCGCCGCCGACCCGCGCTACCTCGACATCGCGATCCCGCCCGGTCGCCGCAAGATCCTGCCCGTCGAGACCGACCGCCACGCCTTCGCCTATATCTTCGCCGGCGCGGGCACCTTCCGCGACGCCTCCGCGCCGCAGTCGGTCAAAACCGAACACCTCGATTTGAGCGGCGAGGTCTCAAGCGAAGAAATGGGCAATCGCTCCCTAGTACTCTTCGACAATGGCAACGAGGTAACCGTGCAAGCCGGCGCACAGGGCATCCGTTTTCTACTGGTCTCGGGCCGCCCCCTCGAAGAGCCGGTCGCCTGGCGTGGCCCGATCGTGATGAACACACAAGAGCAACTACAACAGGCCTTCAGCGAACTGCAAAACGGGTCCTTTATCCGCAACGATTAACCCCGAAAGACACCGCTTATGCGTATCCTACATAGCATACTGCTGTGCTCGCTATGCGTTTTCGCCCCTTCCACTGCCTTCTGCGGCGAAAAAGTCGAGTTGGTCATACTGCACGTCAACGACACGCATGGCAAAATGCAACCCTACGAGGCCGGCGAGTGGGGCGAAGTTGGCGGCCTCGCCCGCCTATCGACCCTGATCAAACAGACCCGCCGCGAAAACCCCGGCCGCGTGCTCTTCCTGCACGCCGGTGACATCTTATCGCGCGGCGACCCCGTCACCGTCTACTACGGCGGCCGCATCAACTTCCGCGCTTACGAGAAAATGGGCGTCGACGCGATCACCCCGGGCAATGGCGAATTCTACATGGGCATCGAAAATCTGCAAAAGCAAGCCGCTCGCGTCTCCATTCCCTTCATACACGCCAACGCTCTCTACAGAAACCACGGCAACTCGATCTTCCCGCCCTATGTGATCAAGGAAGTCAACGGCATCAAGATCGGAATCCTCGGCCTCGGCTTGGTCCGCACCTGGCACAACTCATCGCAAAAACTGACCCTCGGCGACCCGATCGAAGTGGCCAAAAGATACGCACCTGAGCTAAGTGCCAAAGTCGACCTGCTCATCGCACTGACCCATATCCAAGCCAAGAATGACAGCTTACTCGCCGCCGCCGTGCCCGAATTAGATCTGATCGTCGGCGGCGATTCGCACACCCAGCTCGACTCCCCGTCGCGCATCCCCCGCGCCAATGGCCAAGGATTTGTGCCAATCGTCCAGGCGCGGCATTATTTTCAGTTTATGGGCAGAGTCGACATCGAACTGGAACGCGATGGGGACAAAGTCCGCGTCAACAAAGTCGACGGACGGCTCATAGCGATCAACGCCGAAACAACACCCGATCCCGAGATCGAGAACTTCATCGCGCAATACGCCGCCCCGCTCAACGAAGTCATCGCCCGCTCAGAAATCGAGCTAAAAAACGACCGCGATGCCCCTTCGCCACTCGGCGACTTAGTGGTCAATGCCGTCCTGTCGCAGACGCGCGCGGACATCGCCGTCATCTATGGCAACCAAGGCGAATTCGACATCAAACCCGGTGATATTACCCTCGCCGATATCAACCGCATCCGCTGGTATCATTCGCGACTAGTCACCGCCCGGCTCACCGGCGCGCAAATTCAACAATTGCTCGCGGCGCGCTTCTACAATGTCGCCGGTTGCCGGTTCACCAAAGCAGAGAACCAAGTTACCGACCTGCGCATAAATGGCCAGCCCGTCGACCCCGCCGCAACCTACCTCGTCGCCACCGAACAGCAAATCGCCTTTAGCAACTCCGTCTTCGAGTCCGTACATGTCGACTTCACCGGCCAGCGCGTCGATACCGCACTGGAAGCGCATCTGCGCCGCGTCGCCGTTATCCGCTAAAACACTTTACACCTATGACACTACAAAAATAAGATCTATCTGTGGGTTTTGCTGCCCGCCGATTTGGCGGCGAAAGGGCCGCGAGCGAAGAAATTCGCTTCGGCGAAGATCTTCATTTTCGCGCCATAGAAAGAGGAATAGACGAGACCTAACTAGGGAATAAGCTTGATACGGTATCCAGTCTCTTTATACAGTCCAATGTATTACCAACACTGGAGTTTTGGTCTGAGACCGAAACCACACCTGGCCAGAACAGGTGGCCGATGTTCAACCACTCGCGAGCAAAATGAGCAGGCTGCATCTTTCCGATACGAGACTTCTCGAAACCGACGAACATCTCCCCATCCGATCAGGCACAATCGACTTTTCTGTTTATTTGCGCGAGCTACAAGACCAAAGCTTTACAGAGCCGGCCATTTTTTGAATTGGCGATTTGCCTAAGTTCGATAGTTTCGGAAGAGATACGGATGAAGCGTTGATTTCTTCTCAATACCGCCTTGAAACGGCTATAGCGACTCGCGACCCGATAAGCACACACCGCAAGACACCGCACTAGACGCGTACGACTATTTAGGCTGAAAAGGCCGGGGAAGGCTGCAACATGAAATACACCGAATTACCGGGCATTAAAAAAGAATTGAGTGCCATATATCTGGGCACGGGCAATTACGGTTCGGATATTTCACCATCCGAGTCGTTCAAGTTGCTCGATCGATTTGCCGAGTTGGGCGGCACCTTTATCGACACCGCCCATGTCTACGGAGCATGGGACACCTCAGGTTATAACGGCGGCTACGGCAATAGCGAAAAGGTGATCGGCGAATGGCTCGACAAAACGGGCATGCGGCAACGCATCGCGGTTGGGACCAAAGGCGCGCACCCCGACCTCGACACCGGTGTTTCCCGTATGAACCCCGAAGACATCGACACCCATATCGCCGAAAGCCTCCAACGGCTGAAGACCGATTCCATTGACCTGTACTGGATCCATACGGATGAGCCGGCGATACCTGCGGGCGATATCCTCGGCATGCTCGCCGAGCATATCGCGGCCGGCCGGCTCAAGGCAATTGGCTGTTCCAATTGGAGTATACAGCGCCAGGCGGAGGCGTCAGAAGCAGCCTCGGCGCTCGGGGTCCCGGGTTTTGTCGCCAGCCAGGTCGGCTGGTCCCTCGCCAGGGCGACCCATTCAGTCAAGTCCGCCTATGTCGACATGCGGTATATGGATTCCGCCATGTTGCGCTACCACGCCGAGACCGGTGTCCCCGTCGCGGGCTATAGTGGGCAAGGGTCCGGCTTCTTTGCGCAGAAATACGACGGCCTCGATTTCGAATCACCCGACTTTCCGAAAGCCGGCCTGACCGCTAAATACGGCAATGACCTGAGCTACCGCCGACGCCAAGCAGCCGTCGAACTGGCCCGAGTAAAGGGCTACAGCACCAATCAGATCGCGCTGGCCTGGATAATGCACCATCCCTTCGATGCCTTTCCGATCGCCGCCCCCCACTCGCTACAGCAGATGGACGACACGATGAAAGCAGCTGGGATTGAACTGACGGACGAGGAGTTCGAGCGATTGAACTGCGGGCAGGAAGGTTAGCCGAATTCGCTCTTGAGGTCTATGGAGATATTGTGAAACGAACGGGGGTTCGGATTGAACCGGACGGGGGTTCGGATTGAACCGGACGGGATTATTGGGCACGGCTATAACAATTGCGAGCCACTTGAAGAAATCCACCCGTTTATCTTTTGCACGAGAACCGATGAGGTAAATAGTGTATGACCTTGAAGAGTAATGGCCTTATTATAGCTGCACCGCATACGCGGCTTGGCCCTTGCGGGCACGAAAGCACGATGGGAATCCCTTAGACATGGCAAACAATTAGCACTGCGCAAAGCAGAAAGGTGACTATGGCGAATTCAACTGAGATCCACGAAGCCATTGAGGCGGCGAACAAGACCATGATGGCTACCTACAGCCAGCGTGATGTGGCGGGTGTCGTCGCCCTCCATACGGAAAATGCGCAACTGTTCCCGCCGAATAGTGATTGTGTCACGGGTGGGCAGGCACTGCAAGCACTCTTCCAAGCGCTTATAGATACGGGCATCAAGGCGATCAAACTTGAGACCATAGAAACTGAGCGCTATGGCGATACGGCCTCTGAAATCGGCAGGTACATTCTTGAGGGTGAGGGCAACCAGGTGCTGGACCGGGGCAAGTACATCGTCATCTGGAAGCGAGAGGCGGACCAGTGGAAGATACACCGCGACATCTTTAATACCAGCATGCCAGCCCCTGAGTAAATCGCTGGCATTTTCCGCCCCATCCCCCTATCTTGGAAACACCTCGTACTCTCCCGGGCAAACGCCGCGAAAATACAAAATGAACGAAGCCATACTGCTGCTCAAAGAACTGATCGCCCTGCCCGCCGGCTGGGTTAAAGCCAATCTGCTGGCCATCGCCACCGCGTTCACCACCGCGCTCTTGGTCATCTACGGCGACAATATCAACCGCGCCGTCAAACTGCGCATCAACCGCTACCCCTTCCTCGTCCGCACCCTGGCCTTCGTCGCGCTGTGCTCTTTCGGTTACGGCCTGCTCACCGTGTTGATCACCCCGTCGGTCGCGCAACTGCTGCGTTATTTTGGCGACCAGTATACCGCCTTGGTCGTGCTCGCATCTTTCTTGGGCATCGGCATTCTCGCCGAACGCAAACGCTATATGTGATTAGCCTGCGCGACGCGGCACTCTTCGCGCGCCTTCACTCCACCGCATCGTATTTGCGACGATTATTGCGCTCGCCGCAAATAGCCTACCGATCTATCGGCTACGCCAGCCTCCATACCCCGTCCTCTATCCTTAGCAAATTCTCTGTTAGACTTTAACCCCATTAACTCCCTCCTTCTCTCACCCTATGCTGCCCCCACACAGGCCGCTGCCCGAGCTGTACACCTAGCGCATTCGCCCCATGCACACTTCCCTTGATGTTGCACCAATGTACAGATGCCGCAATCCAGTCGCACGCCACTCTACATGGAACAATACTTCCCCATGGCCAAAAACGCCGCCCCACAAAACAAAACAAAAAAAACCCTTTCCCTAACCACCGCCCGCCGCCTCTCCATCCGCACGCAAGGCCTCGATAATCATACGCCCGTATCTTCCGGCAAAGAAGGCACCACACAAGTAGTCGAACGCCTCGGCTACGTACAGATCGACACCATCGCCGTCATCGAACGCGCGCACGACCACATCCTCTGGAACCACCACCCCGGCTTCACCTCTGACATGCTCGGCGAGCTGCTCGCCATAGACAGGCGCGTCTTCGAATACTGGGCACACGCCGCCGCCTACGTGCCCATGGCAGATTATCGCTACTATCTGCCGCGCATGGCTACCGCCCACAACTGGCGGCGCGAATCCCTCTTTCGCAAGGAAAACAAAAAACTGGTCAAAGAAGTCTACGAACGCATCCGCTGCGAGGGCGCCATGGCCTCGGCCGACTTCGACTACCAAGACGCCAAACGCGGCACTTGGTGGAACTGGAAACCGGCCAAACGAGCGTTAGAAGTGCTCTTCAACACCGGCGAGTTGATGATTAGCGCCCGCCGCCGCTTCCAGCGCGTCTACGACCTGCCCGAACGCGTCGTGCCCGGGCACATCGACACTCAGGCGGCTACCCCCGACGAGGCCGCCCGCCACTTCGCCCGCCGCGCACTCTCCACCTTAGGCCTCGCCTCACTGCCCCAGATCCGCAAACTCTACGCCAATCACGGTGCACGAAAAGCGCTCGACGATTTACTCGAGGCGGGCGAAGCCGTCGCCGTGCAAATCGAAAACCAGGAGGCCCCTTATTATGCGCTTACCGCCACCCTGGACAATACCCCCCGGCAACAGAAAAACCACCTGCACTTGCTCTCTCCCTTCGACAATATCACCATCGACCGCGACCGGCTACTCGATCTCTTCGATTTTCACTACCGCATTGAATGTTATACCCCCGCCCCGAAGCGCCAGTACGGCTACTTCACCCTGCCGATCCTTTGGAATGGCTCTTTTATCGGCCGCCTCGACCCCAAGGCCGAACGCAAGAGCCAAACCTTCCTCGTGCGCAATATCGTCTTCGAACCCGGTTTCAAAGACTACGATACACTACTGCCGGCCCTGGCCAAAGCACTGCACCGCTTTGCCGCCTTCAACGGCTGCACGAGCATCCGCGTCGAGCAAACCAAGCCGGGCAAATTCAAAGCGCCGCTCAATCGCATACTAAAAAACAATTGATACACCAAACCGAGTAAAACAAAGCTAGCACGGATCGCCGCCAAACCGACCGACATAACATCGCCAACCCATCGGAAGGGTATTATTGTGAAGCTTCTTGTAGATTCCGCATTCAAATGCGCAGAGACCTTCATCCGCGACAAAGCCCCGCCGCGCTTGCGAATATTTATAAATGGGGGATATATTCCGCACGGTCCCATTTACTCCAAAACGGCAGGCCCATGCTCGATTCCATGACCCACATCACCCGCTCGCTTGCCGATATCGACGAGCCCTTCGTGCGCTATAAAACCCTGCTCCACCTCTACGGACGGGCACCCGATTCGCGCGAGATCCGCATCTTGCGCGACGAGGTCCGCGAATCGACCTTGGCCCGCACCCTGCTCGCCGAGCAGGACGCCAGCGGCCGTATTCCCCTGCCCGCGTTCGACCGTTGGCGCGGCGCACACTGGGTGCTCTACATGCTGGCCGATATCGGATCCGCCGCTGGCGATAAAAGTCTCTTTGCCCTGCGCGACCAGGCAATCGACGAACTCTTTGCCTCCGACCGCATCGAGCCCGTCTGCGGCGCGATCGAAGGCAACGCGCTCTACTACCTGCATTTTCTCGCGTTGGACCAAGGCCAGACCGATGAACTGGCCGCACGGCTGATCGAAAGCCTAGACAAAAAAATCGGCAAAAGCCCAGCCGCCTTCGGCCAAACCCTACACGCCCTGCGCGGCCTCGCCCTGCACGCACAACTCCGCGACGAGCAAGCCGCTCACGAAACCGCCGCGCAACTCGCCGAACACCTGCTCTCTCATCGCCTCTACCAAAAAAGCGACGGCCAACCCCTCAGCGCCGACTGCGCCGCATTGCACTATCCCTGTTACGAGCACTGCGACCCGCTCTTCGCCCTCAAGGTTATGCATGAAGCCGGCCACCTGGCCGATGAGCGCTGCCGCGACGGGCTCGACTTGCTCAAAGCTAAACAATTCGACAATGGCACTTTCCCAGCCGAGCGCAAACACTATCGCGTCGGCCGCATCGGCAAGGGCAACGACTCGCTGATCAACTGGGGCGGCTCCGACAAGCGCAAGACCAACCTCTACGTGACCTGCGACGCGCTCGGCGTGCTGCGCGCCGCCGGGGAGCGGTTCTGATGGCCATAGACGCATGAGTAACGACACGCAAAAGCCATGGCCCAAAGCCACCCTCACCTTATTCGGCCTGTTGACACTTTCGCTCTATGTCCTCCAGTACGAAACCCTACCTAAATACGCCGTTCTGCCGCAAAACATTGTCTCTATCAAGGTTTTTTGGAGCATTGTTAGCAATGAAATCCAACCGGGTTGGCAAGACGCCCTACTCTTTTCCCTGCCCGCGCTTTGTTTTATCGGGATTATCGCGCTCGAAGCCCGACACCGCGAATTTTCGCATATGCTCGCTCTCTGCTTCAGCCGCCATCGCGCGACCTGGCTATTACTTGCTGCAAGCGCGCTGGTGATTACCCGTTATTACCTAGCTGTCGGCGAAGCCAACTGGGCCGGCGACGGATCGGTGCACCTGGCCTTGGCCTATGCAGCGATAGAATGCGTCGCCGCCGGTGAAATCCCGATCTGGACCAATTTGATCAGCCTCGGCAGCCCCTATTTGCAATATTATGGCTTCCTCTATTTCTATCTAGTCGGGCTGCTCGACCTGATCGTCGGCGATTTCTTCACCACCATCAAGATCTCGCTCGTCCTCAGCCACATCGCCTCAATCCTCGGCATGTATATGCTCACCCGTGTCGCCGGTCGTTCACGCGCCGCCGGCGTCTTGGGCGCACTGGCCTACGGACTCTGCTTCTGGCATCTCCAGCAAGTTCTGATCATGGGGCGCTTCCCACTCTCGCTCTTTTATGCCGTATTGCCTTGGCCCTTTTATTTTTTCGAGCGACTGCGCCTGCCTGCACGCCGCGTTGCCGCCGTCTGCGGCGGCGCCCTTACACTCGGCTTATTACCTTTTATCCACCCGGGCTACGGCTTCTGGGCGACCCTATTTTTTTTGCTCTACGGACTAATGCGCGTGCTGCACACGCCGCATTTCCGCAGGCGAAGAATTATTATCGCCGCCGGACTGCTCGTCGGTGGAGCCACTCTTTTTGGAGCCTATCTGACAGTACCGATGTGGTTGGAGCGAGCCGGTACCGGCATCGATTTCGGCATAATCCTCAGCGGCGTACCCGACCCTTCGTGGAAACGCGTTTTTGTCTGGTCCAATATGCGTTTCCCCCTTATCCCTCTCACCGAGCAGGAGGAGCCCTGGTACGGCGGTTATCTCGGGCTGGTGCCCTTCGGTCTGGCATGGATCGGCGCGATTCTGCCCTGGCGCCTGCCCGCGCAGGGACGCCCGTTGCCGCATTTAGCCGTCGGCTGCTGCTTCGCGTTAAGCCTGGTGCTGGTGTTCGGCTACCGCTTGGCCCCGCTGCAAGCTCTGCCCTTCGTCACCGCCCTCAACGCCGGGCGCTACCTGCTCTTCACTGCCTTCTTCATGTCGCTTGCCGCCGGCATCGGCGGCGCGGCACTCAGACGCTGGCGACCAAGCGATATACAATTGCGGACCATGGCGCTGCCCATCCTGCTCGTATTGCTCGATTTAGGCCCCACCACGGTTCAACAACCCTACCAACTAGAAGGCGATAACCCCACCCCTTATTCGGATGGTCTCTTGCAGGAGCTGCGAGAGAAAAACACGGCCGTCAACCTGCTCGCCGGCGAGCTGCCTAATTTTCGTATCTTCTCCAACCTTGACAATATGCACCCCTTTCTCGCCAGCACTTGGCTCGCCTACCGCACCCGCCTCCCAACCCCGCAAGCCGATCCAACCCTGCTCATGCCCTCGATGTACGCCTTTGCCGCGCCCTTCGAGCGCTACCTCAATAATCTGCTGCATCACCCGGACGCGCCTCCGCTGCAAAAATCACACACTGTGCTAGCCGGCCTGCAATTGCTCAATGTTCGCCACCTGGTCAATGTCAGCGCGAGCCGCGAGTTGCTCACCCTGATAAATATCACGACCAGCCCGGCACTCGTTTCTTCCCGCCTTGAAGATCATAGCCTGCTCACTGCCGACTCCAATAGCAAAAACGGTGAACAGATCGCCGCCTATATCGACGGCATGGATATCGACCTCGTATCCAAATACAGCGCGCGCTTTTTTATTACCAATCTGGACCAAACGCGCGACCTGGGCACCAGGCCCCGTCTCAAAGTCGACTCCCACCACGTCTGGCACCAACGCGTCGAATTAGACCTGCGCGTTACCGCTCCCTGCTACGCGCGACTGGCCTATACGTATTTTCCCGCTCTCGAAATCCGCGTCAACAATCAGCTAGTCAAACCACTGCGCACCGCCGCCGGCTTTATCTGTCTGCCTCTCGAAGCCGGCCCCAACCACATTGTGATACAAGCCCGACTATCTCCACTCAGGAAGGCGTTGCTCGGCCTCAATTGCGCCCTCCTGATCTTGGGCATCTGTGCGCTGTGCTGGTCCCGCAAAAAAGCCCAATGCTCGTCCGATAACGGTACATAGATCAGTGTGGTAAATAGGCACTAAAAAAGCGCGCTCACAGTCCTAACCACTTATGGTAGCGAAAGAAGCAGGTGTCTTAAGCCCCGTCTAGCACACTGCGAAATCTCCACAGACAGCCCCGAACGCGCCCTGCAATTCTATAACACCGTCTTCGGCTGGACGAGCCCTAAATGGCACGGGCCGCAAGATCATTGGCTGCTCGGCACCAGCGAAGACCGCAAACCCGGCGTCGGCTATTTGGCCTGTGGCCAGGATCGAGAGGGCAATCCCTTGGGTATGATGGGGATCGACGAAGCGGCGGCGTAAAATACCGCGGCTCTCCTCCCTAACCGGCGAAAGGCAGGGTAGGGCCCGCAGGGGAAATAACCTCTTAGGGCCCGCGCATCGCCCGATGCGACCTACATCCGCCCGGAGTGCACTTGGGAGAGGCCCCACCCGCCTTACCGTACGGACAAGAGGACCGTGCTGTGACTTTTCCGGAGAGCTATGCCCTGCCCACCCACCTGTTCCACCGCCTCCCACCGTCTTATACTGTATATATGCACGCAATATCCCAAGCCCAAGTCCAAACCGCATTCAAATACGTATTCAACGCCCTAATTATCCCCCTAGCTATTTGCACCCTCAGCTGTCACCCCACCTCGCGCCCAGAACCCACCGACGGCTTAGGCCACTTTGCCGCCCGCACCGACCACCTCCAACGCCTCGAACCACACGGCCAACGCATCCTGCACGGTGCCGGCCTCAGCTTCGACCCGCACGACGCCAACAAAAGCGCACTGCAACGCGCGCGCCCCCTCGTCTACGCCGTCTATTACGACCTCGCCAGCTTGCGCTACGACTGGCACCTGGTCCTACGCGCCCAACTCGATCAATACGAAGACTACGTGCTGCCGCAAATCGACCTCGGCTTCAGCTTCGACGGCCGCCCCTACGAAGACGCCATCGCGCAAGGCCAACTCGACCAGGCGATCGAAAGGCTGTGCTTCGGGTTGCGCGAATTGCGCCGACCGGTCCTCCTGCGGCCGGGTTTGCAGTTCAACAATCCCTGGAACGCCTACGACGCCGAGCACTATAGCGGAGCCTGGCAACGGTTGGCCAGCACCTTGCGCGGGCGCTGGGGACTCGAACATGTCGCGTTAGTGTGGACCTATTGGGCCGACGGCTATCCCGACTATATGGCCTACTATCCCGGTGACCAATACGTCGACTGGTGGTCGATCGATGTGGCGACCCCGCAAGATCTGGCGATGCCGCGCAGCCACGCTTTTATCACAGCGGCAAGCGAACGGGGATATCCCGTGCTCCTCGGTGCAGCCACCCCCGCCAGTGCCGATTTGAGTCAAGCCGAGCAGGCCTGGGCGCATTGGTTCGCGCCCCTATTGCGTTTCTTGCGCCGCCACCCCAACATCAAAGCCTTCACCTATATGACTTGGGACTGGGCACAGATGAACCGCTTCGCCGACCCCGTGCTCTTTGAGCGTTACCGCAACGAACTCATGCACCCGATTTACCAGCACTCCGCTCCCCTCGACGAGCTGCGCTGGAATCTCGAATTAGAGCGATAAATTACACGATCCCGCCCATTCACTTACCGGAGACCCACATGCGGAAATTGCGTTTCGCCCAAGCCGGCGTTTCACTGATGCACGCCAATATGTATCGCGATACCCTGATGCTTCTGTCCGACGAGATCGAGCTGGTCGGTTTTTACGATCCCGACCCCGATGCCGTTCAGCCCAACCTCAAAGCTGATGTCGAACACGTGCCCTTCTACAACAGCCTCGACGATCTCATCAGCAAGGCCCGCCCCGACGCGGTCATGGTCTCGGCCTATCCCAATATCATGCCGGACTGGCTCCTGCAAATCGCCGAAGCCGGCGTGCATATCTGGGCCGAAAAACCCGTGGCATGCCACTCGAGCCAGCTAGCCCCGGTCGCCGCGGCCATCGCCAAAAACGAGCTGCACTTTTCCACCGGCTATTCCTGGCGCTTCCACCCTATCAGTCGCCTGATCAACACAACCTATGCCGATGGTCTGTTGGGCCAACCCTATTCGATCGACATGCGTTTCTCGACCTCCAGCGTCAAACGACGCGACCCGACCTCCTGGGTCTTCCAACGCGAGATAAGCGGCGGCGGCATCCTCAACTGGCTTGGCTGCCACTGGTTCGACCTGATGCGTTTTATCACAGGATCAGAAGTGATAAAAGTCAGCGCCATCGAAACCAATGTCGGCGGCGAAGCCATCGACGTCGAAGACGCGGCGACCGTCTCGATGCAATTCGCCAATGGCATGATCGGCAGCCTACACGCCGGGTATTTCACCTCCGGTGGCGGCGATACATCGTTCGGGTTGTATGGGTCGCAGGGTTGGGCCAAATGGGCGATCGCCGACGAAAGCTGCACCATTAAGAGCGACCATCCCGAATGGGCCGAAGCCCCGGAACGCGCATTTAGCTTCCCCTCGGCGAAATATTCGGGTTATGGCGCCGAGGGCCGGGCGCTGGTCAAAGCCTTCGCCGCCGCGATCCGCGGCGAGGGCATCAGCGGCTACACTGTCGACGATGCGATACAAACTCTGCGAATCATCGAAAGCGCGCACGAATCGGCGGAGAGCGGACGGACGATAACACTGCCCGAATGAAATAAACGCATAAAAAGCAGTACACTTCTGTAGTGCAATCACCCCTCATGTGCCAAAATAATTTGTATCAATATCGTCGATATATTTAAGCCTAATTCTCTCATCAGTCATTTATATAGCTGACCCATATAAACACAATGATCAGAGCATTCGAGGAGTCTTGCCGCTCGACGTATTTAAGATGAATACTGGGGGTCGTATATTTTACAAAAAGTACGAGTTTACTATGGTATCTGAGCACCTGCACAAGGAAACGGGGTTTATGCTGCTTAGGTTAAGGCTTGCCGTGACGCAGTAGAACCTTATCTGGGACTTGGCTCGGTGACCAAGTAAAATGCAGAGCATGCCGGACAGCGTAGTAACAACGAGGAGGGTTACGATGGAAGCACTCGACTATAACCGCAGTTTTGCGATCAATACCGCGGCCTGCGACGGAGAAGAAAAAAACACCTGCCGGACCCAGTTGCTGGCCCGCTGCGAAATTGAGACCGCCGACACCGGGCAAGCAGAAGCATTCTTTCTCGGCAAGGAATGCATCGGCGAATATATGTATATGGAAGGCGGCATCGCCCAGGTGCCGACCTCTGAGGTCTGCACGATCTTCAGCCGCAAGGAATCCTCGTTGTTAAAGCGCTTCGCCAATCACGAAAACGATGTCGTACAAGCGGGGCCGATCGATATACGGCGCAAAGGTTTCGATGGGTCGTATAGCTACTGGACGGGTTTGCATTTTTCTCTTAAGCAAACCACCGCGCGCCACTTATCCACCGCCGAGCAGATAATCGACGCGACATTGGCGGGAGAAGTGCTACTCGGCCGGACAACGCTAATAGATACCGAGAGCGGCCAACGTGCCCTGCTTGAATATCCCATTCACTATATGAACGTGCACCCGCCCGAAAAACGGTTCCAGGTCGACGTCGGACCGATCCTCTACCCCGATCTCACCGCGACCACGGGCAGCGCCGTCGAACGCCTGCAATTGGCCTATGTGATGTTCAACCAATTGCACGAGGTTGAATTTGCCCTGCGCGTGCCCACACAAGTCGGCGCAGAGCAAAGGGCGGA
>Ga0233433_10000151_pt1 | contig 80528 bp, 73 predicted proteins | sample SI_122_August201_5_FD_179868 | JGI IMG/M metagenome (GOLD analysis project Ga0233433, IMG submission 179868) | Seawater microbial communities from Saanich Inlet, British Columbia, Canada - SI_122_August2016_100_MG | ecosystem: Environmental > Aquatic > Marine > Inlet | place: Canada: British...
ACTACCGCAATGGCGGGATCTTGCACACGGTCTTGCGGCGCATGGCAGATTAGGGATTATTTACAGTTATATCGAAAGGGCTCCGGTGGTTGCCGGAGCCCTTTCATTTGTTTGTGCTGTTGATCTATATGGAGTGGCGGTACTAACAAGTGGTCTGCAAAAGGTGATTCATGTCGAATGGCAGTAGGCTTATCGGATGCTGGGCACTGGCATTGATCTCGGCGGCGGCATTGCGCCTGTGGGGCTTGTCGCAGCGGATCGCTGCAAGTGGCATGCCGATGAGTTTTACTTGGTGTACGTGCCGCTGAAACTCTTTAGTGGCGAGCTGAACGCGGGGCAGAATTTAACGGCGTTTTATCCAGGTGTTCACTACTACCGTCTCGACCTCAATCTTTGCCTCTGTCCTATGGGCCTCTATCTGTGTCGATGTCGCTGACCTTGAGCGCGTCGGTGAGTTGCGCGCTCCATTGGCCGCTGTCCTGTCGCACTAGGCCGTCGTTGATGGCGGCGGCCGCCTGCAGCGCGAAACGAGTCCGGCACGTCGTCGACGATGAGAATCTCGGCGGCCTGTAGGTCCATAGATCGCTCTCCTCGGGTCAATGACAAAAATGGCTAACGGAACTATTATAGCGAGTAGTTGGTTTTGTCAATTTCAATAGGAATTTATACAATGGACGCGACCGGAAAAACCAGCGATGGGCAATAGCGCCCGAAACTATTGGCGCTGGGCGGCGATATTGGCATTGGCTGCCTTGTTGCGGGTCTGGGGGCCGTTGGGTGACGCGTCGGTGCGGCATCCGGACGAGTTTTTCCTGGTCTATTGGCCGCTCTATTTTTCGACCGGTGATTTTAACCATCAACATACGCTGACCGCTTTTTATCCAGCTTTCCACTACTATTTGCTCGGGGCGCTCTATTTTCTCTATTTCGCGGCCCTGAAAATGGGTGGTCTCGCCTGGTCTTTACACGAGTGGGTCGCCTATCAGCTTTTCTGGGGCGGGGACGCGCTGGTGCGCATTGGCCGTTGGGTGACAGTTTTTTTCGCGCTGGGCACGGTGGTGTGCGCAGGGGCTGTGGCGCGGCGAATTTGGGGCGAGTCGGCTGGCTGGATGGCTGCGCTCTTTACCGCCGTGTGTGCGATCCACGTAAGACAGAGTGGCCTAGTGGCCGTAGATGTACCGATGACCTGTTGGTTCGTCGGGGCGGTGTGGGCTTCGTTGCGGCTTTTGCACGGCGAAGATGTAAAGGCCTATCTGTGGGCGGGGGTGTTAGTGGGGTTGACGGCGGCGGCCAAATATCCGGGGGCGCTGGTTTGTAGCGCGGTCGTCGCGGCGCACTTTAGCGCGGGGCGGGGGTTGTTGGACCGGCGCTTATGGGCGAGCGGGGCGGCGGCGATCGGCGCTTTTTTTATCGTGACGCCGTATACGTTTTTGGACTATGCGGTTTTTGCCGGGCATTTCTCCAGAGAGGTAAGCCATTTACAACAGGGCCACGGGCAGGAATTGGGGCTGGGGTGGTGGTACTATCTGCGCGAGACGTTACCCGCCGGTTTGGGGTGGGCCGGGGTTGTGTTGATGGCTTACGGGGCCTTTGCGGCTTGGCCGAGTCGGGAAGGTCGCGTGTTGTTGGCGACTTTCGCAGGCTACTACTTGGTGATGGGGTCGGGACAGTTGGTTTTTGTGCGCTATGCACTGCCCTTGTTGGTGATAGGTGCGATCCTGGCCGGGGGCGCTGTCGCTCGGGTGGGGCGGCCTTGGCGTTATGCTTTGTTGTTGGTGGGGTTAATTGAACCATTGCACGCGTCGGTGCGCATCGCCGAACTGCAAGTGGCCGGCGATACGCGTAGCGCGGCTAAAAGTTGGGTGGAAACGAGACTGCCTGCGGGTTCGACCTGCTGCAATTTCGGCGGTTGGGCCGGCGATGTGTCGGTGCGGACGATCGAGGGCCTTTGGGGGCGAATTAGCCAATATGAGCGTTTGTGGGGGCGAGAAAAAATGGATGAGGTGCGGTCGTTTATAGTAGAGACTGGACCGCGAAGTCCCTTCTATAGTTATGCGATTCACTACGGCAATCGCCAGCACAATGCTGGCAGTATGGACGTGGTGCGAAAATTCGACTGTCCCTATGTGATTTTGCACAGGCACGCGCTTGTCTACTCCACGATTGATACAGCTTTTGCGCAGAGCCTAGCGGTACGCGGGGAGTTGATTACCCGTTTTTCGCCCGGTAGCGATATGATGTCGGCGCGTTACGATCCGATTGACGCCTATTATCTGCCGATCGGATCGTTCGGTGAGCTGGAGAAGATGGGACCGGAAATTGAAATTTGGCGTATTGGCCCAGATAAACCGTCCTCGTGGGGAACGCTGCCTAGGGCTTTTGCCCAGGCTTATGTGCGTGGTGCGGCGATGCGGTTGGAGGGCGGCGAGATCGCCGAGGCACTGGCGTTGGTGGAGCGAGGGTTGGCGTTGGATGCAGATTGCGCAGACGGCTATCTGGTATCGGCCCGCATTATGGAACAGGCGGGGCGCGATCGGGGCGCCATTGGTTTTTACGAGCGGGTGGTCGCGCTGAAGCCGGAACGATCGGACTATTGGTTGGCGTTGGCGAATGCCTATAGCCAGTTAGGGGATGAGGATAACGCGCAACGCTGTTACCGACGGGTGCTGGCGTTGGAGCCGGATCATCCGGAGGCGGCTGCGTTGCGGCGGGCGATAAGCGGCGAGGGCTGAAAGACGGTTGATAGGGGCGTGTCGGTGCCCTATACTTTGGCGACGTTGTCAGGTAAAGGAGATTGAGCAATGGGGAATTTTTTGATCAAAGATGTCGTGCGCACGGTTTTGCACGTGCCTTTCCATGAGCGCTGCGCCGATGCGATGGAAGTCTATGGCCCGGGTTGGGCGATTGTCGAGTTGATCGAGGTCGAGACTGAGGGCGGTGTGACGGGGGTCGGCGAGACGATACAGGGCTATACCTGGGGCCATTCGCAGGAGGCGCAATTCGCCGCCGCGCGCGGGAAGAATATTTTTGATTTATTGTGGGACGATTCGCTGGGCGCGGGGTTGCAGATGGCGCTCTTTGACGCGGCGGGCAAGCACCTAGATGTGCCTTGCCACCGACTGATGGGGCCACAGCACCGCGAGGCCTGCCCGGTTTCTTGGTGGGCACAATCGATGGCGCCCGAGGCGTGGGCGGTGGAAGCGCGGGCGGCGGCGGCGCACGGTTTTAATACGATGAAGGTAAAAGCCAGGCCCTGGTACGATATCGCGGCCCAGCTCAAGGCGGTGGATCAGGCAACTCCGGAATATTTCAAGCTCGACGCCGACTTTAATACGATGCTCTTGGGCGTCGACCAGGCCGCGCCGCTTATTTCTAAGCTCGAACGCGACTACGATTGCCTAGCGATCGTCGAGTCGCCAATCCCACAAGACGACGTCGAGGGCAATAAATTATTGCGCCGCAAGATCCAGAGCCCGATAGCAATGCATATGGGGCAGCCGCCGGCGATGACCGCGATCCGCGAGGGGGTTTGCGACGGTTTTGTGATCGGCGGTGGGGTGCAGCAGGTGCTGAGCGACGGCAATCTGGCCGCTCGGGCGCAGATGCCCTTCTGGTTGCAGATGGTTGGCACGGGGCTGACGACGACCTTTGCCGCGCATATCGGTTCGGTGTTGAAGGAAGCGCGTTGGCCGGCCATTCCCTGCGTCAACATCTATTCGCATACGCTGCTGCGAGAATTCGAGGTTAAAGGCGGGCATTTGCAGGTACCGCAGACGCCGGGGTTGGGCGTGGAGTTGGACCGCGAGGCGGTGGAGCGTTTTAGGGTCGAGCCCGATTTTGCCAAACCGACCGTGCGCCAGATCCACGAGGTGCATTGGCCGGACGGGCGGGTCCTTTGCACGGCAGACGGTGGTTATCGCGGGGATTTTGTCGCGGGCAAGATCACGGGTTTTCTGCCGGGTATGGATTTGCAGGTGCGCCTTGATGATGGGAGCGAGGAATTTGCGCGGGAGTATGTAGAGCGCTTTCCGGGGCGGGATTAGCGGCGTTTGAATGGTCTGTTGAACTAGCATAGAGCGTACGGGTTGTCCAAGGGCATAACCTTCGCTCATTCTCGCCCGACTCCTGTCGGGCTCCGAGGGGCGGTCTGATCCGATTTTGCAGGATTGCAAAATCGGGACCGCAAGCCGCTCAAGGCTATGCCCTTGGACAGTCCTCCGGTGATTCTGTGGATTCCTTTAAAATACCTTTAATTTTCTCCATATGGTCCCATTGCGGGTTTGTAACTCCTCTGTGGTTTTTGTTGGGACCTGTGATTTCTTTTACGGCCCATAGTGAAAACTAATAATCACTTGAGCCACCTACTGGCTCGACCCCAGCTACTGGCCTTGGTCTTGTGTCTTATGCTCGGCACTGGTCTGCGTTTCGTCGGGTTGACGCGCGGTATCAGTGATTTTGATCCGAGCGGGCAATCCGATCAACAGACATTCTATCACTTCCATCCCGATGAAGAGACACTGATTCGCGCGTCGCTGGCGCTGGAGTCGTCCTTTGCGCCACCGTTGACGGCCTATGGTTTGTTGCCGCTTTATATGCTGCGCGGGGCGTTGGCGTTTACGGGTGTTTTGCCGGGGGCACCGGCGCTGGATATGGACTCAGTACAGGGGCAGGTCTGGATTTATATGACAGCCCGTTTACTCGCCGCCGCCCTTTCCTGTTTGAGCCTGTTGCTGGTGTATTGGCTGGGGCGGCGTTGTTTTGGCGAGTGGGCGGCGCTCTTGGCGACTTTCTTCACTGCGGTGGCGCCGGTCGTGGTGCAACAGGCTCATTTTTATACCGTTGACGGCGTATTTCTGTTGTGTAGTTTGGTTTGCTTTTGCGTGTTGGCGAAGGCACTTGAAAAAGAGGAATGGGGTTGGGCGGTTGCGGTGGGCGTTTGCGCGGGCGCGGCGGCGGCGGTGCGTTTGAACGGATTGCTTTTGGCGTTGCTCGCCGCGGGTGCTTTTGTTTTGCAATCGCGCAGCAGGTCAATTCGCGGCGTTTGCATCTTGTCGGGTAGCGCCGTTTTGGTTCTGTGCTTGCTGCAACCTTATTTGCTGACGCAACCCGGGCTGCTATGGCAGAGTGAAAGCTCGAACGATTTGGCGTATTCGCTGGGCATCGCTCGGGGCGAGCTCATCAAGCCCTGGACGCTCTTCGACGTTGACACAGTACCCTATCAGCACTATTGGACCGCGTTGATGCCGCTGGCGGTGGGGTGGGTGGCGACGGTGCTTTTTGCGGCGAGTTTTTTGGCCGGTTTGCGCCACCGGCAGGCGCTGCACCTGGCTGTAGTGCTTTGGCCATTGCTCTGTTTTGTATTGGTCGGCGGCTTGCACACCAAACACGTTCGTTACCTGTTGCCGCTGGTGCCCTTTCTCGCCTTGTTGGCCGGCGATTTGTGTATGTGGCTGATCGATCGCGCGGCGTCTTGGCGGCGACTTGTTGGGGTGGTGGTTGTGATCGGCGTGCTGAGTGCGGGATGGTATGGCGTGGCTTTTGCCCGTATTTATACCGGGGAAGACAGTCGTATCCAAGCGGGTCGTTGGATTGTCGCAGAGGTACCTGAAGCACATGCTATCGGTGTGGAGCAGGGCGGTTTTTCGCTAGGGGGGTTGGTCGACGGGACGCGCTATACCAAGGTGCCGCTGGGTATAGCGCGGCTCTTCAATGGCAAACCCTATTTGTCGTGCGGCGCGACGACGCATTTTTTGACCGAGCATGTCGCGCGGCTCGACTATATCGCGTTGGTCGACGTTAACCGTTACGCGCAATTTACGGCGGTCTCCGATCTCTATCCTGCGGTGGCGGATTTTTATACCCGGCTCGTCGCCGGTGAATTGGGTTTTGTTGTCGCGGCGCGTTTCAAACGCTATCCGGCCTGGGGCGGGCGGGTCTTCGCCGACGACGGAGTCGAGCCGTCTTTTCTCGGTTTTGACCATCCGGCGGTAATGGTCTTTGCAAGGCAGGGCAATGGGGCGGAAGCCTTGGCGCGATGGCAGCGGAGTTTTGGCGAAAATGCGCAGTGCCCGGACGCGGCCTTGCGGGAAGTCGCTGGTCTAATAGCGGCGCAGCGAAACGAAGACGCGTTGCGGGCGGCGGATCGTTTGGCACAGGCCTATCCTGATTGGCGTCCGGTCGATCTGGTCCGAACGTGGATATATGCGCGCGGTGGCGACGAAGCGTCCGAAATGGCGGCGGTCACGCGCTATCGCGCCGGTTTTTTTGATGTGGAAGATGCGCATTACGGCCCTTGGGCCAGCGCGCTGTCTTTTGTGCTGGCGGAGATGCCGGACTTGGCGTTGACGGCGCTGGGTGAGGGGGCGTTGCAGGTCGCCGAGCACCAGACGCCGGCGGGTGTGCGGCGGGCGATGGTCAACTCCTATGGGGAGATCGCGCGACTGTTGGAAGAGCGTGGGAAGACGGGGCATGCACAGGTGGCGCGTCGGCTGGCCGGGGACGTGGCGCCTTAGAGGATTGAGGAAAACCGTCAGGTCGACGCGGAGGGACGGACGATGACGGCTGGGCGCTGACGCGATTGGCCGTATCCGCAAGAGGCGTTTACTGGCACACCGGCGCGCGATGGATCATTGGGCGACTGCACGGCTCAGTAAGCTCGTCACGCGAGAAAATTGATTTTAGCCTTTCGGGTCTGATACCCCGCTGCTTACAGCGCAAATTCGCGTATAGCCGACTCGATACCCCGCAGCTTGCTGCGGGGAGGCCTCATTTGTAATACAGTCCTTGGGAGAGGCATACGCCGATCACCCGCCTCAGTAGCGTAGCTCAAGATCGACGATGTTGCGCAGCGGTTGCTGGAGCAGGAACCGCTGCGCGTTGTCGGCGACCAATTCTCCTAATCGCCGGTGCGCGGCTTCGGATTGCCCGGATGAATGCGGCGTGATGATCACATTCGGATAGTCCCACAACGGATGGTCGTCGGGCAGGGGCTCGGGGTCCGTTACGTCGAGGCCCGCGCCGGCGACTTTACCGCTGTCGAGGGCGCGCAGTAGAGCGTCGGTGTTGATGATGCCGCCGCGCGCCAGGCACAGCATATGCACGCCGTCGCGCATCAGGCCGAATTCCCGGTCTCCGATGAGGTCGGTGGTGTCGGCGGTGTAGGGCACGCTGACGTTAATCCAGTCGGCGCGGGGCAGCAGGTCGTCCAACGCTTCTATGGGGTGCAGTTCGTGTACATAATCCGGCGCCGCTCGGTCCATGTGGCGCCTGGTCGCAATGATACGCATGCCGAACGCGGCGGCGCGCTTAGCCGTTTCGAGCCCGATGCCTCCCAGTCCAATAATTAGCAGCGTTTGCCCGTCGAGTTCGCCGGGATCGGGGATGGGCTTGTCTTTTTTTAGCCATCGTTCCTTTTCCTGCCGACGCAGTATCTGTGGAATCTGTCGGCTCAACATGAGCATAAACGCCATGGTGTGGTCGGCCATGTTCGGGCCGTACGCGCCGGCGTTTGTTAGCACGATCCCGCGCTCGCGAAGTAGATCAAAGGGCACACCGTTGACGCCGGTGCTGAGCATCTGGACCCATCGCAACTTCGGTGCCGCTTCGATGAATGGTGCGCTGCAGATATCGATCGTAGCATCGATATCCGCAGCCATGCGGATCGCCTCTTCTTCGGTCGAGGCGATGACGTATTCGACACTTTCGATATCCTTCAAGAAGTTGTTGGGACGGTAAGAGAGAGTTCGCACGAGCAGTTTCATAGGATGGGTCTCCGGGATGGTAAACTGTTGAAATGGATGTCGATCTTGCCTGTCGCTCCACCGGACATCCCGTGAGCCGCGCAGAACGCCAATTCATCGATGACGGGTCTCAGAGGGGGGCTAATGTAGTTCGAGAAGAGGCGAGAAAGACCTCGCTCGAGCGCACTCTCTTCAATACGCTCGCCGCTCTGGAGGCTCTTTTTTGTGGGCTTGATATTTTTCCTCAGTGCTTGACGATAGCCTCTGCGGCTATGATGGGTAAAGGCGTGGTACTCTTCTTCACGATCAGCATGCCTGTTTCTTCTAAGGTTTAAATCAATGCTTCATCGATTCCTGGACATTTCATCTCAATGGCCAACGGAGTTTTTTCTTTTACTAGATCTAAGGCTTCTCGAAAGGTTGGAATACGCTCATCGTCAAAGGCATTAGAAATGCCATAGCTGTTGGTGATTATATAAGGCTACAAGTCTATTGCTATTGAGGGTCTGCGTGTATTAAGGCCAATAGGTCATCCGGATTTCCCGGGCGACGATGTTTTCCTCACTATTCTTGATGAGTGCATCCAGACTTTGCAATGCGCCGATCTGCTGTGCGTCTTCTGCCCCAAAGAGTCGGATTCCCTGAGCATAGGTCGTCTGTGCCGCTCTATCATCCCCATTTGCCCGATACGCCAGGCCAAGGGCGAATGGGGCATCAGCTATCAACTTCGTGCTCCAGAGCCAGTCGATGCTGATCAATGGCTTCCTGCCAACGACCTTGAAAATAAAATAGCCAGCCCAAACTGATGCTTTTTTCTTTTGGGCATGGAATCTAACGGTTTGCCAATGTGCGAACCAGCGTAGCGAGTTGGCGAATGCGCCGCTGCGCAAAATGCGCTTAGGCGATTTGCGCTTCAAGCCACCGGCTGTGCAAACGCCATATTCAGCAGGGGAAGTAGATGCACGTGATATCAGCGAAGCTCTGCTCTTCCTCGTCACCGCCGAGAATGTACAGGCCATACGTAGCCTGCGGTTTGACCGGTAGCAGATATGCCTCCAGCGCCCCGTTCAGTTTCTATAACGTCCGCCTGCCCGCTCGAGCTCCGCGCGAATCGGTAGGCAAACCAGTACGATTACGGCCCTAACTAGGAAAGCTGGCCGCCCATATATAAAGAAAATCCGATGTGGGTGCATCAAATGTCCTGTGTAAGTTGTTTTCATCTGGGCCAATCCGAGTCCTACCAGGTCTAGGTGAGGAGCTGAGGTCCAGAGTGAAAGGGGAAACACGCTAATGCACGATTCGTGCACCAAAGCCAAGGCCAGGGGGACTATCAAAAGTACTCGCCGGGGTCAGCCTCTCCGCCCGGCACTTGCGCACCAATTCACCAATAAATATTTCAACAACGCTATTCAGCGATCTTCCGATTAACGTTCTTACGCGAAATACCGGATGGCCTCTAATGTCTCATAGCAAGCGGCCAGCGGGTGATAGTCGGTCTTCGAAGGCGGACTTTTCAGATCGTCGTATTTCTTATTGTTGCCATCTAAAATACGATACCAGGCGCCGTATTCGTGGTCGACAAAACATTGATCGGCGAAAGCCCATGCCTTGTCATACCATGCCCAATATTTGTCCTCACCGGTCCTCATTGCCATACAGGCGGCGGCGGCGAAGGTTTCGGATAGGACCCAATAGTAGCGGTCGGTGTCGAGGATGGTCCCGTCGGGTGCGAAGGAGTAGTGCATACCTCCGTTGTCAGCGTCCCAGCTTTTCTCCAGGGCGATGTCGAGGAGGCTCTGGGCGCGTTCGAGCATCCAGGTCTCCGGGCGGTAGCGTTCGAGGATCAGCAGCAGTTTGGCCCATTCGGCGAAGTGGCCCGGCAGGTAGCCATAGGGTTTGAAGAGGTTTTTGGGGTCGTCTTTGTTGTAGTCCCAGTCGTGCTTCCAGTCGGTCGTGTAGTGTTCCCAAATCAATCTGTCGGAACGGTCGGCGAGATCGACGCAGACACGGGTCGCCAGTAGATGTGCGCGGTCGAGATACTGCGCTTCGCCTGTGGCTTCGTAGGCCGCCAGCATCGCTTCGCACATGTGCATATTGGCGTTCTGTCCTCGGTAGGGGTTTATCGCGTTCCAGTCGCCGGCGGCGATTTCGTCGACGTATAGTTGGGCTTCGGGCTCCCAGAATCTTTTCTCTAACAGGTCGTAGACTTCCGATGCGAGGGCGGGTGCGGTTTCGATGCCGGCTTTGGCGGCCCCGGCGGCGGCCAAAAGCACGAAGGCGTGGCCATAGCAGTGGCGCGTGCCATCTTCTACTTGGCGGTTTTGTAGGACCCAGGCGAAGCCGCCGTCTATTTGGCGATGGGTCTCCCGCAGGAAGCGCAGGCCGTGTGCGGCGGCTTCTTTGTAGGCGGGTTCGTCGAGGGTGACCGAGGCCAGGGAGTAGTTATAGATGAAGCGGCAGGTACCGACGAGGTGCTTGGTGTTCCGGTCGTAGATTGAGCCGTCGTCTCGCAGTTGGTTGATATAACCACCGAATTCATCGTCGATGCAGGTCGGGTGGTAGAAGGCGATAATGCTTTTGATATGGTCGCGGAGGAATGCGGGGTCGCGATAAGACATGCTCAGGCCTGCTTTTTTATTATGGGTTGGGAGCGCCTTAGGAATCGGCTTCTCCCCTTTCCAGCGTTCTGAAGATGGTCGGTACCAACCACGGGCTGAAACCGAAGGATGTTTGATTTAAGCGCCAGCCTTCGCGTGCGTGCTCGTTGATCTAAGTTCGCTCGCCCGCGTCTCTCAGGGTTTTGGTCGACCACATCGATCCGACGGAGGCCACCTTGTGTTTAATCATATTTATTCTCCTGTATCAAGTCGCAAGTTGCTTGCACATGACGAAGGCGTCGACATAACCCAGTCGCGGATGGTGAAAAGTTCCGGGTAAGGTTCCTATAATTTCAAAGCTCAACTTCTGCCATAGGCGGATAGCATCCTCATTCGTCGAGACCACCAGATTGAACTGCATCGCGCGAAAGTCTTGTGGCGATCCCTTTGCCGCGCGCTTTTTCACCGACGATATAACCGCAATTGCGTACGTGCGCGCTTTGCCCGGGCTGGTTCGGCTTGAGATAATAGGTGCGAGGCAGATTGCCGTCTTCGCCTTGCGGCGGCTGACGGGCACCTTCGGCTCGGCGGGCATAGAGGTCTGGTGTATATTCCATGGCCTACAAGATGCAAAGGAGAGGACAGATGTTCAAGATCAGCAAGGGATTGGGCAATTTGGCGGCGGCGACGCTTGGCTTCTACCGGCAGATCGGTGTCGAAGAAGTGCAAGTGCCGGCGCGCTTTAATACGAATATTAACTTGCGGCCTTTGGTGCCGCCGACGCAGAAGAAAGCGGCTGGTCCGATGCCCCCCGCGTGGGACGAGGACGAGCTTCAGCGCATCTGCGATCACGTGCGCGGCTTCGAGCTGGAGCCGACGGCGATTGGCTTGCCCATTTCGGGTCGCATTCTGATGGGGCAGGAGGGGCGGGATGAAGACTTGGAGGATGTAATCGAACGAATTCAGATGGCGGGGCGCGTGGGTTTTGCCGTGATGACCTGGAATTTTACCGCGTTGCGCGCCTCAGAAGGCTATGCGGCGCAGGAGGGCGCGGGGCGCGGTGGGGCGCATTTACGCGACTTCGACGATGCGCGTATTCGCGACTTGCCGCCTTTAGACGATGTGGGGCGACACGGTATGGAAGCGATGTGGGGGCGGTTGGAATATTGTCTGCAGCGCATCGTGCCGGCGGCAGAAGCGGCTGGCGTGCGCTTGGCGATGCATCCGAACGATCCGCCGGTGCCCGAGTACAGGGGGGTGGCGCAGCCGCTGTGGAACCTGGAGGGCATGAAGCGGTTGATCGAAGTTGTCGACAGCCCGGCGAATAGCCTGTTCTTCGATACCGGGGTGACGACCGAATACGGTGACGACGCGGTTGAGGCGATCCGCTATTTCGGCGAGCGGGACCGCATCGGCATCGTGCACTTTCGCAATGTGCGCGTTGAGCAGCCCTACTACAAATACACCGAGACCTTCCTCGACGAGGGCGAGTGCGATATCGTCGGCTGCATGCGCGCCTTCGCCGAGGTGGGATACGAGGGCGGCATAGACCCGGACCACACGCCGGGAATTGTCGGCGATACCGAAGAGACGCAGATGGGCTGGGCTTATGCGGTGGGACAGCTCAGGGCGTTGCGGTTGGCGGCCTATGGCGGGAAATCGTCTTGAAGAAATAGCTATTGCGCGATGGTCTAAATCGCTGACGGTGTTGTCAGCGGGTGGGCTATATGTATTTAACCGCTGTCACAAAAAATACCGGTGAGCGCAAAGTCTGCGTGCTCAGCGGTATTTTTATGCGATAAGCCTATTCCTGTTCTTTGCCGCCGATGCGGTCGAGCGGGTTGACGACGCTGGAGGCGACATTGGATAGGTGGGCCGAGATCCGGCGCAAAAAGCGCACGGCCATGACTTGCACCACCGTGTGGCGGTTGCTGGCCTCGTCCTGGAAGGCGCCGGTAACAAATGTGTCGCAGGCTATTTTTACTTCCTCGTGCGTGCGCATGACCTGGCGTGCCGCGTTGACGTCTTCGTCGCGCAGTGCTTGCAGCAGTTGGCCGAAGAGCGGGGCGATTTTTTTATGTAGTTGGCGTCCTGCGTCGCTGCCTTCGCTATCGCTTTGCCACTGGCAAAGCTCCGACAGGCTCTTGGCGTAATCGCCGATGCGCTCGACATCGTGCACGATGCTGAAGAGTGCGAGGCTGGCGGGCAGGTCCTGTGTGGGATTTATGGTCAGGTGCTGGGTGACCAGGCGGCGAATCATGCGCTCGCCTTCGTTGATGGCGCGGTCCTCCGCGCTGATATCGATATCTCGTTCTTGGTCGCTCATAAATGCGGTGCAGGCGGCGTCGAACATGCGCTCGGCGCGTTCGATCATGTGCGTGACCTCCTCGAAGGCGTCGACGATGAGAGAGGTGCGTTTGTTGGTTTCGACGATTTGCTTGAACATGGGTCTATCTCCAGAGAAAGATCAAGAGCAGGGGGAAGACATAAAAGACCAGGACGACGTAGGCGACGGCGTAAATCCTGGACTGGCTGGTCAACTCGGCGAGCGCGCGCGCCATCTTTAGCGGTATCTTGCGGATGGGCGGTAGCGGGTAGACCAGGGCGATGCCCGTCAGGTTGAAGAATAGATGCGCGAAGGCCACGGTCACCGCGGCGATATTACCGGTGGCTAGCGCGGCGAGCATCGCGGTGACGGTGGTGCCGACATTGGCGCCCAAGGTAAACGGGAAGACCTGCTCCAAAGTGATGATGCCGGCGCCGATCAGCGGCACGATCATCGAGGTGGTGATGGAGGAGGATTGCACCATCACGGTCATGACCGCGCCAAAGAGCATCGCGACGACGGGCGCGCCAAAGAGATAGCGGTTGAGATAGGCGCCCGAGCGCTGCACCACTACGCCGCGGGCCAGGTCGACCAGGAACTTCAGCGAGATATACATGATGATCAGGGCGACGATCAGGCAGGCGATCGGGTTTTTGTCGAGCAGGTCGATAAGGGCCGAGATCGCCGGTTTGGTGATGGCCTTGAGCGGATTGGAGAATTTCATGCCGCCGACGCCCTGAAAGAAATCGGCCATACGCTCGGCGATAAATTGCAAATAGCCAAAGGCGATTTCCAGAGGTAACAATATCAGCACGGCGAGCAGGTTGAAAAAGTCGTGCACCGTGGCGCCGGCCAGTGCCCGTTTGAATTCTTCTTTGCGGGTGATATGGCCCATCGAGACCAGGGTATTGGTGACACTGGTGCCGATATTGGCACCCATGATCACGGGAATGGCCCCTTCGATCGTCAGCGCGCCACCGGCGACCATGCCGACAGCGATCGAAGTGGTCGTCGAAGAGCTTTGCGCGAGGGTGGTGGCTAAAATACCGGCGAAGAGCCCGACGAGCGGGTTGGACGTCATTTCGATGAGCTGTTGGGCCAGGTCTTTGCCAAAGAGCTTGAAGGCTCCGCCCAGCAGGCCGATGCTGACTAGGAAGACGTAGAGCACAACGATCAAGCCGATGACTTGCGCCCAGACCTTGAGGGTTTCCTTATTCAATTTTCAGTACCTGTGAATGGGTTGCAAGTGCAATTGACGTATATATGTTAATATGAGCGGGCAGATTGGAGAACCCCTGGATAGATTGATAGAATATCCTTTGTATGCTCCAATAGCATAGCTTTCGTAGAGAAAGGCTATCTTTTGTTGCAGGTTTGCCGGTCGATGGCGACGAAATTTGCCGAAAAATAGACAGCAAGCTATGCAAATAAGACCGAGGGGCGGAGGTATAATATATCGCGTCAATCAATTGGGTAGGACGCTGGTCTCGGTTTGGTTTGTACCTGTTTAGTTGCGGTATTTCCTTGGCAGAATTCAACAATACTTTCTCCGACACCTCAAAAATTTACGCTGTGGTCTCGCCGTAGAGAGCGCCGTCCCCGTTCTTTACATCCCCCCCTTCGTGCTCTACATTCAAGCCTCTGTGCACCTATTATAAATAAGGTCATAATGTCCAGTCGGATTGATGTGTGCGTTCTCGACGACGCGTCGGCCGTGGCCGTGGCCGCTGCCGGTCTATTTGCTGAACTTTTGCGCCGCCGTCCCGATGCGGTGCTCGGTCTGGCGACGGGCTCGACGCCAGAACCGGTCTATGCTGAAATGGTGCGGTTGCATCGGGATGAAGGGCTCGGCTTTGCCCGTGCGCGCGCGTTTAATCTCGACGAGTATCTCGGTCTTGATGGCGACCACGACCAGAGTTACCGCTTCTTTATGCAAAAACATTTGTTCGACCATGTCGATATTTTCCCCTGGAATACTTTTGTCTTTGACGGCAAAACGGCTGATCCTGAGCAGGAGTGTCTTGCTTTTGAGGCTAAGATTCGTGCGGTGGGCGGCGTGGACTTGTGGTTATTGGGTTTGGGTACAAATGGCCATATCGCCTTTAATGAACCCGGCAGCGACCCCACGAGTCGTTCGCGGGTGGTGACGCCGGATGCGGAGACCGCTGAGGCCAATAGCCGCCATTTTGCGGATCCGGCGGAAGTGCCTACTGAAGCGCTGACTGCGGGGGTGAGCACCATTCTCGACGGGCGGCAGATTGTGTTAGTCGCGCTCGGCGCGCACAAGGCCGATGCAGTGGCGCGGGCTATAGAAGGGAATCGCTCGCCAGATTGCCCGGCCAGCCTATTACAGGGGCATGCGGATTGCACTTTCCTGCTCGATCGCGCGGCGGCGTCACAACTTTCATGAGGTTTCGGCTTGATCCTAGTTATTAACTGCGGCTCTTCGTCGCTAAAGTTCAGCCTCTTCGAGGAGGAGGAACTGCGCTTGGGTGGCTTGATTGAGTGCATCGGCGAGCAGGCTCCGAAGTTGGTGCTGTCGCACGGCGACGAGGAAGAGCGGCGGAGTGTAGTGGCGGGTGATCATGGCGAGGCGATGCAGCGAGTGTACGAGGTGTTGGTGGAGGTTTATGGCGGCGTAGGTGTAGTCGAGGCGATCGGCCACCGTATTGTGCACGGCGGCGAGCGATTCTTCGAGGCCTCGCTGGTGACGGCTGAAGTCGAACAAGGCATCGAGGAGTGTGCGGCGTTAGCGCCTTTGCACAACATGGCGCATCTGTCCGGCATTCGTGCCGCCCGCACGTATTTTGCCGATCTGCCGCAGGTCGTGGTTTTTGATACCGCCTTCCATCAGACTATACCCGAACGTGCCTATTTATATGCGTTGCCGTATAAGCTGTACGAAGAAGAGGGCATTCGCCGCTACGGATTTCACGGTACCTCGCACAAATACGTATCGCAGCGGGCAGCGGAGCTTTTGCAGCTTGAGCATTTTACCGGCATCACTTGCCATCTGGGCAATGGCTCTTCGCTGGCGGCGATCAGTCAGGGGCGCTCGGTGGATACGACGATGGGGTTGACGCCTTTGGAAGGCGTGGCGATGGGCACTCGCTCCGGCGATGTGGATCCGGCGGTGGTGTTTCATTTGGTGCGCCGGCACGGGATGACGGTGGACGAGGTCGAGCAGTTGCTCAATCAGCAGAGCGGTTTGTTGGGGCTTTCGGGCCGCTCCAAGGATATGCGCAGCATCGAACAGGCCGCTATTGAAGGCGACAAACGGGCGCAGTTGGCGCTCGAAGTGTTTACCTATCGCGTGCGCAAATATATTGGGGCTTTTCTGGCGGTGTTGGGGCGAATCGACGCGGTGGTCTTTACCGGGGGGATCGGCGAGAACAGTCCGGCTGCCCGCCGGCGGATATTACAGGATATGGAAGGCTTGGGTTTGCAGTTGGACTCGGCGCGCAATCATACGCATGCCGGGGTCGAAGGCGAGATTTCGACCCTTGGCTCGCCGGTGAAGATTCTGGTGGTGCCTACCAACGAGGAATTGGTGATTGCACGCGAGACCCGAGAGGTCATTCAGGCCTCCGGCGAGAGGAGTTGAAGGATATGGCAGGTACAGGGGAATTGACCGTAGTCGAGCGCAAGGCCATCGGGGCTTCGCCTTTTGCCGAGATCTATCCTCCGACCGAGAAGATCAACACCATCGTGGTCGAGAATTTCCCGGCGTTGGGCAAATTGGCGGCGATGCGCTTTATCGAATGGGCCCAGGACCACCCCGGCGGAGTGATCTCGTTGCCGACGGGCAAGACCCCCGAGCACTTTATCCGCTGGGTCGAGCATTTGATGGCGCATTGGGGCGAGGCGAAGATCATCCGCGAACTCGAAGAAGTGGGGATTGACCCGAACCGCAAACCGGATCTGCATAGCCTGCACTTTGTGCAAATCGACGAATTCTACCCGATTGAACCTGGCCAGGACAATAGTTTCTACTCCTATGTGAACCGCTTCTATATTGACGGTTTTGGCCTCGATCCGGCCAAGGCGCTACTGATTAATTGCGCCGAGATTGGCCTTAAGCCGGGTCAGATTTTAAGCGAGGTCTGGCCGGGTGGTGAAGTGGATCTTTCGCTGCGTCATCGGGCGGTCCGCACGGGGCTTGAGCAGGTCCAGCAGGATGTATTGCAACGCGTCGATCAGTGGTGCCAGGAGTTTGAAGAGCGGGTCCGCGCCTTGGGCGGCATCGGTTTTTTCCTGGGCGGGATTGGTCCCGACGGGCATGTCGGTTTTAATGTGCGCGGCTCGGACCATTTTTCAACGACGCGGCTAACGGGCGTTAATTACGAGACGCAGGCGGCGGCTGCAGGTGATCTCGGCGGTATCGAGGTGGCGCGTAAAAGGCTAGTGATCACCATCGGGTTGGGCACGATAGCCCATAACGAAGACTGCTGCGCGCTGATTGTCGCTGCCGGCGAGTCTAAGGCTGGGATTGTCGCCGCCGCGATCGAAGAAGAGGCCGACGTGTGTTATCCGGCCTCGTCGTTGCACCGTTTGCCGATGGCGCGCTTTTATATCACGCAAGGCGCGGCGAAACAGCTCAAGGTGCGTCAATTGGTGCTTTTTGAACAACGCGATGCGGTCGACGACGAGGCGATGGAGAAGATCGTCATTGACCTGGCCAGCAATTTAGGCAAGAAGGTCGTCAACTTGACGGAGGCTGATTTCGCGGCCGACGCTTTTGGTGCCGCGCTATTGGCGCGTCGGCCGGAGAAAGCCGAAGCGTTGGGCCAGATGGTGCGCGACCGTTTGGTGCGTAAGATCGAGCGGGGGACCAAGACTCTTGCGAAAACGCGTTTCTTGCACACCGAGCCGCACCACGACGATCTGATGCTGGGCTATCTGCCCTATATCGTCCGCCATGTGCGCGATGCGAGCAATGTGCATTATTTCGTTTGTTTTACCGGCGGTTTCACGGCCGTGACGAATAGTTTTATCGAGGCGCACGTGCAGCGGTTGAGGCATTTGCTGCACAGCGCCGAGTTTGCCAGTCTGTGGGCCGAAAACTACTTCGACCCGAGTTACGATATTGGGCGGAATCGGGACGTCTGGCAATATCTTGACGGGGTTGCCGCTGATGACGAACAGATGCGCAACGAGGGCGCGGCACGGCGTTTTTTGCGCAATCTTGTCGCCGCCTACGGGGAAGAGGATCTCGCGGCGGTCGAGGAGCGGCTGTTGGAGTTGCAAGCCTATTTTTCCGGCCGCTACCCAGGCCAAAAAGACGTGCCTGAGGTTCAGGCGCTCAAAAGCATGTGCCGCGAATGGGAGGCCGAGTGCATTTGGGGGTATATCGGTTGGGACTGCGCCAATGTCAAACATTTGCGGCTCGGTTTTTATACCGGTGATATCTTCACCGAGGAGCCAACGGTCGAAGGCGACGTGCTGCCGGTGGTCAAACTGCTCGATCAGGTTGAGCCGGACGTGGTCAGCGTAGCGCTCGATCCGGAAGCCAGTGGCCCGGATACACATTATAAAGTACTGCAGGCGGTAACCGAGGCGCTCAGACACTACGAGCAGAAGAGCGGTCGGTCCGATATCAAAATTTGGGGTTATCGCAATGTGTGGTTCCGTTTCGATCCGAGTGAGGCGGACATCTTCGTGCCGGTCTCGCTCAATATGCTGTCGGTGATGCACAGCGCTTTTATGGCCACTTTCGTTTCTCAGCGCGACGCGTCGTTTCCCTCCTATGAGCACGACGGCCCCTTCTCTGAGTTGGCCCGGCGAGTACAGGTCGACCAGTATCAGAAGATCAAGACCTGCCTCGGCCGCGAGTGGTTCCAAGAACACCCCAGCCCGCTGATCCGCGCTACGCGGGGTCTGGTCTTTATCAAGGAAATGGATTTGCGCGAATTTTATGAGCGCAGTCGTGCGCTCAAGCAGGCGGCTGAAAACCGCTGAGAAAGGAACACTAAAGATGCTCAGCGAAAAAATCCAACAGGTACTCAACAAACAGCTCAACGCCGAGTTCCACTCGGCCTACACCTACTTGTCGTTGGCGGCGTATTTCGAGGACCTCGACCTCAACGGTTTCGCTCACTGGATGAAGATCCAATATCAGGAAGAACTGCTGCACGCCGACAAGATCTACACCTTTATCAACAATCGCGACGCCCGGGTTATTCTAGAGCCACTCGCCGCGCCGCGCGCCGAATGGGCGTCGCCCTTGGAGGCCTTCAAGTCGGCACTGGCTAACGAGCAGGCTTTGAGCCAGAAGATTTATGAGGTGGTGGACGAGGCCTTGCAGGAGCGCGACCACGCGACGCACGCTTTTATGCAGTGGTTCGTCAACGAGCAGGTTGAGGAGGAGGCGATCGTGCGCGATATCGTCAGCGATATCGAGCGCGTTATCGAGAGCAAGGACGGGCTTTTCCTGATGGACCGCGACTTGGCCGGCAGGACGCCGCAGGTCGGACAGGAGAGTCCCGCATAGCGCAAACTTTGCAGAGAATTAGCGCGATTTTTATTTGACATTTGGGAAGCACTTACCGGATAAGCGAGAGACGGCGCGAATGAGCGGTAGTCACGTGTTTTAGAAGACGGGACCGCGGGTGTGAGTTGATGGGGCGTAACGCAGTACAAGAGGAGGTTCTATGCCGCCGGTGAATTTCGAGCGGCTGTGACGGATGCTTCGCCTCGAAGCCCGTAACAGCCGCTCCTTTTTTTGCTTGCAAAAAATCGATAGTCTGCATTTTTCTTAGCGTTTCGCCCGTGAGAGGTAAAATTCCTATCTTAGTGCCCTATAAAATAACGAGGGGCTTAAGATGAGAATCGCCGTCACCGGCAGCAACGGTCGCATCGGCCGTTATGTCGCACAGGAACTCGACAACGCAGGGCACCAAGTTGTCGGGCTGGATGTGCAGCACGATACGCAAGCCAAAGGCGGTCAGTTATTGGTAGATCTTACCGACGCTGGCCAAGTCTACGGCGCGTTAGCCGGCTGTGAGGCGGTCGTGCACATGGGCGCTTGGGCGAACCCCGGCGTTGTGCCCGATACCCGCACTTACGCTGACAATACCACCGGTACGTTCAATCTCTTACAAGCAGCCGCTGATCTGGATATTCGCCGCGTGGTCTCGGCTTCGAGCAACCAGGTCTACGGTTTTTTCGAGGCGCCGCCGCTCTACGCGCCGGTCGACGAAGAACATCCCTGCCGTCCGGTCAACTGCTATGCGCTGTCAAAGACGGCTGGCGAACAGGCTGCCGAGTATTTTTCCCGCCACAAAGGCCTGGATATTTTGTCGTTGCGGATACTAGGCACGCGCACGCCCGACGAGATTCCTGGCGATATCGCTAAGATTGTCGCCGATCCCGCGAGCGCCGCCAAGTTGCTGTGGACGCGCACCGACGCGCGCGACGCGGCAGTGGCTTGCCGTTTGGCGGTGGAGGTCGACGCGGTGGAATCAGGTCCTTACAATATCGCCGGGCCGCGTGTGGTATTGGATATCCCGACGCGGGAACTGGTCGAGCGCTATTTTGGCGATCGCACCGAATTGCGCGACGGTTTGCAGGGTTTCGAGTCGCCATTGAGTTGTGCTAAGGCCAAGCGGGTGTTTGGCTATGCGCCGCGTTATGCCTGGTCGGTTGGGGTGGAGCATCTAGAGGAAGACGGCTCGTGAAGGAGCAGCGGACAGAGATCCTCTGTCGTCGGCGGTGGTACGGGCGGTGTGGCGGCGGCGCTGGGCTGCCGGGTGGTAGCTTACCGCAGAGATGGATTGGATCGGCGCTCAGTTGACCTCGCAGGCGGTGCCGCCGGACGAACACCGATGGATTCGAGTCGTTTAGCTGAACAGCGGGCTTATCGGCGTTTTCGCCAGGGGGTGCGCGAGTTGTCGTTGAGTTTGTTCTACTGGCTGCAGACTGAGGCGGCCGGGTTGTTGGCGGCTTTTTGTTTGCAGAAAAAGATGACGCCACAGCAAGTGCATAGTGAGCGAGGTTTAGTAGAAGAATTTCAAGGCCTGTTGCGCACTCAAGGCGTCGAGCTGGAGTGGCCGACGACCCATCCCGTATAGGAGATATATGGCCAAGTTAAAGTTCGGCATTATCGGTTGCGGCGCGATCGCCGCCAATTCGTTCGCTCCGAGCCTGTGCAATTCTGAAGAGGCCGAGTTGGTGGCGGTCTGTCGCCGCGACAAAGAGCAGGCGCGGGCTTTCGCGGAGAAATTCGGCGGTTGTGCGCATTATGGTTCGGCCGAGGAGTTGTTGGCCGACGATAATGTTGAGGCGGTAATCGTCGCGACACCGACCGACACGCATCGGGACTATACGGTGTTAGCGGCTGGACGTGGCAAACACGTGATCTGCGAAAAGCCGATGGCACGCGACGCGGCCGAATGTCGGCAAATGATCGAGGCGTGCCAAAATGGGGGAGTGAAGTTGGCGGTGGCCTATCGGCGGCGGCTTTTTCCGCAGGTGTTGAAGGCTAAGGCGCTGATCGCAGAGGGGCGCATCGGCCGGGTGGTCTGCGTTCGCACGCACTATAGTGGTTGGATGTCGGTGGGGCCGGACGAGTGGCGGGTGGATCCGGGCATCGGCGGGGCAATGATGGAAATGGCGGTGCATCGCTTGGAGGTGCTGCTCAACTTCGCCGCCGCGCCGGTTGAGGTCAGCGCGCTGGTCGAGACGGTGCACCACGAGTGGCCGGTTGATGATACCGACGCGATTTTACTGAAGTTTGCCGATGGGGCCGTCGGCGTGCACTCGACAGTGCTCTGCTCGAACCCGCGCCGCGATATGGCGCATATCGATGGCACTGAAGGGCGGATTATGATCGACGCGTTGGAATTCGGTTCGCAGAGCTTGCGGGTGGAAACGGGGGACGGGATTGAGGAGGTGGCGGTTGAACCTTTGGAAAACCCTTTTTTCGACCGTCCGATGATCGACGACTTTGTCCAGGCGGTGCGCGAGGACCGCGAGCCGGTCTGCGATGGCGGCACGGGTTTTACGGTGCAGGCGGTGGTAGACGCGGCTTTTGCTTCTGCGCGCGATAAGAAGGCGCTTGCGGTAGAAGTGTGGTAACGGCGATAGTCATTCTCTTATTTTGCCGCATGCCGGCGATGGCCGAGGTAGTTTTTGCCGACGATTTTGAGAGCGGCAATCTGGACCGTTGGGATGATGACTCGGTGATGGACGACCCGCAGCGGTTGCGTCTGAGCGAAGAGGCTGCTTATCGCGGGCGCTACGGCGTTGAAATTACCGCCCTGCCGGGCAGCGGTGCCGGTGCCAAGCTCAACAAGTGGTTCTACCCTGGATACGATCAGGTGCACGTGCGTTGGTATTGTCGTTTTGCCGAGGATTTCGACCAGGGCAACCACATGCATTTTTCGCATCTGTTGGCCAACCGCGCCGACAATCGTTATTCGGCCTTTGGCCAGGCAGGGAAAAAGCCGGCTGGTGATGATTTTTTTACGACCGGTCTGGAGCCCTGGCGTGATTGGGGGCAGCATTCGGCGCCGGGCGAGATGATGCTCTATACATATCATATGGATATGCCAATCGACGCGAAGATGGGCCAATACTGGGGCGAGATGATGCGGTCCGAGACCCCTTTCGTGCCCGAGCGAGGTCGCTGGTACTGTATGGAAATGATGCTCAAGGCCAATACGCCGGGTGAGGCCGACGGGGCCCAGGCCTTCTGGGTCGACGGGGTGTTACTCGGGCGTTTCGAGGGCATTCGCTGGCGCGATACGCTGGCGCTGAAGATCAATGATTTCTGGCTGATGCTCTATGTGCACGAGAGCGAAAGGGTAAATCGCGTTTATTTTGACGAGGTCGTCATCAGCCGAGAATATATCGGCCCGCTCGCTGCTGAGACGGCGGTCGACGATTCGACCTGGGGTTTAATAAAAGCAGAGAGCGATGGAACTGGCATTAGATAAGGTACCCCTCCGCATAGAAATACTTTTCCTCGCCACACTCCTAGGGACATTGGCCCTCTTGGTGCTCGCGGTGCAGGCCGCTGCCCAGCGCACGGGGCGGGATGATGTCGGGCTGTGGACGGTGCGCGCGGTGGCCGGGGCGGCGATTTGGCTGGCGGCGACGGGCTTGGTGGCGAGTACCGGCGCGTTGCTCGATTTCTCGCTGCCGCCGAGGATCTTTTTTTTGCTACTGGTCTCCGTGGCGTTGACCTGCAGTGTGGCCTTTTCGCGGGTTGGTTCGGTGTTGATCGCCGGGATCGGTCCGGTCGGGCTGGTCGCGTTCCAGTTTTTCCGCTTGCCGGTCGAGATCTTTTTGCACGGCATGTACGAGGCCGGGCAGGTGCCGGTGCAGATGACCTATGCGGGGCTCAACTTCGACATTTTCTCCGGCTTGACCGCGCCGGCGATGGCCTGGTTGATCTGGCGGGGTAAAATGCGGCGCATCGGCCTATGGGGCTGGAACATATTCGGGCTGGTACTGCTGGCCAATATCGTCACGATTGCAATTTTGTCGATGCCGACCGAGTTTCGCATCTTTATGAACGAGCCGGCCAATACTTTTGTCGCCCATATACCTTATGTTTGGTTGCCGACGGTCTTGGTACAGACGGCGTTGTTGGGGCATCTTTTGCTCTTTCGCTGGTTGTGGGCGCATCGTGGAGGAGAGCAAGCATGAGTCGGGCGGAAAAACCCAATATCGTTTTCATCCTCAGTGATGACCAAGGGCCTTGGGCGGCGGGGTGTTATGGCAACGACGAAATTCGTACGCCGGCGATAGACCGCATCGCCGAGACGGGTATGCGTTTCGATAATTTTTTTGTCGCGACGCCGGTCTGCTCGCCGAGTCGGGCGACCTTTTTAACCGGGCGGATCTCGTCGCAACACGGTGTGCACGACTGGATACGCGAGGGCAATGTGGGTGGAAACGCCGCCGCTTATCTAGACGGCGAAGTGGCCTATACGGATATTCTCGCCGAGCACGGTTGGGTGTGCGGCTTGAGCGGAAAATGGCATTTGGGACACAGCCAGCTTGCGCAACACGGTTTTTCGCATTGGTATACGCACCGAGAGGGCGGCGGTCCGTATAATGGGGCGACGATGGTGCGGGATGGCGAGCTGGAGGAGGAACCGGGGTATGTGACGACGGCGATCACTGACGATGCACTGGCTTTTATTGATCGGCAGGCCGGTGATGACGCGCCCTTTTATTTGAGTGTGCACTATACTGCGCCGCACAGTCCGTGGACGGGGCATCCGCAGGAGATCGTTGATTCTTATGACGATTGCGCCTTTAAGTCCTGTCCGCAGGAGGAGATGCACCCCTGGGCTAAAGGGCATCCGTTGAGCGAGGGCTGTCTTGGCAATCGCGAGATGCTCAAGGGTTATTTCGCGGCGGTGACGGCGATGGATCATGATATCGGGCGGATTCTCGACAAGCTGGAGGAACAGGGGCTACGCGAGGATACGTTGGTGGTTTTTGTCAGCGACAATGGTTTTAGTTGCGGCCATCACGGTTTTTGGGGCAAGGGCAATGGCACCTATCCGCCTAATATGTACGAGAATTCGATTAAAGTCCCCTTTGTGATTAGCCATCCGGGCCGGATACCGGAAAATAGCGTGCAACAGGCGATGGTCAGCGCCTATGACTTTATGCCGACCTTGTTGGATTATCTTGCTTTGCCCTTGCCCGAGGGGGTCGACCTGCCGGGGCAAAGCGTATTGCCAATGTTGCAAGGCGAGAACGACGTGGGGCGGGATGAAGTGGTGATTTACGATGAATACGGGACGACGCGGATGGTGCGCACCGAAGAATGGAAATATGTGCACCGCCACCCGGACGGGCCGCACGAGTTATATGACCTAGTCCATGATCCGGACGAGCGCGAGAATTTGGCGGATGATCCACGGCAAACGGCGCGTATCGGTGAGCTGAAGACGCGCTTGCAGGATTGGTTCGCGCGCTTTGCGGTAGAGGGGCGGGACGGCCGCGAATTTTCCGTGATGGGTAAGGGGCAGCTCAGGCCAGTAGGCGGCAAGTGGGAAGACGGCAAACAACCTTTCGCGCAGGAGTAAAACAATGAACTATATCGACGCGCACGTGCATGTGTGGACTGACGACTTCGGTCAGTACCCGCTGGCGGATGGATTTAGCCCCGAGGTGATCAAACCGCCGATCTTCTATCCCGAGGATATTATCAGCCACGGAAAGAATTCGGGCGTCGACCGCGTCGTGTTGGTGCAGATGAACCACTACGGCTTCGACAACCGTTATATGCTCGATATGATGCGCGAATACAAGGGGGTGTTTTCGGGGATTGCGGTGATCGATACCACGGCTGAACGACCCGACGACGAGATGCGGCGTTTGGCGAAAGAGGGCGTGCGCGGTTTTCGCGTTTACCAGGGTGATCCGGTCGCAGAGTGGATGCAAGGGGCTGGCTATGAGCGGATGTTGGCTTGCGGCGCGGAGGAGAATCTAGCGATCTGCCCGTTGATCAGCCCGGCGGCGTTGCCCTCTTTGGCCAAGCGCTGCGAGCAGTTCCCCGACGCGCCGGTGATCATTGACCACCTGTGCCGGATCGGGGCCGGCGAGCCGATCAGCGAAGCGCATATCGCGGCGCTGTGCGATATGGCGCAGTATCCGCGGGTGATGGTCAAGGTCTCGGCTTTTTACGCGTTGGGTGAGAAGAAGGCACCGCATACGGATTTGGCCGAGTTGATCCAGCGGGTCTACGAGGCGTTCGGTGCTGAGCGCCTGATGTGGGCCAGCGATTGCCCCTATCAGGTGCAGGGAGAGCATAGCTATGCGGCGAGTGTTGAGTTGATCGAGCAGCGGTTGGACTTTATCTCGACCGAGGATCGGGCGCGGATACTGCGCGATACGGCGGCGGAGTTTTTCTTTTAGGCCAGCCAAATGGCCAGACAGTAAGAAGCCCCCGATCCGTCGTGGACTGGGGGCTTTCTTATAAGGCGTGTCGATTTTACGCTTGCCAGGCGGCCAGCGCCTTGCTGATATTCCGCGTTTGGAAGCCCGGCATATCGGCTGAGTCGGGCAGCCACAAAGGAAGCTCCATTCAGGCGCCAACCTCCGTATTCGGCGATCGGGCGGTATGGGCGCGTCTCGCAGCTTGTTATTTTGCCATAGGCGATATGCCGGAACCAAGGGTGGAAGGGGGTGAAGCGGTAGTGGGCCCCGTTGGCGTCTTATTCATCCCTTGATTCCACGCGTTATCTCATTTCAGATCTGCTCTTCGTCAAGGTAATCCATACCCGTCTTCAGATCCCAGCGGATCGTGTCCGGAGGCTGAACGTTCTTGCACCAGTTGGCGAGGATCGGTCGGTCGGCGCGCAGTGCGGCCATGCGCTCGCGGATCCATTCGGGGTCCCAGCCTTCGAGGACTTCGGCCTTGAGTTTTGCAACCGTCTCCTGGTGCGCAGGGTCGGCGGCGAGGTCGTTGAGCTCGCGCGGGTCGACGTCGAGGTCGAAGAGCTGGCAGGGCTGGCCGTGGTAGTAGTTGAGCTTGAAGTTGTCGCGGCGAACCATGCGCTGGAAGATGCCTTCTTCGGGGAAGGGGCCGCCCGCTCCGGCCGCATCCTGGCAGAATTCAGAAAAAGCCACATTGTCCCATTCGGTATGGTCGGGCTCGTTGAGCAGGGGCAGCAGGCTCCGGCCCCTGGAGTGCGGCAGGGCCGGGCAACCGAGCGCGTCGATCATTGTCGCGTTGAGGTCGAGCGAAGAGGTGACCTTGTCGCAGTGAGTGCCTTCGGGCAGGTGACCGGGCCAAGCGAGAATCGCCGGGACCTTGGCCGAGTCCTCGTAGAAGGTCTGCTTCCACCACAGGCCGTGTTCGCCCAACTGTTCGCCGTGGTCCGACATATAGACGACGAGCGTGTTTTCCTCCAGGCCGTTTTCGCGCAATGCGTTCATGATTTGACCGATCATCACATCCATGCGGTAGACCAAAGCCCAATAGGCGGCGCGGGAACGGCGGATCTCATCTTCGCTGACCTCTTCTATTTCGCAGGCCTGGCGCCACAATTTGATATGCGGGTGCAGGTGGTCGCCGAAGAGCTCGGGGTTTTTCGGTGGGGTCATATTTTCATAGTAGTGGCGATAGTCTTCGAGCCGGGCGATAAAGGGTTGGTGCGGCAGCATAAAACCGACCGAGAGCGAAAAGGGCTCGGCGGATTGGCCGGCACGCCTTTGCACGCCGAGGCGGTTGAAGTAGTCGACGGTGGAGGCGGTGACGTCCTCGTCGTGGACCTGGTAGGCGCTCTGGCCGTGGCCGGAGAGCCGTAGGCTGACGCGTGCTGGTCCGGCGGTGCCGCCGTACTCGCCGCGGCTATTACCGGAGCCGCCCATCTGGTTGGGGCCGTGGTCGCCGACCAGGCGCTCGGCATAGCCGTGCAATTGGTCGGGGCCGACCGAGTGCATGCGGCCGATCAACGCTGGGCGGTAACCGCCGGCGCCCATGGCGTGCGCGAAGGTGGGGGTGGCCGAGTCGAGCATGTGGGAATTGGTCCAGACTTCGTTGTCGGACGGATAGCGGCCCGAGAGCATCGACATGCGCGAAGGTACACAGATGGGCGAGGGACAATAGGTGTTATCGAGGACCACGCCGCGGGCGGCGAGCGCGTCGAGATGGGGGGTTTCGACGAGGGAGTCGCCGTAGCAGCCGGTGACATAGGGATTGTGTTGGTCGGAGTGGATGTAAAGCAGATTGGGTCGGGTGTCGGTGTTCATGGTTTTGGCCTTAATGGTTGCGTGTTGTGGATGGTTTGTGTCGGAAAAGTAGCCGGTGGCTCGGGTCTGGTCAATATGTGGTGGGGCTCTTGCGAATGATCGGGGATTTATTCAAGCTTAATGGATTATATGGGCTAGGTGCTGGAGGGTTTATCGAAGTGATGCCCTTCGTCTAGACCGTCCATATCGAGCATAACCGTTATACGCTAAATATTAACGAGGCAAAAACACATGGGTTCGATCAAGAAAGTGGGTATCACCGGCGCCAACGGCACAGTAGGTAGAGTATTAATGCAAGGCCTAGCCGATGACTACGAACTGACGGCCTTTACCCGGCGCGCGGTAGAGTTCCCATCGACGATCGTCAACTTCGACAAACCCGACGAAGTCGCGGGCGCTTTCACGGGGCTGGACGCGGTGATCCATCTGGCCGCAGACCCCAGTCCTATGGCCGATTGGCAGGCGGTGCGCGAGCACAACCTGGAGGGCATGTATCAGGTGATGGAAGAGTGCCGGCGCGCGGAAGTGAAGCGCATGATCTTCGCCTCGACGAATCATACCCAACACGGCAATAGCATCCTCACCACGCCGGAAACATTGGACCGCAAGAAAGAGCTGCGGATGAAGCTGGGCGACCTGCCTAACCCCGATTCGCTCTACGCGGTGTCGAAGCTCTTTGGCGAAAACATCGGCAAACTCTATAGCGAGCGTTTCGGCATCGAGTTCGTGGGGTTGCGGATTGGTTGGATCGTGCCGGAGGACACGCCGCTGGTGATGCGTGGGACACCGGCCGAAGATTACTTGCGGGCGATGTTTCTTAGTCACCGGGATTGCATAGCGGCGCACAAGCGGGCGCTGGAGGTGGATACAGTGTATATGCTGGCCTATGTCGTCAGCGCCAACGGCCGGCGGGTTTTCGATCTGGAAGAGACGCGCTCCGGGCTCGGTTATGAGCCGCAGGACGACGCCGAAGCCTATTTTGCAGAGTCGGGTGGACGTGCGTGATTACGACGAGTTAGTGCGACGGATCGAGGCTCTGGTGAGCGATGAGATGCGGACTAAGGTGCTTGGCGAGGCGGCGGGCTATCCGATCTTGGGCATCGAATGCGGGGTTGGTGAAAACTTGCCCACCGCGTTGGTGACGGGCGGCGTGCACGGAGATGAGCCGGCGGGTGTCGAGGCGGTGCTGCATTTTTTGGAGCGTGGTTTAGAATTGTGGGAGGGCCGTTTAGCTTTTGAAGTTATCGCCTGCGTCAATCCCCACGGCTGGGTCCACAATGTCCGCAATAATGCCCAGGATTTGGATATTAACTGGTCTTATGCGCGCGACGATGTCGTCGAAGTACAGGTGATCAAGACGTTGGCGGAAGGTAGGCGCTTCGAGTTTGCGGTCGACTGCCACGAGGATTGGGAGAGCCCGGGCTTTTATCTCTATGAACTTCGCCGGGGTAGTTTTCAGATCGGTCCGGATATTTTGCGGCGGGTCGCAGCGGTCTGCCCGTTGAACGAAAGCGCCGAGATTGAAGGGCAACCGGCGCGCGGCGGTCTCGTCTATGCGGATATCTCGAAAGTGGAGAAGCTGCGCGGTCAAGGTATTCCGCTGGAAATGTTTTACGGTCACACTGACCATTTGTTGACGGTAGAGACCCCTACCGGTCTGGAGATGGAAACGCGCGTAGCTGCGCAGTTGGTGGTGCTGGATGCGGTGATCGAGGACCACGTAAAATAGATCGCGGTCGCCGGTTGCGTATCGGCGTTTTTTTACCGGATATCCCGGGAGCGTCCTGGTATACGGTTGAGGCTGACGACAAGCGTCGCACCCGGCTCAATTGCATCGCACACGTTCTTGCCCAACGTTCCTATAAGGACGTGATTCCTGGTAAGATCGAGCTGCCGCCGCGCAAGGATCACGGTGATTACGAATGGCCGCCGCATGGAAATTGAACTTTGTCGATGAAAGATTCTGAGGTTTTTTATATCCAATGGATCAAAAAAAGCATCCATATTCATGAGCGAAGAGAAACAACGCGGGATTGCACAGGCAACCGATGACGTCCGGCTGGTAGAGCGGGCGCGTGGCGGTGATCTCGAAGCCTTCGAGGGATTGCTAGCCCGCCACCAACAGCGGGTGTTGCGGGTGGCCTTTTCGATTCTCAAAGAGCCGATGGACGCCGAGGAAGTCGCGCAGGACGTTTTCCTGACCGTCTTCGAGAAAATTGAACTCTTCCGCGGGGATTCGAGTTTTACGACCTGGTTGCACCGCGTTGCGGTTAATACCGCTCTTATGCGCAGACGCAAGAGCAAAACCGACCGCAGCGTGTCGCTCGACGAAGTTATGCCGGCCTTCAACGAAGAAGGCCATATCACCGTGGATATCGCTGATTGGTCCGAGCAGGCCAGTGACCCGGTGTTGGCGCAAGAGGCCAAATCGGTGATCGAGACGGCGGTAGAAAAACTGGAAGAGAAATACCAGACCGTTTTCGTGTTGCGCGACATGCAGGCTTTTTCAACCGAAGAAACGGCACAAATCCTGGAGTTGAGCGTACCGGCGGTCAAATCTCGTTTGCACCGGGCGCGGCTCTTTTTGCGCCGCGAACTGGCCGATTATTTCGAAAAACGCGCTTGAGAGGAAAAGCAGATGGAGAGTTGTAAAGAGATCTTGGAGACTCTGGCCGAATATCTCGAAGGGGATCTGACCGCTGAGGAGCGGGCGACGTTTGAACGCCACATGCAGGATTGCCCTCCTTGCGATGCTTTCCTCAAGACGTACCGCAAGTCGGGCGACCTGGCCCGCGAAGTGCTCAAGAACCGTGAAGTGCCCGCAGAACTGAATGACCGGGTGCGCTCTTTCCTCAAAGCCCGGCTTGGGCTTGACTAGTAGCCCGTTCCAACGTTCTTTTCATCCTTATGAAAGAGCGCCGTCGCAAGGATAAGCAGCAGCCCCGCCCGCCTGCAGAAAACCCGCCCGATCGTTTCTCGTCCGATCGTTTCCGCCGCTATGCCGATAGTGCGCAAGGGCGTTTCGCGTTGCCGGCTATCGTCGCTGTGCTGACGCTGCTTGTCGGCGTCTGGACGTTCGATGCCAAGCTCTCGCTGAGCGGCGACAATACCGAATTCATCACCTTGGCGCGCAGTATGGCCGCGGGCGAAGGTTTGTTGCATATCAACTCCCCGGACCCCCAACCCGCGACCAAATACCCGTTCGGCCTTCCGCTATTGTTGGCGCCGATGCAGTGGTTTTTCCCCGGTGATTGGGTGCCGATGAAAGCCTGGGTGCTGGTTGTTTTTGCGGCGGGCATGGGGGCGCTTTACCAATTGGCGAAAGAGCGGGTTGGGGCCGGGCCGGCCTTGGCCGTCGTGGTGTTGAGTCTGACGGCCGGTAAGAGCTATTTGACCCACGGTCCGGACGGCTTGGTCTTTGGTCCGCTGTTGTTGCATTATTCGCATCAAATAATGTCCGAGGCGCCGTATCTGACGTTTTCGCTATTGGCGCTGTGGCTTGTCGAACGCGGTATAGCGCGCGAGGGGATCAAGGACAATTGGTGGCTTATCGGCGGTTTCGGCTGTACGATGTGGGCCTATTATATACGCACGGCCGGCATTACCCTGATCGCGGCGGTCGTGGTCTATATGCTGCTCAGGCGCGATTATCGGCGGGGTTTGATCTTTGGCGGCGCGGCGGTCGCCTGCTGGTTGCCTTGGACGTTGCGCAATAAGGCGGTGGGTGGTGGGGGCGTGTATATCAAGCAATTGTTTATGGTCAATCCCTACCACCCGGATCGCGGCTTGCTCGACTTCGCAGGTTTTGTTGAGCGGTTTATCGGCCATATAGGGCTCTATCTGACCCGGGAACTGCCCAATACACTGGTGCCCTTTTTTGACAGTGCCGAGACGATCTTCCATCCTGCGTCGCTGTTGTTGATCTTGCTCGCCGTCGCGGCGACGGTATTTTGTGTCAAGCGCGGGGAGAATCTACTGCTGCTGGTCTATGCGGCATTTTTTATGGGCGTGGTGTTGCTCTGGCCTTGGCCGGGCGATCGCTTTTTAATACCCATCGTGCCCGTGCTGGTCTTTCTCGCGGTTTGGGTCGTATTAAAAACCCAGGATATATTGGTGGCCAAAGGCGGGGCCGGGGTGAGTAAGGTTCTGGTGTGGGCGTTGCTCTGTATATGTCTTGTTGGCCAGGTTGCCGGCGTCAAACGCCTAGCGGATTATGCCGAAGCGGACTACCCGCCGCCGTGGAGTCGTTATTACCAGGCCGGTTTATGGCTCAAGGCCAATACGTCCGAAGATGCGATTGTGCTATGCCGCAAGGGCTATTGGATGTATATCGTCTCCGGTCGGCGTTGCATCGGCTTCCCGTTCGAGGAGCCTGCCCAGGTGTTGGCCTATATGGAACGCGAACAAGCCGACTATGTCGTGCTCGAAAGCTTGGGTTTCCCGCAGACGGTGCAGTATTTGGTCCCGGCCGTCAACGAATACCGCGACCGCTTCGAAGCCCTTTGGCAGGACCAGACGGTGCCGACCTACGTGCTGCGTTTCCTGAAACAGTAGACCGCTTGCCCCTTTGCGCGTGCCGTATATATACTTGGCATGCCCTTATCCCCTTTTAACCAGTATATAGTCGGTGCGCGTGATTAGACGTTTTTCTCTGCCCGTTCTGCTGTCCTATCTGCTCTGTAGCCTCGTCTTCACTTTCCCGCTAGTACTGCGTTTGACCACCCATGTGCCCGGCGAAGTCGAAGGCGACGTGCCGATCTATATATGGAACTTGTGGTGGATGCAGCACGCGCTGTCGGCGGGGATCTCGCCTCTTTTCAGTGACTATATCTTCGCGCCCTACGGCGCGTCATTGGCCTTCCACGCCTTTGTCTTCCTCAAAGCTTTTATCGCGATCCCTCTACAGTGGTTTTGCTCGGCCTGGACGGCCTATAACCTTTTGATTTTGGCGACGTTCACGCTGGCCGGCTATGGGATGTTTCTGCTCGCGCGGCACCTGACCGGCGATAGCCGGGCCGCGTGGGTAGCGGGGTTGGTCTATGCCTTCAGCCCCTATATGCTGACCCGGAGTTTGGGGCATCTGAATTATTTGAGCGGCGAGTGGATTCCCCTCTATGCGCTATGTCTGATTCGTCTGTTGGAAACGCGCGAGCGGCGTTGGGCGGTTGGGGGTGGGCTGTGTCTGCTGTTGACGGCTTATTGCGAATACTACTATCTGATTTATCTGACGATGTTTACCGCGTTTTATCTGGGCTGGCGGTTTTGGCGCGACAGGGCGGTGGTAATGGATCGTGCCTTCCTTGGGCCATTCGCGCTGATGGGCGGGATCGCCGTCGTGGGTTTCGCGCCAATTCTGTGGATGCTTCTCGGTACGGCGCAAAGTGGCTATCTCTATGGCGGATGGGGTGCTTCGGCAAAACTCGGGGCCGACTTATTGGCCTTCGTCACTCCGCCGCCGGGCAGTTTGCTCTATGGCGATATCGGTGCCGGATTGTACGAGGTTTTTTCCGGCGGCAACGCGGTTGAGGGCACGGTTTTTGCCGGCTATGTCGTGCTTGCGCTGGCGGCGACCTGTGCCCTGCGCTTGCGGGGTGACGAGGCGGTGCGTCCCTGGTTGTTGTTGACGCTGGCCTTCTTTCTGCTTTCGCTGGGGCCGTTGCTGCATATAGGCGGGGATTTCGTTTTTGGGGCCGGACCGGTGCGCTTTGCCGTGCCTTTGCCCTATGTCATCGTACGCTATTTGCCCTTGATCAAGGGGGCGCGGGTGGCGGCGCGTTTTGATATCATGGTCGCCCTCGGTTTGGCGGTGCTTAGTGCCTATGGGGTCCGTTATTGGCTAGGGCGTGTTGAGCGGCCCGGGCGCTGGATGGCGGTAATTGTCTTATTGATTGCCCTGGAGTACCTTAGACTGCCTTATCCCGTGGCCCCGGTCGATGTGCCGAGTGCCTACGCGACAATCGCTCGCGACGGTCGCGATCGGGTCGTTATGGAAGTGCCGCTGGGTTGGCGTACTGGCTGGGGCAGCACGGGGCGCAGCCTCGACCGACAGCAGTTGTTTCAGATCGTGCACGGCAAACGTTTGCTCGGGGGTTTTGCCTCGCGCATACCCGAAGAAGAGTTGAAACGGATGGCGGCGCTGCCCGGGCTCGGCCGACTCCTGGAACTACAGGAGGAATTGCCGGCCCCGTATTCGCCGACGGCGGCCCGTAGACCCTTTATCCGGGCGCAGATGCGGGAGCTTTTACAGCACTTACCGGAATTTGTAATCGAGCGGCTGATGCGCGACGAGTCGGTGCAAAATTTTCTCGCCGACACGTCAGTGGAGCGGCAGATTGCGGAACAAGCCGCGCGTTCGAGATCACTGGAGGGTCTAGTTGATGCGGTGGGCTTGGGCTATGTTTTTGTCCACCCGCCCTATAGCGCACATGCGCCGATCCGCAACTACCTGGAGACGGGGTTGCCGTTGGATAAATTTTACGAACGCGACGGTGTATTGGGGTATAGAGTGGTCAAAAAAGCAGATGAATAGATTGAATATAAGGCGATTACATTGAATCCTACGACAACCGACGAACCGACGCTCTATATCGTTATCCCTGCGCTCAATGAAGAAGAGATCATCGAGCAGACTTTGATACGCATTGAGGCAGAGGTCGCCTTGCCGCACGAAGTGATCGTGGTCAACGACCATTCGACGGACGACACCGTAGGCGTGGTGCAGCGTTTTGGCGAGCGGCACGCCAATGTGCGCGTGGTGAGTAACGAGGGGCCGCGTGGTTTCAGCAGTGCGCTAAAGGTGGGGTACGCCGCCGCCGGTGACGGTGCGATCGTCACCATGATGGCTGATCTTTGCGACGACCCCGGGACTTTGGCGCCGATGTACGGGAAAATTGTCGAAGGTTACGATATTGTCTGTGGTTCGCGCTATATGCCGGGTGGCGGCAAGCACGACGAAGACAGCGAGGTCAAGGGGATGTTTTCGCGTTTTGTCGGGCTTTCGCTCAGGCGTTTAGTCGGTGTGCCTACCCACGATGCGACGAACGCTTTTAAGATGTACCGCAGCGAAATCATCAAGAATATCCCTATCGAAGAAGCGGGTTTTGCTTGTTCGATGGAGATCCTGGTGAAGGCATTTTTGCGCGGGGCGAAGATCACCGAGGTGCCGACGGTGTGGCACGGGCGGACGGCGGGCAAGTCGAAGTTCAGCATGTTGAAGGGGGGCAAGGATTATCTGCGGTGGTACATTTGGGCGGTGTTGCTGCGCAAGCACAAGTTCTAAAGGGTACCCAGCCCGTATCGGCACAGAGCGACTGTTAGTGGCTTTGTGGTGCGTGTTGCCGGTTGGCCGAAGTTATCAATTCGCTTAGACCTTCGGCAAATAAACGGTGTCCCTCTGCTGTCGGATGGAAATAGAACATGCTATCCGATTCCGGATCATCGAGGTCAATTTCCCTCCCTATGCATTCATCCATGTCGTAATAGCTGAGACCAGCGGCGGTATTGGTGGAAAAGACCTCCTCGGCCACCGAGATCAATGTCTTCTCACCTCGGAATTCGAAGGAGTTGGTGAGCTTGACGAAGACGACTTCCAATCTCCGTTCTTTCGCCAGGGTCGCCATTTGTTCGTAGATGTAGGTGTATACCTTCCTGCAATATTTACGGTAAAGCTCCGGTGCGTAGTATTCTGCGTTAGGCCATATTTCGTTTTGCAAATACCAGTACAGAAGAGATGAACCGTTCAGGGTCCGCTCGTAGCTATCGTGGCGCAAACCCGCATTGACGACGGGGTCGACGGAAATAGTATCACCCGTAAAGGTTATCTTAGGCTTACCCCTGCCGTACATAAAGTTTTTGCTGACGCGAATCAGGTCATGCGGTATGAAGGAGAAGATGATGAGGTCCGGTTTGTGCTTATGGGATTTGCGCAATCCTTTGAACAGCATCTGGTCGATCCCATAACCGGAGCATCCGGCGTTTAACACCTTGACGCTGTTCTCGCGAATTTGCGGTAAAGTAGATGGGGATAGACCTCTTGCGGCTCAAGGCCGTCCCCTTGGGTGACAGAATCGCCAAGCAGCAGGATTGAGAATTTCTCTTGAGCGGTGGGTTTGTCGTCATACCAGTTGCTGGTGCGGCTCCAGCCCAATAGATCGCGACCTTTGGGATCATCCGCAAAATCCCTCTGGTCGATATATGTCCCGTATTCGACTAGAGATTGCCCCTGCTCAAGGGCATTCGCCGAAAATCTCAGAAAATCGTCATGGGTGCCCAGGCGCGGCGCATAGATCCGCAAGGTGAGCTCACCGATACACAGGGAAAAAAACATCCAATGCACAGCAGTAGGGTCTTATGGGCAAATTTCGTCAACTATACTTTCTATTTTTGGTGTGCCAAAGATGGGGCCGCCGGTGGTATCGGCAGTTCGGTGCGTCAAGTTTTCTCCCGTTCCTCCGTAGCCTCAACCATCTCCTGCAACGTCCGCTCGATATCGTATTCGTACGACCATTCGGGATAGTGCGCCTGGAATTTGCGTACGTCGCTGATATACCAGATATGGTCGCCGATGCGCGACTCTTCGGAGAGCGAGTAGTCGAGCGTTTTGCCCGATAGCCTTTGCGCGATCTCGATAGCTTCGAGCATCGAGACATTGGCGTGGCGACTGCCGCCCATATTGTAGACCTCGCCCTCGCGGGGATTTTGGAAGAAGTGCCAGAAGGCGGAGACCAGGTCGCGGCTGTGGATATTGTCGCGGACCTGTTTGCCCTTGTAGCCGAAGATGGTGTAGGACCGGCCGGTGACCACGCATTTTACCAAGTAGCCGAGAAAGCCGTGCAGTTCGGCGGCCGAATGCGCGGGGCCGGTAAGGCAGCCGCCGCGGAAGGCGGCTGTTTTGAGTCCGAAGTAGCGGCCGTACTCCTGCACCAGAATGTCGCCGGCGACTTTAGAGGCGCCGAAGAGGCTGTGTTTGCATTGGTCGATACGCAGACTCTCGTCAATGCCAAATGCGTGGTAGGGGTGCGTTGTATCAATTTCCCAACGGGTCTCGCCTTCGACGAGCGGCAGCTCGTTGGGAGCGTCGCCGTAGACCTTGTTGGTACTGGTAAAGATAAAAGCGGCGTCGGGGCAGCAGCGTCGAGTCGCTTCGAGCAGGTTGAGGGTGCCGTTGGCGTTGACGGTAAAGTCGGTGATCGGCTCGCGGGCGGCCCAGTCGTGCGAGGGTTGCGCCGCGGTGTGGATGACCAGCGCGATATCCTTGCCGAATTCGGAGAAGAGCGCGTCGATGGCTGCGGTGTCGCGGATGTCGACGTCGCGGTGGCGGTAGTTGGACAGGCCGCCTTCGAGCTGTTCGCGGTTCCAAGTGGTCGAGCCGTCTTCGCCGAAAAAGTATTGGCGCATATTGTTGTCGACGCCGACAATGTCGAAGCCGCGTTCGTGAAAGAAGCGGGTCGCTTCGCTGCCGATGAGGCCGGCCGAGCCGGTGATTAGGACGATACTCAATGGAAACTCATTCCTATCGCTAGGTGAAGACGCTGTGGACCAGGTCGTGGTTTTCAGCGAGCCAGGTGTGGGTGTCGAATACGATATCCCGTGCGTTTTTTTGCGGGCTCCAGTTGAAGGCCGAACTGACTTTGCCGTTGTCGGTTATATAATAGGGGATGTCCGTGGGGCGGGTCTCGGGTACCGAGCCGATTTCGATTGTCTGGCCCGTCGCCTCTTCGCAGAGCTGGGTATATTCGACCAGCGACGTCGAGCCGGCCAAGCCACCGCCGGCGTTGAAGACCTCGCCGGTCCAGGCGTCGGGACATTTGCCCTGGGCTTCGACGAGGGCAAAGAGATCGTCGGGGTGCAGCAGGTCGCGGACCTGTTTACCCTGGCCGCCGAAACCCATATAAGTCAACCCGATGCCGAAGTAGTGCCGGGCGACCCACAGGGTGTAGACGCCTTGGTCTACTTTGCCCCATTGGCCGGGGCCGGCGATGACGCCGCAGCGGTTGATTATAGCCTTCAGGCCATAGGTGGCGCAGTACTCTTGCACGAAGAGTTCGGAGGCGAGCTTGGTCGCGCCGTAGAGAGAGCGGTGGCGAGAGGTGTCGAAAGTCTCGTCAATGCCCGCGGCTGATAGCCCCCTCGGCAAGGTCTGTGTCGTGTCTACGCTGAGCCTTGTCTGCTCTTCGCGCAACGGCAATTGGCGCAGGGCGGACAACGAATAGACGCGCGAGGTGGACAAAAAGAGTAAGGCGCTACCGCGCTTGCGCGCCCACGCTAGGCAATTGAGCGTGCCGCCGAGATTCGTGTCGATGAGATAATTGGGCGAGCCGTCGGCTCCGGCGTGCGCAGACGGCTCGGCCGAAGCGTCGATCAGCAGGTCGAAGTCACCGGCCACCGCTTCGAGGTCGTCGGCGATACGCACATCGCCGTGTTCGAACTCGATATCCAGCGCTTTGAAATCGGCGAGATTGAATTCCGCGCCGCGTCGCTTGAGATTGTCGAAGGCGACGATACGGCGTTGGGGATAGAGTGCTCGGTAGCGGCGCGCCAGGCTGGAGCCAACAAAGCCGGCGCCGCCAGTGATGCATATGCTCATGGCAAGGGGGCGTCTTCGCGGATTAGGCCCTCGCTGCGCAGTTCGGCCCAGAAGTCTGCGGGGATTTCTTCTTTGAGCAGGTTGAAGTTTTCGCTTACCCTGTCCGGCTGTCGGGTGCCGGGGATGATGGTGGTGATCGCTGGGTGCGCGAAGACGAATTGCGAGGCGGCCGCCTTGAGATCGACCTGGTGTCGGGCGGCGACCTCTTCAAGGCCTTTGGCTTTGGCTATGATTTCGGGTGGGGCTTCACCGTAGTTGTATTTGGCTCCGGGTTGCGCACCCTTGGCGAGGATACCGCTATTGTAGGTGCCACCGGCCATGATGCCGATATTTTTCTCTACGCACAGCGGCAAAAGCTCGTCGAGCGAGCTTTGGTCGAGCAGGCTGTAGCGGCCAGCAAGCAGGAAGCAGTCAAAGTCGCCTTCGCGGGCGAAGCGGGCGAGCATTTCCCATTGGTTCATGCCGGCACTAACGGCGCTGATAACGCCTTCGCTGCGCAGTCTTTCGAGTGCCGGATAGGCACCGCTGATCGCTTCTTCCCAGTGGTCGTCCGGGTCGTGGATGTGCAGAATGTCGATGCGGTCGACGCCAAGGCGTTTGAGGCTGTCTTCGAAAGATCGCATAACGCCGTCGTAGCTATAATCGAAAACGGGCTTGAAAGGGGGCGGGTTTTCGAAAATACCCCCATCGGATTCACCCGCTTCGGTTGGTACCAGGATGCGTCCGACTTTGGAGGCGAGTATATAGCTATCGCGCGGAACTTCTTTGAGAGCGAGTCCTAGGCGTTTTTCGCTCTTACCTGCCCCGTAGAGCGGTGCGGTATCCACGAGGTTGAGCCCCAATTGAAAGGCGCGATGCACGACTTGCACCGCTTGTTCGTCGGGTATGTCGCCGTAGAGACCGCCGATGGCGGCGCAGCCCAATCCCAAACGGGTAACGGCAAGACCGCTGCTGCCGAGCACGGCTTTTTCGACTGGATCCATTTTGTGCTCCTATATAATGGAAAGAGTAAAGAACAAAATATAGGTTAAGCCGACTTGCTGAGAAAGCCCTTGATTCGCCGATGAAGCGCTTGACGCTTGCAGGGCTATTACGTACATTAAATCGCCTTTTGAAAATAAATCAGAAATCATTGAATATAAACAAGATGTGATGATTTTATTACACGGCATTTCCGCCGGCTCATCCGCGATGATGAAGTTACTTCTGGCGCTGTTTTTGGCTGGCTGTGCCGGCGTTGGTGAAGAGCTGCCGGAAACGGTTGCTATGGAAGATCCGACGGTGGTGGCGGAGTGGATCTGGACCGATGGTCAAATGGCTTGGGGGGGCTGGGGCGAGCAGTTGTTGGCTTTGGCCCAACGCGAAGATCGGCCGATACTTATTTACTTAGCCGCACCCGGTTGCGAGGGACTGTTTCCCGCACCGACCTCTGGATTGAACCAACTGATCGCGGAAAACTTTGTCAGCGTCCGGGTTGACCCGTTTAAACGTCCGGATATTGCTCGCTACTACGATTCCGGGGGCTGGCCCGCATTGCTCGCGGCGCTGCCCGACGGGCGGGTATTCGCCCGGGCGGTGGATATTCCGCCCGCCAATGTCGAACCTTATCTTCGCCGGTTGTACTTGGCCTACGAGGAAAAACGCGGAATAATCGTCGACAAAGTGCGACGTGTCGGCGGAGAGCGAGAGGCGCAGGCGTCTTTCGAAGTCGCGGCCGTTTATCGCGCGTGTGTTGCGGCTTACGATTCTACTTATGGCGGATTTGGCGGCCCAAGCAAGTTTCTCGAAACCTCGGTGCTGCGTTTTTTGTTGGCGTATGCCGATGAGCACGATGAGCAGTCGGCTCGACGGATGGCCCTGTATAGCTTGGATGCGATACTCGATTCACCGCTCTATGCGAAGGGCGCATTTTATGCCTACTCGGCGACGCCGGATTGGAACGCGCCGGTCCGCGAAATTGATGCTTTGGATCAGGCGGCGATGTTGCACCTGCTCTTGGAGGCTGGTCAGCCGCGCTATCTTGGCGCGGCCAGGGAATTGCTCGGCTTTATCGAAGGTGAATTCTTCGCCGTGGACGAAGGTTTTTTTCGCGGCCGCCGGATCGACGCCGAGCAGCAATGGACTGATCCGACCTTCTACGCCGATCGCCAGGCGGCCTTGATACGTGCCTGCCTCGCCGCGAGCACGGTGCTCGAAGACGACCGCGCAAAGCGTTTGGCGTTGCAGGCCGGTGACGCGTTGCTCGCGCATTGTATCGACGATAATGGTGGGGTACGGCATGTTTGTGGTGCGCAGCATACTGAAGTTTCGGGGCTGTTGGTCGATCAGGCGTTGGCGGCCTTGGCCCTGTGGGAGTTGGGCCAGGTGAGCGGCGAAGTGCGTTTTGCGGACGCGGTTGACCGGGTCGCGCGATATATGGAAGACCGACTCGGCGGCCCCGTCGCCTTTTACAATCGCGCCGAACCCGTCGGTCCTCTGCCCCGTTTTTTTTCGCACCGCGATACCGGCCGGCCGGCCGGCAATGCCTTGGCCTTGTCGTTTTATGGGCGGCGTGGGGATATCGAGCGATCGTCGACGCTCGCGGGTGGTTTGCGTATAGTACCTGATCGGGCATACGGCTCGTGGGCGCGTGCCGTGTTGCGTTATGGAGGGATGGAGAAATCTTCTCTATGAAGGCTTTGAAGATACTGGTTACAGGAGCGAACGGCTTTTTGGGGCGCAGTCTGCTGGGGCTGGAGGGTGAGGCGGAGTGGGTGGGGTGCGGGCGTCGGGTGGATGCGGGTGATATGCTCTATCATCGGGTCGAACTGACCGATCGCGCCGCAGTGGCCGCGCTGGTCGCCGAAACGAACCCCGATTGGGTGATCAATACGGCGGCGATGACCAATGTCGACCGATGCGAAGAGGACGTGTCGGCGGCACGGTGGGCGAATGTCGAAATCGTCGAAAACCTGGCGGCGGCCTGCGGCGATACCGGTGTTGGTTTAATGCAGATCTCCACCGATTATGTCTTTGATGGCGAGAGCGGGCCCTATGCCGAAGAGGCGGGAACGAAGCCGTTGTCGTGCTACGGCCAACTCAAACTGGAGAGCGAGCGCTTGTTACAGGGGTTGGAGCGGGCTGTGGTCGTGCGGACGCTTTGGCTTTATGGCTATGTCCCTGAAACGGGGGCCAATTTCACTACCTGGCTATTGCAGGCGGTGTCGGGTGGGGAGTCGGTAAGGGTATTTGACGACCAATGGGGCAATCCGACCTATGTCTACGATCTGGCCCGAGCGCTCGTGGGTTTGTGCCGTGAGGAAGCCAGGGGGCTGTTCCATATGGGCGGCGCAACCTTTATGACTCGGCACGAACTGGCGTTGGAACTGGCGCGTTTCTTTGATCTCGATGACGGGTTGATCCAACCGGTGCGAACCCAGGAAGCGGGGCTCTTGGCGGTCAGACCTCTGCGTTCGGGACTGCGCACCGACGCGCTGGAAGCGGTGTTGGGCCGTCGGCCGTTGACTTTTTCCGAGGGGTTAGAACGCTTGGCGCGCGATCCGCATTTCTGTCGCGATTTCCCTGAATTTGCCCGCTAACGAGATTCTATATGGATAAACTACGGATTTCCCTGATAACGCCGACGTACAACGAGCGGGAGAACTTGCCGCTATTGGCCGAAGAGATTTTCGAGATCATTGCGGCCGAACCGGATATCGATTTAGAACTGATCGTCGTCGATGACAACTCTCCCGACGGCACCGGGCAGATGGCTGAAGAATTGAAGGCGCAATACCCCCTGCAAGTGGTGCATCGAGCCGGTAAGCTGGGGTTGGGATCGGCGGTGATGGAGGGTTTCGCATTGTCTGACAGGCCCTATCTCGGGGTGATTGACGCCGACTTGAGCCACGATCCGGCGATCCTGCCCGAGTTGATCCGCAGTTTACGCGAATGCGATCTCGTCATGGGCAGCCGTTTCGGCGAGACCAGCAAGGTCGAAAAATGGGCTTGGCACCGCAAATTGACCTCGCAGGTAGGCGTGGGGGCGGCTAAGTTATTGACCGGGGCCGAAGATCCGCTCTCCGGTTACTTCTTTTTGCGCCGCGAGGTCTTAGAGGGTTTCGAACTCACTTCGTCGGGGTATAAGATTTTGCTAGAGATTCTTATCAAGTGCCGCTACGCCAAACATCGTTCGGTGCCCTTTATCTTCCGCAATCGCCAGTTCAGTTCGAGCAAACTTAACCTGCAAGAATACCTGCTTTTCGCCAAACAGATCCTCTACTTTAGCTGGTATAAGCTATTCCGCTGTTCGACAAGGCGCTGAATCATGCGATTGAGCGTCGTTTTCCTGAGTTACAACACCCGCGATTTGACCGAACAGGCCCTGCGCACGGTGCTCGACGCGGCCGAAGGCATGGCAGTTGAGGTCTTCGTCGCCGATAATGCCTCGGTGGACGGCAGCGCCGAGATGGTGGCGGAGAAGTTTCCCCAGGTCAAGTTGATCCGCAACGAGAGCAATGTCGGTTTTGCCGCCGGCAACAACGTGGCGCTGCGGCGGGTGGTCGGCGAATACGTGCTGATCATCAATACCGACACCATTGTCCGCAGAGATACGCTGAGCGCGATGGTCGATTTTTTGGACGCGCACCCCGAGGCCGGGGCCTGCGGCTGCAAGATTCTCGACCCCGACGGCACGCTGCAACTGGACAGCCGCCGCGGTTTCCCGACCCCGTTGGCCGCCTTTTGCAAGATGTCGGGTTTGAGCCGTCTTTTTCCCGATCATCCGGTTATTTCCCACTACCACATGACGTATCTGGATCCCGAGCGGACCGAGGAGGTCGAGGTCATTTCGGGCTCTTGCATGATGGTGCGGAAGACGGCGATGGATCAAGTGGGCCTGCTCGACGAGGACTACTTTATGTATGGTGAGGACATCGACTGGTGTTATCGGATCCACCAGGCCGGTTGGAAGATCTACTATGTGCCGACGACGGAGATTATCCATTTTCGCGGCGAGAGCGGTCGCGGGGTGCCGCTCAGGATTCTTTATCGCAAGAGTCAGGCGATGTCCATATTCGTCAACAAGCATATGGCCCAGCGCTTCCGCTTCTTTCCGCTCTGGTTATTGCAGGCGGGCATCGGCTTGCACGGTTTTTTTCGCTTCCTACTGAAAACGGCTCGCGCCCTGGCTCTACCGATTATCGACGTCGGATTGGTACTATGTGGTCTGAAGCTGGGGTTGGCTGTGCGCTATCATGAGGATCTGGTGCCCTTTATTTATCGCATCGAGAATGCGGTCAATCTCTTCGGCCTTGATGCCGAGCCGACGCGCTGGTTGGCTCCGCCGCCCTATTCGGATTGGCAATGGCTCGCGGTGTATGGCGTTTCGACCCTGGTTTGGCTTTTGGCTTTTTATGTGACGGGGCTCTATGACCGCCGCCGCTATTCGGCGTTGTGGTCGACCGTTGGGGTAGCGCTGGGCTTCGCCTTCATCGTGACCTTGGTCTTTTTCTTTAAAGCGTACAATTTCTCCCGCCTTGCCGCCGGTACGGCGTTTTTCTGCAATACGGTGCTGATCGCCGGATGGCGCTTTGCCGCGCGGTGGGTGTTGCACCAGCGCGGTCGTTCGGGCCGGTTGCGGACGCTTTTGGTCGGTACGGACCAGACGGCGGCAGACTTTGTCGATTACCTGGGGCAGAAGGCGGGGGCAGCCCGCTACGACTTGATCGGTTTAGTCGGTCAAGATCCGGAGCAACGAGGTCGTCCAGTGGCCGGTCGTCCGGTGCTCGGGATGCTCGGTCAATTGGAGGAGTTGGTGCGGGATTACGAGATTGAGCAACTGGTGTTCACGCCTAGCACGATGTCGCTTTCCCTGGAGCAGATGGGGCGGGATTGGGGCGGGAAGAGTTTGCGCATCAGTATGGTGCCTGTTTCGTTTGCCGAGATGGTCGCCGAGCGGGGGGCGAACGACACTTCGCCGTTGCCGCTGATCGAAATCGGATCGAATAAATGATCGGCGGCCGTTTTTTAGTCCTCTTTTATGTCCTCTCCGTTTCATGGGTGGGTGCCGCGTCGGCTTGGCACTCGGATCTGCGGCTGGTGCTGGAGGTCCGCGACAAGATCCATCGCGAATACGTCGACAAGGTCGATAGTTTGCGCGTTATCGACGCTGGGCTCGATGGTTTGGTGACGGTGCTCGACGCGGGCGACAATATCTACCGCAGCCCCAGCGAACTCGGTCTGGAGCGCGCGTCTTTGGACGATCGCGCGCAAGTGGAGCTTTTGGCCGAGGCTTTGCAGGAGGTGCAGGGGCAGTATTTACTGTCGATCTCGCCCGATTCGTTGCAACGGGGTGTGGTGCGCGGTATGCTGTCGGGACTGGACCCGCATTCGAATTATCTTTCGGCGGCCGAGTACGCGGATATGGCCGAGACTTATCGCGGCGATTTTGAAGGCATCGGTATTTATTTCGAGGTGCGCCGGGGGCGGTTGTTGGTCATTGCACCGATCGTCGGTTCGCCCTCGTATGGCAAGCTGCGGGCCGGCGACCATATTGTCGCAATCGAAGGAGTGCCGACCGATGGAATTTCCACCGAAGAGGTGATTGAGAAATTGCGAGGTCCGCGGGGTTCGCCGGTGCGGCTCGGTGTTTTGCGCCAGGGGCGGGATGCGCTGCTCGACTTCGTGGTCCGCCGCGAACGCATCGAACTGAAGAGTCTGCCCTATGCCTTTATGCTCGCTGGGGGTACGGGTTATGTGCGCATCGTGCGTTTTGCCGAGACGACGGCGGCGGAGTTGGGGCGGGCCTTGGCGGCGCTGCGCCTTCAGGGGATGAAGCGCTTGCTGCTCGATTTGCGGGACAATGGCGGCGGTCTCTTGCAGCAGGCGGTGGAGGTTGCCGACTACTTCGTCGACAGCGGATCGTTAATCGTCTATACTGAAGGCCGCGAATTCGATTCGCGACACGAGTATCGGGCGCGTCGCCCATTTTGGGGGGAGGGCGAGCCCTTGCCGCTAGTGGTGCTGATCGACCACGGCAGCGCTTCGGCTTCCGAGATCGTTGCGGGTGCGGTGCAAGACCTCGATCTGGGCTTGGTCGCGGGGCAGACCAGTTTCGGCAAGGGCTTGGTTCAGGGACAGTTTCCGCTTCGCAGCAACGGTGGTTTGCTGCTGTTAACCGTGGCGCGCTATTACACGCCGCTTGGGCGTCTTATCCAACGGCCCTACACCGACGATATCCAAGCGTATATACAGGCGGGGGTCGACGACGTGGACCCCAATAGCATCGATAGCTTGCGTGCCGGCAAGGAGATTTTCTACACGGCCTCTAGTCGTGCGGTATATGGCGGCGGCGGGATCACCCCGGATGTGTTGTTGCGCGTCGAAGAATATTCAGATTTTGCCATCGACCTTTTTTCGAGTGGGGCGATCGCCGATTTTAGCGGAGTATGGGTCGGGGGGCGGGGGGATTGGCCGCAGGACTTTGCCGAGTACCGGACGGGTTACGAGGTGCCCGAGGAAGGCTTTGCAGCCTTTGCGGCTTTCCTGCGGGACGAGGGTTGGGAGGTCGGTGCTGAGGATTTTTCCGCGCATCGGGATTTTTTGTACCGGGAACTCAAAGCTGGTTTTGCCCGTGTGCTTTGGGGAGACGAGCAGTATTATCGAGTGCGGTTGGACGGGGACGGCGAGGTGGAGCAGTCTCTGGGGCTTTTTGGCGAGGCTAGTGCCCTGCTTGCGCGCCGGACCGGTGCGGGCTATTGATTTTTCGCCCTTCTTTGTGTATTGTGAACGCTGGCTTTTTGCCGGGAGGACTATATGTCTGAAAAGCGTTTGGCGGGCGGTCGGGAGATCGTACTGCCGATGAGCAAGGCGGTGGAGATCAGCTTCCGCAGCCTAAAGATTCGTTTCGGTCGCTCGCTGATTACGACCAGCGGTGTCATTTTAGCGATCGCCTTCTTGATGTCGGTGTGGAGCAGCAACGCGATTGTCGGCAGCTTGCGCGATGTCAATAAGAGTGAGATAAACCTGCTCTTGCAGAAAAATGGCATTGAGACCGGTCTTGCTGAGTCGGGTGAGGCCTCGGCCGAAGCCCAGGCCCGTATGTTGGAGGAGGAATCCAAACAGACTTGGCTGATCAGCCTTTCGCTCTTGGTCTGCGTTGTCGGCATTGCCAACGCCATGCTGATGTCGGTGACCGAGCGTTTCCGCGAGATCGGCACGATGAAGTGCTTGGGGGCTTTGGACTCCTTTATCGTCAAGCTCTTCCTGCTTGAATCGACCTTCCAGGGTTTTGCGGGGACCACGGCGGGGATCATAATTGGTTTTGCGCTGACCTTTTTGTTGGCGTTGTTGGACTATGGCGGTTATGTCTTGGACTATTTTCCGCTGAACAATATTGCTGAGTCGGCCGGTTACGCCTTGGTTGTGGGTACGTCGCTCTCGCTGATCGGCGCCATGTTGCCGGCCTACCGCGCTGCCAAGATGGAGCCGGTCGAGGCTATGCGCTCCGATACTTGATTCCCTAATAGGAGACACACAAATGACCGAAACGGCCGAAGGCGCGGCCACCGCCGCTCCGAAAGAGGAAAAGCGCACCGTCGTGCGGACCCAGCAGGTCAAGAAGGTCTACAAGATGGGCGAGATCGAGGTGCACGCGCTGCGCGGGGTAGATATGGAGATCTACACCGGTGAGTATCTGTCGATCATGGGGCCTTCGGGTTCGGGCAAAAGCACCTTCTTTAATATGGTCGGGGGACTGGACAAACCTTCAGAAGGTAAGGTCTATATCGACGAAGTCGATGTAGCTCAACTCGATGCCTACGAACTCGCTTGGCTACGTTGCCGCAAGATCGGTTATATCTTCCAGTCCTTCAATCTGATCCCGGTGATGACCGCGCTCGAAAACGTCACCCTGCCGATGGTTTTCGCGGGGCTAACCAGTGACGAGGCTCGCGACAAGGGTATGGTGCTCTTGGGCAAGGTCGGGCTAGGAGAACGCTATTCGCACAAGCCTAATGAGCTTTCCGGTGGCCAGCAGCAGCGCGTGGCGGTCGCCCGCGCTTTGGCCAATGACCCGGCGGTGGTCTTGGCCGACGAACCGACGGCCAACCTCGATTTGGCTACGGGTACCGAGATCATCGAGTTGTTGCGCGAAATGAACCGCGACTCGGGGGTGACGATCATCTCGGCAACACACGACCACAAGATGCTCAGTGTCTCGGATCGGGTGGTGTGGGTCAAGGACGGTCAGGTTGAACGCGTCGCCAACCGCGAGGACCTAGATATCGAAGTGACCCACGTCGAAGGCGAGTAGTGCTGCCCGAATACCCAGCGGCCTTTTGGGTTTGTGCGGTGGTGGCGGTGTTATTGATCGGGGTGGCTAAGGCCGGTTTTGGCGGCGGTATTGGCATCTTGGCTACGCCGCTGATGGCGTTGACGGTTTCGGTGGCGGATGCGGCGGCGTTGTTGTTGCCGTTATTGATCGCCTGCGATGTCTTTGCGGTCAGGCATTACCGAGAGACGTTCGACAAAATAAGCGTGGTAAGGCTTCTGCCCGGTTCGGTGTTGGGGATCGGCGTGGGAGCCTTGTTTTTTGGTTATTTCAGCCAGCACGAGCGTGTGCTCGAAGTGGGTTTGGGCTGCCTGGCCCTGCTCTTTATTTGCTTCCAATTCGGTCGAACGATAATTCTCGGGGCGCTACAAAAGCGCAGGCCGGGTGCGTTGGAAGGCGCGCTGATGGGGGCGGCGGCCGGTTTCACCTCGACGATCGCGCACGCCGGCGCGCCACCGGTGGTTGTTTATCTTTTGCCGCAACAGTTTCCACGCCATATCTTCGTCGGCACCACGGTTGTCTTTTTCGCCTCCCTCAACGTACTCAAGCTGCCGCCCTATTGGGGCCTCGGGCTCTTCAACGCCGACATTCTGATGACGACGCTGCTGTTGTCGCCCTTGGCCTATGTGGGTGTAAAACTGGGTATTTATTTGAACGAGCGCTTTAGCGACGTGTGGTTTAACCGGGTGATCTACGGAATGTTATTCGTAACGGCGGTGCAGTTGATCTTTGGTGGCAATTTATTGCAGATGGCGTTGGCCGGTTAGTTGCGAAAGACGGGTGGTGCATAGAATGTGTGACGCGGCGGTATCGATGCCCGACTTGACAATGGCCGAGGGCACTTATACTTTTAGCGCTGCAACCCAATAGACATTTAGAAGACGTATGAACAATTTTAACGACAACCGTCGATGGTGGCGCACTTGGTATCCCTCGAGCAAGGGATTAGGTGCGTCCAACCGCTAGATTGCGATAAACTGAGATTCTTAAAACGCGGACGCCTTGTGGTGTCCGCGTTTTTTTATGGAGAACAGATTATGAGCACCCATATTGACAACTACCGCACGGCCGGCGGCGTCGAGATCGTGCGCGAGACCGAGGCGTTGTCCCTGGAGCAGCCGCTTGCTGCGCTGCTCGAAAAGCTGAATACACATCGAGGTGCCGTCTTTTCTAGTGGCTACGAATATCCTGGCCGCTACAGCCGTTGGGATATCGGCTTCGTCGACCCGCCGCTGGAACTGGTGGCAAGACAGAGGAATTTTATTTTCCGGGCGCTCAACGCGCGCGGAGAGGTGCTGTTGGAGACTCTCCGCCGGGGGTTGCAAGGCCACCGGCATCTGATTGAACTGGAATTGGCCGGTGGTGAATTGGTGGGCACGGTGGCGCCGATGCCCGCGTATTTCCCCGAGGAGGAGCGTTCGAAGCAGCCGACGATCTTTAGCGTTATGCGTGCGCTGGTGGCGCAGATGCAGGCCGAGGGCGAAAGGCATCTGGGTTTTTACGGCTCGATGGGTTACGACTTGGTCTTCCAGTTCGAACCGATCGACTTGCGCCACGAAAGGCGGGAGGACCAGCCCGATTTGCATCTCTTTTTACCGGACGAGCTGATTGTTGTCGATCACAGAAAAGAACAGGCGCTGCGCTATCGTTATGAATTTGCCTTAGACGGGTTGTCGACGGCCGGGATGGAACGCGGCACGGACGCGGTGCCCTATGTGCGCGGGGGGGTGACCGAAGTCCGTTGCGACCACGCGCCGGGTGAATACGCTGACAAGGTGCGCGAGGTGATCGCAGGTACCGAACGCGGTGATTTTTTCGAGGTCGTGCCGAGCCAGGTGCTCAGCGCCGGTTATCCGGGCAGCCCGCGCGAGCTCTATGAGAAGATTCGCCGCGTCAACCCGAGTCCCTACGAATTTCTGATAAACCTCGGTGGCGAGCACCTGGTCGGTGCTTCGCCCGAGATGTTCGTGCGGGCCAACGGCTCTTTTATCGAGACCAGTCCGATCTCGGGGACGATTCGCCGCGGCAAAACGCCGATCGAGGACGCCGAACAGATTCGCGACCTGCTCAATTCCAAGAAGGACGAAGCTGAGCTGACGATGTGTACCGACGTCGACCGCAACGACAAGGCGCGGATCTGCAAGGAGGGGTCTGTGGAAGTGATCGGACGGCGGATGATAGAGCAGTACTCGAAACTCTTTCACACGGTAGACCATGTAGTCGGCGAGCTGAAAGACGACTGCGACGGTTTCGATGCGCTGCTTTCGCACATGTGGGCGGTGACGCTTACCGGCGCGCCCAAACCAGCGGCGATGCAGAAAATAGAAGACCTGGAAAACTCGGCCAGGCGTTGGTACGGCGGTTGTATCGGCATGCTGCTCTTCAGTGGTGAGGTCAATACCGGGATCACGATTCGCACCGTACACCTGGAGGGCGGTGACGCCAAGGTGAGAGTGGGGGCGACCCTGCTTTGTGACTCAGACCCCGATGACGAGGAACGCGAAACCCGCACCAAGGCCGAGGCCTTCATCAATGCGGTGCTCGGCGTCAGCGACACCAAGGAGAAGATCGCTACTTCGATCGCGGCTTCTGGGCGGGGTAAGCGGGTACTCTTCGTCGACCATCGCGACTCCTTTGTGCACACGCTCGGTGACTATGTGCGGCAGACCGGGGCCGAGGTGGTGACGGTGCGCGCGGCGATGTCGAAGGACGGTAGTGGGCCGCGGGGATTGCCGGACCTGGACCGCGTTTTTGCCGATGTCGATCCCGACCTGGTCTTTATCTCGCCGGGTCCGGGCACGCCTGAGGAATTCGCGGTGCCGGATTTGGTCAAAGAATGCGTGCGGCGCGAATTGCCGACTTTCGGCGTGTGTCTTGGTTTGCAGGGCATGGTCCAGGCCTTTGGCGGCGAGTTGGGGGTGCTCTCCTATCCGATGCACGGTAAGAGCTCGCCGGTGCAATGCACGCCGGAGGGGATCCTCGATGGTTTCCCCGTGGAGTTTATTGCCGGGCGCTATCATTCGCTTTATGCCTTGCCGGATAAGCTGCCCGAGTGTTTCAAGGTGATGGCACAGACCGAGGACGGGGTAATTATGGCACTCGAGCACCGGGATCTGCCGTTGGCGGCGGTGCAGTTCCATCCCGAGTCGATTCTGACGCTCAAGGGCGATCTCGGATTGCGATTGATCGCGCAAGTCATCGGGCGACTGGCTCGCTAGTCGTCCCATGCTTCTGGTACTTGATAACTACGACTCCTTTACCTACAATCTGGTGCAGTATCTGGAGGAGCTGGGCGCTGAGACCAGGACCTTTCGCAACGACGAATTGACGGTTGACGAAGCGGTGGCGCTGGCGCCCGAGCGGGTGGTGATATCTCCGGGGCCGGCAACCCCTGAGCAGGCGGGCATTTCACTCGCGCTAGTCGAAAGGTTGGGTGGATCGTTGCCAATTTTGGGTGTTTGTTTGGGGCACCAAGTTATTGCGCAAGCGTATGGCGGACGGGTTGTCGAGGCCAATGAGATCGTACACGGACGAACGTCCGCCGTGCGCCATGATGGTCGCACGCTATTTGCCGGGTTGCAGAACCCGTTGGTCGCGACCCGTTATCATTCGCTGACGGTTGACCCGGAGCGTTTGCCCGACTCTCTAGAAGTCTCGGCCGAGAGCGAGGACGGGACGATTATGGGGTTGAGGCACCGGCATTGGCCGGTCGAAGGAGTGCAGTTTCACCCCGAATCCATTTTGACGATCGAAGGCAAACAGCTATTAGCCAATTTTCTCCGTATTTGAGGAGCTAGACTATGATACAGGAAGCCGTACAGGACTTGATCGCCGGCGCGGATCTGGGCCGCGTAAAAGCGCGCGCGGTAATGGACCAGATTATGAGCGGTGGGGCCACTGACGCGCAAATCGGCGCTTTTCTCGTTGCGCTGCGCATCAAGGGCGAGACCGTCGACGAGATCGTCGGTTGCGCTGAGGGCATGCGCGAGAAGGCTACGCCGATTAAGACTTCGCGTACAAACCTCATCGATACTTGCGGCACTGGTGGCGACGGTTCGGGCACGTTTAATATTTCGACAACGGTGGCTTTTGTCGCCTGCGGCGCGGGTTTGGCAGTAGCCAAACACGGCAATCGTTCGATATCGAGCGAGTGCGGTTCGGCCGACGTGCTGGCCGAATTGGGCGTCAATATCGAAGCTTCGCCGGAAAAAGTGGGCCAGTGCATCGACGAGGGCGGCATCGGTTTTCTCTTCGCGGTGGCGTTGCATGGGGCGATGAAATACGCTATCGGTCCGCGCAAAGAGCTAGCGGTGCGCACCGTATTTAATGCATTGGGGCCGCTGACCAACCCCGCCGGTGCCAAGCGGCAGTTGATTGGCGTCTACGACAGCGATTTGACGGATAAAGTTGCCGGGGTACTCAATGAGCTGGGTTCGCAACGGGCGTTTGTAGTGCACGGTTCGGACGGGCTCGACGAGATCACGTTGACGGGTCCGACGAAGCTCAGTGAGCTCAATGGCGGGCAGGTGACTACGCGTGAGATCAGCCCGGGAGATTTTGGTTTGCAGACGGTTGCGGCCGAGGCGCTTTCTGGCGGCGCGGCGCCCCATAACGCGCAGATCCTGCGCGCGGTGCTCGATGGCGAGCAGGGCCCGAGGCGCGATGTGGTGCTGCTCAATGCAGCGGCGGCGATCGCCGCCGGGGGCTTGGTCGGTGATATGGCGGCTGGTATTGACGTGGCCCGCGAGTCGATCGATTCGGGCAAGGCTCGCCAGGCGCTAGACCGTTTGGTTGAAGTGAGCAATACCTGAGATGGCGAATATTTTAGAGGAGATCGCCGCGTATAAACGCGAATTTGTCGATGCGCGAAAACGCCAACGTAGCCTAGCCGATGTGCGCGCCCACGCCCGCGACACACCCATGCCGGCCGATTTTCGCGGCGCGTTGGCTGAAGACGGCATTGCGTTGATTGCCGAAGTAAAAAAGGCCTCACCGTCAAAGGGACTGATCCGCGCCGACTTCGATCCCTCACAGATAGCCGAAGCCTATGCCGCCAATGGCGCGCGCTGCCTTTCGGTACTGACCGACGAGGCTTATTTTCAGGGGTGCGATGCCTACTTACAGGCGGCCAAGGCCGCGGCGGGCTTGCCGGTTTTGCGCAAAGATTTCACGATCGACGAATATCAACTGCACGAGGCCCGGGTTATCGGTGCCGACGCGATCTTGTTGATTGTGGCGTTGATGGATTCGAGCCAATTAGATGATTATATCGGCTGGGCCGGTGAGTTGGGGCTGAGTGTTTTGGTCGAAATACACGATGGCGAGGAATTGATGCAGGCCAAAGCGGCTGGCGCCGAATTGATCGGCGTCAATAACCGAGACCTAAAGACCTTCGAAACGACGTTGGAAACGACTTTTGAGTTGCTGCCGGAGATGCCGGAGGGTGCTGTGGTGGTCAGCGAGAGCGGAATTGCGCACCGAGAAGACGTCGAGCGGCTCGAAGAAGCCGGCGTTGGCGCGATACTCGTTGGTGAGTCGTTGATGCGAGAAAAGGATATCGGGGCTAAAGTGAGGGAGATCTTGGGCACGTGAGTAAACGCGTTTTTTCGGGCATCCAGCCCTCAGGGCATATACATATCGGCAATTATATTGGGGCCATCCGCAATTGGCTGGGCAACCTCGAGAGCCGCGATAACATCTTCTGCGTGGTGGATCAGCATGCGATCACCGTCGACTATGACCCCGATGCGCTGCGTCAAGGTACGCGTGATGCGGTCGCGCTTTATATCGCCTGCGGCCTCGACCCCGAGAAGTGCCGTCTGTTCGTGCAATCGCATATTCCAGAACACACCGAGTTGGCTTGGCTGTTGACCTGCGTCACGCCGATGGGGTGGTTGGAGCGAATGACCCAGTTCAAGGACAAGGCTGGCGCTAAGCGCGAGCGCGCCGGCACCGGCCTCTTTACTTATCCGACGCTGATGGCCGCTGATATTTTGCTTTACCAGACGCACGAGGTACCGGTCGGCGATGACCAGAAACAACACGTGGAGCTAACGCGCGATATCGCCGAGCGTTTTAACCACAAGTTCGGCGAGGTTTTTGTCATACCCGAGCCGGTCATCCCCGTGGTAGGGGCGCGCATCATGGGGTTTGACGACCCGACCGCTAAGATGTCGAAGTCGGCCCCGGGGCACCACCACAGCGTCGGCTTGCTCGATGACCCGGCCAAGGCGCGCAAAACGATTATGCGCGCGGTGACCGATTCGCAACAGGGTATCGTCTTCGATCCGGCTCGTGCCGGGCTTTTCAATTTACTGAGTATTTACCAGGTACTGACGGGGCAGGGTCGGGAGCAGATCGAGGCGCATTTCGCCGGCAAGGGCTATGGCGACCTGAAGAAAGAAGTGGCCGAAATGGTTATTGCCGAGATCGAGCCGATTCAGCAACGCTATCGGGAATTAATCACGGATTTCACCTATATCGACGCAGTGTTGGCCCGAAGTGTCGAGAAACTACGTCCGGTCGTTGATGCGACGATGGACGCGGTCCGTCGGGCGATGGGACACCGATGAGGGGGCACGAATGGATCTAAGCGACTGGCGCGAGCGGATTGACGCGATAGACCGGCAATTGCTCGTTTTGCTAAACGAACGGATGGGTTGCGCCCAGGAGATCGGGCGCATCAAAAAGGCCGAGGGGCGCGCAGTGCGTGACCCCGAACGCGAACGGGCGCTGCTCGATAAGCTCAAAGCCCTCAATTCTGGGCCGATTAAGGACGATTCGCTGGAGGCGATCTATCGACAGATCATCCAGGCGGCGGTCGACCTTGAGGAAGAGGAGGACTAGTCTTCTTTCAGCGGACGGTCATTATTGGTGTTGGCCTGATCGGCGGCTCAATGGGGCTGGCGCTAAAGCGCTTGGGGCTGGGCGGGCGTATTGTCGGGGTCAGCCGTTCCGAGACGATCGCCCAGGCGTTGGAGCTTGGAGTCATCGACGAGGGGTGGGGCTACGATGAGCTGCAGCAAGCGCTCAAGGGGGCGGATCTGGTCTTTATCTGCACCCCGATCAAGCGGATTCTGGCGTTGATCGAAGAAGTCGGCCGGCTCGCCGAGCCGGGAGCGCTGGTCACCGACGTGGGCAGCACCAAGCGGCGCATTGTCGCCCAGGCCCAGGCCAGTTTCAGCGATGAGATCTATTTTGTCGGCGGCCACCCGATGGCAGGTTCCGAGAAGGCGGGCGTGACGGCGGCGGATCCTTTTCTCTTCCAGAACGCGATCTATATCCTAGTGCCGGACGAGAAGGTGCCTGCCGACCGCTACGAAGCGTTGGTTGATCTTCTGCGCAAAGTCGGCGCGCGGGTGATGGAGTTGCAGGTTGAAGCCCACGACCAAGCGGTGGCCGCGATCAGCCACCTGCCGCAGATGATGGCGACCTCACTGGTTGAGATGGTCGGTCGATTGAATGAGGGGCATGACCATTTTCTGCCCTTGGCTGCCGGTGGTTTCCGCGACCTCACGCGTATTGCCTCAAGCCCTTTTGCGATGTGGGAGGATATCTTCGCGACCAATGGCGATGAGATCCGCGGTATGATCGACCGTTATATTGCGGTGCTCGAAGATGTGAAAGGGCGGCTGGAAGAGCAGAGTCTGGGGGCCGACTTTGATTTTGCCAACAAGATTCGCGGGGCGATGCCACGGGATTCCAAGGGGTTTATCCACGTTTTGCACGAAGTGTTGGTACTGGCGGAGGATCGGCCGGGGGTGATTGCGGAGATTGGGCTGGCACTTGGGGAACAAGGGGTGAATATCAACGATATTGAGGTGATGAAGGTGCGGGAGGGTGAGGGTGGGACGTTGCGGTTGGGGTTTGATAGTGCGGATGGGGCGGAAAGGGCGATGGGTATTTTGGCGGCAATTGGCTATACGGCGCGTCGGCCCTAGGTTGACGGTTTGCATGGAAGTATTCCTCTTCGCTCATCCCCGCTTTGCATCCTGCCACTCCAGCGGACAGCAAGCCGCTATGGAAATACCCCATTCAGACCTCGGTGAATATGGTGCCGTCGCCGAAAAACTGATAAAAATAATAGAACCACTTACGCTTTTATAGGATTATGGAAGAGACATTAAGTCCGGCTAAGAAGATGGTGGGAGAGACGTTGGTTCCGGGGGAACAGGAGCCGGCAGAGCGGGCATTGATACTCGCCGCGTTAGCTGAAGGGGAAAGCAAGATCAGTAATGCGCCGGTTGTAGTGCGGCGCGTGGTGGAGTTATTGCGGGGGTTGGGGGTGGGTATTGATGTCAAGAAGAGCACCTATGGGGTTAAGGGCGTTGGGCTACGAGGGTTTAAAACCGTGGATGAGCCGCTTGACCTGGACGGGTTGGGCAATACGGCGTTGTTGTTGGTGGTCTTGCTGGCGGGGCAGGAGTTTACTTCGCGGGTGAAGTTGGGGCAAGAGGTAGAGCGCTGTCAGCCGTTGATTGATCTGGTCGGTAAATTGGGTTTGCAGATTCAGCGCGAGACCGAGAGTGCGTTTGTGCTTGGGGGGAGTAAGGCTGAAGGTTGCGTCTTTGAAGAGGTGGATATTGCGGCCGAACTCAAGCTGGGGGTAATGGTAGCGGCGCTTTTTGCCGAGGGGACGACGGTCTTGCCCGAGTCGGCGAGCAATCGCAATCGTATGGAGCGCTTTTTGCGAGGGCGCGACGTTAAGGTCGAGCGACGCAAGGAGGGGCAGGCATATCTAGTGTCGGTGGAGGGTGGGCAGGCGGTGCAGGCATTGGACGTCGAGGTGGCGGGCCAGCTGGCCTTGAGCTATCCATTGGTGGCCCCGGCGCTTTGCCGCAAGGGGTCGAAATTGACGATTAAAAGGGTGGCGATTCGCGCGGGCCAGCGTGGTTTTTTGGATTTGCTGCGGCAGATCGGCGCCGAGATCGATATTGAAGAATTAGGGGAAGGCGAGTGTAATTTACACGTGCGTCCCAGCGAACTCAAGTCGACGCGGGTGGCGGGGCAGCGGGCCGAAAAAATAATCGACCAGGTCGCGATATTGGCTGTTTTGGCGACGCAGGCGATGGGGGAGATTGTCATTCGCGACATCGAGAGGCTGCGCGAGGGGGCCTTCGATTATGTGGCTCATCTTTTCGAGTCCTTGCGTGCGCTTGAGGCGCGTGTCGGTGAATTTCCGGAGGGGCTTGTCGTCAAGGGTGGTTATGTACCGCATGGTGGTCGGCTTGACGCGAAGGGTGATCCGGGGTTGGTGATGGCTTTTGCGGTGGCCGGTATGTTGGCCGAGGGAGAGGTAGTGATCGAAGGCACTGAGTGCCTAGAGGCTGTTTGGCCCGATTTCTTTAAGACCTTGTACCTTATTAAGGAGAATATACGATGAGGGGAGTTTTCCGACTCTTCGTGCTTTCGGCCGTATTGTTTTGCGGCGGTGTGGTTATCATCCGTTTACTCTACGACGTGTCATGGCGCGAATCATTAGAGATCGCCGACCAGTTCGTCGAGGATTTGCTGGCTTGATTTCAGGGACTACCCGGATGCTCGGGGTGATCGGCGACCCGGTCGCGCACACAGCGTCGCCGGCGATGCATAATGCGGCGTTGGCGGCTACCGGGTTAGACTATGTCTATGCGGCGTTCCACGTCGCACCGGCGGCATTGCCCGAAGCGCTGGCCGGCATACGCGCACTGGAGTTCGCCGGGCTGAATGTCACCGTGCCGCACAAACAGGCGGTGATGCATCATCTCGATGAGATTTCTGTCGAGGCGACGGCCATCGGTGCGGTCAATACAATCCTTTGTCGCGAGGGGCGGCTTTCGGGCTACAATACCGATGCCTTCGGTATCATCCAGAGCCTCAAGACCGACGGCGGTTTGCAGTCGTTGCCATCGAAAGTTGCGCTCTTGGGGGCCGGAGGAGCTGCCCGAGCTATTCTTTATGCGCTCCTGGCGCAAGATGAAGTGACGGAGATTTTGTTGCTCAATCGCACGGTGGAGAAGGCCGAGGCGTTGGCAGGTGACCTAGACGGGCAAGGTAAGGTCCAGGTCGCTTCGCTGGCTGAGACCAGCGGTCTGGCCGAGGCTGGTTTACTGATCAACTCCACCTCGATCGGGATGCATCCGCACGAGGACGATTCGCCGCTTGCGGACCCGTCCTGCCTGCACGATCGCATGCTGGTGGCCGATATTGTCTACAATCCGTTGGAGACCGTGTTGATGCGACAAGCGGCCAAAGTTGGGGCTAGGTCCATTAATGGTCTCGGAATGCTCGCCTGGCAGGGTGCGCGCTCGTTTGAGATTTGGACGGGTGTGCAGCCGCCGGTTGCGGAGATGGTTGCAGCGGCGTTGGCGCGGTTCGGCGAGGCGAATACTTGAAGCAGGAGTAAGAATAAGAAATGCAAAGCCCCCGCTGGGATTAAATCTCAGCGGGGGCTTTGCATATGCTAAACTGCGGTATTGCTACTTGGCCATATCCTTGAGCTTCTTCAAGGCGAGGGCCTTGACCTGAACGCTGGCCGGCTTGGCGGCGACATCCATGGTCTCGCCCGGGCGGAAAGGGTTCGGCACACCGCTCTGTGCTTTGCGGGCGGGCTTTTTAACGGTCTTGATCTTCAAGAGACCGGGTAGCGTGAAGTGGCCAACAGCGCCCTTCTTGACGTGGCGATCGATCTGATTAGCCAATTCGTCCAAAACGGCAGCTACGTCTTTTTTAGCGACTTCGGTGTTCTCAGCGATCTCAGCGAGAAGCTGAGTCTTGGTCATGGCCTCTTTGACGGCCGTGCTTTTAGCCATTTGTTATACCTCCCCAGGCATATGAGTTATTGAATGCCCGAAAATGTAGGGGCTGACACTAACCAGCGCAAGCCTTAGATCTAGGTAAAATGTGCAAAAATAGCTTAAAATAGGGGGAAAAGGCTAATCGAATCGGTTATCAGCTCTTATCTCGGCCGATTTCGGCCTCGGTCTTTTCGCGGTGTTCGAGTAGTGAGCGCACCATAGCGACGATATCACCGGCTCCCCCGACGACGATAAGAAAGAGCACTACGGCAATGCCGAAGACAATGGTCCAGAATTGAGTACAGCTCGACATATCAATGCTCCTCGGGGTAGGTAAGTAGCTTAGGAGGCAAGGACTTCTGCGGCAGTAGCGAAATGGCGATAAGGGCTGTGAGCGAGAGAATATAGGTCGCGATGGCGACATCCTTGTCGCTGGCCAGCCATTGTAAATAATTCGGCAGGGCACTGGCGTCCTTAATGAAAATGGCGAAAAGTGGCAAAACTCCAGCGACGATTAGCGAGGCAAATGTGCCGGTGGTATGGATTTTTTTCCAGTAGGTACCCATCGCGACGGTCAATAATACGCTAGCCGAGTACATAGTGCCGGTAAGGGCGATGAATCGGAAGATGGTTTCGGGTGGGGCATAGAGATAACCCCGGCCGAGGGTTACCGTGACGATGTGGGCGGGGTTGGTTCGGTGGAGACGCCGCCCAAGGCGATTGCGATCTGTGCGGAGAGCTCGGCCGGGCGGATTGGTTTGCTGACATAGCCGTCCATCCCGGCGGCGAGGCAACGCTCTCGGTCGCCCTTGATCGCGTGGGCCGTCAGGCCTATGATGACCAGGTGGTTTCCGGTGGATGTTTCTTTTTGGCGAATGCGCCGCGTTGTCTCAAGCCCGCCCATGATCGGCATCTGTAGGTCCATCAGCACGAGGTCGAACTTTTCAGTTTGGAGTCGATCGAGGGCACTTTGACCGTTATCGACGACCTCGACGGCATGTCCGCGTTTACCTAAAAAGCCCTTGGCGATTTTTTGATTGAAGTTGTTGTCCTCGACGAGCAGGATCCGCAGCGGCGTATGTTCGGAAGGGTCGGTCGCATTTCCATCGGGTGCGGGGTCTATTGTGCTTGGCGGGGATGTCGCATTTTCTGCCCCGATAAGGAATATACCTGAGTGCTGTTCAAATGCCGTTTAGATAATATTATGAATTTGAGTATTTAACCCGAATCCTTTGCATCGTTCTCATCGTTTGATCTATCGAGGCGATTCATATCGCTTTTGCCGAATTTTTTAAAATCCCCGTTCTTAATTATAGTTTAAGTCCGCCATTCCACTGAACTCAGGTGAAGGTATGACTGTAAAGGAAGAATTAGAAGAACGCATCTCTGCGGCGTTGGAAAAGGCCGGGGCACCGGCAGGTTCCAGCGCGCTGGTGGGGTTGTCTACTCGGCCCGAATTCGGCGATTACCAGGCCAATGGAGTAATGGCCGCGGCCAAGAAGCTAAAGAGCAACCCACGCGAACTAGCGACCAAAGTCCTCGCCGAGCTGGATATCGCGGATATGGCCGAGTCGGTGGAGATTGCCGGCCCGGGTTTTATCAATATCGCGTTGAAGGGCGAGTGGTTGGCTGAAAAGGTGGGGCGAATGCTTGCGGATCAGCGTTTGGGCGTGCCGGTGGCCTCTTCGCCGCAGAAGATCGTCATCGACTATTCGCATCCCAACCTGGCGAAGGAGATGCACGTCGGTCATTTGCGCAGCACGATTATCGGTGACGCGATCGCGCGGTCGCTTGAATTTTCGGGGCACGATGTTATCCGCCACAATCACGTGGGCGATTGGGGCACGCAATTCGGCATGCTTATCGCCTATCTGGACCAGCAGGAAGGCGATAAGCATGCCGAACTCGCCGATCTGGAAACCTTCTACCAGGCGGCGCGAAAACGCTTTGACAACGAAGAGGCCTTTGCCGATCTCGCGCGAGATTACGTGGTCAAATTGCAGGGGGGCGATCCGCACGTGCGTTCGGTATGGCAGCGTTTTATCGAAACGTCTCTCAGCCATTGCGAGGAGATATACGGTCGTTTGGGCGTTACCCTGAAACGTAACGATGTTAGGGCCGAAAGCGACTATAACGACGATCTGCCCGTTGTGATTGACGATTTGAAGGCGCAGGGATTGCTCGAAGAGTCGAAGGGCGCGCAGTGCGTTTTTCTCGACGAATTCAAAAACAAAGACGGCGAGATCGTGCCGGTGATCGTGCAGAAATCGGACGGGGGCTATCTCTACGCGACGACCGACCTTTCCGCCGTGCGCTACCGGGTCGGCGAGATCGGGGCCGAACGGCTGCTCTATATCGTTGACGCGCGGCAGAACCTTCACCTAAAGCAGGTTTTTGCCGTGGCGCGGGCGGCCGGTTATGCGCCGGACTCGGTGTTGCTCGAACACTATCCGTTCGGCACGATGCTCGGCGAGGACCACAAGCCCTTCAAGAGCAGGGTGGGCGGTCTGGTCAAGTTGATGGATCTCCTGCAGGAGGCCGAGGACCGCGCCTACGCCCTGGTTGGCGAAAAGAACCCAGATTTACCGGAGGCTGAACGCCGCGAGATCGCCCGGGTCGTCGGCATCGGCAGCGTCAAATACGCCGATCTTTCGCTCAACAGGACCACCGACTATGTCTTCAGTTGGGACAATATGCTGTCGTTTGATGGCAATACCGCACCCTATCTGCTTTATTCGTACGCCCGTGTCAAAAGCCTTTTTCGCCGTGCCGAAATCGATGAGAGCGCCTTGGCGGGCGAGATCGTCCTCGACGAAAAGGCCGAGAAGACCTTGGCCGTCAAACTGCTGCAGTTCGGTGAGGCGGTCGATGTCGTGGTGCGTGAGGGGTACCCCAATTTGCTGTGCAATTATCTTTACGAGTTGGCTGACGCCTTTATGAAATTTTACGAGAGTTGCCCGGTACTGCGCGCTGACGAACCTGTGCGCTCGAGCCGGTTGCAGTTGGCGTCGGCGACTGCGCTTACCATACGCCAGGGTCTGGATCTGCTCGGGATCGAGACCGTCGAACGGATGTGAGGCCATTGCGATGACGATAGCGAAAAAACTGCGCTGTGATACCTGCGGTGCCGAGGTCGACAACCTGCGCCGCGATGTTGTCGACGCCGATTACAACGCGCTCAACAAGCCAGCTCTGTGGAACTGCGACGCTTGTTATAACGCAAAGCGGGTCCAGCGCGAGCAGGACAAACAGGAGAAGTGAACTTGGATCTGCCGGTATTCTTGACCGGGTTTATGGGCGTGGGCAAGAGCAAGATTGGGCTTGTCCTGGCGCGGCGGATGGGGCGTTTATTTTTTGACACCGACCAGATGGTCGAATTGCGCGCCGGCAAAGCCATATCGGCCATTTTCGCTGACGAAGGCGAAGAGAGCTTCCGTCGGCTCGAGCACGAGTGCGTGCTGGAGACCTGCGGTCGTTCGGACGTGGTGGTGGCCTTGGGTGGAGGAGCGATTACACGGACGAACAATATTGAAGCTGTGCGCGGTTCCGGGGTACTGGTCTGCCTGGAGGCGGATATCGATACCATCTTTGCCCGCGTCGACCGACGCGATGATCGTCCGTTGCTGTTGGGTTTGGGGCCGGAGGAAAAGCGGGCCAAAATAGTAACCATGCTGCGCGAGCGCGCGCCCTTTTACGACCAGGCCCATTTCAAACTGCGCACCAGCGAAACGCAATCCCCCGAAAATACGGTCCGGGACCTTATCGAATTACTGGAGCACTGGCATGCACAAAATTGACATAGACATCGCGGGCGACATCTGCCCAGTTCGCATCGGCCACGATATTCTCGGTGAATTGGGCGGTCAATGCCGCGATTTGGGTTTGGGGCGGCAGGTCGCTCTGGTCTCTGACGAGGTCGTGGCGGAGCGCTATTTGCAACCGGCGGCCGAGAGTCTGCGCGCGGCCGGGTTCCAGGTCCTGGAAGTCGTCTATGCGGGGGGTGAGGGTTCGAAGAACCTGCAGGGGGCCGAGGGGATTTTCACGCGACTGATCGAGGCCGAGTTTGATCGCGGTACTTGGCTTGCGGCGTTGGGCGGGGGCGTGGTCGGCGATATGTCGGGTTTTGTTGCGTCGACTTATTTGCGCGGCATACCCTGTGTGCAGGTGCCGACAACCATCGTGTCGCAGGTCGATTCGAGCATCGGCGGCAAGACGGGGGTAAATCACGCGCTGGGCAAGAATTTGATCGGTGCCTTCTCGCAACCGCGTCTAGTGCTTATTGATACCGATATGTTGCGTTCGCTGCCGCGGCGGGAAGTGGTTGGAGGTATGGCGGAGGTGGTCAAACACGCGCTAATCCGCGACGAGGAGATGTTCCACTTTTTGGAGGACCGTCTTGACGAGATAGTGGCGATGGAGCTAGACGCGGAAACGCTGGATTGGCTTATCGCTCGCAATGTCGGGATCAAGGCCGCGGTGGTTGCGGAGGACGAAAAGGAGGGGGGGCTGCGCGCGATCCTCAATTACGGCCATACGATAGGCCATGCGATCGAGGCGGCTACCGACTACGGTCGTTACAAACACGGCGAGGCGGTAATTTTGGGATTGATCGGCGCGGGAGAAATTGCGCGGCGGGAAGGGTTGTGGCCAGAAGAGGAAAGGCGTCGGCAGGATACGTTGCTGGAGCGTCTTGGAGTGCCCGAAGGGCTGTCGGAGGTTGGGGCCGAGCGTATTTTGGAGCGAACGAAGGCGGATAAGAAGCGAGTGGACGGGCGGTCGCGGTTGATATTGGGTCGGCGGGTTGGGGAGGTGGAGATTGTGGAGGGGGTGGAGGATGATGTAGTGCGGTCGGGAATTGAGTATGTGCAGCAGAGGTATTGAGTAAATACGCGTGTGGACGGGCAGATCGAGGGTATGCCCGTGCTCATTACTCGCCGACCATCCCTGGTCGGATCCAGGGATAGAAGTCCGCTACGGGAATACCCTCGACCTGCCCTCCGGTAATGTAGTATCTTACGCAAGAGGCTTGCTCCTTAAAGTGGGCGGGATAAACCACAGAAAGCTCAATAGAGTGACTGAAAAAGAACCGAAGAAGGTGCATTTGGTCAGTTTGGGGTGTCCGAAGAATACGGTGGACTCCGAGCGGATGTTGGGGCTTTTGCAGGGAAACGCGTATCAGATGACTGAGGCGGCGGAAGAGGCGGATGTGGTGGTGGTCAATACCTGTGGTTTTATCGGGCCGGCGAAGGAGGAGTCGATCGAGGCGATTATGGACGCGCACCGGCTCAAAGAGGAGGGCAAGTGCAAGGGGGTGGTCGTCACCGGCTGTCTTTCGACGCGTTATTACGAGGAATTGAAACAGGAGTTGGTGGAGGCCGATAAGTTGTTGACGATTGACGACGAGGTCGATATCGTGCGGCATGTCGACGAAGTTTTGGGCGTAGAGCGGCCGGAATATCTGTCTAGCTTGCCGAGGATGTCGCTGACGCCCAAGCATTGGTCTTATCTGCGCATCTCGGACGGCTGTGACCACCAGTGCGCTTTTTGCGCCATCCCGTCGATCCGCGGTCGGCATAAGAGCGAGTCCGTCGAGCAGTTGGTGGAGGAGGCCGAGCGGCTGGCGGCTGGCGGGGTGCGGGAACTGGTGTTGGTCTCGCAGGATTCGGTGCGCTACGGGGCAGATCTCTACGGTCGGCCGCAGTTGGTGCGCCTGCTGGAGGCATTGGCCGGGGTGGAAGGAATCGAGTGGATGCGGTTGATGTACACCTATCCGGCCTTCTGGACCGAAGAGATGATCGATTTCTACGCGTCGTGCGAGAAAATGTGCAACTATATCGATATGCCGTTGCAGCATATCGCCGATCCGGTGCTCAAGCGCATGAAGCGGGCGACGACCCACAAAAAGACGGTCGATCTCTTAACCCGGCTCCGGGAGAGGCTGCCGGGCGTTGGCTTGCGCTCGACCTTTATCCTCGGTTTCCCCGGCGAGACCGACGAAGATTTCGACGAGCTGCTTGCGTTTGTCGAAGAGACGCGCTTTGACCACGTGTCGGGTTTTCTCTACTCGCCGGAAGAGGGTACTTCCGCCTTCGTGCTCGGCGATGACGTGGATGCGTCGGTCAAAGAGGCCCGCTATAGTCAACTGACGCAATTGCATGAGCGGATCGCCACCGAGAAGAACGATGCCCTTATCGGCACGCGGCAGACTGTGTTGGTCGATTCTAGGGACGACGAGGTCTATTACGCGCGCATGGAGCGCGATGCGCCGGAGATCGACGGCCAGGTCGTCATCGACGAAGGCGAGGCCGAAGTGGGCTCCTTCATCGAAGTGGAAATCACCGATGCCACGCCCTATGATCTCAACGGTCGCGTGGTGGGGAAGCCGCGTTGAGCATGAATAAGAAGAAACCGAGTGAGATACAGATAGACCGCCATGCGGGCGAATTGGTCATTCTCTGGCGTGACGGCAGCGAGGGCCGTTATGCATTGGAGGAGTTAAGGCGCGGATGTCCTTGTGCCCAGTGTAGGGAAGTGCGTGGCGAGGGCGACGGAGTGAACGCGGGTGGGCTGACGCTATTGAACCCGGAGGCTATTTCGGCGACGGCGGTAGTGAAGGGGTTCAGCTACGTTGGACGCTATGGGATTCGCATCGAATGGGAAGACGGGCACGACCACGGCATTTATACCTTTGATTTTTTTCGTGAGGTGGACGCCGAAGGGTAGGAGTTGGGGGCGCTTTGCAGACCTGCCTCTGGGATTAAGTTCTGGCCAGCGGAGAGCTTAACTTTTCGGTAGGGCCTCAAATATTGGCAAAGACAACCACCCTTGCGGGTGGTTTTTTTTATGCTGCTGCACGTGTTTGCACGTCGCGAGGGGCGCGGGCTATCCATTGTTCTAAGACCATAAGGGCTATGGCTAAGAGCAGGAATTCGCGCCAGAATTCGCGACCGTAGCGATTGCCCAGGACGGCGAGACGGAGGTCGTCGTTGGGGTGCAGGAAGTGCAGGTCGGCACCTGCAAATAGGTTGCGGACCCGCTCGGTATCGATGGGGGTGAGATCGGATTCGCGAGTGTCGAGGTTGACGGCGAAGAGATCTATTATCTCTCCTTCGGTTCGCAGGCGCCAGATACCAGCCTCGCGGACCGAGGGAATTTTCCATAGATACTGGCTGCCGACGCGCTCGGATTCGAGGCGCAGGCGTTCTCCGGAGGGGGTTTCGGCTTCGATGGCTGTTTCGAGCTCGACATCGCTCAGGTGGCGGTAGACGGTCTCTCCGACGAGGTAGGAGGTTCGGCGGTCCGGTGACAGGCTCAGTTCGCGTACGAGCCGGTGTAGCATGGGAGCGAAGAGGCCGTGCAGGTGCAAGTCGTTCCACTGTGGATCGAGGGGGAAGGCGGAGAGCGCAGTGCGACCTTGCTCTTTCCAGGCCATGGCCATGGCGAGTTGTCCGTCGGTGAAGCGGATTAAGGGCAGGAGGTCGGTTGTGGGATCCATCGCGAAACTGGCGTAGAAGTGGGGCTGGTCGGCAGTGCGGTCGGAAAGCAGGTTGGCGAAAAGCGGGTGGTGCAGTTCTGTCGGGTCGAGGGTTTGGTAGGTCTCCGCGTCCAGTGGGGTACCGATGAGTTCCTTGAAGTGGGTTGGAATCAGGCTGGGCAGCAGGTCGCGGTTGTAATAGCTGAGATCGCTGTGCGGCCCCGGGAAAATTACCAGTCCGCCCCCGGCGGCGACGAATTCAGTCAAGAGCGTCTTCTGCACCGGGTTTAATCTTTCGAGATTGCACAGCACGACGACATTTACCCCGGTCAGGATATCGCCGTCGAGGGCGGAAAACAGGCCGGTGCGTATTTCGAAGGCTGGATCGGAAAATGTCGCCGCGGAGAGCGCGCGACGAGGATAGTAAGTATCGTCGGGGCGCGCGCCCAATAGCAGGGCGGTGATTTTGCTCGGGAGATCGACGGTGAAATAGCGGCGATTGTCGATTGAGAGGGCGTCCTCCTCAAGGGCAAGATGCCCGCTTAACCTTCCGGCACCGCGCGGCGAGAAGTTAAAATCGACCTGGATCGTGTCTGTCGGTCTGAGGTCGACGCTCTTGCGGCGCAGACGTTCGCCTTCGACAAAGAGGTCAAGGCTCGCGTTTACGAGCGGGGTGGAGCCAGTATATGCGAGCTCTACCTGCACACCGGTTTTGCCGCTGGCGGCGAGCATCCAGCTAGGGGTTTTAATATTCTTGATATAAGCATTGGGGCGCGCCGGGATTTGCGGAGCGGTGATGTATACGCGCGTGTCGGAATATAGCCGGCCTAGGTCCCCCAATTGAAGCTGGTCCCAATTGTGCAGGGAGAGATCGGTGAAGAGGAAGAGTTCGCGGTCGAGTTCTGGATGCCGGTCCAGGTATTGCGCTGCCCCATAGAGCGCGGTGCGCAGATCCGTCGCTTCCTGCCCGGGTGTGAGCTCGGTTATGCGCTCTGCCAAGTGCGCTAGGTCACCTTCAAGGAGTGGCTGGGGGTGTCCGGCAAAAGGTTGCACGGTGACGCGGTCGTGCGGGGAGAAAACATCCGTCAAGCTGAGGAGCTGCTTTTGCAGCTGGTCAAAAAGGGCTCCTGAGGGCAGACGGTAACGGGTGCTGTAGGATTGGTCGATCAGTACGTGGGCGGTGACTGGGAGGGTTCCGCCGCCCACGTCGCCGTCGGTATCATAGGTCGGGCGGGCGAAAGCGCAGACGATTAACGCGACGATCAGCGTGCGCAATAGCAGGACCAGCCATTGGCGAATCTGGATTCGCCGCATGCGGTTTTGGTGCAACTGGCGCAGAAAGGTGAGGTCGCTAAAGGGATGGGGCCGGGCTCGTCCCCGGTGCAGGAGGTGGATCGCTAGTGGCAGGGCCGCCGCCACTAGCCCTGCGAGAATGGCGGGGTTGAGGAACTGCAAGGCAGAGGTGGTGGGTTTTTAGCCGACGGAAGGGGGCGTATTGCGCTCTTCGAATTCGATGATTTCGATGATTTCGGCGGATGATCCGGCGGCGATGAGCTTCTTTTTGAAGTCGTCGTTTTTGAGCAGGCGCGAAATGCGCGCCAGGGCCTTGATGTGGGGCCCGGAAACATTAGCGGGTGAAACCAACAAGAAGAATACGTAGGCCGGCTCGCCGTCGAGGGCTTCAAAGTCGACGCCCCGTCGCTGGGTGCCCAAGGCCGCGACCAGCTTCACTACGGCGTCGGACTTGCCGTGGGGGATGGCGATACCGTCGCCAATGCCAGTACTCATGATCTTTTCGCGCTCAAGTACGGCTTGCAGGACTTTTTCACGGTCCGTAATGGCGTCGTCGATCGCGAGCGAGTTAACTAGCTCAGCGATGATATCCTCTTTGGTTTCTCCCTTGAGGTCGACAATCGTAGAATCGGATGACAAAATATCCAGGAGGGTCATTCTTTATTTCTCCGCAGGTGGTGTGCTGGGAAAATAAACGATCCGTGTGGCATTAGTCAACACTCGCGATACGCGCTATGGGGTATTACGCCGGGTTCAATGTCGATAGTGTTGAGTTTTTAGTTGACGCAATCGGGGGGTTACGTACATTCGAGACGGCCTGTATGGGCGTTGCATCGCGCGTAATTCCTCAAGGAATTCACACGCCCTCCGATAGACTTAGTAGGACTATTACACTTCGGAGGGGAAGATGTCGCAGCCCGCTTTATATATAGACAGGCTCATGTCAGATCGAAGCACCACGCTTTTTCGGGCTGTGTACGCACGAGAGTTGGCGCTGGATGATTACGCGCAGCTGGTCGAAGAGGTGTTGGATCCGGATATGGCGTTTTTTCTCAGGAATTCGTACCGATCCCTGGCCCATACCGAGGGAAGCGACTGAACCGCTAAGATCGCTCGCCCTTCCGTCGGCTAGGATTTCCTCGTTACGCGGAGGGCTACAACGGGGACGCCGCGCACCGTATTCTGTATCGCTTACCACTATCCGCCGGTCCAATCGGCAGGTATAGAGCGAACTCGCCACTTTTTGCGCTACCTGCCCGATTTCGGCTATAGCGCCCAGGTGTTGACTACCTCTGCTTTCGGTGGTCGCGAAGACGAGGGCGTATTGCGCGCCTGGGAGCCGCTGGCGGCCTATCGCTGGCTCTTTAATAAAGAGGTCCGCGGTGGTCGAGCTCCTTCTACTAATCGCACCCGTCCCGGCTTGCTGCGCAGGCTGGGGCGTCTATGTTTGGTCCCCGACCTGCAAGTGACTTGGATACCCTTTGCTTTTTGGCGGGCATTGCGCGCCTTGCGGCGTGGAAAACCCGATCTAATCTATTCGAGTTATCCCCCCGCCAGCGCTCATCTATTGGGCTTATTGCTCAAAAGACAGACCGATTTGCCTTGGGTGGCGGATTTTCGCGATTCCTGGATTTACGATCCGCTCGATCCGGAGCTGCAGGAGAGCCCCTATCGCTGGGCGCTCGAGACCCGGCTCGAAGAGGCCGTACTGCGCTCGGCCGACGCGATAGTAGTTGCGACGGAAGCCGTCGCTGAACATCTCCGATTGACCTATCCGGAAGCGGCCGAACGCATATATGTAATAACCAACGGTTTTGAGCCGGGGGATTTCCCGCGTTCGGATCCGCCCCCTGTAGGCGACCCTCTGCGCATTGCGCATACCGGGTCTTTTTCGATCAGCCACCCGCAACGCACGCCGCAACCGCTGTTTTTGGCGCTGAAAGATATGTTGGCCGATGACCCTTCTTGGGCGCAGCGACTGCATTTCGATTTGGTGGGAGCGCTCAGTGAAGAAGAACAGCGTGCGGCGCAAGAGTTAGTTGAAGCGGGGTTATTGCATCTCGAAGGGCCGCAAGCGCGCGCAGAGGCGATCGCCTACCAGCAACGCGCACACGTTTTGCTGCTGGTCGATCACGCGCGGCCTTGGGTCTCGAGTAATGTGCCCGGCAAATTCTACGAATATTTGGCCGCCGAACGGCCGGTGTTGGCGTTGGGCAGCGAGGGGATGGTGCAGCGGATGGTGCGCGAATTGCAGGCTGGGGTATTCGCCCGCATCGACGATCCGGTCGCGATCCGCAAAACCATCGAGGAACTATACGACCGTTTTTGCCGAGGCGAACTCGCCGTCCGTCGCGATCCGCATTTTTTACAGCCTTATCACCGGCGCGAGCTCACTCGTTCGTTGGCACAGGTTTTCGATCACTTGGTGCAATCATGAGGGTTCAGGGGACACTGAGCGATGGTCGATTCGCGCCTTGGCTGCTGTTCGTTGCGGCGTTCTGTCTGCGTATGGCCTATCTGCTGCTGGATTATCCGGTGCCCCCGCAAGACACCGCTGATTATGACGAAATCGCGCTCAATTTGCTGGCCGGCGAAGGGTTTGTTTCTCGCCTTACCTGGTTTGGCTACGAAATGCGTTCGTGGCGTCCGCCTTTTTACCCATTCTTTTTAGCGTCGGTCTACGGGGTCTGGGGATATAGCCATCTGGCGGTCAAGGTCGTGCAAGCGTTGATCGGCGCGGGCACGGTCGTTCTCGTATGGGCGCTGGCTTGTGCGCTCTGCCGGAGGGCAGCGCTGCTGGCTGGAGGCCTGGCTTTGTGTTATGGGCCGCTCGTCGCGATTCCTGCCGAAGTTATGAGCGAGACCTTCTTTTGTTTTTGGATTGCGTTGGCGGCTTGGTTGATGGTCGTGGCCGAAGGGCGCAGGAATTATCTGTTGCTGGCCGGTGTCGTCGTCGGTTTGGCGGCTTTGACCAGACCGGTGGGGTTGTTGTGGGGGCCGGCCTTTGCCATTGTTGCGGTCTGGCGTTTGCGGGGTGTCGGAGTGCGGCAGTGCATTTGGGTCGGGGCAGCGGTATTGCTCGTGGTGTTGCCGTGGAGCGCGCGCAACTGGCAGGTGCACGGTGCTTGGGTGCCCATTTCAACCCATGGGGGGTTTATCTTAGCGCGCAGCAATGCCTTTGATCCGGCTTGGCGGCAGGAGCGGGGTTGGGGTATCGCCGAGTCTTTTTTTCATCGCTTTCCCTCGGAAATCGAACGCGATCGCCATTGGTATGCCCAGGGCAAGACGTTTATCCTGGAACATCCTGGTTATTATCTGCGTCTGGTAGTTGAGCGGTTTATCCGCATGTGGTACTTTTTTCGCCCTGATTACAATCTCTGGTTCATGATCCTTATGCCATTTGCACTATTGGGTTTACGCCGCTATTGCTTCGCGGGTAATTTTGCGTATTTGAGTAGTTTTGTCGCTTGTTCAACGCTCGTTTTTTCTGCAATTCTCTACGGTTCGACTCGCTTCCGTTTGCCACTGGAGCCCTTTTTCATCCTCTTTGGCGCCGCTTATATTAGCGATGCATGGCACGACTGGGATCGTCGGCGTCTATTGGCGATTTTGGGCGTTGTGGTCATTGCCAATTTGCTTATCTGGTGGCAACAAGAACCCTTGCGTCAATTGGTCCTTTCCGGCCTTAATTACTTCGAATTGCGATGAGTGCGCCGATTCTCTCTATACTCGTAGTTAATTGGAATACCAAAGATCTTCTAAGTAATTGTTTAAGGTCTATTTATGAAGATCCAGACTCAGTTAATTGGGAAGTCGTCGTTGTCGATAACGACTCGGATGATGGCAGCTTGGCGATGTTGGAACGGGGTTTCCCGCAAGTCGTACGGGTCGATAGCGACGAGAATACGGGTTTTGTTCAGGGCAATTATTTGGCCTTGGAAAAAGCGAGCGGAGACTACTTATTGCTGCTCAATACAGATACGGAGGTCGAGTCTGGCGCGCTGGGGCCATTGCTCGAATTTATGGCGGGGCATCCGCAGGCCGGGGCCGTCGGTCCAAAGTTGCTGAATCGGGATGGCTCTCTACAGCTTTCCTGCGGAATTTCGCCTAGCTTGGCGACTGAATTCACCAACAAAATGCTATTGCATAACTTATTCCCATTCTTTAAATTAGGGGGTTGGGACCACGCTGAGATCCGCGAGGTGGGTTGGGTCACCGGAGCTTGTCTGATGATGCGGCGCGAAGTCGTTGCTCAGATGGGTTTTCTCGATCCAGCGCTGTTTATGTTTTACGAGGATTTAGAGTGGTGCCTACGCATTGGCAGGAACGGTTGGAAGGTTTTTTACTATCCTTCTAGTCGCGTTTTGCACTTGGGAGGGCAAAGCACCCGGAAAAACCTGTCTGAGATGCTCGTTATCAGCCAGCAAAGCCTGTATTATCTCTTTGAAAAGCACTATGGCCGGATACAACTACACGCGTTGCGCCTGTTGACCCTTGTGGAAATGGCGCTGCGCACTATGGTCTGGAGCCTATTTTTCGCCCTGATTCCTTCGCGGCGACCCGAGGCGCGCCAACGTTTGCGCGCCTATCTAGTCATCGCGGCGAATACCTTGTTGCGAAAGTCCTATTGGGCGCCGGTGCAATCCTGTTCGTGATTTACGCTACGGAGAAAACCTTTGTCAGATCCCATACAAATATTTAAACCCTGGTACGGAGAAGCTGAACACGAGGCCTTGCGGGCGCCTCTCGAGAGCGGTTGGCTCGGTTATGGCGAGAAGGCCAGGGAGTTTGAAAAACGCTTTGCCGAATATGTCGGCGTCAAGCACGCTATCGCCCTTCATTCGTGTACGGCGGCGCTGCATTTGGCCCTGCTGGTGAGCGAGGTAGAGGGGCACGAGGTGTTGACCACTCCAATGACCTTTGTCGCCTCCAACCACGCCATTTTGATGGCGGGGGGACAGCCCGTTTTCTGTGATATTGAAGAAGACACGCTCAATATCGATCCCGCCGATATCGAACGGCGGATTACGCCACAGACCCGAGTACTGTTAGCCGTTCATTATGGCGGCCACTCCTGTGATATGGACGCCTTACTCGATATTGCCGAGCGTCACGACCTCTTGCTCGTCGAAGACGCGGCCCAGGCCTGCGGCGGTTCGTATCGGGGTCGCAAACTGGGTAGCTTAGGCCATATCGGCTGTTTCAGTTTTGAGTCGAAGAAAAATCTTTCCACTGGCGATGGCGGCATGCTGGTTACCGACGATGACGCGGTGGCCGAGCGGGTGCGGCGTTTGCGCTGGTTGGGTATTTCTAGCGATACCTGGTCGCGTTTCAACAACGGGCATGAAGGACGCGCTTGGGAATACGAAGTCGAAGAGGTCGGCTACAAATATTGCATGAATGATATCGCCGCCGCGCTGGGTTTGGTCCAGTTGGAAAAACTCGATCGCGGTAATCAGATGCGCCGACAGTTGGTGCAGCGCTACCACGACGCCTTTGCCGATGTGGAGGGCATCGAACCCCTGGCCATAAAAGAATATGGCGAGAGCGCCTGTTATAGCATGGTCGTCAAGCTCGAGCAGCGCGATGCGCTCTGCGATTTTCTCCAGGAGCGCAATATCCAATCTGCGGTCCATTTTCGCCCCAATCACCTCTACCCAGTGTACGCCGCTTATCGTTCGGACCAGCTGTCGGTCGCCGAGGCGGTGTGGCAGCGAATTCTCACCCTGCCGCTCTATCCGCACATGGGCGAGGCAAACCAGGACAGAGTCATTGAGGGGGTCAAGCTTTTTGTCGAGGGGCAACGCGTCGATTTTGCCGCCCCCCAGCACGCTGTCGGTGGATAAGCCATTAGTTCGGGCGTGAGTGCGGATACTCTTCGTAACCCAGTACGGCGTTCTCGCGGCTAGCAGCAGGACGCGCGTCTTCCAGTATTTACCCTATCTCAAAGGGCTCGGAGCCGAGTGCCGAGTGCTGACCGTCATACCTGATATCGCAGGTTCGCAGTTGCAGGTGACAGCCCAGGCTTGGCGCAAACTTCTGTATTACGCTTGGGCATATTGGCGCACGTTGTTCTGCGGTCTGCGCGCTTTTTGGCATGCGGGGAACAGCGATTTGGTCTTAATCCAGAAAGTGATTCTGCCTCAGCCTTTGCGTTATTTTTTCCGCTTGTTGACGACTCCGTTGATCTACGATTTCGACGACGCCATCTTTACTACCGAGGTGCGCCGGCAGACCTGGCTCTCGGCTTGGAAGGAACGTCGCAACTCGGTCGGCGTGCCGGCAATGCTGCGGCTTTGCAAATTGGCTGTCGTTGAAAACGAATACAACGCTGAATTTGCCGCCCACCACTGTCCTCAGACGGCGCAGATCACCGGTCCGATCGATACGGATCACTACCATCCCGGTCCCGCAAAACATCGTCGGGATGTGGTGCTGGGCTGGATCGGTAGCGCCAGTACCTTGCCCTATCTCGATCTCATCCGCGAACCGCTTAAACAACTGGCGCAGCGTTTCCCCGATGTGCGGCTCTGTATCGTGGGAGCCGAGCAGGCCGCGATGGATGGTATCGAGATCGAAGCCAAGGCCTGGCGCCTCGAAGATGAAGTCGCGGATTTGCAAGGTTTTGATATTGGCCTGATGCCGATGCCGGACGATCCCTGGACCCGTGGCAAGGGCGGTTATAAGCTGCTGCAATACATGGCGACCGGTTTGCCAGTGTTGACCAGTCCGGTAGGGATCAATCAACAGATTGTCGAGGATGGTTGTCAGGGATTCTGGGCGAGTACTTCGGCGGAGTGGTTGGCGCGTTTGGAAGAATTAGTTACCGACGAGGCTTTGCGTCGGCGGATGGGGCAAGAGGGCCGTCGGCGGGTCGAAGAAGTCTATGCACTCAATGTCCAACAGATCCGTTTTGCACAGCTATTACAGACCTTGGTCGAGGAGGACGGATGAGCGAGGTCCTCAATGCCTTTACCGTCGATCTGGAGGATTGGTACCAGGGTTTGGAGATCGGACCTGAAGCATGGGACGGTTTTGACGATCGTCTGCGAGTAGGTAGCGACCGGTTGCTGCGGCTGCTGGATGCGGCTTCGGTCCAGGCGACTTTTTTTGTTCTGGGTTATGCCGCTGAACGCGCCCCAGACCTAATCCGGGAAATCGAGGACCGCGGGCATGAGATCGGTACCCACGGTTATGCCCACCGCTTGGTTTATCAATTGGATCCGCAAGAGTTTAAACGAGATATTGAACGGTCGTTGGAGACGCTCTCTGGTATCGTGAGCGGCCCGATTCGGGCTCATCGGGCGCCCTTTTTCTCTATTACAAAGCAATCCGAGTGGGCTTTTGATGTGCTGGCCGAATGCGGCATAGAGTGTGATTCTAGTGTCTTTCCCGTGCAAAATTATCGCTATGGCATTGCCGACGCCCCGCGTTGGCGGTATCAGGTACGTCCCGGGTTGACCGAGTTTCCGCTTTCGACCTATCGTTTGCGGGGTCGCAATATTCCCGTCGGGGGGGGTGCCTATTTCCGTATATTTCCTTATACTTTAACGCGATATGCCCTGAGGGCTATCAATGACGAAGGGGGTGCTGCGGTGTTTTATATTCACCCCTGGGAACTCGATCCGGACCATCCGCAACTGGATCTGCCCCGGCGAATCAGCCTGACACACTACTGGAATTTGGCTGCTACCGAGCGACGGTTAGAACGTCTTTTGGCAGATTTTCGCTTTGCGTCTCTGGGGCGTGTATTAGGCTACGATAACGGAAGCGACTAATGGAAGCGGTCATGAGCGACAGGGTTCGCAGTTATTTCGACGGGGCGGCCAATAGCTTCGACTCGATCTACCGATCGGACAAGTCACTTGCGCAAAAGCTGGTGGACGGCTTGTTCCACGGCGTGATACACCGTCGCTACGAGCTTACGTTCGAGCTGTGCGGCGAAGATCTAACCGGTAAGCGGGCGCTCGATATTGGCTGCGGCTCCGGTCGCTACTCGATCGAGTTGGCCCGACGGGGGGCCGAAGTGGTCGGTTTGGATTTCGCTCCGGCCATGGTCGAATTGGCGCGCGAACTGGCTGAGGAGGCCGGGGTGGCTGAGCGTTGTCATTTTGAGCAATGTGATTTTCTCAGTTGGAGTGAGCCCCATCAATTCGATATTTGTCTAGGTATCGGGTTTTTTGATTATATTAAAGATCCTGGCGCATTCTTGGAACGGATCTACCGTTTGGGTGCACCACAGACCGTTTTTAGTTTTCCCATCCGCTGGACGTTGCGCACACCGACCCGTTGGTTGCGTCTGAATATGAACAATTGTCCGGTGTATTTTTACGGGAAGAGCCAAGTCGACGGACTGTTGCGCCAGGCCGGATGGACATCTGTTGAGATCCATTCTTTGAGTAGGGACTACTTGGCTCAGCTATCGAGCTAAGCTAAAGAGGTTTTTGGGACAAAAAATATGAGAGTGTTGATTACTGGTGGGGCGGGTTTTATTGGGTCGCATTTGGCCGAACGCCATCTGAACATGGGCGATGAGGTCGACGTAATCGATAATTTGTCCACGGGCAGTATCGAGAATATCCAGCACCTAGAAGAAAACAAGCGCTTCAATTACGTAATCGACGACGTGCTCAATGTTGATGTCGTGCGCGGGTTAGTTGGTAATTGCGACCTGATTTACCATCTGGCCGCGGCCGTAGGTGTGAACTTCATCATCGAAAACCCGTTGTCCTCGCTTATTTCCAATATCCGCGGTACGGAAATCATTCTGGAATTGGCCAATGAGAAAAAGAGGAAGGTGGTCCTGGCCTCGACTTCCGAGATCTACGGGAAAAAGAACGGCCACGTGCCCTTCGCCGAGGACAGCGATCGTATGCTCGGTCCGACAACCGTCATTCGCTGGAACTACTCCACGTCTAAAGCAGTAGACGAGCTTTTCGCACTGGCTTACTGGCGCGAGAAACGGTTGCCCTGTGTCATTGTGCGCCCCTTCAATGTTATCGGTCCGCGCCAGTCTGGCCATTATGGGATGGTCGTTCCGCGCTTTGTCAAACAGGCGTTGCTGGGGCATCCCATTACCGTCTACGGAGACGGTGAGCAGCGGCGCTGTTGGACCTATATCGGAGACGCTTTGGATGGGCTGGTCGCCCTGGCCGTCAACGACAAGGCGGTAGGTGAGATTTTCAACTTGGGTTCGCACTTCGAGACGAGCATCAAGGATCTGGCCGAGAAGGTCAAAGAACGCACGGCCAGCGATTCGGAAATCCAGTACGTCCCCTATGACCAGGCCTGGCCCAAAGGCACATATGAGGATCTAATGTACCGCGCCCCGGATCTGGCTAAAATTCGCAATTGCATCGGCTATGATCCGAGCGTCGACCTCGACAGCGCGCTTACCGAGATTATAAAGCACTACGAGCGTTAGCAGGTTTTTTTATAGTAGGGTAGCAAGGCGGCGTCTTCCAATGGAGACGCCGCCTTTTTTTGTTCTGGTTGGCGGTGGGCTGTCTGCAAATCACGAACGAATTCGAGCGGGTAACGGTCGCGATAGATTTTCGCGGGCAGAATTAGGAGCTAATTGCCCGGCCGCGCGTTGTTTTCTTCGAAGCGCTCTATGAAGACGAAGAAATCGTCGAAGTCAATTTGTCCATCGTCGTTGAGATCGGCCGTACCATCCCAAGTCGGTGCGTCGATATCGGTGCCGAAGGCATCGACAAAGCGGAAGAAGTCATCGAGATCGATCGTGGCGTCGCCGTTGAAATCTCCCTCTTCGCGCAGGCCTAGTCGCAGAATATGTTCAGCGGTATGGCCATCGGGGTCGCTTACGGTAAGGCGGATGCGCGCGGCATTGAAGCGGGCGGTCGCGGAAAAACGGACCGTTTGCGCGATTGGATCGTAGTCGATTGAAACCAGGTCACCGGAGAGGTGGGCAAATGACCAAAGAAGATCCTGGTCGTTGTGGTCGGGATCGGTGACCAGTGGATCGAGTTCGAGCTGCGCGACAAGCTCCGCGCCAGGTGTGAATGCCAGGCCTTTCAGCGGGCCTATCCGCGGCGGGTTGCCCGGCCGTCGGACCTGGAGTTGGTAGCGTTGTACTGTCGTCTCTTGGCCGTCGTAGGCGTTCAAGGTTATTTCGTGAACGCCTAAATCGGCCTCTTCCGGCACCCAGGCGAGCAAGCCGGAGAGCGGGTTGATGCGCATGTCGGCGGGGCCTTCGACGATGTTGTAGGCCAAGGTGTTGTCGTCGGTGTCAGTGGCGCGCAGCGAATAGATATAGAGCGAGTCGATCCAGGCGACCTCGACGGGCGCGGAGAGAATAATGGGGGGGGTGTTGCCTTCGACGAGACGTATCTGGAACCGTTGCGTCTGTTGTCGGGTGCCGTCGCTAACCTGTAACGTGACGTCGAGCAATGTGGTGTCGGCGTCGGTAGAAATCCAGGTGATCATGCCGGTCTGCTTGTCGATATGCATGCGCCGGGGGCCTGCAACGAGGCTATAGGCCAAAGGGCGGTTGCCCGCGTCGTCGATTTCGGGTTGGTAGGTGTAGAGCTGGCCGCGTCGCGTGCGAGTGACGGGTTCGCTGGTGAAGCGGAGCTGGGTATCGTTGACGGCGACGCGGATTTGAACATGCTGGAGGGTGGTGATCGTGCCGTCGCTGACAGCGAAGGTCACGGAGTGGACGCCGGGCGCGGGGGTGCGCCATACCGCTCGGCGCAGGGCCCGGTCGAAGGCCATACCCTGCGGCCTTTCGATCAGCGTGAAGGTTAACGGATCGCCGTCGGCGTCGGTGGCGCTGAGTTGGTAGATGAAGAGCGAGTCGGCGGAGACGAGGCTGTCCGGCACGGAAACGAATTGCGGCGGGTCGTTTTGTGGTTGTACGGTGACGGGCAAGAGGGCGCTTGATTCGAGACCCGTCGGATCGCGTACGGTGAGCGTCGCCGTGAGATGGCCCCAATAATCCCGGATGACGGGGGTGGCCACCAATTCGTAGCCTTCAATTTCGAGACGGACCTGTGCCGAGTCGGCGGTGACTGCGAAACGCAGGTCTTCAAGGTTGGAATCGCCGTCGTTCGTCAGGGCGCTGAGGTCCAGGCGCACCGCGGGACCGTCCTCAACCAGATTTAAGGTTGGGAGTTCATCCGTAAAGTGTGGAACTTGTGCTTGGCGCACCCGGATTTCGAAAGTGGCTGACGCCAGGCCGGAAGCGCCGGCGAAAACCAGGATTTTCCCGGGCGGACCGGTCGATTGCAGCAGGGCGTTTGCTTGTCCTGCGTGCGTCAGGGAGAAGACCGGGGCCAATATTTCCCCCGGGCCACCGGAAACGGAGAAGCTGATGGCCGTGGTGGAATCGTCGGCGACTTGATTGCCGTGCACATCGAGAACCTCGGCGGTGAGCTGTGAAGTGGAGATGATGTCGGCGGGCAAAGCCGTTGGTGTCGCGCGCAACTGTATTTTCACCGCTGGCCCCGCGGTCAGGTTAAGGCGGGTTTGCCCCGTAACTAGACCGGGAGCGGTCGCGGTGATTTCGACCTCGCCGGCACGAATAGAGGAGCGCAGTATTGTTCGGGCGTTGCCGTCTTCTGTCATTGCCGTCTGTGGTCCGGTGATCTCGGCGAGGTCACCGGAAATGTTAAAATGAATTTCGAGATTCGCATCGACGACTATATTGCCGAGACTATCACGGACCACGGCCGAGAGCACGGTGGTAGAGTTGCGGTCGGCGACAATGGTGGGGGGCAGGGCGACAAGGTCTATGCGATACGGTGCCGCGGGGTTGGCGCGCAATACGATTTCTGCCGCTTCTAGCCCGTTGGCCTCGGCGCGCACCGTCAAAGGGCCGGCTATGCCCAATCCGCGCAATGAGACGCTCACCAGACCACCGCGGGCGATAACCTCGTCGTCGGTGAGCAGGCCGTGGCCTCCGGTCAGCGAAAAGCGCACCGATGTGGTGTCATCCTCGCTGAGGAGTTGGCCGCGGGAGTCGCGCAACGAGACCGTTAGCTGCGTGGCGATCGAACCGTCGGCAGGTATGCTTTGGAGCGAGGTGTTCAGGTCCAAGTAGGGGGGCTGGGCGCTGACTACGGGAATGCTCAGTGTGCCTACGGCGCCGCCGACGCTGGCTTCGACATATAAGGTCCCGGCTTCGGCGGCGGTGACGAGGGTTCGGGCGATGCCGTTATCTGCGTCGACGGCGCTGAGACCGGAAGCGAAAGATCCGGGCCCGACGAGGGTGAACAGAACCTGGTTGTCGCCGCGCTCGGCGAGATTACCGTTGGCGTCGCTCAGCAGTGCAGAGAGTTCGACATTGTCGGTTTCGCCTAATTGGATTGATGGGGCAGAGGCGCTGAGTTCTATGGCGGCGACGGGGCCGGCGTGCAGAGTTACGGAGAGGGTGTCGGCGAACAGGCCCAGCGCGCTGGCGGATATTTGGAATAGCCCGCTGGTGCCGGTGGCCGATAGCCCGCTAAAACTGGCCAGCCCGTTTTGCAAGGCTTGGCCGGTTGCGCCTGAGAGTACGGCGTTGCCCGAAGTTATGCCAAGGATCACTTGAATATCGTTTGAATGGATGTCGCGTTGACCATCGCCATCGCGGGCTTCGACGACGGGTTGGGTGGTGAAGATTTGGTCGTTGACGATGCCGCCGCCATCGGCGGACGGTGCGGTGGCAAAGGCGATTCGGGTGGCGACGATGTCGGCTGTGAGTGTCGCACTATCGCGATCGGGCAGGCCCGTCGCCTGGGCTTTGAGCGCAAAGCTTGCGCCGTCAGTTGTGGCTTGGGCCTTGAACTCGCTTTGCCCGAAATCGGCGCGGCCGGTATTGAAGGCGATGCCGGTGGTGCCGCTAAGGCTTATGCTACCGGCGGCCAGTTCAAGGTTGGCTGTGCCAGTAAAATTGAGGTCCCGTTGCCCGGCGGCGTTTTGCGCTTCGACGACGGGTTGGGTGGTGAAGACTTGGCCGGAGACGATATCGCCGTTGGTGGCGGCTGGGTCGGAGGGCAGCGTGGTGAAGACGATCTGTGTGGCGACGATGTCGGCGGTACAGGCATTGGCGGTTTGGGCGATGAGGTCACCGCCGGAGCCGGTCGCCTGGTCGTCGGCGACTAACCAGAAGCTCTCCTGGTCGGCGGTGGCGGTGTAGGCGATATCGCTGAAGGTGGCGATGCCATTTTGCGCTTGCACGGTGGTGGTGCCGGTAAGGGTGCCGGTGGCGGTGGTGAGCGTGACCTGGTCTTGGAAGTGGAGATCGCGGGCACCGTTTTGGTCTTGGCCTTGCACGATGGGCTGGGTCTGGAAGACGACGCCGGAGAGCACATCGCCGTTGCTTAAGCCGGAGTGGGCGGCCTCCTGTGTGAAGACTATCTGCGAAGCGACTATATCGCTTTGCAGGGATGGTGAGGTGGCCGAAGAAAGCCCGCTGGCATTTGCTTGTAGGGTGAAGACCGTTGCATCGGCGGTGGCGATGGCGGCGAGGTTGCTGAAGGTCGCACGACCATTGCTCCACGATTGCGCCGTGGTGCCCGAAAGGCTGACGTCGCCCGATTGCACCGAGATTGTGGCGCTGCCCGTCGCGTCTATATCGACATTGCCGTTTGCGTCGCGGGCTTCGACGACGGGTTGGGTGGTGAAGACTTGGCCGGAGACGATGTCGCCGTTTGCGGCGGCCGGGTCCGAGGGCAATGTGGTAAAGACGATCTGTGTGGCGAGGATGTCG
>Ga0233433_10000158_pt1 | contig 77782 bp, 73 predicted proteins | sample SI_122_August201_5_FD_179868 | JGI IMG/M metagenome (GOLD analysis project Ga0233433, IMG submission 179868) | Seawater microbial communities from Saanich Inlet, British Columbia, Canada - SI_122_August2016_100_MG | ecosystem: Environmental > Aquatic > Marine > Inlet | place: Canada: British...
AACGGGCCATGGTAAACAGTCCTGAACGGGCTGACATAAACAGTCCTGAACGGGTCATGATAAACAGTCCTGAACGGGCCATGGTAAACAGTCCTGAACGGGCTGACATAAACAGTCCTGAACGGGTCATGGTAAACAGTCCTGAACGGGCCATGGTAAACAGTCCTGAACGGGTCATGATAAACAGTCCTGAACGGGCTGACATAAACAGTCCTGAACGGGTCATGATAAACAGTCCTGAACGGGTCATGGTAAACAGTCCTGAACGGGTCAGCATAAACAGTCCTGAACGGGCTGACACTAGCGCAGTCGTGAGTTGGACTTTATGAACAAAGCTTTTTATCTGGCAATTGCGATCATTGCTTTCACCATCTCCATCGTTGTCATGGCACCCGCCAGCATCGTGACCGGGCTATTCGGTGATGCCATTCAGCGAAATATCCCGGGGCTGAAGATCGGAGCAACCCGGGGACGAATCTGGCAAGGTTCCACTCAGTTGCAGTACCAACGGCTTCCAGCTGTCACAGTGTCCTGGAAGATGGCAGCCCTGCCACTGCTTGAAGGAAAATTGAGTACATTGGTTGAACTCAACGGTGGCGGTCTTCAACTGGAAATGGGCGCAATGGCTTCGACTTCCGGTGGATCGCTGGACAATATTAATGGCACCATCGAAAGCCGCTTTATTAACGCCGTTAGCGTCGGCTATGGCCTTGACCTGACCGGCGTCTTCGAGCTTTCAGGCATCAGTACGTCGTTCGATCAACGTTGGCTCACCGCGCTAAAGGGTGTAACAAACTGGTCGGGTGGCATCGTGCACATTGAAACTCCGGAACAATTTTATAGCGTCAAGTTACCGGCACTGAAGGGGCAGCTTTCGATGAAAGGCTCAAACGCAATGTTGGATGTCGCCTCAGGGACCACCACCTTGTTGACACTCGCATTAAAACCAGACGGGTGGTCACAAACATCCGTCTCTTACATGCTGACGGATATGGCTGGTTTACCGCTCCCAAACGGATACCAGGATACAACCGGCCCTGCCTTCGTCCTGGAGGAGAAGGTGTTCTAATACGCCCTTACAGACATTTTATTACTCTTCAGTTGCTGAGTTCTATGGTATTTTACGCTTGAAGAAACCTGCAGGTCGCTCGACGTGGATAATGTACTACAGCTATTTAATGACCACAGCAGGAAGATTGCTACCGCAACCAGCATCCTGCTGATCGTCTTAATGAGCCTGACGGTTGCGAATACGGCGCTGTTCTTCATGGAAACCATGAATTCCACAGGTATTATCCCGGATTCAACACCAGCAAGTACCAGCGTGATCACCCAACCAACCTTTAAGGTTTCCAATCTCGAACTCTTCGGCAGGCTTGAGCGCGTAGATATCGTGCCTCAGGCAATTGATGCGCCGGAAACAAAGCTGAATCTGGAACTGCAGGGCATTTTCATTAGTGGAGATCCAAAATTCTCCACTGCTATCGTGGCAGAGAAAAACAAGACTGGTGAACTCTTTGCGATAGGAGACAGGTTACCGGGAAACGCTACGCTGGCCGCCGTGCTCGAAGATCACGTATTAATTCGGCGAGGCACCAGAATGGAGAAGCTGCTCTTCTCCGATAGAAAATTTCAATTCGTCAGTGACAAGGCTCCCGAAAATACATCATCCCGGTCTGGAGGAGGGATATCAGGCACAACCCGATCCCAGCCGGGAAATGCCAGAAACAGCATTCGTAACAAAAATGGATCAAACAACAAATCAACCAATAACAACACTCTTAGCCAGTATCAGGAAAAATTGCGCAACGACCTTCATGGCACCTTGAGTGAGGCTGGCATCACCCCCGTTTCAATCGGCGAGTCAAACGGATACAAAGTCGGCGCAGACGCGCAGGCTGCGGTCAAGCAGGCCGGCCTGCAGCCAGGTGATATGATACTTTCAATCAATGGCAATCCGGTTGGCGTAGCCTCATATGATTCCGCGCTTATGGCTCAGGTCATGGCATCATCCCGGGTTCGCGTTGAGGTCCAGCGGGGAACCCGGCGTTTTTTCCTGACTGTACCCGTACCTAAATAGGCCGGGAGTGAATCACTCGGTCACATATCATTCAAACCATATCGAGCATCAAATTTCATGACTGTAAATAATTCTCGAATAAGCATCTCGCTGGCCGTCCTGGTCAGTTGCTTACTCGTGCCCGTTGTATTACCTGTTCAAGAAGCGTCTGCACAGGAAAAGACCACAGAGGAAACCTGGAAGGTAAACTTAAAAAATGCCGATATCCGCGAATTCGTGACCCAGGTTTCTGTGATTACAGGCAAAAGCTTTGTGGTGGACCCCAGGATTAAGGGCAACGTAACCGTTATTTCGAGCACCTCCATGGACAAGGACACTATCTATGAGCTGTTTCTGTCGGTTCTCCGGGTTCACGGCTACGCTGCTGTTCCTTCCGGGAACATCACCAAGATCGTTCAGCAGGTCCTGGCAAAACAGAGCGGTAATCCAAGGGATTTTTTGCGTCCTGCACAATCAGAGGAATTGGTGACTGCCGTCATCCCGGTCCGCAATTCCGCATCAGAGGATCTGGTAAAGATCCTCAGACCTCTCATTCCTCAATACGGTCACGTTGCTGGTATCTCGTCTCCTAACGTACTGATTATCAGCGATCACGCGGGAAACATTGCCCGATTAACCGAAATCGTCAACCGAATCGACATCGCCGATAACCAAACCGTTGAGATCATCGGCCTGAAAGACGCCTGGGTCGAAGATATGGTTGGACTCCTCCAAGAACTCGCACCTGAACAGATCGGGAAAGGCGCAAAGGGCCCAAATAGGGTGACCATCGTCGCCAGCGAACGAACGAATTCCATGGTGATTAAGGGCCAAAAAGTCACCGTAGAGAGGGTGGCGCAGCTGATATCACAACTGGATGTTCCTGCAAACCGATCCGGGACAACCAAGGTTATTCGACTTGCTCATTCCGACGCCGTTGAAATGGCCGAAATTCTGAGGAACACGATTGTTGACGATGAAGATAGTAATTCCAACAAGGTTAAAATCAGCATCCAGCCTGATGAGGCAATAAATGCGTTGGTCATTCGTGCAGCCCCCTCGGCCATGCTCGAGATAATGGATATCATCGATAGCCTGGACGTACGCCGAATGCAGGTACTGATAGAAGCTGCCATCGTCGAAGTCACTGCGGATTTCTCTCGCCAGCTTGGTTCTGAGCTCTTTATTGCAGACGTCAGCGGCAGTAATTTGCCGCTTGGATTAACAGCGCCCTCCGGGACCCTCGCACAGATCCTGAAAAACCTTGCCCTGGGTAGCGCTGTCTCGCCAGATGGCGTTGCAACTTCACCGCTACTAAACATTGACGCGGGAACTTCGCCGCTATTGGCCGGTGGTCGACTTAGCGCAGACAAAACAAGTTTCGCCGCCATTATTCGAGCTCTGTCGACAAACGGAGACGTCAATCTGCTATCCACTCCCAGCATCACGACGATGGACAACGAGGAAGCAAAAATTGTAGTCGGTCAAAACGTGCCGTTCAGAACAGGTTCAACGACCAGTGGTAGTAACGGCGCATCGAATCCATTCACGACAATCCAACGCGAAGATGTCGGGCTGACACTGGAAGTCACTCCTAATATTCATGATGGCAATCTGGTGCAGCTCAAAGTTCACCAGGAAGTCTCCGAGGTTGACCCTGGTTCACTTAGCGTCATTGGTGCCGAAGGAAGCGCTGACCTGATAACCAACATACGTACGATTGATACGACAATTCTCGTCGACGACCAGGAAGTGATCATCATCGGAGGATTGATCAGGGATAAGGAAACCTCCAATAATTCAAAGGTACCTATTCTGGGTAGCGTCCCTGGTCTCGGCTTTTTGTTTCGGAGCACTTCGACGACGACTCAAAAACAGAACCTGTTGGTATTCCTGAGACCCACGGTTCTCGATTCACGGGCAGCCATCACGTCAGCCACGCAGCGAAAGTTCAACAGCGTCTACGAGGTTGAAATCGAAGGACGAGACCCCGCAAACGTCATGTCGGACCTGTTTAATGGAAATATCCCCTAAACTTAGCGCACTTCGCCTTAAGCTCAAAACCGCACAATTCGAGCTGTCACGCCGAGTTCTATTCCTGTGGATAAAGCCGATCTTCCTGGGTGGTAGTCATGAATCGCTCGATCTGGGCGATTCAGACCTCATCTGTTACGTGCTACCCTTTCGGTCCATCGCAGATCTCCTTGTGACGGACATGGCCTGTGAGGTAAGCGGCTTACCTTCAGCGGTATCGATAATCCCGGAAATTAACGAAGGCCGCGCCGTGTTTTTCCTGGGTCGGCCGGAAGGAACGCTGGGTAGAAAATCACTGCGCCAACAATCTGCCCGGATGATGCGCCTCTTCGAACACCAGAAGACTCTTGATAACCGATCAATCAAGATTGTTCCCGTCTCCCTGTTCTGGGGCCACCAGCCAGACAGAGAGAAGTCCCTGTTCAAGCTTTTACTCTCAGAACACTGGAGTGCAACCAGCGGCCTGAAAAAATTCTTCGCCATGTTGTTTCATCCCGGTCACATACTGGTGCAATTCGGCGCCCCCGTTGCGCTTGATGAACTCATGTCATCTGAGTCTGAACAACCGAGACAGGTGAGGAAGCTGCTGCGATTACTTCGAGTGAATTTTAACAACCAGCGACAGGCAATTATTGGTCCAGACCTCTCTCACCGGCGTACCCTGCTCAACAACATTCTGGCAAGTGACGAAGTCCGCGGAGCCATCGATCGTGAAGCAAGAACCAACGACGTAACATTCCTGTCCGTGGAAAAAAAGGCGATGGCCTACGCCCAGGAGATAGCTTCGGACCAGTCATACCGAGTCATAAGATTTTTCGATGTGTTACTCACCCGGCTCTGGAACAAATTGTACTCGGGAATTGAAGTCAACCACATTGACACGGTCAAGCAGATGGCGCAGTCCCACGAGATCGTTTACACCCCCTGCCATCGAAGCCATATTGACTATTTGCTAATGTCATACGTGCTCTATAACAATGGTCTGGCCCCACCCCATATAGCTGCAGGGAAGAACCTCAATCTGCCCTTTATTGGTCCCCTGCTGCGCAGAGCCGGAGCCTTTTTTATGCGAAGAAGTTTCCAGGGTGACGGCTTGTATAGAGAAGTCTTTGATGAGTATTTACACCAGGTTTTTACCCGTGGATTTTCGGTGGAGTACTTCATAGAAGGCGGCAGGAGTCGAACCGGAAGAACGCTGCCACCAAGGACGGGGATGCTCCGCATGACAGTTAACAGCTTCCATAAGGACTCCTCCAAACCCATTGTGTTTATGCCAGTCTACTTCGGCTACGAGAGGGTGCTTGAATCATCGACTTATATGGCCGAATTGTCCGGGAAGGATAAGCAATCAGAATCCGTGTTCGATATTTTAGGCATATTCCGTTCCCTGAAACGCCAATTTGGGCAAGTGACCGTTAACTTCGGTGAACCCCTGCCACTTCAGGAGTTCATGGATAAACAGCTACCGGGATGGCAACAGTTAACGGAAATCCCCCCAGTTCAATTATCCAAGACCTGTCTGCGCCTGGCCGAGAACCTTGTTACCCGTATCAACGAATCTGTCGCAGTGAAACCAACAAACCTGGTTGCTGTAGCTTTGTTATCAACCGCCAGACAAAACATTGATGAACAATACCTGTTGGATCAAATCGAACTACTACTTGCCATTGCCCGAAAATGCGGTCCGTCAAGATGTTCAATCACGAACGCAACCTCAAAAGAAATACTTGAGCAAGCAATAGAAATTTGCGGCTTAAGCAGGACAGAGCACCCGTTCGGGACCATCGTTTCTGCGTCTCCCGAACAGTCAATAAGCCTGACTTACAACGCCAACAATGTTGTCCATGTGTACGCGCTGCCATCACTGGTCGCGAGGTTTGTGCGAACCGAAACCAGAACCGACAGAAATGCGTTAGCAGAATTTGTAAAACCGCTGTACCCGTTCCTCAAGTCAGAGATGTTCCTTCCCTGGGACATTCTTCATCTGGAGGAGGTACTGGATTCCGTCGTCGAATCATTGTCCGAGCTTGGGCTCATTACAATGAACGGCAACGAAATTGCGATCCCATCGCCTGAGTCACCTGAATACAATAGTCTTCAGGATATCGCCAGCATCACGGACCCAACCCTGGAAAGGTTTTATATCGTCATGGCGTTACTGCAGCAATCCAACCGGCCATCGTTAAAAGCACTTGAATCCGCATCCGCAGGAATCGCAGAACAACTTTCAGTAATCTATGGCATCAACTCACCTGAGTTTTTCGATAAATCTCTTTTCTCCACTTTCCTCAGACAGCTGAAAAGTGAACAGGTTGTCGATACAGAGCTCGCTGTCAACGAAAGTTTTGCTCCATTGGAATCCGCCACTGCTCGATCTCTGGATGCCGATGTCAGATACAACATTCTCCAGGCGGTCAGAAAGTTCAACAACTAACTCACAAACACCTCGTAACGACTGTTTTTGTTTTTGAATACATGTGTCGGCTGGATGGGAGAGATCCAGTCACCCTGAGGTGGCCGCTTAAGCACAACCCGGCTACAACCTACCTCCAAGGCAACAGATAATAATGCCATCGCATCTTCGTCGGTCCCGAGAAATCTTTGCAGATGCTGCATCGGACCTCGTACCGCGGCAGCACCTGGCTTTTCGGGAAACATCGGATCAATGTAGATCACATCATATTCCAGACTAGTCTGAGCCATCAGCACAAGCGAGTCGGCATTCGTCAGTTTGATTCGATTGGCAGCAAAAGAAAGTTCCGGAACCTTCCTTGCCCGCTTCAATCCATCCAGCAGCAATGTAGAGACAACCCTTGATCGCTCTACCAGAGTCACCTCACACCCGAGGGATGCCAGCACAAACGCGTCCCGAGCCAGCCCGGCCGTACAGTCCAGTACGCGGACGCCGCCACCCGCTTTTACTGCACGTGCCACCAACTCGGTTTTTTTCCCGGCTCCCCGGAGCCGGGTCAGAAATTCCGGATGTGAAAAATTAACCCTAAGTGGGTGCTGACGGGAAAAGCTATCTTCAAGGTAATATCCTTCCTGGTCACAGCCAACCCTGAACCGACTCATCTCTTGCCGGGCCGAGAGGCAACCTGCTCACGCAGGTAGACAGGTGTCGCCTGCATCGCGCTCACCGACTCGCCGCGATTGAACTTAAAGGAACCAAGAGAAAGTAAGTTGCGGATGCTCGGGACAGCTTCACTCGAAATACTCTTAAAGGAAACACCCGTTGCCTCTTGGATTTTTGAACTCAATCCCGGCATTGCGTTGCCACACCCAAGCCAATCGCCGACAGGTAGCTGTGGCAGTTCAGAGACATCAACAACCCCCTCGGGGATGACTGGCACCGCAATATTTTCTTCAAACTTATAGGCGCCGTAGTAAACTTCTTCCAATCGAGCTGTTAACCCGACAAATACGAACGGAGGATTGATCTCTGAAATAACCGACTGCGCAATGCAGGCCATTGAAGACACTGGAACGACAGGAATACCCAATCCATAACCCAACCCCTGTACAACCCCTACGGCAATCCTCAGCCCAGTAAAGGAACCAGGGCCTTGACCAAAAACGATCGCATCAAGGTCTTTGATACCGATCCCGGCTTCCCTGACCAACGACTCGATTGATGGAAGGATTTCCCGGCTGTGTGTATCGACGTCTGCCGATGTCCGATCCACCAGTTCTGATCCGAGCTGCAATCCCAGCACTGTAGAACGTGTAGAAGTATCGATTCCAAGAAGATTCACCAGGCGACTTTCTCAAATAGGTAGCATTGTAGCTCGCACATCATAGCTTACGCATCCAAGCGACAGCATCTTCGTGCTTATCAAGCCAGACCATTTCGGGCAGGTTGTTGATGACATACTTTCGATATGAACGACTGCTGATTCTTGAATCGCCAAGCACAAACAACCCCATGTCACTCGCTTCACGCATTAATCGCCCAAAACCCTGCTTTAGCGACAAGACGGTCTTAGGCAATGCCAGTTCTGTGAAGCTGTTGCCACCATTGTCACGGATCAATATCGACTGAGCATTATAGATTGGGTCTGATGGATTCGGGAAAGGTAGTTTGTCGATGATCAGCAGTTTCAATCCTGCGCCCCTCACATCCACACCTTCCCAAAAACTCTGCGTGCCTAACAATACACTACGCGGAGATTCTCGAAACTCAGTTAGCATTTGGATTTTGGACTTCGCACCCTGCACAAGCAGCGGCCTTCCAATCTGCCTAAGCTCAAGCGCTGCAAGCCGCAATGCCCGATGACTGGTAAAAAGAAAAAAAGTTCTTTCGTTGTTATTCTCAATCAGCGGGACACAACGGGCAACAAGTTGCTTTGTATGTTCCTCGCTGCCAGGCTCAGGCAACCCCGATGGCACATAGGCTTTGACAGACTTCAGATAATCAAACGGACTTTCGAAGATCGCTGAAATTTCATCGGATACACCAAGTTCTGATTTGAAATGGTTGAAAGAACCATCTACAGAAAGGGTCGCAGAAGTGAATATCCAACTGGCCTCAGATTCCCTGACAACCTTTTGGAACTCATCACTAATCTCCAGCGGAGAAAGGTGGATGGTATAACTGCCCTGGGTTCTCTCAATCCAGTGGACATAATCGCCCCCCGGGTCAGCCTGTTCCGTGAGTAGTGCGAAGATATCCGCCATGCCCAGCGCACGTTTGGCACATTGAGCAAGGCCGTCACTTCTAGCTGCAACATCCAGAAGGCGATTACCCAATTCCGCCAGGCTCTGATCAACCGCAATAATAAGGTGGCGAGACTTTTCATCCAGCCATTGCTCAAAGTAAGGATCAGTACCTGCAAGCATCAGCCTTTTCAGGGCCACCAGTTGCCTTTCAAGAGCGTTAACATAATCCGAACTGTGCGGGTCATCATTACCCAGCAGGGACAATTCAGCTCTGACATCGCGTAATAGTTCAGAAAATTGTCCGCTGGATAATCGTTGCCCAAAAAACTGGCGGGCAATATCCGGAATCTGGTGAGCCTCATCAATTACCAATGCCGTTACATCAGGCAGGAGCGATCGAATGTTATCCTCCCGCTGCGTGAGGTCGGCCAGTAAAAGGTGATGGTTCACAATAACGATGTCAGCCTGGCTGGCTTTTTCTCTGGCACGGTACAACGGGCACTCGTTAAATTCAGGACACCTACTACCCAGACAGCTGTCTCTTGTGCTGGTCACCAGTTTTTGAAGAGCTGCATTATCCTCTGGGTCCAGAATTTCCGTAAGATCATTGGTGCGACTTCGAGTTGACCAACTGCGCACTTCCATCAGCTGGTGTGCAAGGAGTTCATTTCGATGATCTATCTTAATGTTAGTCTTTAACCGTTGCGGGCAGAGGTAATTCGCCCTGCCTTTTAACAATGCAACTCTCTTTTCAGGAAACATCTTCTGCATAACGGGCAAGTCTTTCTGGAACAGCTGGTCCTGAAGGTTCTTTGTACCTGTAGAAATAATCACGGAACCCGAAGCAATGAACGCCGGAACAAGATAACTCAGGGTTTTTCCAGTGCCTGTTCCCGCCTCAAAAATCCCGACTGCTCCACTTTCCATCACCGATTCTATATTAATCGCTAACTCGAGCTGCCCCTTCCGTACTGAATATTCAGGCCAGGCGCGCGCTAATGAATCAAAAACATCTGGCAGGTTTTGCATACAACTAGTTTGAATCTAAGGTGTGCATAAATGATGATGTCGTTAGAGGAGCAATAATCTATGGATACCACCGCTATCGTACTAGCAGGAGGGAAGGGATCAAGGATGAATTACGCAGAAAAGGCGTGGATGTTGCATCATGGGAAACCTCTCTTATCTCATGTTGTTGATTCAATCAGTCCACAAGTCGATATGATCCTCATCAGCAGGAACAACACCAGCGATCCCAGGTACGACGAACTACCCTACCCCTGCATCGCAGACGTAGCATTTGCAGCTAATGATAATGACGGTGAAGCGACTGAGCAACAGGGCCCCCTATCCGGGATCAGTGCCTGCGCACGACATGTAAAAACATCGCTGACACTTGTCGTCCCCTGCGATACACCTCGTCTACCCAATAATCTCATGCGGAAATTACTCGATGGCCTCGGTGACGCTTCTGTTGCCGTGGTACACGACGGAAACAATGAACAACCGCTCGTTTTCCTTGCGCTAACCACAGCACTTGAGGAAATCGATATTTATCTGAAGACTGGTCGCCGTTCAGTAAAGGGATGGCTTGAGGGGATGAATCACAATCGAGTCTATTTTGAGACCGGATCGGATGAATTTGAGAACATCAACACAATCGATCAATTAGCGTAACTGTTCAAAACCATAACAATTTATACGAAGTTACCACCAAGCGTCGCTAAAGATGCCACGCCGCCCCCCACCAAGGTGAGAGGCGACACAGAAGCTTCAAAAGCGGGCATCAACAAAAAGCCCTCAAATAAGAGGGCTTTTCAGTGATTTTACTTACGCTTCTTAGCGGCTTTTTTCTTAGCAGCAGGCTTCTTCTTAGCAGCAGCCTTTTTCTTAGCAGCAGGCTTCTTCTTAGCAGCAGCTTTTTTCTTAGCAGGCTTCTTCTTAGCAGCAGCCTTTTTCTTAGCAGGCTTCTTCTTAGCAGCAGCCTTTTTCTTAGCAGGCTTCTTCTTAGCAGCAGCCTTTTTCTTAGCAGGCTTCTTCTTAGCAGCAGCCTTTTTCTTGGCAGCAGGCTTCTTCTTAGCAGCAGCCTTTTTCTTGGCAGCAGGCTTCTTCTTAGCAGCAGGCTTCTTCTTGGCAGCGGCCTTCTTCTTGGCAGCAGGCTTCTTCTTAGCAACTACTTTTTTCTTAGCAACTACTTTTTTCTTAGCAGCAGGTTTCTTTTTTGCAGCTTTCTTTTTTTTCGCAACCACTTTCATCGCTCCTGTTTTACGTTGAGAAGTTCTTCTCTATCGAGTTGTATTTTTCCGTTAACTGGATTTAAACAAACCCATTACTGCTATAACGCAAACACAAAACAAAGTTTAGAAAAAAAAATTTCAATTTGCACACTTTTTTTTTAAATTTATTTTTATTTTTCAGGAGATTAAGCGTAATACTTAAAATGAAATTTAGAAAAGCAACGTAACGAAAACTTTAGATGAGTCGTTTTTTCACACAAATAAAGTTTCCGTTAACCAATCAGTGATCAAGGATATCGAATATGACGTTCTTAATGTCGTCACTATTACCGTTCCCATCCGTCTTGTGATAACTCAGTTTACTATCCTGTTTCTGCGACATTTCTTTATAGAACGAAACTAACGGCTCTGTTTGTTCTCTGTATACTTTCAGGCGTTCCAAAATTGTTTCTTCTTTGTCGTCTTCGCGTTGAACCAGCGGCTCACCTGTAATGTCGTCAACACCTTCAACATTAGGTGGGTTGTGGTGCAGGTGATAAACACGCCCCGACTCAAGGTGCAAGCGCCTCCCCGATAACCTTGAAACTAACTCGTCATCAGGAACATTAATCTCTATAACGTAGTCAATTTCAATGTTTTGTGAAACAAGAGAGTTCGCCTGGGGAATGGTTCGCGGGAAACCATCAAACAAGAAACCGTTCTTACAATCATCTTTAGCAATCCGCTCTTTTACCAAATCAAGGATGATTTCATCTGTAACCAGAGCGCCACTATCCATCACCGCCTTAACCTTTTTACCTAGCGCGGTACCATCGCGAATTGCCTCGCGCAACATATCACCTGTTGATATCTGCGGAATGCCGTATTTTTCTACGACGTACTTCGCCTGGGTCCCTTTGCCCACCCCTGGGGCACCTATCAGAATCAATTTCACGATTTAACTCCCGGATCTACCTAAATGAAATTCTGAACTAATTTAGTCTTCGCTTACGATGATACTGTTCGCCTTGCGCTCGTAACATTGGGAAGTTGTTTTATCTTCTCAAACGTCTGTAATAATTTGTTTAGCTTAACCACCTCGATAACCATTTTGATCGACACACGATTATTGTGTCTGTCTGTCACTGTGGTCGTCGATCGAACGTTGGTGTGCTCACGCATCAATATACCGGTGATGTCGTGCAGCAATCCAAATCGATCGTAAGCAAGGACTTCAATACTAACAGGGAAGGTTACCTCCACGGATTCTTTCCACTCCAGGCTCATCAGACGCCCGTAGACATCTGCTTTTAATGCCTGCAGGCAATCATGCCGATGAACGTGCACAAGGTCTGCATCATCTACGACCCCTACAATCAGGTCACCTGGAACGGGCTGGCAGCATTCAGACATCTCGAAATCAAGATCACCCTGTCCCTTAATTGTCGTTTTATTTTCAGCAGCCCCAATATCAAGATCCAGCTGATGATCAGAAATATCCAGTTGCACCAGATCGGCAGCTTCTTCAACGACGTCAAACGCGGTCAATTCACCGACTGCGATAGCATAAAACAGTTCGTTAGGTGACTCATAGTCCATACGGTCAACCAGGTCAGAGAATTCAAAATGTTCGACACCCAGATGGCTGAGTTCTTCGACCAGCAACTTCTTTCCTTCTTCTACGTTCTTTTCTTTTTCTCTTCGAGAAAACCAACCCTGGATCTTGGCGCGCGCCCGTGAGGTTGCCACATAGCCAAGGTGCTCGTGCAGCCATTCCCTTCTGGGTTCTGGCTCATCTCCAACAATAATCTCTATTCGGTCTCCGGAACTCATTGCAGTGTTTAGTGGCACGACGCGTCCGTTGAGTTTTGCGCCACGACACTTATGCCCAATTTCGGTATGCACACGATAGGCAAAATCTATAGGAGTAGCTCCCGGTGTCATGTCTACTACGTCACCATCCGGCGTAAAAACGTATATGCGATCAACCGAAAGAGCGCTGAAAAGATCCAGCTCGCTATCGTCTTCTTCATCCTGTCCTTCAATGATCTGTCGCAACCAGGCAATTCTTTGCTCATAGGACTCCGAGCCTTTTAGATCCTCAGTATCCTTGTATTGCCAATGCGAACAAACACCGAACTCAGCTTCCTCGTGCATTTCCTGTGTGCGGATCTGTATCTCCAGTACTTTCCCTTCAGGACCAATAACAGCCGTATGAAGTGACTGATAGCCATTCTCTTTTGGATTCGCGACATAATCATCGAATTCATGGGGAACATTGCGCCACTGATTGTGAACTACGCCCAATATTCGATAACAATCCCCCTCGTCGCCAACAAGTATTCGGACTGCTCGAACATCATAAACCTCGGAAAAGGGAATCCCCTTGCGGCGCATCTTTCTCCAGATGCTATAGATATGTTTTGGTCGACCATCCACCTTACAGTCAATACCGACCTGCTTAACCCTGAGATTAAGTTCGCTCACCACATTCGCAATGTACTCCTGCCTGACGGTTCTCTTTTCGTCTAGCAACTTTGCAATGCGTTTGTACGACAGTGGTTCCCTGAGCCGAAACGACAGGTCTTCCAATTCCCACTTAAGATGACCAATACCGAGTCTGTGGGCGAGCGGTGCATAAATTTCAAAGACTTCCCTGGCCAGTTTCAGCCCCCCAGGATTCTTGCTCACCACGGCATTCCTGATGGCGCAAGTTCTCTCTGCAAGCTTTAAAAGCGCTACACGCACATCATCAACCAGCGACACGAGCATTCTTCTTGCCTGCTCCATCTGGTCCTGGCGCTCACCAAAGAGTTTTTTGGTTGAACCAAACTGGATATCACTGATGGCCGCCATCTTTAACGCACCTTCAACCAAGCGAGCAACGTCAGTCCCAAACTGCTTTTTAACGTGGTTGAGCGTCAACTGATTTTCGCGAACAGCACGATAGATGATCGCTGCGACCAAGCCATCTTCATCGACGTACAGCTCATTGAGAATTTCAGCCATAGCGAGGCCCATACGAAAGCTGCTGTGGCCTTCGGTCCAGACACCCCCGGTTGCGACTGCTTTTCCTTCGGCCTGCTCTGAAAGATCGCAGACCTCACGTAAACGGGACAGATTGACTTCAGGTCGCGCATCGCCGATTTTACACAGCCACATTTCAATATTGACTGAACCATCAGCCAGTAATGGTTGTTCTTGTCTGACTTTAACCATGAAAGAATCGTTAAGTATTGGACGGCTTAGTGGGGTAACCCCTGGCGGACAAGGAGCGCTATGGATTCTACATGGGTTGTATGAGGAAACATATCGATTATTCCCGCCGATCGAAGCTCAAATCCTTGATTTTCAAGAATTCCGATGTCTCGAGCCAGCGTCTCCGGGTTGCAGGAAACGTACACTACCCTGACTACATTACTACCGGCAAGCCTTTTGACCATTGCCTCTGCCCCGCTTCGGGGCGGGTCAAGCAGGACCTTATTCGCCCCTTCTAAGCCATTGATTTCAGAGGTTTCCAGCTGCAAATCTTCAACGATAAATGACACATTTTCCACACCATTGAGCCGGGCATTCTCACGAGCCCGTGCAATACTGCTGGCAGATTGTTCTGCGCCTGTCACCTTCTTTGCAAACCGGGATATCGCGAGCGAAAAATTGCCTATCCCGCAGAATGCATCGAACACCTCGTCTGACGGATCGATATCCAGCAGCGCTACTGCCCTGGCCACCATTTGCCTGTTTACTGCAAGATTCACCTGGGTGAAATCCTGTGGGGAGAATTGAAAAACCAGATCGTAATCAGGTAACCGATAACGCAGCAGATCATCGTTGTCCTGTGGAAAAATCTTGTGGGTACTGTCGAGTCCTTCAGGTTGCAGAAACATCTGCACAGATTGCTCCTCTCCAAATGACTGCAGTTTCTGCATATCTTCATCCGACATTGCCGCCATATGGCGAAAGATTAGCGCAACATCACTGTCGCCACAGGCAACTTCAATCTGCGGAATTGTTCTTGGTTCGCTCAACCCACTAATGAGCTCTATGAGAGGCTCGATCAGGTTTGAAACCGGGTCGACAAGTATCGGGCAATTTTCAATGTCGGTAATATAGGGTTTCATCTTTTCCCTGAAACCCACCAGCACTCTGCCTTTTTTGTCCACGTACTTCACGCCGAGTCGCGCTTTAGTGCGATAGCCATAAGACGGCGCAGAGATAGGTTCCATCCATTCCCTGGGCGTAATCTGACCAAATTTTTGTTGCACCTGCGCCTGCTTCAATTCCAATTGATACGCATGACTTGCGTGCTGGAAACTGCAACCACCACAAAAGGAAGCTGCTTTACACATCGGCGTTACCCTGTGGCTTGATGAAGCAAGGACTTCAGTCGATCGCAGGTACAGTCGCTTTCGTTTTCTGGCAACCGGTACAGCAATGACCTTTTCCCCTGGCAACGCACCAAAAACAGCGTGCTTGCCATCTGCAGTATACGCGCAACCGTCCTCCGCCACGGTGTCCACCGTGACCTCAATAGGATCATTTGATTTCATACGAGACAGTTTGATTAACCGTGACTAAAGACGCCGGTGGAAAGGTACCGATCGCCGCGATCACATGCAATAGCCACAATAGTGGCATTTGTAACTGCCTCACTTAACAACAATGCACCAGCTACCGCACCGCCGGACGAAACACCAGCGAAGATGCCTTCCTCTTTCGCCAGTCGTCGCATGGTAACTTCGGCCAGGGTTTGCTCGACATCCATCACTCGATCGACATGTTCACTGTTGTAAATTTTTGGCAGGTAAGCTTTCGGCCATCGACGAATCCCCGGTATTTGTGAACCCTCTACAGGCTGCAATCCAACAATCTGGATATCCGGGTTCACTTCCTTGAAGTATCTTGAACATCCCATAATGGTCCCGGTTGTACCCATGGAACTGACGAAATGCGTGATCTCTCCGTTTGTCTGGCGATAAATTTCTGGCGCGGTTCCTTCGTAATGAGCGATCGGGTTATCTTCGTTAGCGAACTGGTCAAGGACATGCCCTTTCCCTTCTAACTGCATTTTTTCTGCAAGATCACGAGCCCCTTCCATACCTTCTTTCTGGGTGACCATCACAAGCTCCGCACCATACGCCGCCATCGCAGATTTACGTTCGTCACTCATGTGAGAAGGCATAATCAGGACCATTCGATAACCCTTAATCGCCGCAGCCATGGCTAGCGCTATGCCTGTATTACCGCTAGTCGCCTCGATAAGAGTATCACCGGACTGAATAACTCCTCGTTCTTCGGCACGCTGAATCATGCTGATGGCAGGACGATCCTTAACCGACCCAGCGGGGTTATTGCCTTCCAATTTGACTAAAATGGTATTGCTCGTCTCACCGGGAAGACGTTGAAGCCTGACAAGCGGCGTTTCACCAACGCAGTCTTCAATGGTGGGATAATCAGTCATGAATGTGCAGCCTACTTACTGGAACAGCCATAATAGAAGAAGTTCGGCGATTCATATAATACCAGGATTATCTATTCAAATTCATTTCAGTCATAAGTTACCACCGCGGTGTATATTGCCGATACAAGAATAAGCTAGAGAAATAGACACGGATGCGATTCTTTTCCGAAATCTCCTTGTTATTGCTTCTCACAGTATGTCCAATCCTGACTCTGGGGGGGCTGTCGCTGCGCTTTATTATCCCTGGCGAGTGGTTCCTTTTAGCAGGTGTTATGAGCGTCCTGTTCGCATTGACTACTATCGCCCGAGTAAGACACAGGTTTGTTCAACCGCTAAAGACGCTTACTGAAAACCTCTATGCAAACATTGAAACACCTGGAAGACATCAACCACCCGAGTTGCGACAACTGCTCCGGGCGATTCGATTCTATTCAGCAGCAGGTAACGTTGATGCAATGAACAGAGTCAATGAACTTGAACTAGTGATACGCGACGACATCAGTGCACACAATGCCGGTGACCTGTTACTGAAACAGGAACGTGAAGTGCTCAGGGAAACAAAAAGTGAAATCATTGATGCCACTCAAGACCTGGAGGTCCAAAAACTACTGGCGCGTGACACGGCAAGAAAAGTAATTGCGTTAGCCAACAGCAATCCCCTCGACCCGGAGGCCGTTACAGAACTGGAGAATCTTCAGTTTCTGCTCACGGATTCACATCTCTTTCCTGCTACGAAAAACCACGATCTTTTAATGTTGATTGATCGTGTCATCGACATCACGGCACCACTTTCAAGAATGCGAAATGCCACTTTCCAGGTTGAATTTGAATCGAATTGCCCGCTCCACTTTAGCCTGGACAACGGGCGATTCGGGTCCAGCCTTTTTCAATTGATCATCGGTTACCTGCAACTCAGTGACCCGCCGCAAGACAAACAGGAACAGGTTTTCATCAAGATTGGCCAAACCACCAAAGGCTTCACCCTGACTTTCCCGAAGGCATCAAATCTAAAACCGAATACAGGGCTCGACGAAAGTTTAAAATCCGCGGGCGCGACATGGAACCATAAAACCCTAACCTTTCCAGCCACGGTAATTCACCAGAAAATTTCAGGAGGAACCGATCTCACCGCCATCGTAGTCGCCGAGGGCGAACACGAACGCTCCAGTCTTACGAAACGGCTAAGTTTTCTTGGGATCAACTGTATTACGGACTTCAAAAACCAACACCTGGATATCTGCCTGGTCTCTGATGAAACGAGCGAGGTGTTCCTCTCGATCAAACCCTACTTGCCAGAGGCAACCTTCGTGCTGATGCTAAACAACCGTCAGCACTACCAGCACCCACGATGGATTACCGTGAATGACCCTGTGACACAAACTCAATTGGAGAAAATCGTCGCCAGGATTACCAGTACAAAAGATATCTCCAGCCAGAAGAATGTTCTTGTAGTTGATGACAGTGAGGTCAATATTCAATTGCTTGAGATACAACTTAAAGAATTGGGCCACAACGTTACTACCGCTGGTACCGGTGAGGTCGCTGTTTCACTGGCGACAAGAGGTCGATTCGAGATGATCTTCATGGACATACAAATGCCAGGCATCGGCGGGCTGGAGGCAACCAATAGAATTCGACAACACAACCGGTCCGTCCCCATTGTTGGGCTGACTGCTCACGCCACCACAGAAGAGAAAAAGGGATACCTGGAGGCAGGCATGAACGACGTTCTAATCAAACCAGTCAGGATGGAGAGCCTGCGTGTCATAACACAGCGTCTGGGTCAGACTGACGCATTTCCTCCACTGGCTGCGTCAGGCACCATGGCGTTACCGACATTCGACCTGGACTTGGCTCTCGAAAATGCAGGTGACCGCCGCGACCTTGCGGCAGAACTGTTTGACCTACTTCTGGCAAGCCTTCCCAGCGACCTTGATGCCATAAACGCAGCATCGAGCAATATTAACGATCTTAAACGCGCTGTTCACAAGTTACATGGCGCAGTTCGTTACTGTGGGGTTCCGAGGCTCGCAAAAGCGATCCAAAAACTGGAATTGGCTCTGAAGCAAGGTAAGGAATTAGAGATCCAACCACTGCTAAACCTGCTAAATGGTGAAGTAACTGCCCTTAACACCTGGCATCACGACAACCCTGATGTTTTAAGTTCAGGGGATCAACAGATCAAACACCGTTAGTCGCGATGACATAGGCGATGGCATAGTCACGCTCATCCGACATGCTAATGTGAATATCAGAGATGCCAAGCTCTTCGGCTCGCGATTTAGCTTCGCCTGTTAACCTGACCACAGGGGCGCCGCTTTCCTTTCGATCTATTTCGATATTTCTGAAATGCACACCGCTTCTCATGCCCGTTCCAAGCGCCTTGGAAACAGCTTCTTTGGCAGAAAACTGTCTCGCTAAATAAGCCGCCAGCCGACTACCAGTAAGTGATCGGCGCTCACCTGCACACAGAACCTTGTCAGTAAAACGTTCACCAAAGCGCGTGAGAGACCTCTGGATCCTTCTAACGTCTACAATGTCTGTACCTATTCCTACAATCATCAACGTGCCCCTCTGAACAGGCTACGGCTTTTGAGAGGTTTGTCACCCAGCAGTTCTGCAAGAGAGAGCCTGGTCAGGTTCAATAAACGTTTGCTGTCCACCTGTTCAAGCTCACCCGAGGCTATTCTTAGCACTTCAACGCCGGAAAATGTTTCATCTTGAGACTCGCGTATTGCATGGAAGCCTTCATGGACCACAAAACGATAATCCAGGTCAGCGGAAATCGGTTGTCCGTCACGTGAGTCATACTCGAAATTAATCCCGTAACCAAGCTCCTGCAACAGGCAAAGCTCAAACCTTCTAATGGCTGTTACCTCGCCACCCGACTCTTTTATTGACAGCTGTTGTCCTGACATCGATTGTTCGGATAACACCAGTTCTGAAAGCAAATCCTCGTACCCTTGATATAAACCAGCAATCGGTTCAAACCGATCCAATAACCTGTAGAGTAATTCGTTGACATACAGACCAAGCATCAACCCTTTCCCCATCAGTCCGAACGGCTTTCGTGGAAAATCTATCGTCGTTGATGTCTTTAACTCACCACGGCCGACGGAGGCGATCAGCAACGGTGAAAATGGCTGCAACCGGCTCCTTATCTTCGACCTGGGAGACCTGACACCTTTCGAGACTACAGAGTATCGCCCTGAGTCCCGGGTAAACAGATCTAGTATTAAGCTGGTATCACGATAATTTCTGGCATGCAGAATGTAAGCTGGTTCAAGTGTCCCTGCTTCATACATCGTCGTAACCAAGACTCCTGATAGCACGCTCATCATCAGACCAGCCCGACTTAACCTTCACCCAGGTGTTCAGCATGACTTTTACACCGAGCACCTGTTCCATGTCTTTGCGCGCATCAGTACCGACCCGTTTTAGTCGCTCTCCTGATTTCCCAATCAGAATACTTTTCTGGCCATCTTTCTCAACAAAGATTGTTGCATCGATATGCGTTGCCTTATCTCTTTCTTCGAATTTCTCAATTTGAATAGTAATGGCGTACGGTAGCTCGTCACCCAACTGACGCATGAGCTTTTCACGAATGATCTCGGAGACAAGAAACCGTTCACTGCGGTCCGTTACCTGCTCCGCGTCAAAATAAAATGGTGATTCCGGCAACGCTTCACAAATCACCTTTTCGAGTTCTTCAAGATTGGCGTTCTTTTCAGCCGATACCGGCACCAGTTTCACATCAGGATATTTCTCTTGAAGCCTGGAGAGCATAGGGAACAACGTATTCTTGTTTTCAATCAGGTCAATCTTGTTAACGACAATAACCTTCTTGGCCTTCGATTGATTGAACAGGCGGGAAACTTCCTGATCGTCTTCACCTATCTTTCCCCTGTCGAGCAAAAACAACAGCACGTCTACATCACGAAGCGCGCTTTTAGCGCTCTTGTTCATGTAGCGATTGAGCGCTTTCGGTTCATTTAGGTGAATACCCGGCGTATCTACGAAAAGTATCTGATGAGAGCCAGTCGTTTTGATGCCTAACAGGTTGTGCCGCGTGGTCTGCGGCTTTCTGGAAGTGATGCTGATCTTCTGGCCCAGAAGCGCATTCAACAACGTGGACTTACCAACATTGGGACGACCTACTATGGCCACGTAACCACACCGCGTACTCAATTGGTGACCTCCAGGTGCTTGAGAGCAAGTTCGGCGGCCTTTTGTTCGGCCCGCCTTCGTGAAGTTCCAATCGCCCTGATTGTACCGTTAAAGGATAAAGACCGACACTCGATCTCAAAAGTCTGATTGGGCGATTTACCAGTCGTACCGACCAGGATATAGTCCGGCACCGATTGACCTATACCCTGAAGGTGCTCCTGAAGTCGAGACTTGGCATCTTTCTCGATATTCGATGATGTCAATGCTGCAAGCCGTTCCTCATATAAACCGAGAACACAATCCGTTGCCTCGGTGATTCCACCGTCCAGAAAAACCGCCCCTATGATCGCCTCTACCGCATCTGACAGGATGGAGTCCCGTTCGAATCCACCACTCTTAAGTTCGCCACTTCCCATTGTCAGGAACCCACCAAGATCCAGTTCCCTGGCAATTTCCGCGAGTGTTTGTTGTTTAACCATCCTCGCCCTTAAACGGGAAAGGTCTCCCTCTCTTGCCTCAGGAAACCGGTTAAACAGCGCAGCGGCAACGACAAAATTGAGGATTGAGTCTCCAAGAAATTCGAGACGTTCATTATTTCTATCACCGAAACTTCGGTGCGTTACCGACTGATCGAGCAAAGATGCATTTTTAAATGTGTATGCAACACGCGATTCAAGCTTTTTTAGATCGGTCACACTGACCCGCACTAATCTCTAAGAGGAACTTTCTTGTTGAAAGCAGCGATCAAACTCAGATTGCTAACCAATTCGATCCGCACCTCGTAATCCAGGACCAATTCTGTGCCAAGCTTGCTACGGTCAATTTTCAAGTGTTCCTTAAGGTCAAAATCACGGATGTTATTCATCTTCAAACGTTTCCTCATGGTGTCACGAATATTGCCCTCGCTCTGGAGGGCTAAACCATTTTCCAGGGACATCTTCTCCATGATGGTGCCCATGGTGTTGTGATCCAGATAAAGAGGTATCACTCGAGAGCCCACGGAGACCACAGATGCTAGGGCCAGCAGGATAACCAGAATGCCACCCATGCTTCCTCTTTGTCGGTGCTTGCCTTGCAAGATTTTTCTATTCATCATTTTGGTCCTTACTGTATCCAACCATTACGCGAAAATTCCGGCAGCCGCAGTCCTGGTTTTTTATGCAACCAGATCGCTACCGCCCTGCCAACTATATTATCTCCTGACACCAACCCCCAATACCGACTATCGCTACTCTGATCGCGATTATCCCCCATCATGAAGTAGTGGCCTTCCGGAATCACCCATTCATCCACACTTGTTTCCCGATACGGGTTTCTTTGAATCAGGTGCTCAACGTTTCCTAGCTTCTCCCGATATTGTAGAACCCGCGGGTTCACTGGTGGTATCTGGGCTACAAACGTCTGATTCTGTCGTTTGCCGTTGATATACAAGGCCTTATCCTGGTATCGAACCGTGTCACCCGGTATTCCCACCACCCGTTTGATAAAATATACGTCCTGATGGGGCGGTATAAAGACCATGACCTCGCCGTTTTTTGGCTCTGCAATATCAACAATCTTGGTGCCAAGGACAGGCAGCCTGATGCCATAGGTGAATTTATTCACCAGGATAAAATCACCCACCGCAAGGGTCGGAATCATCGAACCCGTAGGAATCTGGAAGGGTTCGAACAGAAACGACCGTAATACCAGAACAATAGCAAGTACAGGAAAAAACGAGATTGAGTATTCAACAATGGTCGGTTCGGCAAGAATCGCCTTGCGAGATTCTTCGTCAACGTCACCGGCTGCGGCGACGCGGCCAAGTCTCTTCGGGCGAAACACCAGGTAATCCACCAACCACACAACACCGGTGAAGGCGGTGGCAAGAACGAGGACGAGGGGGAAATTAATGCTCATTTTTCTACCTTCAGCACAGCGAGGAATGCTTCCTGTGGGATCTCAACGCTACCGACCTGTTTCATACGCTTCTTACCTGCCTTTTGCTTCTCAAGTAATTTTTTCTTTCGGGTGATATCGCCACCATAACATTTGGCAGTGACATTCTTGCGCAATGCCTTCACGGTCTGTCTCGCAATAATCTGACCTCCAATGGCTGCCTGTATGGCAACATCAAACATCTGCCGCGGTATGAGTTCTTTCATCTTTTTCGTCAGGGAAAAACCTTTCCCCCTGGCATCGTCCCTGTGAACAATCACTGCCAATGCATCTACAGTATCACCGTTAATTAGCACGTCGAGCCTGACCAGGTTCGACGCTTCAAATCGATCGAATGAATAATCAAGCGAAGCGTATCCCCGGGAAACCGACTTCAACCGATCAAAGAAATCGAGTACAACTTCATTCATCGGCATGTCATAGGTCAACGAAACCTGTTTACCGACAAACTGCATGTCTTTTTGAACGCCTCGCCTTTCAATACAAAGAGTAATGACACTGCCTACGTGTTCTGATGGCACGAGAATGTTGGCTCTCACTACCGGTTCGCGCATCTCTTCTATCGTCGACGGATCGGGCAATTGAGAGGGATTATCAACCTTATAGACCTCACCGGATTTAGTCAGGACCTCATAAACCACAGTGGGAGCAGAAGTGATCAAGTCAAGGTCATATTCTCTCTCTAATCGCTCCTGGATAATTTCCATATGAAGCATGCCAAGGAAACCACAACGAAAGCCACTTCCTAGCGCATCTGAGCTTTCTGGCTCGTAGGCAAGAGAAGCATCGTTCAACGTGAGTTTTTCCAGCGCGTCCCGAAAATTATCAAAATCATCCGAACTGACCGTGAACATTCCGGCATAAACCTGCGGCTTTATTTTCTCAAAACCCGGCAGCGTAGGTACCGATTCCTGATTCGCACTCAGCACGATCGTGTCACCGACAGGAGCACCTTTCACATCCTTAATGCCAGCGACTATGAAACCAACTTCACCGCTGTTGAGGCTGTCTGTTTCTGTTCTCCTTGGCGTGAAGACCCCGACGGAATCCACCTGGTGAACTTTGCGCAGGGACTTCGCAACGATTTTGTCTTTTTTGGAAATTTTTCCCTGCATCACCCTGACAAGAGAAACTACACCCAGATAATTATCGAACCAGGAATCAATGATGAGTGCCTGAAATGGTTCCTCGCGCAGATCCTCCGGCGGCGGAATGACCGCTACTATCTCTTCCAGGAGGTCCTCCACTCCCTGACCGCTTTTTGCGCTGACCTGCAGGGCACCGGTCGCATCGATACCGATAATTTCCTCGATTTCCTGGCTGACCCGATCGGGCTCCGCCTGGGGCAGGTCGATTTTATTGAGTACCGGCAGGACTTCGAGATTCTGTTCTATCGCGGTATAACAGTTAGCCACTGACTGCGCTTCCACACCTTGTGCGGCATCCACTACCAGCAAGGCACCCTCACAGGCTGCCATCGAGCGTGAAACTTCATAGGTGAAATCGACGTGACCAGGCGTATCAATGATATTGAGCTGATAGGTATTTCCATCCTTGGCGTCATACATAAGCGTCACGCTCTGTGCCTTGATGGTGATACCTCGTTCACGTTCGATATCCATTGAATCCAGCACCTGGTCTCCCATCTCACGATCGGTTAACCCGCCGCATAACTGGATAAAACGATCAGCCAGAGTGGATTTGCCATGATCGATATGGGCAATAATGGAAAAATTTCTGATACGTGCGGGCTCTGTCACAAAAACTCAATTTTACGAAGTCGGTGAGGGGGTTGGGGCTGGTAAAAACGCGTGAAGTCTATAGGAAAGCATCTCCGGACGCTATTCGCCCCTACATAACAGGCACCTTCAATGCCAAATACTGGGGACGTTTATTTCGGACAATCCTGATATGAACGGAAATATCACCAGGCAAAGCTGCAACGAGCCGCTCCAACTGCTCAGCACTGCTAATAGCTTCACCATCAATGTCGGTTAACACATCGCCGCGCTGAAACCCTGCTTCACGGGCCGGGCCCGAGTATACCTGACTAATAAGAACACCTTTGCTAACTTCCAAGCGCCTTCTATCCACATCCTCCAGGTCAACGATATCAATACCTATTCGGTTCCCATTGGCTGCCAAAGGTGAGTTACTACTCTGCGGACCAATATTCTCGATATCCAACTTACCGATAGTCACCTCGGTTTTCTGCCGTTTACCACTTCTCATTATTTCAAGGGTCGCGACTGATTCTGCTCGAGCCCGGCCAACCAGATGAGGGAGGTCCGACGAGAGGTCAATCAATTTGCCATTGAACGATAGGATGATATCTCCTTCACGCAGCCCGCCTTCTTCAGCGGGGCTATCTGCAAATACCTGGGTGACAAGCGCACCAGCAGGCCTATCCAGGCCAAAGGACTCCGCGAGGTCACGATCCACTCGCTGGATCAAGACCCCAAGCCAACCACGGGAAACCACTCCCTGCTCTTTAAGCTGTTCCGCAACTTCCATTGCGACATCAATTGGAATAGCAAACGACAGGCCCATAAAACCGCCGGACCGGGTCAATATCTGTGAATTTATACCAACGACTTTTCCATTTAGATCCAGCAAAGGTCCGCCGGAATTGCCGGGATTGATCGCCACATCTGTCTGGATAAAGGGAACATAGTTACCATTGTTTTCCGGCAAACTCCTGCCTGTTGCACTGACGATGCCCGCAGTCACACTATGCTCGAAACCAAATGGTGAACCGATAGCAACAACCCACTGACCCGCTTCAAGACTGTCAGACGAGCCCATATCCAGCGTCGGAAGGTTCTCACCTTCAATTTTCAACACCGCCAGATCGGACAGAGCATCCTGCCCAACGATCACCGCTTCACGCTCCCGTCTGTCACTGAGGGCAACAATAATTTCTTCGGCGCCATCAACGACATGGTTGTTAGTCAGAATGTACCCATCTGACTCGATGATAAAACCGGAACCAGCGCTGGGACCTGGTTTCTGGCGATCTGGCATCTCGCGAAAAAAACGCCTGAACATTTCTGGAACTTTCTGCTCATCTAACCCCTCGAACTGCTTGCTTGTTGACCGGGTTGTTCTGATGTTAACGACGGCCGGTGACGCTTTTTTGACCAACTCTGTGAATTCAGGGTAATCGGCTCGCACCGGAGATACAGTACCCACCATGAGTAGCGTTGCGAGGATGATTAGTTTCTTCATGATAAGTTTTCCGAAATTTTCAGCGCATGTTGGGGCACCGCGTAACAAACAAGATATCCGGCCATGAATGCCATCAGGGCGAGACCAACTGTCAGGGGTTCAGAAAGGCCAAGGCTCTCGCATCCTACAGCCGCGATAACCGTTGCGAGAAGGGGCTTCATCCAGCTGTTCCAAAGCATCCCCCACTGCGCGTTGAGCGACAGCTCAATGACAACTGAATCACCACGAACCTGCGACAGGTTGACGACCTTAAGTCTATCAGCACATCCTGAACAACCGCTGCAGACTGAACCTTGGGACGCAAACTCATCCCTGCCGGGCACAATACGATTTAAATTAAGTAAGGTCATACGGTCATGATAATTCAGTCGACCTAATAAATAACTGGCTCAACTGATTTAGCTACCCGTCGAGCAGTTCTTACGGGAACCTCTCCAACTACCGTTATTTGTCGACCGGTTTTCTGGTGGCGGCGCGTGATGACGACAGTCCCACCCTCGGTCGTTGCCAGGTCGGGCATCGCCGCGCGGCCGGATGTTTCGATAAAGACAGAGAAGGTTGCAAGACCATCGGTGAAATGGAGACGGTTGCCCTGAATTCGAACAGGCCTGAATCCATCGGGCAGCCAGTTGACCTTCCAAACCGGCTTTTCTTTCCTTTCATTGACATCAAGCGCCAGGGGATGCGCGATGGTGTCCCCTCTTATTGCGGTCTGCAGACTAGATGTACTAATAATTTCACCCACCTCGATGTGTGTGAATTGGAATATTTCTTTAATTTTGCCGCGCTCTATCAGATGCGATTGCAATAGCAGCCCGGTTTCCTGATCCAGCCAGACTCGGTAACCGTAGCGATCATTGAACCTGGGGGAAACCGTCAGAACGACTGTAGGACGCCCCGCGATTCTATCTTCACCTTGCATAGCAAGGTTGTACAAATTCTGGGTCGATAAAACCCGATCTGAAAATGCTGGTGTAAATGGTCCAATATGCACATCGTGGTCTGCCAAACCGTCCGCAGACAGATCCGACACAGGATGATAACAATGTGCCTCACCATCTTCGCGGTAGAGCTCACGAACATCGCCATTCAGGTTATATAGCCTTTCAAGCTCCCTGCCCTGTTCCACCACATGGACAATACGAACGTTGTCAAAACGACTACCCCGGATGTACGTGAAGTTACCCGCATAGTTTTCGTTACGAAGCGCACCACCCATCTTCTCCAACCACGCGGTCGGAGAGGATAAAGAGCCCTCAGCGGATGAAGAGCCCTCAGCGGGTAAAGAGCCCTCAGCGGGTAAAGAGCCCTCAGCGGATGAAGAGCCCTCAGCGGGTAAAGAGCCCTCAGCGGATGAAAAGCCCTCAGCGGGCAAAGAACCCTCAGGCTCAGCGCAGGCGAACCCGGATAACAGCAATGCAGACAGCACACATAACGTGCCCGCAAGCCATCTTGTTGTGATATGTGCTCTCATGGGCGGTGGGTTATTTTTTTGACGTTTCTTTATAGTTCACAAATTGCTTGCCGGGGTTCATTCGACTCATCTGGTCGTGTTGATTCAGGTAGGCACGGAGTCGGCGCTGCTTTTCTTCATCCAGTTCTACAAGTTCAGAAGTTCGCGGCTGAACATCACTCTGATTTGCGACTTTCTGGACATCCATTACTGGAGACTGGTTACTGGAAACAGTTCCCATAGAGGAAGTCTGTGCCCCCGCATCGGCAAGAGGTTGTGATTCCGGTGGCTGTTGGATACCGATGAATATGGCTACCACCATCGATGCAGCCAGTGCCAGACTTCCTGCAATGATGGTCCTGGGCGAGGCCGATTTTTGTATCTCCCTGGAATGGCTGTCTTCACTTTCAATCGCATCAGTAATGCGCGTAAATAACTGTTGATGATGCTCAATGGAAACTGAGCTACCATCCGCTCTTAACGTTGAACGGATCTGCTGGTAAATCGCCCAGCTGGAGGTAAGAGATTCATCGGAACGAAACTCCCTGACCAGCCGATGCACTTCTATCTCACTTGCCTCACCGTCAATCAATGCCGACAAGGACTCTCTTTTCGTATCCAGCGTGTTTCTAGTCACTCTTTTCCCTCAGACCACCCACAATATAGGGCCATCAACCAATGGCTTCAATGCTTTTCTCAATCGCTTCCCGAGCCCTGAATATGCGGCTTCGGACCGTTCCAACCGGGCATTCCATCACCTCGGCAATTTCCTCATAGCTCATCCCTTCAAACTCCCGAAGGGTCACCGCTACGTTTAATTCTTCTGGCAAATTCTCGATAGCATCAAAGATCACTTTTTGTAGCTGCGCCGTCGCAAGATGACTCTCGGGCCCCGCTACATCCTTTAAGACAGCAGAATCCGCCTGAAATTCCCCATCAACATCAATATCTGTGTCTGGCGGTCTTCGAGACTTGGAAACAAGGTAATTTTTAGCCGTATTGATGGCTATTCTGTACAGCCAGGTATAAAAGGCACTATCACCTCTGAATCGCGGCAATGCCCTGTAGGCCTTTATAAACGCCTCCTGAGTGACATCCTGTACCTCGTCGGAATCACGAATATAGCGGCTGACCAGGCTTCCAATCCTGTGCTGGTACTTAAGCACAAGAATATCAAAAGCTCGCTTATCACCACGCTGGACCCGCTCTACCAGCTGTCTATCGTTTGTTTCTGTCGTGTCCAATCTACCCCCACGGCCTGGCTGAACACTGGATTAACCCTGGCTTATACACTACATACATCCCTACGTACTTCTGATTACTCGATCAAACATTAGTTCAATCGGACTAAAACATTCGTATCATAACAAACTGTCTACATACCTCGCCCTGTACCCCCCTAATCAGAAGGTGTAATCTGCCGCCCTCACGAGCTTTGGGGTGAATGTGACTCAAATCGAGCACCAGTATGATGTATTGATAGTCGGTAGCGGCGCCGCAGGGATGACCCTTGCTCTCAAACTGGGAAAACATCATCGAATAGCAATGCTCTGCAAGGACGACCCTACAGAAGGTTCAACTTACTATGCTCAAGGTGGTGTTGCCGCCGTACTGGACGAATACGACAGCATTCAATCTCATATCGAGGACACCCTGAGCGCCGGGGGCGGTTTATGCCATAGGGATGTCGTCGAGTTCACTGTTCAAAGGAGTGCGCAGACCGTTAACTGGCTGGTGGAGCTGGGGGTTAAATTCGACACCCGCACAACAGGGGACGGAAGCACCGAGTTTCACCTCACCATGGAAGGAGGTCACAGCCACAGACGCGTCATCCACGCCGCTGACGCAACCGGGCGCGAGATCGCGGAAACCTTAGGCAGTCACCTGGACACCCTCGACAATGTGACCATATTCCCACGCTATGTCGCTGTGGACCTGATCACGAGGGACAAGATCGGGCTCCGAGGGAAAGACTGTATTGGCGCTTATGCCCTTAACCTTGAAAGCCAGCAAGTCGAACTCTTCCGTGCAAGATACGTTGTCCTGGCGACCGGTGGAGCATCGAAGGTCTATCTTTACACCAGCAACCCTGACACGGCATCAGGTGACGGAATTGCCATGGCCTGGCGGGCTGGATGCAGGGTCGCGAATCTGGAGTTCAATCAGTTTCACCCGACCTGCCTCTACCATCCAGAAGCCAAATCCTTTCTGATCACCGAGGCCTTACGTGGCGAAGGCGCCAAATTAGTTCTCCCGAACGGGCATCGCTTCATGCCCGATTTCGACGAGCGCGCTGAGCTCGCACCCAGGGACATAGTTGCCCGGGCTATTGACCATGAAATGAAGCGACTTGGCTGTGATTGCGTTTATCTCGACATACGGCATAAGGGTAACGAGTTCATAATGTCGCATTTCCCCACTATTCATGCACGATGCCTGGAACTTGGCATCGACATCACCAAGGAGTTAATACCGATCGTTCCAGCCGCCCATTACACCTGCGGCGGAATCATGACAGATACACACGGCATGACAGACTTGCCGCATCTGTATGCCATTGGTGAATCAAGTTTCACGGGTTTGCACGGGGCGAACCGAATGGCGAGCAACTCCTTGCTGGAATGCATGGTGTTTGCAACGGCCGCGGCAGAGCACATCAATTCACATCCTGAGTCAGTCGAACCCAATCTGGAAATTCCCTTCTGGGACGAAACGCAGGTCACCAATTCAGATGAAGATGTCATTATCTCGCACAACTGGGAAGAACTTCGTCGATTCATGTGGGACTATGTGGGTATTGTTCGGACTGACAAACGCCTGCAACGGGCAAGACGTCGTGTACAACTTCTGCAGCAGGAAGTGACCGAGTACTACAGTAACTACCGGATTAGCAGCGACCTCCTGGAACTGCGTAACCTCATTCAGGTAGCAGACCTAATGATTCAATGTGCAATACGACGCAAGGAAAGCAGGGGCTTACACTACACTTTGGATTATCCCGAACAGGCCGAACAGGCAAATGATACGGTACTGACCCCACCTCTTTTTGGTTAGGCCCCTTTTGATCAGGCCCCTTTTGATCAAGAGAGGTCCAGCAAACTGGGACCATGGTGTCGGATGAAGACAGTAAGTCGACGATAGGTGTTTTTTCCACAGGCGTCCCTGCCAACAACCACCTTCAACTCTTCACCCTTCAACCTGAAACCAAGCACCACAAAAAAATAGCCTACATGCAGGGGACTTCGAAGCTGGGCCTGCTGCCACCGCCCATCGCTGAAACCAAGCGCCCACGTCCCATCACGATAAACAATCTGTTCGACAACCAACGTTTTACCCCGATGATTCCGGCTGTGCATCAGGTGGGTCAGGGAAGTGAACAACGCCAGTGTCAGCGCCCATTGGAGTGGCGCCCAAAACATCGGGTTTATCCACAGCGCAACAAGGGCCGCCAGATGTGTCGAAAGCTTCAACAGGCTATGCAGGCGTGAATGATTCAGGACCAGATATAGACGGTCTGCAGAAAAAGCTTCAGGGCTGGACACGATCCAGAATCTTTTCAACCAGGGCTGCCAGTGCTGGATCATCGGATTCGCCTTTTCGAGAGAACCACGCCCACAAATCAGGGTCGTCCTGTTCGAGCAGCTTGATGAACGCCTGTTGCTCACCGGTCTCTAATTCTGAGAACACCTCATCGAAGAACGGCAACAGCAGTAAATCCAGCTCCAGCATTCCTCTGCGCGACCGCCATCGCAAGCGATTAAATTCAAGTTCACTTAATTCCAATTGATTCCCCATCTAATCTGCACGACCTGACCCAAACAAAAACCAATGAGTCTTTCGATCAAAAAAGCGTGTAAAATGGCCATTCGCAATGGCGCATAAGTATTTATGTCACAGAAAATTCAGCCGCAAAACATTCCACTCGGTCATTTCGGCTTCCTGAAAATTTCAGGCGTCGACGCCATGACTTTTTTACAAGGTTACACCACCTGCGACCTTGCTGCCCTTAAGGATGACTCCGCGCAACTGGGTGCAATCTGCAACATCCAGGGACGGATGCTGGCCAGCTTCATTGTCATCCAGCAGGGCCAGGACCTGGTGCTGCGAATGCACCAATCGCTGGTACCAAAAACCATCGCGTTCCTGACCAAATATATCGTGTTTTCAAAAGCCGAACTGGCGGATATCTCTGAAAACCTCTACTGCTATGGCTCACTCGACCCGGAATCAACACCTGGCGAATCACCTTACCCCATGAAAACAGATAACGGGACCATCACCATAGACCTTGGTAATCGCAGGGAGCAGTGGAGCAGCTCCAGGCAAACGGCAGAGGCTACCGACATGATCAGGCAATGGTCTGATGCTGAACTGGAAGCAGGTGTCGCCTGGATCGACGAAAAATCCTGCGAAGAGTACCTTCCCCAGACGCTTAATTATCACCACCTCGGCGGCATCAGTTTCACAAAGGGTTGCTACCTGGGGCAGGAGATCGTCGCAAGAATGCAGTACCGCGGCGCACTGAAAAAAAGACTACACAGAATCGAAACGGGCACTCAAAACAGGGAGCTGACATCAGGCAACATCGTTGTTGCGGGTTCCCATGCTTGCCTGGCCGTCGTTTCCAATCCTACGGAAGAACCCGTCACCGTCACCTGGGACGACGGATCTGTAAATACAGCCACACCCTTGGGCCCCGTCGCCAGCCTTGAACTCAAAGATTAGACTTCACATGATCGTTTCCCCGATGACGGAAAAAGTTAACCGTTAAGCAAAACAGACATCAGCTCAATCAACTCAAACGTTTCAGTTTCCAGCTTCTGGCCACCGCTCTCCCAGCTCAGCAAGCCGCCCGGGCCGCAGTTCAAGCCATTCCTTTCCGGCCTCACCAAACTCCCGGGTAACAGCAAGCATGGTGCGTTCCGGAATCATCACCATCTGTCAGCCACCGCCGGCCAAATCACTAAGCGGATGCCCCCCCGGCCAGACCGGCTGGAAATGCTCATCCAGGTATTCTTCAGGCACATCGGAAGCAGACTGATAAACCCAGGCAGGGTTTTTATCTTTATCGACCAGTAATGCCCGCACCCCCTCCGGAAAGTCAGGGTGTCGTATACACTGGTAGGCAATAACGAGTTCCATCTGGAACATTTCTTCAAGCGACATTCCCTTTGACCTTCGAATTTGCTCAAGAAATATTCTGGCAGTGGTCGGCGAACCGCTTTGATAGGTCGCGACAGAACCAGCAAGCCACTCATCAAACAGCAGTGCGGATAATCCTGAATCAAACGCGTCAAAAAAGTTCTCTGCATCAAGACAGGATTGAACAAACCCTGATATCACTTCACGGTGATTCAGCAGGTTTGTCGGCAGGGTTTCACCAACAGCAAAACCAGATAGGATGTGAGTAATCGTTGTGGCGTTCGCTGCCGGATCCTGGGTCCAGTTATGGTCGGCAAGCTTATTGAGTATTGCCTGCTTATCCTTCTGTGCCACTACGACATCGAGCAGGTCCAGGGCGATAGCATCACCTGAAGAAAGCATACAACCCGTCAACCCTGCAAAGATCCCAAGATGGTCCGGAAGCTTTGACAGGAAATAGGTTCCTCCTGCATCGGGGAACAGACCGATGGTGATTTCCGGCATCGCGATCCGGGTCGCAGGGGTCCCCACACGGTGCGAACACCCACCCAGCAGGCCCAGCCCACCGCCCATCACAATGCCATTCCCCCAGGCGATAACGGGCTTCTTTGCTGTGTGAATTGCATAGTCGAGTTTATATTCATTCAGGAAAAACGATTTCGCATAGGGGTTATCTCCCCCACCGGATTCCTTAATGCTGTGATAAAGGGCGGTGATATCTGCACCCGCGCAGAACGCCTTTTCGCTACTGCTGTCGAGGACAATACACGAGATGTTGTCATCATCCAGCCAGGCGTAGATTTTCTCTGCTAACTGGTCAATGGTGTCCAGCAATAGACTATTAAGGGGCTTCTCTCGCACCATTCGTGCAACTGCGATGGCTCTATCAGCCCCAAGGTATTCGAACTCAACTAACGAATCCATTTAGGTTCCTTTCTACAATAAGTTTACACACGCCAGTCAATCGCCGTTTCGCCCAGCTCCCCAAGCAGGCTATTGCACTGCGAGAAATGTTTACAGCCAAGAAAGCCCCTGTGCGCTGACAAGGGTGAAGGATGGGGCGCAGTTATTACCTTGTGCTTCGCACGATCTATCACAGCACCTTTTTTTTGCGCATAGTTTCCCCATAACAAAAACACACAGGGTTTCTCTCGCCTGGACAGACATTCAATAACGCGATCAGTAAACACCTCCCAGCCTTTCCCCTGGTGGGATGCTGCATGGTTCTGCTCGACAGTCAGCACGCTGTTTAGCAGTAACACGCCCTGCGAAGCCCAGCCTTGCAGGCACCCATGGCTGAATGCTGTCTTATCGAACCCGAGGTCCGACTGGATCTCTTTATAAATATTTTTTAATGAGGGAGGCAACGGTACGCCCTGCCTCACCGAAAAACACAAACCATGAGCCTGATTCGGTCCGTGATAAGGGTCCTGCCCAAGTATCACCACTTTTACCGATTCAAATGGCGTGCTGTTCAGCGCATTGAAGTATTCGGAACCACCGGGATAAATCACCTTGCCCGCAGCCTTCTCCGCTACAAGAAACTCCCTTAGAGACACCATGTAGGGAAGGTCAAACTCAGGCGCCAGCTGCGCAAACCAGTCTGGCTCCAGCTGAACTTCTTTGTGTCTGGCCATCCTTTTAGAGCGAGCCTTTAAACTTTCGAACGCATATGTGGGAACAACAGAACATCCCTGATTGAGGGTGAATCCGTTAGCAGCATCACCAGCCGATCAATGCCAAGTCCTTCACCGGCAGTCGGCGGGAGCCCATATTCAAGGGCCGTAATATAGTCATGATCATAATGCATGGCTTCATTGTCACCGGCTTCTTTTGCGTTGACCTGTTCCCTGAAACGCTGCGCCTGGTCTTCTGCATCGTTAAGCTCCGAGAAACCGTTGGCGATTTCCTTACCTAGCACAAACAGTTCAAATCTGTCGGTGACGTCCGGATCATGATCGTTGCGCCGTGCGAGCGGTGACACCTCGGTAGGATGCTGAGTAATGAATGTGGGTTGTTCAATTTTGTCCTCAACCAAGGCCTCAAACACCTCCATCACCAGCTTGCCAAGACCCCAGCTATCATGAACTTCTACGCCGGATTTCTTCGCCAGCACCCGAGCCTTATCGATATCTTTAAGATCACCGGGATCAACTGACGAATTGAAATCACAAATTGCCTGGTCCATGGTCGTTCGGGTAAAGGGTTTACCAAAATCGATGAGAACACCGTTGTAGGTAAACTCGGTGGTTCCTAAAACGGAAATGGCCACTTCCCTGAACAGCTCTTCCGTCATATCCATCAGGTCATTGTAGTCCGCATAGGCCCAGTAGAATTCCAGCATGGTGAATTCCGGACTATGCTTGGTCGACATGCCCTCGTTCCGGAAGTTACGATTGATTTCAAATACTTTCTCAAAGCCGCCCACAACCAGCCTCTTCAGGTTCAGCTCCGGCGCGACACGAAGGTACATGTCTGCATCCAGTGCGTTGTAATGGGTCGTGAATGGCAGCGCGGTCGCGCCTCCCGGCGTGTTCAGCATCATCGGGGTTTCTACTTCCATGAACTCACGATCAATCAGGAATCTCCTGATGCCATCGACAATTTTTGACCGGCGAACAAACAGCGCCCGGGTATCTTCGTTCACCATCAGATCAAGGTAACGCTGGCGGTATCGCGTTTCTGTATCCGTCAACCCTTTGTGTTTATCCGGTAACGGACGCAGGGATTTCGTCAGCAATCGGATCTTGCTCACTTTGACGGTTAATTCGTCCGTTTTGGTTTTCATCATGGAGCCTTCCGCACCCACAATATCGCCAATGTCCCAGTGTTTGTATTGTTCGTAGACTTCCAGCCCTACATCATCCTGGCGAACATAGAGCTGAATCCTCCCGGACACATCCTGAAGGGTCAGGAAGCTGGCTTTACCCATCATTCTGCGCAGTACCACACGCCCGGATACCGCGGTTTCTGTCGTATCACCCTCAAGTTCTTCCCTGGAGTTTTCCCCGAACTGATCATGCAACCTGGACGCCAGATGTTTTCTCCGGAAATCGTTCGGGAAGGGATTACCTTTTAACCTCATCTCGTCCAGCCGCGCTTTGCGCAACGAGAAAATATCATTCTCGTCCAGCTCAGCTTCGTCCGTATTTTTGTCCTGGTCTTTGTCTTTTCTTGTCGTCATGGCTATAAGCCCATCTTTAAGCTGGCTTCGATAAATTGATCCAGGTCTCCATCGAGTACGGCCTGGGTGTTACTGGTCTCTATGTTAGTTCGCAGGTCTTTAATACGCGCTGAATCAAGAACGTATGATCTTATCTGGCTTCCCCAACTGATATCTGATTTGTTCTCTTCCACTACCTGCATTTCCGCCTTTCTTTTCTGATCTTCATGTTCGTACAGCTTTGCCTTCAGCTGTTTAACGGCCTGATCCCTATTCTTGTGCTGTGAACGCTGGTTCTGGCACTGCACCACAATGCCGCTCGGGATGTGCGTCAGCCGGATAGCAGAATCAGTTTTATTGACGTGTTGGCCACCTGCGCCACTCGCCCGGTAGGTATCCACCCTGACATCAGACATATCAAGATCTATTTCAATGTCATCATCCAGTTCAGGAGAAACAAACACCGAAGCAAATGAAGTATGCCTCCGGCTACCCGAATCGAACGGCGATTTCCTGACCAGCCTGTGCACACCTGTTTCGGTCCTGAGCCAGCCAAACGCATGCTCGCCCTCAACATGAATGGTGGCGCCTTTTATACCCGCCACGTCGCCATCAGAGACTTCCATGACCTCCGTTTTAAAACCATGGCCTTCAGCCCAGCGAAGGTACATACGCAGTAACATTTCAGCCCAGTCCTGGGCCTCTGTACCGCCGGAGCCCGCCTGGATATCCAGGAAAGCGCTATTGCTGTCCATCTCGCCGGAAAACATGCGATTAAATTCAAGAACCCCAAGTTGCGATTCCAATTCTTCGAGGTCGGTCAGCCCTTCGTTGAACAGGGATTCATCGTTTTCTTCACCAGCAAGCTCGACAATATCCGCAACATCACCCAGACCTGAATCGAGCGCTTCGATTGTCATTACCACCATTTCAAGCGCCGATCTTTCCCGCCCCAGCTTCTGGGCATATTCCGGGTTATCCCAAATGGATGATTCAGCGAGCTCAAGCTCTACTTCTGCGAGGCGTTCCTTACGATTATCGTAGTCAAAGATACCCCCGAAGTACGTCAGTGCGTTCCCTTAGGTCTTTTATATGGGACAAGGTTGCGTTGGTCTCTAACATACTGATTCGTCTGCTCTTTGAGTCGATTTTGGCAAAGTTCTATAGGACGCGCATTGTATCGAAATGGCTAGCCCGTCGCTACAAAATGACGGAAACGATCAGTTGAGGTTTTTCCATACCCCTGAACCTGTTCACCTCAAGGCGATAGGCACAACGGATATTCCTGTTTTCCGACAGGCCGCCATGATTGAAACAGATCGCTTCCACAGGATCACCCATTTCGGGTTGCAGTAATAACTTGAGATGGCGTCCACCCACAATCCTCTGATCCAAAATTTCGAACTTGCCGTCAAATTCTGGTTCGGGGAAACCCTGCCCCCAGGGTGCAGCCTGTTCAATTTCCTTCGCTAACTGAACCGTAACCGGTTCCGCAATTTCACCGTCAGACATCACTACCTGTTCAATTATTGCCTCACCCAGTGTACGCCTCACTTCCTGGTCAAACGCTTCCCTGAAGCGTTCATAATCAGCCTCGAACAACGACAAACCAGCAGCCATGGCATGACCACCGAACTTAAGCAGCAGCCCTGGATGCCTGGTCGCAATCGCATCCAATGCATCGCGCAGGTGAAACCCCGCGACAGAACGTCCGGAGCCTTTTAGTTCGCCATCTCCTGCCGGCGCAAACGCGATCACCGGACGATGCGATTTTTCTTTGATTCTTGATGCCACAATACCAACGACCCCCTGATGCCAGTCAGGTCGATAAAAGCAGAGACCTGCGGCCGTCTCCTCATCCAGCGATAACTGCTTCAAGTGTGCCAGGGCAATATCCCGCATATCCGTTTCAATTTCCTTACGCTCATTGTTGAGCGCATCCAGATGCTCTGCGAGTTCTACGGCCCTGACTTCATCAGCGAGCAAACACTCAATGCCTATCGACATATCCTGCAGGCGACCAGCGGCGTTAAGCCGTGGCGCGATCGAAAATGCCAAGTCACGGGTCGTCAGGTGCTGCGGATTCACTCCAGCGGCCAGCAGCATGGCTTTCAATCCCGGGCGACAGTGTCCGCCACGAATCCTCCGAATACCTTCTTCGACCAGGCGGCGATTATTCTGATCCATGGGCACAACGTCCGCCACAGTGCCTAACGCAACCAGATCAAGGAACGAAGCAAGATTAATTTCCGGATGATGAGCAAACCAGTCCCTGCTTCTAAGCTCGGTTCGAAGGACCGACAGCAGGTAAAACGCAACGCCTACCCCGGCCAGGGATTTACTGGGAAACTCGCAGCCTGCCTGGTTTGGGTTAACGATAGCTGCTGCGGCAGGAAGCTCACGACCGGGTAAATGATGGTCTGTCACGACCACTGAGATTCCCAGTGTATTTGCGTGAGCAACCCCTTCGACACTGGCGATACCATTATCCACGGTGACAATGACAGCCGGTTTGAACTGAACCGCAACGTCAACAATTTCAGGGGTCAATCCATAACCGAATTTGAACCTGTCCGGCACAAGATAGTTAACCTGGCGGGCACCCATAGCCCGAAGTGCAGTGACCATTAATGTGCAACTCGTCGCTCCATCGGCGTCAAAATCACCGACAATCAGAATCGACGAATCGGATTCCAGCGCATCAGCAAGAATCGTTGCAGCTTCACCAATGCCAAGAAAAGAATCGGGGGCTAACAGCCCTTTAAGGGAATGATCAAGATCATCAGCGTTAAGCACACCACGTGAAGACAAAACCCTGGCGAGAAGCGGTGACGTAAAACTTAACGACCGCTGGCCTTCCCGTCGAACAATCCGCTTCGTCATTTAATCTCGCCAGGTTTGCAAACGTCACTTTAACTACAAGTTGGAAACGCGGATCATTGAGACTTTCGACGTCACGGCTTCGTTTGATTCAATCTCGCTAATCGCGTCCAGCATTTCGGATTCCAGCACTTCATCCGTCAGTATGACGATTTGCGCATCCCCCCGCCTTGCATCTTTCTGGATGAGGGCTTCAATACTGACCCTATGCCGGCTGAGTATGGTTGACACATTCGCCATCACGCCAGCCTGGTCCACAACGCCTAGTCTCAGATAATAGGAACACCTGATCTTCTCTATGGCAAGAATACCCGTCGGTGCGAGCGATACAAACCCGAGATCGGGAAGCTTGCCGCCTCGTGCAATATCGATGATATCCGCCATAACCGAGGAAGCGGTTGGTCCCGCTCCAGCTCCAGCACCGTAATACATGGTGGAACCCGCCGCGTCCGAACCAACCATCACTGCATTCATCACCCCATTTACCTGGGCAAGCATCTGGTCTTTCTCAACCAGGGTGGGGTGAACCCGGAGCTCAAGGCCATCACCCGATTGGCGCGCGATGCCGAGATGCTTGATGCAGTAGCCCAGCTCATCGGCAAACTTGATATCGTCTGCGCTGATTGCAGATATCCCCTCGGTGTACATTGCACTGAAGTTAAGCGGCACACCGAATGCTATGGCCGCAAGAATCGTGAGCTTATGCGCTGCGTCTATTCCCTCAACATCGAAAGTCGGGTCTGCTTCTGCGTATCCAAGCGCCTGCGCTTCACTAAGTACATCATCGAACGAACGGTTACTGCCTTCTCGTGACATCTCAGTGAGAATGAAGTTGGTGGTGCCATTAATAATGCCTGCTACCCACTCAATGGTGTTACCTGCAAGGCCTTCGCGAATTGACTTAACAATGGGTATACCACCCGCTACAGCCGCTTCATAGTGAACTGAAACACCTGCTTGCTCAGCTGCCGAAAATACTTCATCACCGTGCAGCGCAATCAAAGCCTTATTCGCGGTAACAATATGTTTACCGTTCGAGATTGCCTGCATGACGAGGTCCTTCGCGACATCCGTGCCACCGATCAGCTCGACTAACACATCAACATCCGGGTTATTCGCAACTTCGAAGATATCTCGGGTGACGTTGGTAGAACTAAGATCACAATCGGGATGATCACGACGACAACCAACCTGCGAGAGAATAATGTCCCGCCCAACCTTCCGCTCAATTTCAGCACGATTACTTTCAAGTAAATTGAATAGACCGGAACCGACTGTACCTAATCCACAAATTCCAATACGCAAGCTATGACTCCATTGACTGGTTCTTGAACATCTTGCGAATACCGCGAAGGGCCTGTCGCGTTCGATGCTCATTCTCGATCAGGGCGAATCGTACATGGTCGTCTCCGTACTGACCAAATCCGACACCCGGTGAAACGGCAACCCCGGCCTCTTTCAGGAGCTGCTTGCTGAATTCAAGGGAACCCAGGTGTTCAAATTGAGATGGGATTTTCGCCCAGACAAACATCGTCGCCTTGGGCAGGGTAACCTCCCAACCAATGGAGTTTAATCCTTCACACAACACATCCCGACGTTTCCTGTACATCTCGCGAATTTCTGCGACACAGGTCTGGTCACCCTCTAACGCGGTGATCGCTGCCACCTGCACTGGGGTAAACATTCCATAATCCAGGTAGGACTTGATTCGCCCCAGGGCACCAACCAGTGTTGGATTGCCGACACAAAACCCAATTCTCCAGCCCGGCATGTTGTAACTCTTTGACATGGTAAAGAATTCAACGGCAATATCTTTCGCGCCCGGCACCTGAAGGATGCTCGGCGCTTCATAACCGTCAAAAGTGATATCGGCATAAGCAAGATCCTGGACCACCCAGATACTGTGTTCCTTTGCCATTTTGATCACCTTCTCGAAGAACTCCAGATCGACACATTCCGTCGTCGGATTCCCGGGGAAGTTGATCACCAGTACTTTGGGTTTCGGCCAGGTATTAACAATTGCCTTCTCCAGTTCTTCGAAGAAATCCAGATCTTTGGTCAGAGGAACATGCCTGACGTCCGCATCCGCGATAACAAACCCATAAGGATGCACCGGGTAAGACGGGTTCGGAACAAGGACGGTATCTCCCGGCCCAAGTACCGCCATCGCAAGATGAGCAATGCCTTCCTTTGAACCAAGAGTGACAATGGCTTCTGATTCCGGATCAAGATCAACATCAAATCTTTTTTTGTACCAATCACAGATAGCCTTTCTCAGGCGTGGAATACCCTTGGACTGCGAATAGCGGTGGGTATCTCCCCGTTGCACTGTTTCCACCAGCTTATCGACAATGTGTTGCGGGGTTGGCTGATCAGGATTCCCCATACCAAAATCGATGATGTCCTCCCCGCGCGCGCGCGCTTCCCGCTTCAACTGATCCGTAATGCTGAAGATGTAGGGAGGTAAACGTTTAATTCGCGGAAAATCGTCCATCAAAAGGTCTTCTTCCTAAAAAGCATCCATAAAAAAACCGGGCCTGCACCAGAGTGCAGACCCGGCACTCGTTCGGGGATCTAAATTACCGCTGCTGCGGTTGCTGTCGTCGCGGAGATCGCCAACCTATATGTACACGCACCCCTTGCAGTAACTGCAATGGGTGAAACGCTTGTAGGTAGTTGAACGACCACGCTGGTTGCCCGATTATCTGATTTCGCGACATCTTACCTAAGTCGCGCACTCAGGTCACGCGCCCAGTGCTTCCCGCTCGCTGGCCTCTTGGCTCTGGCACATAGAAATAAACCAGCATCGCCCCGACAACCAGAAAGAAGATAGCAGTAATAAAAACAGCTTCGTATCCATACCAGGTCGCCATGGCGCCACCCAGAAGAGGACCGATCGATCCTGCGACCTGGGCTACGGTGTTGGCAATCGCAATTCTGGCCGGGCGGTTATCCCTGTCCCCGAACTCCAGCACGATACTCCGGGAAGAGTTTTCAAACCCCTGGGAAGCGGCACCAATACCAGCAAAGACAACTACCGTCATGCCATAGGTGGGTGCTATTAAAAGCATTGCGGACGCCAGGACCCACAGCATGGAAGACAGCAGAAATACCAGTCTGAACCCCCGCGCATCCGCAATCGCGCCCCAGACCAGGTTAGATACAGTACCCGCCATAGTGAAAGCAAAAGTAATAATGCCAAGAGTCACCCCCGACAGACCAATGCTGTTACCCGCATACAGGATATAAAATGGCATCGCCATCCTTCCCATAGTTGCTATTGCCCGGGCGACAAAATATCGAGTAAATGCACGGTCATTGTGCAGCAATGCTGGCACTTCCTTGAGCTGCTCCCAAAGAGTGACCTGCCGACGAACAGTGGGTGGCTGGGGTTCCCGCACCGCTATCAGCGAAACCAACCCAATGGTTGTCAGCACAAACGCCAGGATAAAGGTAAGCGAGTACCCGGTGACCGAGGACTCTTCCCCAATCAGGTAAGTACCTCCGAGGTAGGCAACCGCCGCAGATGTCATGCCCGCAAGAAAATTCCGCAACCCGGTTAATCGACCACGTTTGGAAACCGGAATCACTTTTGACATCAGGAAGTTAAAAACTACTCCCTGCATTCCTTCAAACACACCAAACAACCCCATCAGGCAGATAATGGCAATCAAGGTGCCCTGCTCTCCCAGCACCAGCCCCGCAACGCCCATCAACAGTACGCAGAACCTCATCGCCGCTCCCACCACAAAGCCAATGGGCAGGACTCTCCGGCGATGCGAAATCAGGTTGGCGCCAACCATGGGAGTCAGCATCTGACCGAAACCCTGCAGTGACAAAGCCAGGCCAACGATAAGATTGGAACCACCCGAGAGCATTAGAAGATAGGCCGGGATGAACGTCGGCGCGTTAATAAAGCGAAAACCCGTTTGCCCAAGCATCCCGTGAATCAAGTGGGCGAAGAAATTTCGCGTTAGGTTTCGCTGTACAAAGATTTCATAGCGCTGCTCGGCGTGTCGATCGGCGCGTGATTGTTCGCTCATGTGGTGGTGAGTTCTGGGGTCGCAAGTTCTAGGGGTGGAGTAAAGTGGCAGAGTTTTGGGGTGGGAGTAAAGTGCCAGACTATGTACTCTGACACTTTACTCCGACTCCGATTCTCCGATCCCGAATGGTGAGTGGAGACCTAGTTTATTCCTAGTCGGCGGGCCATATCCACAGCAGGCAGGTACCCCGCCTGAAGAGTGCCATCCTCGTAAACTACCGCTGGTGTTCCGGTAACACCAAAAGCATCACCCATTGCATAGTGTTCTTCTACCGGGTTTACACAGGTCTTCATCTCGATATCTTTGCCCGCTTTCGAATTCGTCAAAGCCTTTTGTGGATTGTCAGCACACCATACCGACACAGCCTTGTCATAGGAATCTGAGCCAATGCCAGCTCGTGGATAGGCAAGATACCTTACGGCAACCCCTAATCGGTTAAGCTCAGGGACTTCCTGGTGAAGCTTCCGGCAATAGCCGCAGTCAATATCCGTGAACACTGTAATCGTTGCCTTGGTAAGTTCCGGACGTGGCGAGAACACCACCATGTCAGATTCGTTCAGGCTAGCCAGCAGCTGTTTACGCTGCTTGGTTCGGCTTCGCTCTGTGGAGTTGACGAATCCAGTCGGCTCAATAAAGAACAGGTCACCGGCTATAAAATAGTCCGCGGTCGCATTCATATAGAGGATCATGCCACCCTGCATCAGGACTTCAAAATATCCGTCCAGGACACTTCGCTTGACCCCCACTACGGGGAAATCCGGCCGGGTCAGCAGCAGCCTCTCTCTCGCTTCGGCAGCAGTCAAGGGGACAGGAACATCTGTAGCTACTGCCGCTAAGGGAAGTGCCAACAATGCAGTTATAAGAAATCTAGTAAGAGTCATGACTCACCTGGTTCGCGAAAAACAGCGTTACTTTGCATTAAGAAACCCTGGTCTGCAACGAAAGGTTACGCCGGCGGGCCGATTATCCGCGTGGATGGTGCATCTGGTGGAGCTCTTTCATTCGATGTTGGGCAACGTGCGTGTAAATTTGGGTTGTAGATAAGTCGGAATGGCCCAGCAACAGCTGTACGACCCGCAGATCCGCACCATGATTCAGCAAATGGGTCGCAAAAGCATGCCGGAGAGTGTGGGGCGACAGCTTCTTCTGGATGCCCGCGGTCTGCGCATGTGCCTTAATTCGGTACCAGAAAGTCTGCCGTGTCATCGTAACGCCTCTATTACTAGGAAAGACGCAGTTCTGGGCAAGATTTTTTTTAAGCAGCTCAAGCCGGGCTTCGGCCAGGTAGCGAGTAACCCAGATGATAGATTCTTCCCCCATAGGCACGAGCCGTTCCTTCGAGCCCTTTCCCACGATTCGTATAACGCCCTGGCGAAGGTTGATTTCACTGAGCTGAAGGTTAGTGAGTTCGCTGACTCGAAGCCCACAGGCATACAGAACTTCCAGCATGGTTCGATCACGCACACCCATTGGTGTGTTTGTATCCGGCGCAGCAAGCAGACGTTCAACGTCCTGCTCCGTTAGCGTTTCCGGCAGCGGGCGACCAAGCTTCGGGTTTTCTACCCGAAGTGTCGGATCATCGCTCAGCATTTTCTCTCGTAGCAGGTAGCGATACAGAGCACGAAGGCATGAGAGACATCGAGCTGTCGATCGAGCCTTTAGCCCTTTGCCCATCCTGTGTGACAGGTATCGAAGTAAATCTTCACGACTGATGGCGATGATGGGGTTGGCGTGCCTCTGCGCCCAGTCGCCGAACTTCTCGAGATCACTTCTATAAGCCTTGAGTGTGTTGTCACTCAAGCCTTTCTCTAACCACAGCGCATCAAGAAATCGGTCGATAAGCGCCTGGTCGGATGCGGTGGTCATGACGCTATGTTACTCCTAAAACAAAAAAGCCCGGATAAACCGGGCTTTTCTTGATAACGCTGCTCTAATCGAGCTTCTCTTTGATTCGCGCTGCTCTAATCGAGCTTCTCTTTGATTCGCGCTGCTCTAATTGAGCTTTTCTTTGATTCGCGCTGCTCTAATTGAGCTTCTCTTTGATTCGCGCGGCTCGACCACTGAGCTCTCGAAGATAATAAAGCTTCGCCTGCCGAACATCACCGCGACGTTTAACCGTCACGCTGTCAATCTGACGGCTATGTGTCTGGAAAGTTCGCTCTACACCAACACCATGCGAAATCTTACGTACCGTGAATGCAGAGTTCAGTCCGCGATTACGCTTACCGATCACGACGCCTTCATAGGCCTGAAGTCGCTCCCGTTCACCTTCACGAACCCGCACTTGCACGACAACAGTATCACCACTACTGAACTCAGGAAGATCTGATTTCATTTGTGCGTTTTCGATGTGTTCAAAAATTTTATTCTTGCTCATTTCCAGTTCCTTCAAGTCTCGCGTTTCGCAAGATACTCATCTAATAGTTGTTTCTCTTCTTCTGTCAAAGTCCTGGCTGTTATCAGGTCAGGACGTTTTTCATACGTTCTTCCAAGTGACTGCATCTTTCGCCAACGTGCGATCTGACCATGATCGCCACTCATCAATACCTCCGGCACTGCCAAACCATCTTCGGTTTCCGGCCTCGTGTACTGAGGATAGTCCAGCAGACCATTCGAGAATGAATCCTGCTCAACTGAGTCTGCGTCACCCACCGCACCCGGCAGCAGCCGCGTTACACCATCTATCAGCAGCATGGCCGGTAACTCTCCACCACTGGCAACAAAGTCACCAATGGACACTTCCATATCAATAGCCGATTCAATTAACCGCTCATCGATACCTTCATATCTTCCTGCTACCAGGATCACCTCCGGGAGCATCGCTAAACTCGCGAGATCAGCCTGTTCAAGTGGCTTTCCCTGCGGCGACAAATAGATTACCGGACACTGCGCCTGCGCTTTACTTTTCGCCGCATTTATTGCGTCTTTTAGCGGCTGGACCTTCATCAGCATGCCCGGGCCGCCACCATAAGGCTTGTCGTCAACCGTACGGTGCTTATCTTCTGTAAACTCACGAGGATTCCAAACTTCCAGAGCAAGCAATCCATTTTCAACTGCCCTTCGAGAGATACCGTAATCCGTGACGGCCTTAAACATCTCAGGGAACAACGACACGACACCGATCCACATGACGCTACCCTTTCTCTCTAACTCGTAATCTGAATCCCAATCACTTATAACTGCTAGTAGTCCGAATCCCAGTCTACTGTCACAACGCCGGTTTCCTGGTCTACCTGCTTAACAACATCACCCTCTAAATAGGGGATTAGCCTCTGTTCCTTATCGATGCTGTCACCGGTAGGTTCAACTACCATGACGTCATTCGCACCCGTCTCTAACATGTGGTCAATCTTTCCGAGAATCTCGCCGCCGCTGTTCTTAACCGCCAAACCTTCGAGCTGAAACCAGTAGAACTCTCCTTCTTCAAGGTCTGGCATCGCATCAATGTTGACATGAACTTCGTACCCGATCAGATCCTCTGCACGATCCCGGGTATCAACGCCCTCAAGCTGGACAATTAGCCGTTTGCCGCTGACCTGCCCAGCCTTGATCGTGATTTCTTTTTCGGCTCCACCCTTACGAAGTATCCAGGGCGAGTAATCAAGAATTGCTTCCAGCGGGTCGGTATAAGAAAAGACTTTGACCCAACCCTTTAACCCGTGAGTGCCGTTAATACTACCCAGACGTATTTCATTCACATCTGGCATTCAAGTATTAAGTTATGCAGCTTCTTCGCTAATCGTACCCGCAGTTGCTTTGCGGTAATCCTTAACGACTTTCTTTACTCGGTCCGACATCTGCGCGCCTTGTCGTACCCAGTAATCGACTCGTTCCAGATCGATCCGCGTGCTTTCTGAAGCACCACGGGCGACTGGATTGAAAAAACCCAATCGCTCAATAAATCGACCATCTCGGGATACACGGCTATCAGCCACGTGAACGTGATAGAAAGGGCGCTTCTTGCTACCACCCCTCGCCAAGCGAATAGTGACCATCTAATTGTTTTCCTTTAATAATTTGTGTTTCGAAGCCCCGCGGGTCCCCGAAAGGGGGCGTATTGTACGGGAAAGACCCCGGAAATAAAACAGCTCGTGGCTTAACCACCACCACGAGCATTAATAACCATAAGCAATTGTTTATTAAGCTTTATTTACACTATCTACCCGGGAATCCGCCACCCGGCGGCTGCATCATGCCTCCCATACCTCGCATCATGTTGGTCATCCCGCCTTTTTTGCCCAGCTTCTTCATCATCTTCTGCATCTGTTTGTGCTGCTTCAGCAATCGGTTGATGTCCTGGATCTGCGTCCCGGAACCGCCGGCAATCCGCTTCTTTCTGGATCCATTAATGCTATCAGGATAATGCCTTTCCCCAGGCGTCATTGAATTGATGATGGCTTCCATCTGAATGAACGACTTATCGTTAATTTTTTCCTGTGCAGCCTGGGACACCTTGCCCATACCGGGCATCTTGTCCAACATGCTCGCGATGCCACCCATGTTGTTCATCTGCTGAATCTGATCCTTGAAGTCTTCAAGGTCGAACTTCTTGCCTTTTTTAATTTTCCTGGCAAGTTTCTCAGCTTTCTTCTTGTCAATTTTTTGTTCGGCATCTTCGATAAGCGACATAACGTCACCCATGCCGAGAATTCGTGATGCAATCCGATCAGGGTGAAACGCGTCCAGCGCATCAATTGTTTCACCGACACCCATAAACTTGATGGGCTTACCGGTAATTGATTTAACAGATAATGCTGCACCACCCCTGCTGTCCCCGTCCGCCTTACTGAGAATCACACCGGTCAGCGGCAACACATCGCCAAACGCCCGCGCAGTATTCGCCGCGTCCTGACCTGTCAGGGCATCAACCACAAACAACGTTTCCGCTGGGGTCAATACCTGATGAAGATCACGAATCTCCTGCATCATCTCTTCATCAATACCTAGCCGGCCGGCCGTGTCGATGATAAGCACATCGGCAAACTGTTTTTTTGCCTCAGCCAATGCCCCCTTGGCGATATCAATTGGCTTCTGGTCGATGTTCGACTCAAAAAAGTTGATCTGTGCCTGCTCCGCCAGGGTTCGAAGTTGCTCGATAGCTGCAGGCCGGTATACGTCTGTGCTCGCTACCATCACAGACTTCTGGCTTTTGTTTTTCAACCATAGACCAAGTTTGGCCGTCGACGTTGTTTTACCCGCTCCCTGGAGTCCAGCCATCAGGATGACTGCCGGAGGCTGCACAGAAAGGTTAAGTTCGCCTTCCCCGGCTCCCATAACCCTGACCAGCTCGTCATTAACAATTTTGATAAAACCCTGTCCGGGGGACAGGCTTGCGGCGACTTCTATACCCAGGGCCCTGGCTTTTACGCTCTCAATGAAGTCCTTGACGACGACCAATGCAACGTCGGCTTCCAGCAGGGCAATCCGCACTTCACGCAGAGCATCCTGGATATTTTCTTCGGTTAGTTTAGCTTTGCCGGTAATAGAGGACAGCGCCGAGCCAAGCCTCTCCGTTAATGATTCGAACACTGATTTACCTGATACTTGTGACTGGTTTGGGCTAGTATAACGAATCCCACCGGCCCGTTGTGAAGTGGTGAATAATTGATTGGATTAACAATATGTTGATGGTCACCTCAGGCGTTGCAGCCAGCCTCTGTTATCTGGCTGCAACCGGGTTACAGCTACAAAGGATGCTGAAAGGTAGCGGCACCGATGGTTGGGTTAAATTGCTGGCCGCACTTGCAATCATTTTGCATGGATTCACCGCGTATAAGGGTTTCATCAACACCAGTGGTTATGACCTGGGGATCTACCCGATGCTTTCGCTGATGTCTCTTTCCATCGGTGCCATCGTTCTAATCAGCAGTCTGCGGCGGCCGGTCGATAACCTGTTCGTTTTCGTCTTTCCACTCGCAATCAGCACCATCATTCTCCAAATTGTTTTAAAAGGCGACTACACGCCTCTCCAGGATATTACCGGCGGTATCTTCAGCCATATTGCCTTGTCTGTTATTGCTTATAGCCTGCTTACGATCGCAGCAGCACAAGCCCTGCTCCTTTCCTTTGGTGACAACATGCTCAGGCATCATCGACTCGTCATCCTGAGGAACCTGCCACCGCTTGAAACCATGGAACACCTGATGTTCGAGATGATCTGGGCCGGGCTTGTTTTCCTGACCCTGAGCATAGGATCAGGGTTTGTTTTCCTGGACGATTTTTCAGAGCCAGGCCTGGTTCACCATACCGCAATCACTCTGGCTGCCTGGATTGTATTCATGGTATTAGCCTGGGGACGCTATCAACTGGGCTGGCGCGGGGCGATAGCCTCACGATGGACGTTGTTCGGTTTTGTGCTACTCGTTCTGGGCTATTTCGGCAGTAAGCTTGTGCTCGAGGTTATTCTCGGAAAAAGTTGAGTTTTACAGCACTTGACACCGAAAAGCGTAATCCGTACAACTGCAATCTCTGAACTTCCGCGAGGTCTCCATTTTTGGACGATCTGTCGACCGGGGCCTTATTTGGCTCCATTGCCCTACTTGTCATAATCTCTGCCTATTTCTCAGGATCTGAAACGGCCATGATGGCGCTCAACCGCTATCGGCTGAAGCATCTGTCCAACGAAGGACATGGCGGTGCATCCCGCGCGAACAAGCTGCTGGAGCGGCCCGATCGACTGCTTGGCGTCATTCTGATCGGCAACAACCTGGCAAACTTTACCGCGGCATCATTAGCGACCGTGCTGGCAATAAAACTCCTGGGCGACGATGGCATCGCCGCGGCGCCCATCATCTGCACAATCGTATTTCTCGTATTTGCCGAGGTTGCGCCAAAAACACTCGCCGCTCTTTACCCGGAAAAGGTAGCACTCCCTTCTTCCTACCTCCTGCAATTACTTCTATGGGTTTGTTATCCGTTTGTCTGGCTGGTGAACACTATGGCGAATGGCTTCCTGAAGTTGTTTGGTGTCAGTCACGACGATGCCGGTGAAGATAACCTTAGCGTGGATGAACTGAGAACGGTGGTGTATGAAGGGTCCCAGATTGCCGGGCACCACCAGGACATGATGCTTGGTGTACTCGACCTCGGCAACGTCACCGTAGACGACATCATGGTGCCGCGAACGGAAATTATCGGCATTGATATTGATGACGACATGGATGAGATAGTGACCCAGCTCCGTTCCGTTCAGCACACGCGCCTTCCCGTATTCAAGGAAGATGTAGACCGTATTATCGGTATGTTACATATTCGAAACGCCGCGCGATTCCTGATTGATGGTGAGCTAACAAAAGCTGCTCTGCTCCAGGAATCTGTTGAGCCTTACTTCGTGCCTGAGAGCACCCCGCTACAGAAACAGCTGATTAACTTTCAGAAAGAGAAAGAGCGTATCGCGCTTGTCGTTGATGAGTACGGAGATATCCAAGGAATCGTCACCATCGAAGATATCCTTGAAGAGATCGTGGGCGACTTCACAAGTGATATTGCAGCGACCAGTGTGGATATCCATCCCCAGGAAGACGGGAGCTTCCTCATAGACGGCGGCACGCATATCAGGCTTATTAACAGCTCACTCGGCTGGACCCTGCCAATTGAAGGACCCAAGACGCTCAACGGCCTAATCACCGAGCATCTTGAGACCATCCCTGACGCAAACGTCTGCTTCACCATCGAAGGCTACCGATTCGAAATCATTCAGATCCAGGACAATATGATCCGGACGGCCAAACTCTCTGAACCTCCCGAACCATTCTAAAGGCTCACCCCGTCATCCCGACCGGAGCGCGAAGCGCGGAGTGGAGGGATCTCCGCCCAACAATACTACGAGACTCCGACCAGGGATCCTTCGACTCGCAGTCTGCGCTGCTCGCTCAGGATGGAGTTAGAGATAGTCGAAGGCTATCTCTAACTCCACTTCCTGTTAATCGCTGCGATAATAGACTTGAAAGCAGCCGTGGTCGTGTTCTGGCTGATACCAACACCATAGTACTTGTTGCCATCCTCATCGGTGATCGCAAGGATACAGATCGCCTGGGCCTCGGAACCTTCATTCAGGCCGTACTCCTGATAATCTGCAACATTCAGCGGTTCATTCAGCGTTGCAACCATCGCGTTGATAAACGCATCAATTGGACCCGAGCCAACGCCACTGACATCAACTTCATTATCCGCAACCCGGATCTTCGCCTGGCAACTCTCACTATCATTTCCTTCATTTTGAATCTGGTAGTCCAGCAACTGGTAAGGACCCTCAACTTCAATGAACTCGTCGACGAAAGCCTGCCAGATAACATCGGGTTTGAGTTCTCCACCATCGGCTTCCGAGATCGCCTGCACAATAGGACTGAATTCGAGCAGCACTGATCTCGGCAGTGAAACGCCGAAGTAATTCTCAAGGATGAAGGCGACCCCGCCCTTACCGGATTGACTGTTCACTCTCACCGTTTCACGGTACGAGCCACCAACATCGGAAGGATCGATGGGCAGATAGGGCACTTCCCAAGCGCTATCACTACCGGATTCAACAAACTCCATACCCTTTTTTATGGCATCCTGGTGAGATCCTGAAAACGCGGTGAAAACAAGTTCACCCGCATACGGTTGCCTGACGTGAATCGGTATCTTGGTGCACTCTTCAGATATCGCGACAATTTTCGACATTTCACCGAAGTAAAGTTGCGGATCAATACCCTGAGAGAACATATTCATCGCCATGGTAATCAAATCCAAATTACCGGTGCGCTCACCATTACCAAAGAGTGTGCCTTCTATTCTTTCCGCGCCGGCCATCAGTCCAAGCTCGGATGCTGCAACGCCGGTTCCTCGATCATTATGGGTATGCAAACTGATGACAGCATTTTCACGATGAGGCAGATGTCGCGTAAAATACTCAATCTGATCCGCATAGACGTTGGGCGTTGCCATCTCAACAGTGCTGGGCAGGTTCAAAACAATCTTGTCATCGACAGTTGGTCGCCAGACATCCATCACCGCCGCGCAAATCTCAACCGCAAAATCCATTTCAGTCGCTGTATAACTCTCGGGTGAGTACTCCAGCGTGAGGGCTGTTCCTGATGCAACCAGTTCACGGGTATTATCTTTGACGATCTGGGTCGCGTCCGTCGCGAGCTTGATCACTTCCTCACGACTTTTATTAAACACTACCTTTCTTTGCAAGGTCGATGTTGAATTGTACAGATGAAAGATGACTCGCTTGGCGCCTGTCACTGCTTCACAGGTTCGCTTGATTAATTCCTCTCTCGCCTGACACAAAACCTGGATCGTGACGCCGTCCGGAATGCGATCTTCTTCGATGATCTTTCGGACAAAATCGAAATCAGTTTGTGATGCCGCAGGAAAACCCACCTCAATTTCCGTGAATCCAATGTCCAGCAACAAGTCATACATTTTCTGCTTTTCGTTTGGCGTCATCGGTTCAATCAGCGCCTGGTTGCCATCGCGCAAATCGACACTGCACCAGCGCGGGGCGTCAGTAATGACCTTGTCCGGCCAGGTTCTGTCAGGCAAGGGAATGGGCTTAAAGGGTTTGTATTTATGGAACGGCATCGTCTTTCGCGTGACTACGTCACTCTTTCCAGAGGGATTTGTCGATTGATCTTCAGCATTCATTGTCGTTATCTCGAGTATTCAATTGGGAAGCTGCTGTTTAAGCAGAAGTCGAGCAATGCAGGAGTTTGGAAGGCCGCCTACAACGGCAGTCGTAGCAGCGCCAGAAGACCAGGCGCAGACGCAAGCAGCAGAGCGGGTCTGCTGGCTGTTGGAACCGTGTCATTTTTAACAGTGTTCATTGTCTGCTTTATCGGTATTAACCGTATTTATTCTTTCAAGTGCAAAACTATAGCTTGCTCAGTATAATTTGCAAGTCTAACGATCCTACTCGGGGCCATATTATTTCAATGGTTTAAGGTCTTTCCTGAATCGCTTGAAGTTTCTTACGTACCCCTGTGCACTCATTAAAAGGCCCTTAATTGCCGCCTCGTTAAGCTCACGTACGATCTTTCCGGGAGACCCCATTACCAGGGAACCATCAGGGATTTCTTTACCTTCAGGGATCAGCGCATTGGCACCGATCAGGCAGTTTTTACCTATCTTGGCCCCATTCAGGACTACGGCATTTATGCCAATCAGGGAGTTGTCTCCGATTGTGCAGCCATGAAGCATCACCTTATGACCTATTGTTACACCGCGCCCGATCGTCAGAGGCATGCCCGGATCAGTATGCAGCACCGAGCCATCCTGAACGTTAGAACCTTCGCCTACGGTAATAATATCGTTGTCGCCACGCAACACCGCGTTGAACCAGACACTTGCGTCGTTTTCCAGAACTACAGACCCGAGTACCGTCGCAGTATCTGCAACCCAGCAGTCCCCATTCATTTCCGGTGTCCTGTCCCCCAGCGCATAGATCATGATTTATTAACTCCTGATTGTTCTTACGAATACTATTTGCGGAAACTCTAGCATACTGCCACGTCAGTCAACGGCTACTTCAACCCAACCTTCATGAACTCTAGGACTATCATTGAAGTCAGCCCCCATATTTCATGCCCATCAAACTTGAATGCCGGAACCTGATGAGATTCCCCGTGCCTGGAAATATCGTCAATACGGACAGGTATTGCTGTCGAAAAATAGGCCAAAGGAACTTCAAACACTGATGCAATTTCATCAGGATTCGGACGCAATTGAATTCCCTGGCAAACAATCCCCACGTAGGGCTTTACCAGCAATCCATACTTGGAAATAAAAGGCCGAAGCGATCCAATGACATCGACATCTTCAGGAGAGATCCCCAGTTCCTCTTCATTTTCCCGCAGCGCGGTGAACTCCAGTGAATGGTCCGTTCGATCCTCCTTCCCTCCAGGAAACGCTACCTCACCGCCATGACTACTCAGCCCACCGGCCCGCTCGGTTAACAAGAGACGTAGTCCTGAGCTATCCGTCAGAATGGGCACGAGCACGGCGGCACGAGCACGTGCTTCGTGAATTGAGTGAAGCTCAGCAGGTTTGTGCTGCTGCAGGTTTTTTCTAATGTCGCCGATCACAAGACATCCTATATACTAGGTCACATGAAATATTGTAGCCAATGCGGCGACCCTGTGTCGCACATCGTTCCCGAAGGGGACAATCGCCCAAGGTATGTTTGTACGTCCTGCAAAACCATCCACTACCAGAACCCCAAGGTGGTGGCCGGTTGCCTGCCATTTTTTGAAAACAAAGTGCTTTTGTGTAAACGTGCGATTGCACCTCGCAGGGGCTATTGGACCCTGCCCGCCGGATATCTTGAAAACCGCGAGACAACATCCCAGGGGGCACTTCGAGAAACCATAGAAGAAGCCAATGCCAACGTTGAACTCCTCGATCTTTACACCTTGTTCAGCTTGCCCCACATTTCCCAGATCTACCTGTTCTACCGGGCACGACTGACAGATCTTGATTTTTTTCCAGGCCAGGAGACCCTGGAAACGAGGCTATTTTCTGAACACGAGATTCCGTGGAACGAATTGGCTTTCCCGGTCATCACCGAAACCCTCGAACATTACTTTCAGGACCTGCCGAAGGACCACTTCCCAATAAGGTCACAGGACATCGTGATCGACCGCAAACGGCACCCGATCAAATAGCTGATATTGATTGAAGACTAGCCGACCCAGGCGCGAGCATTCCTGAACAGGCGCATCCAGGGCGCGTCCTCTTTCCAGTCATCCGGCCGCCATGAATATTGAACAGACCTGAATACTCGTTCAGGATGGGGCATCATCGCCAGGACCCGACCATCTTTACTCGTTACAGCCGTCATTCCCCCAGGGGACCCATTCGGGTTGTAAGGATAAAGTTTCGTAGGGTCACCAAAATGGTCAGAGAATCGCATCGCAATTTGCTCGTTACTCTCAAGGTCATCCATGGCTATGCGCGTCATCGTCGCTCGACCTTCACCGTGACTCACTACAATCGGTAGCAAAGCGCCGCGCATACCCGTCAGGAAAATCGAAGGCGTCTTTTCGATACGTACGAGTGACAGCCGTGCCTCAAACTGTTCTGACTCGTTACGAATAAACTTGGGCCAGGAATCTGTCCCCGGAATCAGTTCTTTTAGCGTTGCCAGCATCTGGCACCCATTACACACGCCCAGGGAGAAGGTCTCGGGCCTATTGAAAAACCGCTGAAATTCGTCCCGAACCATGGGATTGTAAAGAATGGATTTTGCCCAACCTTCCCCCGCACCCAGGACATCGCCATAGGAAAAGCCGCCACAGGCCACCAGACCTTTGAACTGTTCCAACGTTGTTTTTCCTGAGATCAGCTCACTCATGTGCACATCAACCGCAGTAAACCCGGCCCGCGTGAAAGCTGCAGCCATTTCCACCTGACTGTTTACACCCTGCTCTCGGAGTATCGCCACCAGGGGCCTGATACCGGTTGCGATCATCGGCGCGGCTATATCCTGGCTGATGTCGAATTGATGTTCGGCCGTTAACCCTGGATCATCATCTTCACCGACAGTAATGAATTCTTCCTGCGCACACTTGGGATTATCGCGCAGCGCTTGAATCTGGAAACTGCTCCGCGCCCAATGTATTTCCAACTCTTTTCTGGACGACAAAATGAGCTCTTTCTTTCCCTGTTTGATACTGATCGCCTGGTCAAGGCGGACACGTGCAATTTCCTGCCCGGTCAATCCATGATTCGCGAGCTCTTCCATCACTCTTTCCAGAGCCCTGGTCCGGACCTGAATCGCAACGCCGAGTTCCTCGTTAAAGAGGAAATCAATCGGCTCATTCCCAGAGGGAACGACGATGTCCAGGCCAGTTCGCGCTGCGAATGCCATCTCCAGCAACGTCGTGATCAAACCTCCGTCAGACCGATCATGGTATGCCAGTACCTCGTCCCGGTTTTTCTGCAGGAATTGGAAGAGTTTTTTGAGCAGTTCAGGATTTTCCAGATCGGGAGCTTCAGTTCCCATTGTGGAATATGTCTGCACCAGGATGCTTCCACCTAAACGCTGCTTGCCTTCCGCAAGATCGAGCAAAAGTATGACTGTTTCATCCGGCAACGGACGAAGTTCCGGCGTTACTGTTTCCCGTATATCAGAAACGGGGGCAAAGGCTGAAACGATCAGCGATACCGGCGAAGTCACTGTCCTGAAATCGCCATCTTCCTGCCAGCGTGTCTGCATCGACAGGGAGTCCTTACCGACAGGTATGGTGATACCAAGCGCTGGACACAGCTCCATGCCGACTGCTTCAACGGCGTCAAACAACGCTGCATCTTCACCGGAAGCGCCTATCGCGGCCATCCAGTTCGCCGACAAACAAATGTCTTCGATCCTCTCAACTCTTGCCGCAGCAATATTGGTAATTGCCTCGCCAATGGCCATGCGCGCCGAGGCCGCGCTGGACAAGATAGCCAGTGGAGTTCTCTCACCCATCGCCATCGCCTCACCGGTATACCCGGAAAACCCTGAGGCGGTCACTGAGACATCTGCAACGGGTGTTTGCCAGGGACCAACCATCTGGTCACGGGCGACAAGCCCGCCAACCGAGCGGTCACCGATAGTGATCAAAAATTTCTTACTGGCGACAGTAGGATGACTCAATACCCGGAGCAGTGCCTCATCCAGATTAATCCCGGATTGCAGCGGCTTTGTTTTTACAGATTCACGAGAAACGGACTTGTGCAGTTTCGGTGGCTTACCAAACAGAACGGATAAGGGGATATCGACCGGCGAACCGCCAAGCATTGAATCGGACACTTCAAGCTGATCGCCTTCCTTAGCTTCGCCAACAATTGCATAAGGACATCGTTCCCTTTCACAGATCCTCGCGAAACGTTCGACATCCTTGACCGGGACCGCAAGCACATACCGCTCCTGGGCTTCGTTGCACCAGATTTCACGCGGTGTCATACCAGGCTCAGCATTCGGGATTTTTCGAAGCTCGAAAGAACCACCGACACCGCCGTCCTTGACCAACTCAGGAAGGGCGTTCGACAGACCACCCGCGCCAACGTCGTGGATGAACTGAATGGGATTCTCATCCCCCAATTGCCAGCACTGGTCGATAACTTCCTGACAACGATGCTGAAGCTCTGGATTTCCGCGCTGCACACTCGCAAAGTCGAGGTCCGCGGTGCTTTCTCCTGATGCCATGGAAGAGGCTGCTCCACCGCCTAATCCAATCAACATCGCAGGACCACCGAGCACAATCAGTGCTGCACCCACCTCAATTCTGTCTTTCTGAACATGTTCTGCCCGGATGTTCCCCAAACCGCCCGCGATCATGATGGGCTTATGGTAACCGCGAATCTCGCCATCCACCTCCTGTTCGAAGGTCCTGAAATACCCGGTAATATTAGGGCGACCAAATTCGTTATTGAAAGCTGCACCGCCGATGGGTGCTTTAATCATGATATCCAGGGCTGATGAAATTCGGTCTGGCTTACTCGCGTCCATTTCCCAGGGTTGTTTCGAGCCGGGAATATTGAGATTGGAAACCGTGTAGCCCGACAACCCTGCCTTCGGTTTACCGCCCCGACCGACGGCTCCTTCGTCCCTGATTTCCCCACCAGAACCGGTTGCTGCGCCGGGGAAAGGCGCTATTGCTGTTGGGTGGTTGTGGGTTTCCACCTTAATCAGAATGTGAACGTCTTCCTGATACTCCTTATACTCCCTGTCGCGAGGGTCCGGGTAGAAACGGCTGGATGGATGTCCCGAAATAACCGCCGCATTATCTTCATAGGCAGACAACACCCCTTCACCGTTGGTTTTAGCGTAGGTGTTTTGAATCATGTCCATCAACGAATAATCCTTTTCCTCATCATCGATGGTCCAACTGGCCCGAAACGTTTTGTGCCTGCAATGTTCGGAATTCGCCTGCGCGAACATCATCAGTTCCACATCGGTAGGATTGCGGTTCAACTCAGTGTAAGCATCTTCCAGGTAACTGATTTCGTCACTGGTCAGCGCCAGACCAAGATCCATGTTGGCGATCTGCAACGCCAAAGTCCCTTGACCCAGTAAATCAACCTGGCCCAACGGACCAGCCGCTTGCACTTCGAACAGGTATCCGACCTCTGTCGTGGCGACAACTTCCTCGGTCATCCGATCATGAATAAACGGATCGGCCGCATTAGGTTTGTCTGCGTCAATGCGATACGCGATACCGCGCTCAATTCTGATGACCTTGTCCAGACCACAGATTCGAGCAATATCACTTGCTTTTGAACTCCAGGGTGAAATCGTGCCACTTCTTGGCACAACCAGGCGCAACTGATGATCGGACTGAATCAGGTCGCGGCGCTGGCTCTCCTCTGCGCCATAGCGCAGTAAGCCAGTCAAGACAGCTAGATCCTGCTGATTAAGCTTTTCGTTCAGATCGACAAAATGCATGAACTGTGTGTCAATCCTGTTGACATTCAGGCCCTCAGCGACCAATTCAGAACGAAGTTTGCTAAGCCTGAACGACGACAAAGCAGTCGGCCCCGGAAAAACCAGCATTACCATTAGTTTCTACGCTCCTGAAAAAAAGCTGACATCAACGCTTTGCATTCCTTTTCCAGCACACCTTCAATCACAGTCACTTTGTGATTCAGGCCCGGATTATCCAATACTCTGGAGGACGAGCATACCGCTCCAGCCCTTGGTTCTCTTGCACCGAATATTAGCTGCTCAATTCGGGCGTGAACAAGCGCGCCAGCGCACATGGTACAGGGTTCAACGGTCACCACCAGCGTGCAGCCCGGTAAACGGTAGTTCCCCAGGGTTTGCGCTGCATCCCTGAGCGCCATGATCTCTGCATGGGCTGTCGGATCATGCCGGCCTATGGGCTGGTTGAACCCCCGACCTACAATTTGGTTTTCACGGACGACGACCGCACCCACGGGCACTTCATCATGCCTGGCTGCTTCCCGGGCAAGCTCCAGGGCAACCTGCATCCACTCTTCGGACATCAATCCCACGCTAATATAACCAGCGGTTTAGTGGATTTATTATCAATCGAGGAATGCCCCGGGTGCGCAAAGGCAGGAGCTGAGGATCGAGCGGTCATCACGTCTGTCATTTCCCAGGTTAAACGCGCGGCGGCGTCATCACATCATCTACCACCATCGACCGCGCCAATGGATTTCACCGGCAAATTGACTACAAATGGCAAGCAAAGGCAAGCTGAAATGAGCGATAAGGTACAGTAAATTTCCTGTCACCAGGCGTTTGGCTTTTGGGCCGCATTTTTAGGGTAGTTCGAGCTCGATGTTAACGATCAGACTCGACTCAGGAATCCTACACCCATCATTCAGGCGCGGGCGATGCGCTCGATGCCTGCCAAAATATAGGTCACCGCGCATTGGATGGTCTCGTTCCTGTCAAGCCCTTCGCTTGCGGCAAGTTCTGCGGCGGCGATAGAGGCGCCAGACGACATGCTGACAACCATCATCGCTTGGCGCTGATCCAAGTGATATTGTTCGGCCGCCATGCGGACCAGGAAACGAGCAACCTGGCGACTATGTTGGTCTCGTTTGACTTTAATCTCTGATGCAATTTCCGGTTGAGAAAGCAGCAGTGGCAAGATATTCCCGGGCGCGTGGTGGTCAAAATTACTGGTGACGGAAAGCAGGACGATATCTTCAAAGTTTTTCACTTCGCGCGCCACTGACGTGAACTCGTCGACAAAGCACTGATACTCCCGCAGAAGGAGTGCTTGCAGCAATTCTGAGCGATTCGAAAAATAGTTGTAAACCAAAGGCGCAGATACACCCGCTGTTTTTGCCAGACCTTCCATTGTGAACGCTTGCAAACCGCTGGCAATCACCATGGTAAGCGTCGTGTCCAGCAACTGATTACGCCGCGCTGTCGGCGAGAGTCGGGTTCTTAATCGCTGTTTCTCCATCAGGGCATTCTATCTTTATTATTGACAATCTAAAATAGTGTGGTTATTTTAGATTGTCTAAAATAACCGTTACCGGACGCTAGCCATGACCTACGCAGCTCATCGACGCATTATTGATGTCGATTCACACCTGATCGAACTTGATGATTTTCTACACAATGCCGCCAGCCCTGAACATCTGGACCTTGTGCCATCAATGCTTGAACAGAAAGGACTCCCCGTCGTTAAGGCCGGGCTGGACCGCGGCCGCGAATTATTCGAAAAAAGGCAGAATGACCCGTCAAGCATGGCTAAATTTGAAGCCTCGCTCATGGACAACACTAAAAATGGCTGGAGCCGGCTAGGCGCTTTTGACCCCAAAGAGCGTTCGCACACGCTCGACCTATTAGGGTTTGAAATGCAGTGGGTATTGCCGACCTTTTCTTTTCATCAAACCTTGGCCGCTGCCAAAGGAGAAGCACTCGAGGCGACTTCGATAACGCTAAACAAAGCCATGGCAAATTTCTGCGCCCATGACGATCGACTAAAAGCAGTAGGTTACTTGCCGCTTAACCTGGGACCAGAAACAGCCAAAGCCATCATGGACGAAGGCTTCGCCCAGGGTTGCTATACGTTCCTGCTGCCCACCAACGAACCGAACCCAGAAGGCCGCTCATTCACGCACCCGGACTTCGACCCAATATGGGCGACCTTCGCGGAACGACAAACACCCGTTGGCTTGCACGTTGCCGCCAATGGTGATTACAACCCGGTATCGCCCAGCTTCAAGAATAACGGTAAGTCAGAGCTTGCTTTGGGCGGCGATGCCCCGGCCGGCGAATTAGCCCTGTTAAATATTGGCGCCAGTGCCCAGTTATTTTTATCCGCCATGATCTTTGATGGTGTCTTTGCTCGTCATCCCGAGCTGCGCGTTATCAGCATGGAACATGCTGCATCCTGGTTACCCTCTTGGATGCACCAGCTCGACTTTACGGCGAAATTGTATAAACGTATCAGAAAGTTTGAAGAGGCACCCTCGGTAACGGCCAAGCGCCACCTGAAAGTCTCGCCATTTGCCGGAGAACCTGTTGGCTGGGTAATCGACAACGTTGGCGAAGACATGCTGGTGTTTGCATCGGACTACCCTCATCCAGAAGGTACGGGCGACCCTATTGCCAAGTTCGAACGAACCATGTCGAACTGCAATCAAGCCACCATGGACAAATTTTACTTCGGTAACATGTTGGACGTCATGGGGCTGTCCTAAGCCTCAATCACGCTTCTAATTGGTACCTGCGCGTCAGAGACGCTCGGCGCAGTCAGTAGGTCGTTGGAGACCCCTTACCCTAACGGGGTTTCAGCGGCGTTTATCGCGAACCTTTTCTCCTTTGTACTATCCGCGCTTCTCATAAACTCTTTCCACATTTTTCGTAATCGCGCCCCAATCACTAGCTTTAACTCTTGCTTGATGTGCATCAAATGCATCCTGATCTTTGAACCTTTCAAAAACATTAAAAACACATTTATCAATACCATCTTGTTCAACTGTAAACTCTAAGCACCCATGTTCATTTAATGTATTTTGAATATGTTCGTCCAAATTATTTTTTATAGTTTCAAGCGCCTGTAATGGAACCTTGATATAACCTTCCAACACAACTGCCATGTTACTCCCACTCAATAGTCGCCGGCGGCTTGCTGGAAATATCATAAGTGACGCGTGATATGCCTTCGATCTCGTTAATAATTCGTCCGCTGACCGTTTCTAGAAAATCATAAGGAAGGTGCGCCCACCTGGCCGTCATAAAATCGATGGTCTCTACCGCACGCAAAGCAATCACATATTCATAACGCCTGGCATCCCCCACAACCCCCACAGAACGAACGGGCAAAAAGACAGCAAAGGCCTGGCTGACTTTGTCATAGAGGTCAGCCTTTCGTAGCTCTTCTAAAAAAATGTGATCCGCTCGCCTTAACAGGTCCGCGTACTCTTTCTTAACTTCGCCCAAAATTCTGACGCCAAGACCCGGCCCTGGAAATGGGTGGCGAAACACCATTTCGTGCGTCAAGCCGAGTTCCAGACCAATCTTCCGAACTTCATCTTTAAACAGCTCACGGAGTGGCTCTACAAGCTTGAGCTTCATATAGTCCGGTAAGCCACCAACATTGTGATGTGATTTGATGACATGGGCTTTGCCATCTTTGTGCCCTGCTGACTCAATGACATCGGGGTAAATGGTACCTTGCGCTAAAAAATCGACGCCCTGAATTCGCGATGCTTCCTCATCGAAGATATCAATGAACGTGTTGCCAATGACTTTCCGCTTTTCCTCCGGGTCAGTTACTCCCGCTAACCTCGTCAGGAACTTGTCCTCGGCTGCTACGGTTAGCATATTCAGCGCAAAGGTATTGTCTGTTCCCTGCCCCATCATCGCGTTGACCTGTGCTGACTCATCCCTGCGCAACAGGCCATTATCGACGAACACACAGGTCAGCTGATCACCAATAGCACGCGCGAGCAGCGCCGCGAGAACCGAGGAGTCAACACCGCCGGACAAGCCCAGAATTACCTTGGACGTGCCTACCTGGGCTCGAACCTGGGTGATGATGTCGTCAACGATATTGCTCGGCGTCCAAAGAGCCTGACACCCGCAAACGACCTTGATAAAACGATCGAGTAGTGCGGCGCCCTGCACGGTGTGATTCACCTCGGGGTGAAATTGCAAACCATAAAAACCTCTTTTTTCGTCAGCCATCGCTGCAATATCAGTATTATCGCTGCGGCCGATAACAGAAAAACCGGGCGGCGCCTTAACAACCTTGTCCCCATGACTCATCCACACATCCAGGTATGGATTCGTGGTTACGCCATCTTGAAGCTCTGCGATCAGCGCAGAATCCGAGATCACTTCAACCTGGGCGTAGCCGAACTCACTCTTGTCAGACCCTTCAACGTCACCACCTAGCTGTTTGGCCATCGTTTGCATGCCATAACAGATGCCAAGAACCGGTACCCCCAGTTCGAATACGTATTCCGGCGCGGCCAGCGTTTCCGAATCAGTGCTTGAGCCAGTGACGGACTCAGGACCACCCGACAGAATGATCCCCATGGGCGAATATTCCCGGGCTCTTTCTTCCTTCAGGTCATAGGGGAGTATTTCGCAATAAACCCCCGTTTCACGAAGGCGACGCGCAATCAGTTGTGTGTACTGGGAACCAAAATCAAGAATCAGGATTTTTTCCTGATGAATATCAGGGTATGACGACATGAGATTTGCTGACAATTAGTAAGAAGCGATTATACATCGTCGGACGCCTAAATGATGCCGTTCAGGTAAACTGCGCACATGGAAAGATCGAACCGACAAGTAATTTCCGTCTCGGACCTTAATCGTAATGCGAAACGGCTGCTGGAATCAGAATTCCCGATCCTTCATGTGGAGGGCGAGATATCGAACCTGGCCCAACCAGGCTCTGGTCACTGGTATTTCACCCTGAAAGACGACCGTGCGCAGGTACGATGTGCCATGTTTAAGAACCGCAACCACATGGTTCGATTTAAACCGCGCAATGGCCAGCAAATCGTCGTTCGCGGCCGCATCAGCCTTTACGAGGGCCGCGGTGAGTTCCAAATGATCGCAGAGTTTCTCGAGGACTCGGGAGACGGTGCGCTACGCCGGGCATTCGAGAAACTAAAGGCCTCGCTTCAAACTGAAGGGCTGTTTGATGAAGTTCGAAAGAAGCCCCTGCCAAGTCTGCCGGAACATATTGCGATCATCACCTCGCCTAGCGGCGCCGCGGTCCGCGATGTCATCTCGGTGATGCAGCGCCGTTTCCCGGCTATCCGAATCAGTATTCTTCCGGTCCAGGTACAGGGAGATCAATCAGTACCACAAATCGTCGCAGCGCTGCAAAGGGCTAACCGTCTTTCCGGCGAGCACGAGACAGCACCATTCGACCTGATCCTTCTCACTCGCGGGGGTGGTTCTCTTGAAGACCTCTGGTCGTTTAATACTGAACCCGTTGCCCGCGCCATTGCTTCGAGCCACCTGCCTGTCGTGTCCGCGGTGGGCCACGAATCAGACTTTTCAATCGCAGATTTTGTTGCAGACCTCAGGGCTCCAACACCATCGGCCGCCGCCGAACTCATCACGCCGGACGGCGATGTTCTGCTGGATAGCTTCAATATGCTCACCCGGCGCCTGTGGCAGTTGATGCTCCAGCAGTTGACTGATGGTGCAAAAGAAATCATGCATCTCCAGAAAAGACTACGGCATCCACGCGCCCATCTGGAAGAACTGGCACAGCGCCTGGATGAACTAGAGCGTCGACTGACAGGTAGCATCAACAATCAGCTGGAGAGACAGCAATCGCGGCTGGACCGATACAGACTCACATCTCCGCAAACAACCATCGATGCAAACAGAGTAAGACTCGGATACCTGAAGGAAAAACTCATTGGGCGTTCACAATCTGCGATCAGGGTCCGGTCGGATCAACTGGTGAACCTCACTGTGAGACTAGACACCCTCAGCCCGCTCGCCACATTGCAACGGGGTTATGCCATTGTTTCATCAGCGGCAGATGAACACATTGTTACCCGTTCACAGGATCTACAGCCGGGTGATCATATTCGCGCGCGGCTGAAAAGCGGCGCGGTTATAGCCGAAGTACAAACCATTGAGGTACCGACCACTAGTGATGAATAAAGATTGCCGAGTGAAGTGTCTGGCTTTGACCTTGTTGATGATAGGCCAATGTGCGCTGGGCCTGCCCACACACGATTCCGTTCCCGGCGGCATCGCTCTGGTACCGTTAACCACAGACAGAAACGTGATGTTTGATGGTCGCCTGGTGATGGTCACTGAATCGAAAGGAGGCTATGTCGCCGTCGTTGGTATACCACTTTCCCGTTCACCAGGCTCTTTCCACCTGGACACAGCGGAAGGCAAGGTCCACTTCAAGGTGAAAGAAAAACAGTACGAAGAACAACGTTTAACCATACAGAACAAACGCAAGGTCAACCCATACGCCCAGGATATGGAACGAATAACCCGGGAACGCGCAGAGATGGACGCCGCGTTTAACCATTTCAGTCCGGTTAACCGAGCCGACACAGACTTTGATTTACCAACAGCAGGCATTGTGTCGAGCCCCTTTGGCTTAAGACGCGTACTAAACGACCAGCCCCGAAGCCCTCACAGTGGTTTGGATATCGCTGCCCCCGAAGGCACCCCCATACACTCACCAGCTCGAGGAAGAATTGTCGCCACAGGTGATTACTTCTTCAATGGCAATACTGTGCTGGTTGATCACGGCCAGGGACTGATCACCATGTACTGCCATATGAGCAGCATTAGTGTAGAGGTAGGCCAGGCTGTCGATAAGGGGCAATATCTTGGAGATGTGGGCAAGACCGGCCGAGTTACCGGCGCGCACCTTCACTGGGGTGTCAGCCTGAACAACGCCCGCGTCAATCCTGACTTGTTCCTGAACCAGGAAAACACACCCTAGCTTTTCTTCTTGCCTTTCTTCTTGCCTTTCTGGGCGTGAGAATTCATCCGCTTACGGCTATCGACCTGTCGGTCAGTAAGCTTGTTCTTACGGCCTTTAAACGGGTTTTCAGCTGTTCGAAACTCCATCCGAAGAGGCGTTCCTTTCAACTTTAGCGCATCAACAAACTGGTGCATTAGATACCGCTTATAAGCTTCCGGGACTTTTTCGGTCTGGTTCCCATGCACGATAATAATTGGCGGGTTATTACCACCGAGGTGCGCATACCGGAGTTTAATGCGGCGACCATTTACCAGCGGCGGTTGATGATTGAAGATCGCACGCTCGAGAATCTCATTTAACCTTGAAGTAGGTACTTTCAACGTCGCAGAAGCATAGGCCTGATGGATCGAATCATACAGATGTCCCACTCCGCTTCCGTGAAGCGCCGAAATGAAATGCATCTTCGCGAAATCAACAAAGGTAAGCCGCCGATCCAACTCAGACCGAACCTGGTCTTTCTGATCCTGGTCCGTTCCATCCCATTTGTTGATAGCGATCACCAATGCTCGACCGGCATCCAACACATGGCCAAGCAAGTGCAGGTCCTGGTCTACGATACCCTCCCGGGCATCAACCATCAGGATGACAACATTCGCATCCGAAATCGCCTCGAGAGTTTTGATGATCGAGAACGTTTCTATCTTCTCGATAACCTTGCCCCTTCGCCTGACTCCTGCAGTATCAATAATCGTGTAGGGTTTTCCTTCACGCTCATAAGGGATGTAGATACTGTCCCTGGTAGTGCCAGCCTCATCAAAAACGACAACCCTGTCTTCACCGAGCAACCGATTGACCAGCGTGGATTTACCGACATTAGGACGGCCAACTACCGCTATCTTGATGCCAGTTGCTTCCTCACTCGGGGTTCCATCATCCTCAACTTGCAGTCTTGGTTTGATTTCTTCGTCAAGGAGCTGCCCAACACCGATGCCATTACTTGCCGAAATAAAATTCGGCTGGCCGATACCCAGCGCATAAAACTCTGCCGCTACAAAATCAGAGTTCTGGCCATCAATTTTGTTGGCAACCAGCAGAGTGGGAATCTCGTTCTGGCGGAGCATCTCGGCAATATTTTCATCCCCGGCGGCTCGACCATCTTTTGCATCAACCAGGAATAACACCAGATCAGCTTCGGCGATTGCCTGTTTTGCCTGATCTGCCATAGGCACATCGATTCCATTTGCATCCCCGGAAAGGCCCCCGGTGTCTACGACTATGTAGTCGAAGTCACCCATTGCGCCTTTACCGTACTGCCGGTCACGAGTAAGTCCGGGGAAGCTTGCCACCAGGGCATCCCGAGTGCGGGTTAATCTATTGAACAGCGTTGATTTACCGACATTCGGTCGGCCTACCAGCGCAATAACAGGTAGCATAATGTTGGCCTATCGAATTTCCAGGACGAAAAGGCTGCCCTTATTGCTCATGGCATACAGACGATCGCCTTCCGCTACAACGCCCGATCTAACACCACTTCCATCTATCTTGCGGCGCCCTACAAATCGGCCATCAGACTGCGCCATCAGATGAAGGTAACCTTCAAAGTCTGTAAATGCGAGGTAACTCCCCATCGCGACTGGCGCAGTAATATCACGATGCAACAAAGCATCAACTCGCCAAACCTCACGACCATTATCCGCATTGTATGCGCTGATCTGGCTATCGCTACTCGCCAGATAAACATTTCCAAAACCTGTCCCAACACCTGACACGCTGGACGCTTCTTCTGACCAAAGAATTCTTCCGCTGGCTATATCAATGCCAATAATTCTTCCCTGGAAACTGGCTGCATACAAACGGCCGTTTTCCATTGCCATGGCGCCGTCAATATCCACGAGTCGTTCAAGATCAGAATCCCCCTGGGCCACACCAACTCGGTAATCAAGCCCAGAAAACCCGGTTTCTCTTTCAAGGAGCGCCACCCTGCCACTTGAGAATCCAACCAATATAACGTCACCTGAGATGATGGGTGTCGCCGTACCTCTTAGTGTCAGTGAAGGAATGTTCGTCGTATAAACCCATTTCCTGGAACCGTCTATGGCATCGTATGCAGCAACTTTGCCATCAATGCTCTGCACCACAACCAGGTCATCATCAATCTGGGGCTGGGATAATACTTCGCTGGCGACGCGGGATTTCCAGGCGAAGCTCCCGTCACTCTGGTTCAGTGCCAAAATTTCCCCGGATCCTGTGCCTACCACCACGAGGTCGCCACCCGCACCAACGCCACCGGTGATGACATCAAGGCCTTTCGAGAACCCAAATGAAAGCTCTTCCTTGCTGTAAAAGTCCTTTACCTCTGCTTCCCAAATGATCCGTCCCTTATCCTCTGTCAACGCCTTGATCTTACCGTCCGCAGAAGCCGCAAAGACACGCCCGCCAAAGATCGCAGGCCTTAGCCTGATCGCTCGGTCACCCGATCCGCCACCGATTTTCTGATTCCAGAGTACCTCCAGTCGAACTTCCTGATTAAATCCTGGCAAAGGGTTGGGTTTGATCTCTTCCGGCTCGTCGTCACCCCCAAACCAGCTACAACCTGACATCGCTAACAATGCCAAAAACCAGACAAGGAGGCGCATCTGGCGACTGTTAATCATGCGTCGTCGCCCTCGTCAACTTCCTCAACTTCCTCAACTTCCTCAACTTCCTCAATTGTTTCCGGTTCCATCAATCGCTCTTGAGTCGCACTCGCCGAGAGCGGAAGGTCAGCCAGCTTAAGTTCAAGAATTGGCTTTTCGACGTTGTCGCTCAGGTTTACAAGCGCCTTCTGATAAGCCTCTCGAGCCTGCCCCAGGTCGCCCAGAGAATGAAAGATATCTCCTTTCGCTTCTTCAACTGAAGCAATCTGACCAGATGCCGGCTGGTGATTAACCAGCAATGCCATCGCCGAGTCAGGATCTTCCAGCCCCAGGTGCACGCGAGATAACCGAACCCTGATGGTAGTCTCCAGGTGCATTTCTGACACGTTGTCTAGCGCCCAGCGCAGTTCTTCCAAGGCCATATCAAGGTCATTTTGCGCAACCGCAACCTTCGCGAGTCTCATCGCCGCAAAAACGGCATAAGTCGTATCACCATGGTCAGCCTTAAGCGTCTCCGCAAGGCTTACTGCTGTGATTCGTACCGCGTCGTCGGAAGCGTTAGCCGCAATATTGTCGGTTGCAATCACAAGATCTTCGTAAACAGCAGAGGCCGCCTCGCCTGTCTCGATGACATTCGCCTCCCAGCCACGATAGCCAAGAATAGCGCCAACGGTCACAACTACCGTAATCACCAGTGAGGTGCCATTCTCATCCCACCAGTCCTTCAGTACCTCTAATTGTTCTTCATCAGATTCAACCAACCTAGTTCTCCTTGCTAAAGTAGTCGAGGCAATACTGCGCCAACGTCTCTTGTGAAATCGTTGACTGCTCGCCACCTTCTCTCAATGATTTAATGCTGACAGTACCTGCAGCAACTTCGTCCTCACCCAGAACAAGGGCAAGGTCGGCGCCAGAGGCATCCGCCTTTTTCATCTGCGACTTAAACTTGCCGTCACCGCAATGAACGACCACCCTTTTCCCTGACAGTTGATCCCTGATTGATTCAGCCAGTCGCAGAGCTGTTGCACGTGCGGCATTACCCTGGGATACAACATAGACATCAGCGTCCTTCGATGATTCCATTTTTTCAGCCAACATCAGGGACAATCGATCAAGTCCCATGGCAAACCCAACACCCGGCGACGGCTTACCACCTAGTTGTTCAACCAGGCCATCGTATCGCCCACCGCCACAAACAGTCCCCTGTGAGCCTAGTGTCGTCGTGATCCACTCAAAAACTGTTTTGTTATAGTAATCGAGTCCCCGGACAATATTTGGATTAACCGCGTAGGCTATACCGTTATCGTCAAGCAGACCTCGTAAACCTTCGAAATGCTGCTTAGATTCATTATCCATAAAATCAGACAAAACGGGGGCGCCCCGCAATATTTCCTGCGTCTTTGAAGACTTGCTATCCAGTATACGAAGTGGATTAGTCGTCAGGCGCCTTTGGCTATCCTCATCGAGATCCTGTTCGTAGGCTTGCAGGTAGCCAGCCAACTTCTCTTTGAACTTTACCCGGGCATCAGGATTACCCAGTGAATTGAGCTCAAGCCTGATGTCCCCATCCAGCCCGAGCTTTCGCCAGATTCTGGCATTCATGAGCAGAAGTTCTGCATCCACATCAGGGCCCGGCATGCCGAAGCACTCTGCTCCAATCTGGTCAAACTGCCTGTAGCGGCCTTTCTGTGGCCTCTCGTAACGAAACATTGCGCCGCTATACCAGAGCCTCTGGACCTGGTTAAACAGAAGACCATTCTGCTCGGCAAAACGTACACAACCGGCTGTCCCCTCTGGCCTGAGGGTCAGGCTTTCGCCGTTTCGATCGTCAAAAGTGTACATCTCTTTTTCGACGATATCGGTGTTTTCACCGACAACTCTTTTAAACAGCTCAGTCTGTTCCAGCTGCGGCAGGCCAATTTCTCGGTAACCATAGGCCGCAAGCACTTCCCGCACGACATCTTCTATCGTCCGGGAGATCTTTTTTTGTGCAGGCAATAAGTCCTGCATGCCTCTGACTGCTTGAATTTTCATGGTTTCTGTAGGTTTAAGGATGAACCTTCTTTGACACGTATCTAATTTGGCACGGTCAGTTTTGCGGTTCGATCCCTACTAATAAAGGGCTCAAGTTCAAATGGGCGGCCATTGTAAATCATCTCGACGCCTGTTGCCTTCCCCAATAGCACCTTGAAGGGCGCTGTGCCGTAGATAGTCAGGACATCATTGACCTTGTTCAGATCGTTATAGATCAAACCGAACTGGTTGTCTGTAATTTCGACCCAGCATTCATCCCTGAATGACAGCTCCAGCTGGTCAAATCCGCTGGCATCCACGGTGACGAAGCTTCGCGCTCCATCTGTCGTACGCTCAAACTTTACCGAATCCGCAACCGCAACGACTCTGGGGCTGTCTTGTTCTGAGGAAGATTGCTCTGAGGTGGATGGTTCTGAGTTGGATGGTTCTGAGATGGACTGCTCGCTCAAGGCTTCCTGAATTGATGCTTCAGTAGCAGGTATAGCTGACACTTCCGGGCTTTCAGCTACTGTTTCAGCCAGCGCCTGCTCCACCGTATCAATCGCCCGCAATGTCTCTGTCATTGCAATCTGCGACTCTAACCCTGTCTGGTCCGGCAGTGCCGGCGCTTGAGATACCTGTTCCGATTGCAACGCTGCGCCTTCCTGAGTTGCTATCTCGAAATCAAAGGCAGCTTCCGAGGAATCCTGCGTAGCAGGTTGCGAGACACCTGGTTGAGTGACGCTCAGCGGCATCTCTTCTTCCGGATCGGAAACTAACCACCAAATAACAGAAACCACCAGCGCGAGTCCGCCAAGGCCAATCAAACCAGTTTGCAAAACCGGGCCTGTGATGCTGGCAGTGCCTACATCTTCCTCTGTAACCCCCCTCATTTCAGGGGTTGGTTCTGCAATCTCCAGCTCTGCATCGTACAGGGCAACGATTTCGTCGCCGGACAAATTAACCACGCGCGCGTAGGTTCTCAGATAACCCTTGATAAAAGCCGGTTTCGGTAAGCTGCTGAACTCACCGGCATCGATGTATTTAATGAACGATGTTGTGAGATACAGTTTGTCGGCAACTTCTTTTTGCGAAAGACCCAATCGCTGTCGCGCTTCGGCCAGTAACTCTGAAGGTCGTTTTACTGCTGCAGGCGATTCCAGTTCCAGGGGTTCATCAACCGACATCTATATTGACTCTTTGTATCGCTGATACTCATCACTGCCCGGAAATATCCCTTCAAGGGCCTCACTACAGCTCGCTGCCTGGTTGTTATCCTCGAAGATTCTGCCGAGCCTGACACAAAGCCACAAAGACTTCGCCGTCGAAGGTCCCACCTCGGAATAACGTCTGTAGTAATCTCTGGATTCGACATAATTTCGCTCGTCAAACCGGATCTCTCCCATTTCAATCAACGCGCGCGGCTGCTGGGGGTTTAACTGGGTTGCTCGAATAAACGCATATTCAGCCTTTTCAGGGTCACCGATACGGTTGTAGGCTACCCCAAGATTTTCAAAGACCATGGGACGATTGGGATAAAATCGGTCCTCACTGGCTTTTGACAGTTGCTCTACCGCCTCATCAAAACGTTTCTCGGAGAACAAAAATGCACCATAGCTGTTTCGTATCTGTGCAGATTGGGGATCATACCTGACAGCCTGCTTGAAATACTCCTCAGCGAGATCGGTTTCACCCTCCAACTGGAACACCAATCCATATGTCGCATGTACATCCGCATTCTTGGGCTCTATGTCCAGAGCCTTGGCCAGCTTTTCCTTCGCCCGCTGATAGTCGCGATTTCGGAGGTAACCTATCGCCAGGTCCAGGTGTCTTTGCACCAGTTCTACAGTTCCATTATCGGTAGATTCACCGTTAGGTGTCTTCATAGACTGGCAAGACGACACCAACAGTGCCAACAACAACAGCAGAATTCGGATCATGCTATTTCACCGGCTGCTATTTTTTTGTATTTTTCCTGCCGTCGGGTCTTGTCAGCGACCTGACCCACGAGCTGGCCGCACGCCGCGTTAATATCATCACCACGGGTTGTCCGGACTGTTACTGAATAACCGTCGGTAACCAATCTTTCCTGGAATTTTCTGACTGCCATCATGGAAGGTCGCTTGTACCCAGTACCAGCAAATGGATTGAATGGAATCAAATTGATCTTACACGGAAACCCTACCAGCAGGTGAGAGAGTTGTCTGGCATGCTCGGGTTGGTCGTTAATACCATCGATCACCGTGTACTCTACGGTGATCGTTCTTTTATTACCCAGGTTCTTCGCATAACGGGTGCAGACTTCAAGCAATGTTGCGATCGGATACTTCCGGTTAATCGGTACAAGCTGATCCCTGAGTTCGTCATTCGGCGCATGCAGGGAGATTGCCAGGGATGCATCGGTAGTCTCGATCATTCGCTCGATCCCGGGGACCACACCCGCCGTAGACACTGTCACCTTGCGTTTCGAAATACCGTAGCCAAGATCGTCCATCATAAGCTCAACCGCAGGCAGGACATTGTCAAAATTCAGTAGTGGTTCGCCCATCCCCATCATCACTACATTAGTCACGGTTCGGCTTCGGTCCGGGTAGACTTCCGCAAGCCTTCGCAACGCAATCCGAAGCTGGCCAATGATTTCCGCTGTCGTCAGGTTACTGTTGAAACCCTGTTTTCCTGTGGAACAAAAACTGCAATCCAGGGCGCAACCAACCTGTGAGGAAACGCACAAGGTACCTCGCGCGTCCTCCGGTATGAAGACCGTCTCAAACAGGCTTCCGGAAGCAGATTTGATTAACCACTTGCGTGTGCCGTCGTTAGAAACAAATTCTTCGTGGACCTCTGGCTCAGCCACATTGCCATTTAGAGCCAGGTACTCTCTTAATGACTTGCTGATATCAGTCATCTCGGCAAAATCACTGACGAACCGATGATGGACCCATTTCATGATCTGCCCGACGTGAAACGGCTTCTCGCCAAGGTCCAGGAGCAGCGCACGCCAGTCTTCCTGGGTGTAAGCCAGGTAGTTAGCATCTTGGCGGGGCTGTTCACTCATCGTTTATTTCAACTCTGGTTATCGATTACAAAGCTGGTCTGCTTCAAAGAAATAGCTAATTTCACGCGCAGCTGACTCTGGCGAATCCGACCCATGGACCGCGTTCGCCTCAATCGATTCAGCAAAATCTGCTCGAATGGTTCCTGCATCAGCATCTGCCGGGTTAGTCGCACCCATCAGCTGACGGTTCAGCGCTATTGCACCTTCCCCTTCCAGTACCTGCACAATCACCGGCCCGGAACTCATGTAATTGACCAGATCCTGAAAGAATCCTTTGCCATCATGTTCTGCATAAAAACCCTTCGCTTTATCAACCGTCAGGTGCTCCATGCGTGACGCGACAATACGCAGCCCTGCTTTTTCAAAACGGGAAACAATCTCCCCAATGACATCCTTTGCAACCGCATCGGGTTTGATGATTGAGAATGTTCTCTCCATCGCCATGTTACTACTCCATAAAGTTAGGTTAAATTTTTCGGCGCATTATACGCCTGTGACAGGTAAAACGTAGCTTTTACTGGCAACCCTCGGTCGCCGTACCCTGCCTCGCTTTACCTTTAATCCATTACTCTTTAATCCATTACTCTTAATCCACTACTCTTAATCCATTTCATCGAGCCAGGCCATTTGTATGGCCTCAAGAACCTTTTCACCGCAATGTTCAGGGTCATCGTCAAAGCCAGACAACCCCATCACCCATTCCCGCAGATCCGTAAACCGGACACCGAGTGGATCCACCTCTGGGTGCGCATCAACCAATTCAATAGCTATGTCATTAACATCAGTCCATTTCATCGAGGTCTCCTCTTTAGTGGTTTTCCGACACCTGGTTGATGGTGTACTTAGGTATCTCAATCACCAGATCTTCATCACCAACCAACACCTGACATGACAATCTCGAATCAGGTTCCAAACCCCATGCTTTATCCAGCAGGTCGTCTTCCAGCTCGTCGGATTCTTCCAACGAATCGAAGCCTTCACGGACAACCACATGACAGGTAGTGCAGGCGCATGCCATCTCGCAGGCATGCTCGATATCAATACCGTTTTCCATCGCCACTTCTATCAGGTTGTCACCTTTGCTGGCTTCTATCACCGCTCCTTCGGGGCAACGTCCTTCATGCGGTAGGAATATTAGTTGGGGCATAGTAACTTCCTGGTTAAAACTCTTTATCGACTTCTGCTATATTCCTGCCGGCAAGTGCCTTGCGGACCGCTGCATCCATTCTCAAGGATGCAAACTCCTCGCTTGCTCGACCCAATAATTCTGTTCCTTCACTGATCGCCAGGTGATCTTCACCTTCCGAGACACGGCCAAGCTCCTCGATCGCCTGTTGCAATGCCTGGATATCACTTTCCGTTAACAGCGCCGCACCATCTTCCGCCAGCGCGTTGCCGAGCGCTTCAATCACCCGGCCGGACTCAACTCTCGCCTCCATCAACGACCTCTGGTTTGCATCTCCCGTAGCATGCTCAAAGGATGCTTGTAACATCGACGTTATTTCATTATCAGTCAGGCCATAAGAGGGCTTAACCTCTACACCGGCTTGAGTGCCTGTACTGGTTTCGCGGGCAGAAACAGAAAGCAGGCCATCGGCATCAACGTTAAACATCACTTCAATTTTCGCCGCACCGGCCACCATCGGAGGAATGCCGGTTAGCTCGAATCGCGCCAACGATCGACAATCCGTCACCAGCTCGCGCTCACCCTGCAGGACATGGATGAGCATCGCAGTCTGGCCATCTTTGTAGGTCGTGAATTCCTGAGCCCGCACAGCAGGTATCGCTGTATTTCGCGAAATCACCTTTTCTGCCAGGCCTCCTACCGTCTCCAGACCCAGAGAAAGTGGCAATACATCCAGCAGCAGCATTTCGTCATCGGGCTTATTGCCAACCAGAACATTCGCCTGGACGGCTGCACCGACGGCAACCACTTTGTCAGGATCCATGTTATTGAGCGGCGTTTTACCGAAATACTCCGCGACCTTAGCGATGACCTGAGGGACCCGTGTAGAGCCACCCACCAGGACAACATTATGAATCTCACCGAGCTCAATCCCAGCATCCCTCACGGCTCGCAGGCACGCTTTAATAGACGCATCAACCAGCGGCGCCACTAGATCATCGAAAGTGGTTCGATCCAGTATTCCCTTGAACTGCACACCATCACGATCAAAATCTATGTCGACCTTGGCGTTATCAGTGAGGCTTTCCTTGATTGATCTGGACGCCATCAGCAATCCACGTAACTGTTCGCTTGCCAGCGGTTTCACATATCCGGACTGCTCAACTATCCAGGCGGCTATCGCCCTGTCAAAATCATCACCGCCGAGCGCCGAATCCCCGCCGGTTGCGAGCACTTCGAAGACCCCCTTACGGAGCCTGAGCAACGAGATATCAAAAGTACCCCCGCCCAGGTCGTAGACAGCAATCACACCTTCACTACCGGAATCGAGGCCATAGGCTATCGCAGCGGCAGTGGGTTCATTCAGTAATCTCAATACGTTGACACCGGCGAGCTGCGCCGCATCTTTCGTCGCCTGCCTTTGGGCATCATCAAAATAGGCTGGCACCGTAATAACAACGCCATCCAGGTCGCCCGCCAGTGTAGCGCTCGCTCGATCTACCAGGGTACGAAGGATTTCTGCAGAGACCTCAACCGGAGTCACATTTCCGCTGACGGTTTCTATTCGCGGCATTCCACCCTCAGAAGCAGAAAACCGGTAAGGAAGCTGGTCACCGAGTGTCGCCACATCTTTAATGCCGCGGCCCATCAGTCTTTTTACGGACACGATGGTGTTCATGGAATCATTCACAGCTTCGGTCAATGCTTCATCACCAACGATTATCCCGCTGGATGTATAGCGCACGACTGAAGGTAGCATATGCCTGCCCTGCTCATCGGCAAGTGTTTCAGCAACACCCGCGCGAACACTCGCAATTAGCGAGTTAGTCGTACCCAGGTCTATTCCGGCAGCTCGTTTACGCTGGTGGGGGTCGACCGCCTGGCCGGGTTCTGTGATTTGTAATAGTGCCATCTATATCCCAATTACTTTTCTTCAGTAGCGTCCTAATAATCCAACAACTTTTCTTCAAGACGGTTCGCCGAAACCATCAACTTGGACAGGAACTGGAGTTCATACACCAACCGCTCTGCCTTATCAGTGTCCTCATCCAATGCTTCTTGAAATTTTGCCTGCAGCTCGTTGATCGCCTGCCGCATTTTTTGACGAAACGAATCAAGTTCTTCGAGATTACCCTCACCTTCTTCAATAGATTCGAGTTGCTCCCTGAGCTCAATCTGATCCATCAGGAACGCTGCTGGCAAAGTCGGGTTATGTTCCAGTTCTACTCCCCGCAGCCCCAATATATAAATCGCGCGTGGCAAGGATGTCCGCAGCGTTTCATTCGCCGTATTTACCAGGGTCGCCCACTGCACGGCCAACCGCTTCTCCTGATCCGTTCCCGCGGCAAACCGATCCGGATGAACTTGTTTCTGCAAGTCCAGAAAACGGTCGCCAAGAAGCTCCTGATCCACGGCGTAATCAACCGGCAGGCCAAATATCTCGAAATAGTTTTTGTTGAAATCCACGAATAGTAAGGACGCCTGGCTTCACAGCAGGCCCTTCAAGTTAGACGGTGAAACTCTCACCACAGCCGCATTCGCCCTGGACGTTTGGATTCTTAAATTCAAACCCTTCATTAAGGCCCTGCTTCACATAGTCCATTTGCGTGCCATCGATGTAAACCAGTGACTTTGGGTCCACAAACACGTCAACGCCCTGAGAAGAGAACCTGAGATCTTCCGGCAAAATTTCATCGACCGGCTCCATGACATACATCAAGCCCGAGCATCCGGTGGTCTTCACAGCGACGCGAATCCCAACACCCTTGCCTCTTGAGGCCAGATAGCCAGTGACGTGTTCCGCCGCCTTTTCTGTCAGGCTGACACCCATATTCTTATCCTGCCGCTGCCGCCGATGACTCTTCGTCACCGACATGTTTTGATCGATAGTCCTGAATAGCCGCCTTTATGGCATCTTCTGCCAGCACCGAACAATGTATTTTCACAGGGGGCAGCGCCAACTCTTCAGCAATCTCTGTATTCTTTATGCCTTCTGCCTCGTCCAGCGTTCGCCCCTTAACCCATTCGGTCAGCAATGAACTAGACGCAATAGCACTACCACAGCCATACGTCTTGAATTTAGCATCCTGGATCACGCCGTCTTCGCCAACCTTGATCTGCAAACGCATCACGTCACCACAGGCTGGGGCACCGACCATACCTGTACCTACCTCACCACTTTCGGCGTCCATTTTTCCGACGTTACGCGGATTATCGTAGTGGTCCAGTACTTTGTCGCTGTATGCCATTTCGCTTTCTCTTCTAAGATGAATAGAATCCAGACCGATTCCATTCAACAATATTAATTAGTGTGCCGCCCACTTGATTTTTCCCATATCCACACCGTCCTTGTACATATCCCAGAGCGGTGACAACTCTCTGAGTTTTTCTACGGCTGCCCTGACACTGCTGATCGCCTGATCAACGTCTTCCTCAGTCGTAAAACGGCCGATAGAAAACCGCAGCGAACTGTGTGCTAGTTCATCGTTCAGACCAAGCGCCCGGAGCACATAGGAAGGCTCCAGACTCGCAGATGTACAAGCGGACCCGGAAGATAACGCGATGTCTGGTAGAGACATGATCAGTGATTCACCTTCCACGAAATTGAAGCTGATGTTAATGATGCCAGGAATATGATGATCTATATGTCCGGAGACATACACTTCTTCCATTCCATTAAAGCCGTCCCACAGACGCTCCCGCAAAGCCAGTATTCGCTCACCTTCCTCATGCATCTCTTCTTTTGCGATCCGGAAGGCTTCACCCATACCAACCAGCTGATGGGTCGCGAGGGTACCTGAACGCATCCCTCTTTCGTGACCACCACCGTGCATCTGGGCTTCAAGCCTCACACGTGGTTTCCTGCGAACAAACAGCGCGCCAACCCCTTTGGGGCCATAAATCTTGTGCGCAGAAAATGACATGAGGTCAACCTTGAGTTCACCCAGGTCAATATTCACCTTGCCGGCACTTTGTGCAGCATCCACATGAAAGAAAACCTTTGCGGCGCGGGTGACTTCACCAATCGCTGCAATGTCGTTAACCACACCAATCTCATTGTTTACGTGCATGATGCTGACAATCGTTGTGTCTTCACGAATCGCTGCGGCAACACTCTCTGGAGAAATAAT
>Ga0233433_10000159_pt1 | contig 77732 bp, 74 predicted proteins | sample SI_122_August201_5_FD_179868 | JGI IMG/M metagenome (GOLD analysis project Ga0233433, IMG submission 179868) | Seawater microbial communities from Saanich Inlet, British Columbia, Canada - SI_122_August2016_100_MG | ecosystem: Environmental > Aquatic > Marine > Inlet | place: Canada: British...
ACGCCTTTGACTTAGGTGAAGATGCCCAACCGTGGATGTCGTTAATGCCCACATGCGATCATTGGCACGTCTTTATGACATTTGATGGCAGTGATCCTGCGGGAACCGGTGCCGTATACATCGACGGTAAAACTGCATGGATGGATTTCGCTGCGACGTCACCCCGATTTCGAAGGCGGGGCAGCCAGTCTTCGCTGCTTCGTCATCGGGTTCAGTTTGCGCTCGATCATGGATGTGAGCAAATGTTCGTCTGCACGGGTGAAGCCGTACCGGGCGACCCGCAACATTCCTATTCAAATATTCAGAAGGCCGGCTTTAAAGAAGACTACGTGCGCGCCAATTATGCGCCGATAAAAGACTAGCGGAACGTTACAGACCCTTTACCGCCTTGGCGCTCATCTTAAGGGGGCGCCGGATGGCGAGGAGTAATTTTGCCTCGTTGACCAAACCCTGTTTAACCAATGCGCCAAGCAGGGTGTATTCGATCAGGTCGCGTTGAGCGCGGCTGCCGCCGATTTGCTCATGTCTTGCCATGACGGTGATCAGTCGATCTGTTGCCGTAGGCCAGTCTTCCACAGCAATGGCCTGAAAGGCCTCAGCGATCGTCCGCACCATGTTTCCGGCAGGGCCCTTGGCTTCAGCGATGATTTTCTCCAGCGCTTCTGAATTTCCAACCTTGGCATGGGCCAGCGCGGCATGAACATCGGCCAATGCAATGCCGGTGTTGGGGAATTTGTTTAACGCGTATTCGCTGATAACTTGCCAGCGCTCTGGCGTGACCTGCTCACCGGCAAGTTCGGCGCGATAAAGAATTGCAATATTGTCGGTAAGCACATTGAGCGCTGGTCCCCACGCTTTCCCCGGCGCAACGTCAGTATCAATGACGTTCCACATGGTCTCAATGTCACCGCATTCCAAAGCCCACAGCGCCACGTGCCAAGAGATGTGGCAGTGTAGTGTGCCGCCTTTTGCGTAGTCGGGCAGCCAATCGCTCACATAGCTGATGCCCTCTTCCGTCTCACCGGCCTCGTAATAAATATGAGCCCGAATATGCGCGCCATTGGCGTTTCGCGGATTACCGGCCAGCGAACGCTCAATGGTATCCGTAGCAGGTCCGGTTTGCCCGGCTTCCACCTGGGCAAAGGCGTGCTGGGCCAGAAACCACCAATCATCGGCGTAAGACGAGACAAGCCCGGATGTAAAAGCCAATTGCTCAGCCTCGCGCCCCGGAAGACCGCTAAAACCGATCAGGCCGAACACGCCGGTACAGGTCTGAGCCGCCATGACATCACGCGGGCAGGTTTCGAGGTGGGCTCTAATGGCCTTGTAGGCTGCGGCAGATTTTCCATCAATGAGCAGACCCAGGGCAGCAATATGGTTGCCCTCGCGCTCGGTCAAACTTCCAGCATGCGTCCGGGCCGCCTCCATGGCCGCAGAAGCGCTGGCCGCGTCTCCCGTTATCTGACAAGCGCGTGCCAATCCTACATGGGCAAGGGCAAACTGTTCATCGAGAGCAATTGCCGCTTCAAACGCCTGCACGGTCCCCTGCTCCGCAGCAAGATATCGGTCCACGCCATCCACGTACGCATCACGGGCGGCAGATGATTTGGTGGAAAGTGAATTGCCGTAACGGTCCTCAAGCATTGATCGCTCCTATATCTGTACGTCCACCCCGCGCCGTGTTTCAGACTGCCAAACTACCTTGAGTGTCCGCCTGATGTCCGCGCTGGCTTTGGGCCTCGATGAACACGCGGGTTACGTCGTCGTATGATTCCTTGATCTCGCGTTCCATGGTGCTGATCAGGGTCTCAACATCTTCTGAAGTGATATCGTCGGTAAAATCCAGGCTAAGGGTCACCAGAATATCTCTGGGGCCCAAATGCATGGTCAGTAGCTCATTAACACCTTTTACTCCGACCGTGGCGGTGGCAATGGCGCGAATACCGCGCACGGTGGAACTGCGCGCCCCTTCACCGATCAGCAACCCTTTGCATTCGACGGCCAGGATTACAGCGACAATGGCTAGAATGACGCCAATAAAGATCGACGCTACGCCGTCCAGAACAGGCATATTCAGCCACTCACCCACGGCGATTCCGACAAATGCTACCGCCAGCCCCAGCATGGCGGCGGTATCTTCCATCAGCACGGTAAAGACCGCCGGGTCTTTGCTTTCGCGAATGCCCGCCATATAGCCCAAATGGCCTTTGCTGGCCTTGAACTCACGAAAAGCATAGGTCCACGCGGCCCCTTCGATAATCATCGCCACACCGAGGATAAGATAGTTCACCCAGGGATCCGTGACCGGGTGGGGGTTCAAAATTTTCTCCACCCCTTCATACAGCGACACGCCCGAACCAATAGCGAAAATCAGGATAGCCACAACGAAGGTCCAGAAATAAAGCTCCATGCCATAGCCAAAGGGATGCGTGTCATCCGCCGGTTTCTTGGCGCATTTCAGGCCATAGAGAATAAGTGCCTGATTACCTGTATCCACGGTGGAATGGATGGCCTCACTCAGCATGGCTGAACTGCCGGTAAAGGCGGATGCCGTAAACTTGGCCACGGCGATCAAGCCGTTTCCAATCAACGCCGCCACAACAACTTTAGTCGATCCACCCGCAGACATTCCATACCCTTTCAATTCAATACCGCATGCACAATACCCTGCGCGGGTCGGTTGGAAAAGACCACTGCTTGCACGCTTGCGTCATGACCTGCGCTGACGTTAGATGCACAGACAAAATCAAACCTTTCAGGAGACCAACCAGATGTCCGTGACAACCATTACCGAGAACACCTGTTTTGGCGGCGTGCAAGGCGTTTACGCTCATATGTCGGATCAGCTTGGCTGTGAAATGCGCTTTTCCGTGTTCAAACCAGCAGAATCCGTGAGCGAGCCACGCCCCGTGGTGTTTTGGTTGTCCGGGCTGACCTGTACAGAAGAAAACTTTACCGTCAAAGCCGGTGCACAACGGTATGCAGCCGAGCATGGTCTGGTCGTGGTCGCCCCCGATACCAGCCCGCGTGGTGATGATGTGCCCGATGATGAAGCCTTTGATTTTGGCAAAGGTGCGGGATTTTACCTGAACGCGACTGAGGCACCGTGGTCCACACATTTCCACATGTATGACTACATCACCGGTGAGCTGCCGGCGCTTATTTTCAAGAACTTCCCCGCACGCGCAGACGCACAAGGCATCATGGGCCATTCCATGGGGGGGCATGGTGCCTTGACCATCGGCTTAAAAAACCCGGATACCTACACGTCAATCTCGGCCTTTTCACCCATTGTTGCCCCTATGCAGGTACCATGGGGGCAGAAGGCCTTTAGCGGATACCTGGGCGATAATCCGGATGACTGGAAACAATACGATGCCACGGAACTGGTGAAATCCGGCGCCCGCTCAGGCACTCAAATCCTGATTGATCAGGGTGAGGCCGATGATTTTTTAAACGAGCAGCTGAAACCTCATTTGTTCGAGGCCGCCTGCAAAGATGCCGGGCAAGCTGTTCAAATTCGTATCCAACCGGCATATGATCACTCTTACTATTTCATCGCGTCTTTCATGGGTGATCACATGGCTCATCACGCCGCAGCCCTGTTGGCGTAGCGACCCAACGAAAACGTGATTTAACTTTTCGGGCCAAGTCAGGTAACAAATTGAACCCTATTCATTAAATTGAGCGACCATGTCCCAGATCAGCACCGCACAAGCAGTCCCCATAGACCCCATCAAATTTCTCGACCCGGACACCACGGCCAAGGGTGAACAACGTGCCGTCGTGGCGCTGACGCAACTGCGCACCTTGTGGTTCAACACGGGTAGTCTGTGCAACATCACCTGCCGCAATTGCTATATGGATTCTAACCCAAAAAATGACCGCCTGGCTTATATCACCGCAAATGAGGCGCGCGCCTATCTGGACGAAGTAGAATGCGAAGGCATGGCCGTTGAGGAAATCGCCTTCACCGGTGGCGAGCCATTCATGAACCCACACATTCTGGACATGATCGGTGACGCCCTTGGTCGGGGCTATAAAGTGCTGGTTCTTTCCAATGCCATGAAACCGCTGTTGAACAAGCGGGCAGGACTGTTAGAGCTACACCAGCAATACGGCGATGCGCTGACCATTCGTGTTTCCATCGACCATTACACCCGCAAAGGCCATGAGGATGTGCGCGGGGTAAACACCTGGCCACCGATGATTGAATGCCTGAATTGGTTGAGCGAAAACAGGTTCAATCTGACCGTTGCTGGCCGCACCATGTGGGGCGAAGAAGAGGCTTTAGCCCGCCAGGGGTATGCTAGACTATTTGCACAGCATCACTTGACGATTGATACGACCAACCCGGCGCAACTGGTTCTGTTTCCGGAAATGGATGAGACCGAGGATGTGCCCGAAATCACCATGCAGTGCTGGGATATTCTGGGTGTGCGGCCAGAATCAATCATGTGCTCCACGTCGCGCATGGTGGTGAAGCGTAAAGGCGCAGGCGCACCCGTGGTCGTACCATGCACGCTGCTGCCCTATGATCCGCAGTTTGAATTGGGAACCAGGCTTGCCGATAGTCCAAACACCGTGAAGCTCAACCACCCCCATTGCGCGCGCTTCTGTGTTTTGGGCGGCGCGTCCTGTAGCGCAGATTGAACACCGGACTATGTTTCACCTTGGCAAAATAGACGAACCTGTTTTTATTTTTGGTGGTCCGTATTCCAATATTCAGGCCACGGAAAAAGTCCTCACAATCGCCCATGGACAAGGCTTCTCAGCGGACCGCATTATCTGTACAGGCGACGTGGTGGCCTACTGTGCTAACCCGGCTGAAACCACTGCCATGATCCGCGATTGGGGTATTCATGTGGTGATGGGAAATTGTGAGGAATCGCTGGGCTTTGAACGCGAGGACTGCGGCTGCGGTTTTGAAGAAGACAGTGCCTGTGACATGTTGTCGCGACAGTGGTTTGATTTTGCCACCCGGCGGATCACATCGGATGATAAGGCGTGGATGCAAACCTTGCCCCGACAATTGACGTTTGAGATGGCCGGGAGGCGCCTGGCCGTTATCCATGGCAGCCTCAGCGATATCAGCGGCTGGGTGTTCAAGTCCACCGATGATCAGACCAAAATCACCGAACTCGATCTGGCATCCTGTGACGGCATTATTGCCGGGCACTGTGGCTTGCCTTTTATCTCCACCACCTCGGACCAGCGATTATGGCTCAATGCCGGTGTTATCGGCATGCCCGCCAATGATGGCACGTCGCGCGGCTGGTACAGTATTCTGGAGCCCTGTGATGGCGGGATCCGCGCTCACATCCACCCCTTTGACTACGATCATGAAAGCGCCGCCAGCGCCATGCGGGACGAACGCCTGGCCAGTGGTCCGGGTGGCTATGCAAATGGTCTGACCACCGGCCTGTGGCCCAATATGGATGTGCTGCCGGATGCCGAAAGACAATTACAGGGGCGGGCAATCGAATCCCAATCATATGTGTGGGCGGCCCCCCGGGATCAGCGCCTTACTGCATAACCTCCGGGTGCGCTTGCATCAGGTTAAGCAACCGTTTGGTGGCGGCTTCGCTGCCTTGTTTACTGGCCTGTTCGTATAGTCGGGCCGCTCCCGCAAAATTCTGCACCACACCATTTCCCAGTTCATATAAAAGACCGAGCCTGAACCGGGCGCGGGCGACTTTATCCGCTGATTGTGTATACAGCTTAAAGGCTTCGACGTAGCTCTGCTCGACGCCGTTACCTCGATCATACAACCGGCCTAACTTGAACTGAGCCAGAGCAAAGTCCTGTCCGGCTGATTCCCTATACCACTGGGCGGCCGCACTGAAATTTACCGCCACACCCCGACCTTTCTCAAACGCTTTGGCAACCCGGTACTGAGCTTTGATGTGGCCTTGAATCGCCGCTTTCGCATACCACTTTGCCGCCGTGGTCAGGTCCAGTGACTTGCCGCCTGTACCGAGTTCGAAAAACAAACCATAGGTATACTGCGCACCCTGGTCACCATTTTCGGCGGCTATGTGATACCACTGGGCCGCCTCTACAAGATCCCGGTCCGGGCCTTCTTTGGTCAGAAGTTCACCGGCAATACGCTGGGCATCAACATGACCGTTTTCGGCAGCTCGCTTGTACCATCTCAGGGCCTCGGACTGGTCTGGCCTGACGCCGCTGCCCTTTCGGAACATTTCTGCCATGATGAACTGTTTTACGGGCGAGCCTTTCCGAAACAGCTTTGTCCGCGCTTCGTCTCGCTGGACGGCCGCATTGGCTAATGTTTCGCCCATGACGCCCGAGCGCCTCAGGTCATCCAGATAATAACCAAAGTGCTGCAACAACTTCGGGATATCGGGCTTGAGCACATGCCAGATGGCATAACCGTCCCGATCGTTACGTTCCAGATGACGGAAAAAATCATCGCACTGGAAAGCAAGGTTTTTACGCATCTTAATGCGTTCATCCGTGAAATTTTCCATGCCCAGTTCCTGATGGGCCATCTCGGTGTATAGCCACGCCTCGCATTCAACATCAATCTTTCGCATGGATTCCAACCGGTCTTCCATGTGCTGAACACCATGGCCCACCAGTTCATGCACAAGAACCGGGGCCAGTTCCTTGAGCGGCCATTTGATACCGAAGCGTGTGACAACCACGGGAAAGCTTTTACCCATAGAATCAGAATCGGCCTGGGTGCCAAATTTGGGCATAAAAATTGCGGCCAGAATATTGACCAGGTTTGTGCGCCGCTCTGGCAGGTTTGGATCATAGATCACCACGACCGGCCCTGATTTTTTCAACGCCGCAATCTGCTTTACACTGAAAGGGGAGTTTTCGTTGATCAGGGCCATAGCCTCGATCAACTTCTCAACACCTTCGCGTGGCTCGATAATGGGGAAATCGTAGGTGGCGCCCTCAGGTGGTTTCAACCCGATAATCTGGATGCCGTCGAACTCTGTCTGATAGGCAATTCTGCTGTTGGCTGATGCCTGAGGCGGATTAAGGGCGGTACATAACAGAGCTAATACGAATACAAGAAGGCGCGCTGCCATCATTTGGCAAGTGGCCCAGATTCCGACCACCGGCCCCCTAATCCCGGCCACCGCCCAAGGGGCTTATATACTGGGGTGCACTGTCCCAGGGGAAAACGACCCATTCGTCCTGCGGGATATCGTGGACGAATACATCGGCCGTTTCGCGGCCTTGCGGTTTGGCATAAACCACAGCAAAGCATGCTTCGGGTAACAATCTACGCGCCTCCCGTGCCGTGGTGCCTGTATCCACCAGATCATCAATGATCAACCATCCTTCACCCTTCGCCGCAAGCGCCGCATCCGGCGTCTTCAGAACGCTCAACGTTCCCTGCTGCATTTCCTCGTACGTGGTGATGCACAGCGTATCCACAACACGGATACCCATTTCGCGGGCCACAATCGCGGCAGGTACCAGACCACCACGGGTCAGCGCTACGATACCTTCCCAAGGCCCCATATCCATCAACTTGCGAACCAGCTTTCTGGTATCGCGATGAAAATCTGCCCAAGTGACGATGCTGTGTTCTTGTTCTGTAAGGCTCATGGATAGTCCCCTCGTGTAGCCGGCCCGTTAGAGCTCAGTTTTACTGGCTAGATAATAACGAAGATCACATTTGGGACAATGCCCATTCATAAAAAAACGGCACCTCAACAGAGATGCCGTTTTCTTCAAAATATGCGACGCTCAATCAACGCAGATAGAGGCGGACCTCGTTAACGTTGGCGTTATCAGCCGTCTTGCCGGAAATGGCAATGCGTGATGGCGGTAAGCCCATATCCACCAATGAGCGCAAAACGTTTTCTGCGTGGCGGCGGGACTTGGATGAATTCAGTGCAATGGTTGCTTCGTCACCCGAAGCCGGGGCAACGGCGACCAGATCAAATAAGGCGCTTGGGCGTTGTTCTAGGACCTTGCTGACCGCATTGTACAGGGCCTGCTCGTAAGGCACGTTATTGCGGTCAAAACGGATCACGACTAAAGGCCGACGACCTGTGGTATCGACTGGTTGTCCAGCCAAATTGTTGCTGCCACCTGCGGCGGATGCCATGGCCTGATTGACCAGACTAACACCATAAATTTCGCCGGACTTGATACCAGCGGACAACAGATTGAGGTTGGAGCGTTCCGTGGAAACGTAGGCCGTCTGACGGCGCACATCTGATGATACTTCTTTCAGAAGGCGCTCAATCAGCACAACCGTGCGGTTCACTTCATCTTCCAGAATTGCCAACTGAACGTGGTCTTCGTCCACAGCACCGGAAACATCGAAGGCAGCATGAGCGGATTCAGCCAGGAAAGCAGACATGGTTGCATCCGTCGACACGGCCTGTGCCAGTTGGTTCATGATATCAATATCGGATTCCACATGGTCCAGATCGACCTGTGCATTATTAAACTGTTGGACCAAAATTGGGTTACCGGGAGTGGTACCCACCTGTAGACGCGCATTCATGGCAGCTACCGTATTATGGTAGCGCTGTGAGTCGCCAACGATCTTGGCCCGTACTTCCTGCAAAATCTGGTTATGCTGGGCGATAGCACCCTGCAAGCTCTGAAGCTCACCACGCAGTTCAACAACCTTCTCACCAACAAACGTACCTGTCGGCGTGCCCGGCGTCACATTCACAGGATCAAAACTGGAATTGCCCAACGACGGTTGGGCCGCAGCCGGAATAGTAGCCTGACCATTGGTGGCCGTTGCCATGTTCTCTGTGGTCGCTTCGCCTGCGGGATCTTCACCGGTCAGTGAAGGCCACAAGGCCTCTTCAGAGAAAGAGCAGGCTGACACCAGCAGCGCTGCGCCTACAAGAGTTGTCCGTACCGTAGCTGACGTCATTGATCACTCGTCCCTAAAATCCCGCGATTAAGTTTAAACCGCGTTCCTGATCCCCAATAGATTAGTACCTTGGAGAGGCTTAATAACCCGTTACAAAATATCGAGAGTTTTCTATCTCTCGCACAATTACGAAACGATACTACTCAAAGGGCTATGTTGGTACAAGTTCCTATTTTACAATCATTTTTTGGGCAATTTTTGAACTTTCCCCCATCGAAAACACAATACAGGGGACAATTCAGCATTTGCCCGCAATTTTGCCCATGTTGCCACTTGCCTTTGACAACATCGTAGAGTAGTTTCCCGCTTCCAAGACGGACGGCCATCAATTCAGGCCGGACCAGAAAGGCATAGGCACCGGTAGCTCAGCTGGATAGAGTACTTGACTACGAATCAAGGGGTCGGGAGTTCGAATCTTCCCCGGTGCGCCACTTTCCCCACTTAAAGCCTTGAAATATAACGACTCTGCATGTTTATGCTGTGCTCAGTGTGCACTTTAGTATGCACTACAGCCCCGCACAGAAGCATCAGCGAATCCGGCACCCTACAGCCGAAAACACCCCCGAATCCTCCCCAGCACGCTCCCTGAGCCTCTCATGGTGGTTTCAGCGCACTATGGCATTGCGAAGGAATCCGCTGTACCGTTCTCTCAACAGGAGGGACAAATGAAACGCATGTTCATAGCCGCACTGCTAACCATGACTGTTGGCCCTGCATTAGCGGGAGAGGACGATCCCGCCTACACTTGCTCTACTTCTCTACAGAGGGGCGAAAGTATGATCGATAGCGCGGCGCAACACTGTAAGGCCGGGGATCAAATGTTAATCTCAAACATGAGTGACGACGAGTCTGTCGCAAATGTCATAAGGCTGATATGTGATCTACGGTACGAGGTGGTCGTGGATCAGAAGTTCGGTGGGGTTATCGCGTGTATATATCGTCCATTACAGCAACGCCCATATGAGTTCTGAAAGCGCCACTTCTAGCAGGAGGGAACATGAAACACTTAATTGTAGCGGCAATGCTGACGTGCATGGTTACGCCAGCCTTGGGTGCGGACGCTAATGGTCAATTTAGGACTTATGGTGAGGGCGGCCTAAGTTCCTGTGGGGCATGGACCGCAGAAAGGAAGAAAGAATCCACCAAGCAACAGTACTTCTACGCCTGGGTAGACGGCTATATCAGCGCATACAACAATTATACACCGGGCGTCTTTGACATAGGCAAGGGGACGGACTCAGAAGGCAGAGACGCGTGGATAGATAACTACTGTGCGGTCCACCCGTTGGAAGCAATATCTACAGCCGTGCAAGACTTGATAATATTTCTAAAGAACCGTTAGAACCATCCACGCATACTTTGGCCTTCACCGCAGCCTATGTTTTTCTATGAGTTGGCGCGTTGGATACTGGCAAGACGGGCGATTATGTACGCGAAGCCGGACGCGTCCAGTTGGTCCATTGACTTAAATAACCACTCTCGGCTATGCGCGGGCAGCTTGGCACATGCAGCCTTTGCAGCGGCAATCGTAGGTGCCGCGTTCTGGCCCAAGCGTTGGTTCAGCACCTCGACAACGCTTTCAGGGTTATCACCACACGGTACAATGCCAGTGCGGGTGAGTTGCTGGTCAATAAACTCAATAGTCTGTTGTGCGTAATGCGGGTTAGCACCCATAGCAAAAGCGGCTTCCTTGGCGACGGTGTTTATTTCCGCCAATTGTTCCAGCTCCATATCGCCTTGTCCCTGCCAGTTGAAGTGATACTCCGACACGTCCTGAGCGGGTATCATTGCGGCAGCGGCTTCCTGCGATACTGAGTCCTCGGCCTTCAACCCTTCGGCAACTTGTTCAGACATTATCGGCTCAATGGTTTCTTGCTCACCACCGTAGGCCTGTTCATGCAGGGCAGACTTGCGTTCAACAGCGGCTATCTGGGCCGAACGTCCATTTTCACCGCTCCAGTCCGCCATGAAACCAGCGTCAGACTGTAGGGCGGCAACCTCATTGCCAGCGTCGGGTGCATCGCTCATGCTGCGGCCTTCCGAGACAGGGCGGCGGCATTGCCTTCTTTTACACGCGCCGAAAGTGTTTGTATCTTCTCGGCTCCCCAAGGCCACTCAAGGGCAAAGTCAAAACCCGCTTTCACCATTTGAAGACGGAAATATGACTCCACGTTCACAGGGGACAGCATTGAGTTATGAAGTCGGTTGCCGGGGTCTGGTGACGCTGCGTGAAGGTCAATGCCTATCTGGACAAACTCTTTGTAAGTGTCCACCAAGTTGATAATGGCAGTCTCCACGTCCACGCCCAGCTTCTGACGTTCCTTGGCTAACTTCTCAGCACGCTTCCAACCAGCAATATCAGCGGCAACCTTGTCTGCATTATCACGCTCACGCTGCCTGTCTTTTGCTGACAACAACGCGCCAGATAATTCGTCCAAGCGTGCTAGTGCAGCCGCCAGTTCATTGCGGGCATTATCAGCGCGGGTCTTGGTCGTTGCGTTCTGGCCTTCCTCGGCTTCAAGGAAAGCTGCATTGGCATTTTTCTGACATACCTCTAACTGCCTCTGAGCAGCAGTAATGTTCTGTTCCAGCGTTGCCAGCACACTGTCGTCTCGGCGCAAAATATTCATGCTATCGTTTCCTCAACTTGTTGTCGTGCTAGGTGGTGCAATCGTAGCTTCCCGTACATCGCGCCGGATAAATGCTTACAAGCATCCACCTTAAGGCGTAGAGGTAGACTGTCGTCATGTGCTACGGACGCCAGACGTTCCACAATGTCAGCACCATCAGCATTAGACAGGGCGCGTACCAAACTATCCGTACGCCTATTGAGAGAGCCGCGTGTTTTCGCCATTGGTTTAGTCCCCTAATGTTAACTGTCATATCCAGGCCAAGTGCCAGGTTTACCGTCAGGCATATCGGCTAACCGCTGGGCAGCTTCAACTACCCTTGCCTCTGCCTCACGCATCGCACTACCCAAATTCACTTTAGTAGTTGTTGTAATCTCGGCTGCACTGGGAACCATTTTGGCTACCAGTTGCGCGAACAGGTTCGGGTGGTCCGCAGCAAGACGTTCCAGATATTTGCCATCTTTGTTCAGCGAGTTGAACGTCTGTAGGACTGCGTCTTTGACTGACAATGTCTGCTTCCTGACAGAGCCGCGAGTCGCGCCTCCGGTTTTCTTTGTACCTTTGGGACGCGCCATTAGCTTAACTCTATGCTGTCTGAAATCAGGACAGAAGAAATAGCGTTCAAAGCTTTGTGGGCTTCTGACTTGGAAACGCCATCAGCAATAACAACCCTGACACCACCATCCATGACAGAGCCACCAGACTCGGCAGTAATGTCTTTAGGGTCTACATTGTGGGGGACTTCAATAGTCGTTGGCATAATAGTTTCCAGTTCACAGTTTCAATAAGCGGTGTGCCAATTATACAAGAAATTATGTATAATACAACTATACTACAATAAATTAATGTATTTAAGGCACGCACCACAAGCTACCCCGCAGCAAACAGGCATTTTCCAGCTACGCCATGCAGGACTTCTTACGTCGCATTACAAGGACAGACAGGATACAGGCTCACCAGAACAGGGGTGCGCGGCAGAGAATCGGTGGAAGTGGATAGTGGGGAAATAGATACCTGTTGAGGGCGCTGTCTGCTATAATGGCAGAGCAAATTAACCTTTGCCGCCGCCCGGTGTAACCACCCATTCCCTCCCCCGCACTGGGCGGCATTTTCCCCAACAGAAAACCCGTCGCCTACGCAATAAGCTCAACTACCCTCTTAACCTGCACCGCTTGCCATTGGGTGCCGCCTCTCGACGTGGCGATACCAGCCTCAGTTAATGCTGCGGCTATCTGGCGAAGGCTGTCACCACGTTCCCGCATGGGCGACACAATGCCATCCAACTTCATGGCCTTGGCTCTTGCCTGTTCCTTCAGCACCTTATTGCGCTTCATAGTCTTGTCACGTAGGCCACCCAGCTTAACACCCTTGGCTTTGGCCTCTCTCAGTGCTGCTTTAGTACGCTGGCTAATGAAGTCACGTTCCTGCTCTGCCAATGCCGCGTATATGTGAAGCTGGAACTTATCAGCCTGTGGCATGGTGGCGACTCTGAAGTTCAAACTCTTGTCGTCCATAAGGCTGGAAATGAAAGATACCTTGCGTGACAACCTGTCCAGCTTCGCCACCAGCAATACAGCTTTCTCTTTCTTGGCTAATGCCACAGCCTTGGCTAATTCTGGCCTATCGTCCTCAGTACCGCTCTGAACCTCTACAAAGTCGCCTATGACTTCCCATGGTGCCGTTGAGTAGGTTTCCAAGAAAATACTTATGTCTCGTTCCTGTGCTTCCAAGCCCAGTCCAGACTTACCCTGTTCCTTCGTGCTGACCCGTTTGTATGTGACATAGCGAACCATTGTGCTGTCTCCGAATTGTGTGTCTGAAAGCACTGTATGCCAGTGTGTTACAAACGTCAACGTCCGTTGTGCGCGTAACACCACAGCAATAGATAGCAGCACAGACTACGAAAGACGAAGGGGGGAGGTGCCGTACCCGTACCCGACGATAACCGCGCAGTTCTGTGTCTATGGTCCCCACCAAGCCAGTCCGCATATATTTTTTCAGAATTTGAGGGGGCTTTCTATTGACCAAAGGACAATACTTATGGTATAGTCATATTGACTATAGGCCCTAATAAGTTGTGTTCACGATATGGCCTTGCTATAATGCCTACTCCACAGTGCTTCAGGCAGTATCAGCTATGTCCAAGTTCAGAACCATTTATCACACGAACCAACGAGCGGGGCAGTCGCATGGCAAATAACAAGCCCAATAGAACAGGCCGTTGTTCAGGAAAGTGGACAAGCAAGGAACAGAAGACATGGGGAGCGCCCAAAGATGACCCTTGGTGCTGGCTAACCTCTGCGCTTATTTGCAGCCCCGCATGGAGAGCCATGGGTATTAACACCAGACGGTTAATTGACTTTCTTCTAGTCGAACACATCAACCATGCTAGACGTGAAAATGGGAAGCTCATGGCAACCTATGACCAGCTCCAGGAATTTGGTTTAACACGTAGCGAAGCCTCAAAAGCAGTTAGTGAGGCAGAGCATCTCGGCCTCATAAAAGCATCGCGTGGAGGCCGCTATCATGGCTCAAACCAACCGTCGATATATCGCCTGACCTTCTATGCAGACCACGATGGAAATCCACCTACCAATGACTGGAAAGGAAAGACTGAGGAAGGTATCGCCAAGTGGAAGAAGTCTCGCAGCGACGAAAAAGCGCGGACAAAAGAGCGCCGAAGAAAAACAAAACACACCCCTAATTCCCGAACTACCGTAGTTCGACTTTCCGAACTACCAGACGGAAAACCGGCGACAAGCCAGAAACGGAAACCGCAGAAAACGGCCATTTTGGTTTCTAGCCCGTAGTTCGACTTTCCGAACTGCTTATATATCTTGCTAGGGGGTACAGAGAAAACCACCACCACAAAAACAAGAAACGCGATAGGGAACAACGGTCCAACTAAACAAAAAAGGAAACAAACCCGATAACAAATTAATGAGGTTTGAAATGACAAATGGACAAGACTTATTTTCAGTTAAAGACACATGCCAGAGGCTTGGCGGCATATCTCGCGCCACGTACTACCGTTTAGTGAACAGCGGTGACTTGCAGAAGGTGAGCATAGGTTCTCGCGCGTTCACCCCTGCGGACTCGCTCAATGCGTACCTGAAAAAGATAGGTGCGTAATGTCGAAAGCCACCAACCCAGTGAAGGTTAGCCATTACAGTCTCCTTTTCACGTATTTCCATAACAAAGGGTTACGGCAACCATGCATACCTCACAAGAGGTATCCATAACCATACCCCAAGCCGCTGAGACAGTCGGAGTCAGTGGAAAGGGCTTGGGGTATGGTAATAAATGTCTCTTGTGAGATATTTTCTGGCAAATCAACAATCTTAGCCGCGACAGTAACATCGAGGTTGCCCTTGCGGACGGCATCACCCACCGCGTCTATGCCCTTTTTCTTTACCTTCGCAGCCCGTTTTACAGACGCAGCACTGACGCCCACAGTCTCAGCGGCTTGGGGTATGGTTACAGATGTCTCTTGTGAGCTATCTGCCCTTTGTCCATGTTTAAGGTTAGCAATATCAGCCGCGACCATCGACTGTTGGCTCAGGAAAAGGCTACCTTTGTAGCCAGAATGCAGACTTCGCAATCCAACGCCGCTACCAGCGACGCCCAAGACGCTGTATGAGTATCTACCCCCGCAGTGGCACCACATTGTCGCTGCGGGCGATACCATTACAGTAATCTGCCCAGTCTTGCATTAGCCGCACACGCTTTTCCAACATATCCCCACGCCTATAGGTGCGTTCAACGCTACTGCCTACGACGTGTGACAATGCCAACTCTGCGGCCTCTGGCGAGTGTTGGGTTTCCTCAGAAGCCCAGTCACGAAACGTGCTTCTGAAACCGTGTGGCACAAAATCCCCGCGTCCCATACGCCGCATCAGCATAACCATGCACATATTGCTCAATGGTCTGTTCGGTTTCGTGCCGGGGAAAACGTAACCTTCTGTCTGAATCTGCCGCATGGTGTCCAGCACCTCCATGGCAGCATGTGACAACGCTACCCGGTGCTCTCTACCTTCCTTCATACGTTCTGCTGGTATCGTCCATACGTTACCGTATTTTTCGTCACATGATATTTCTTCCCACCGGGCACCCAGCACTTCACTTGTGCGGTCTGCTGTCAGGATCGCGAACTCCAATGCTCTTGCTGAGAAGCCTTCCTTTTTTCGCAGTTCCACCATGAAGTCAGCCACCTCCGAATATGGCATGGCGGGGAAGTGTTTTGTTTTGGCTATAACTGACTGCTCAGGAAGGACATTGCTCAGGTGGCCTTTCCACCGCGCCGGGTTTTCTCCCGTATAGAACTTCCTCGACTTCGCGTAGTCTATCACCCGCTCAATGCGTCCCCGTATCTGTGAAGCCGTTTCAGTCTTATCCCGCCATATAGGGTCTAGCACCTTCAACACCAGCCCATCGTCAACGGCAGCGACGTTCAGCGGCCCGAACACTGGGTAGACGTATGCCGCTAGGGTGCTATGCCAACGTGAGGCTGTCTTGCCACCCGCCTTCCACCCAGCTTCCTTGCTCTCAACGTAGGCTTCGGCGCACTGTTGAAACGTCCATGCCTTCGCGTCCTTGGCAGCTTGTACCCGCTTGATATGCTCGCGGTGGTCTTTGGGGTTTATGCCTTCCTGACGTAGCTTGCGGCACTGTGCGGCCTTCTCTCTCGCCTCTGAGCGACTCACTTCTGGGTACGGGCCAAGCCCCATATTGTAGGCCTTGTTGTCTATCTTGAATCTGTATATCCACGACTTGGTGCCAGCTTTCGTCACCTTCAACTCAAGCCCACCACCATCACCGTATGTCTTTTCTTTCGTAGCAGCCTTTAGGTTTTTCACCTGAAAAGCCGTTAGCTTGTTGAGTTGCCTCGCCATCGAACTATCTCCTACTCAGTATGCACTTTAGTATGCGCTTATGAGCGCGATACATGCAAGCAAGCAGAGACACCGTGAAACAACTATCTCGTAAAATGCTGATATAACTGGCATATTTGGACAGTCACACACAACGGGAAACACAAGTTCTACCCTTCCCCGGTGCGCCATTTCCCTCACTAACACACTGTTATTAACTGACTTTCGCTTAGAGCGGCTCAGGGGCAAGAAATCGCTTCAGCACATTGCTGGTGATGCGCGCCACGTTATTGTCATACCCGTTGTGACCAAGTGAGGCACACCACGAAATAGAGCCCGTTGTGAACACGCCACCGCCATTCGCAGTCTCATAAAACAACAGATCAGCGCGAACGCGCGGGTTTTCGGCTCCGCTCATCACCGGATGGTGATACGGCGTTTCTTCAGGGCACAGGAAATAAAGTTGTGAATGCCCTTCCGAGCGCGCAACGATCAACGCGTGAGGCGGTGTCCCGAGCTTGCGGTTGGCCCCGTCCAGTTCAACACCCGCAGCACCACCCAGCAAAGATCCGAAATCACCAATTAGCTCGTCGTCGCCGACGCCATCGAAGATGAATTTGGCGCGTGGGTCATGGCTTTCTTCTGTGCGCCGGTAATACGAGGCGGAATCAAATCCGGTTGCCACGGTGCCTGACCCAACCAATGTATTGGGCGGCGCGCCCAATCGACGCCACAATCCACCCAATTCGCCATTGAAGCTTTGGTAGTATTCACCAGGCTCCGCCGATTGATAGCGCATGCCGCCCTCAGCCCGACGCATTTCAATAACACCGGGTAATTGGTCGTGGTAGGCGATCCGCCAGTAGAACCCATTGCCGCCCAAATACATGAGCCGCCCGCCACGGTGCTGATACGCAACCATGGCATCCCACATAGGCGTGGACCAGTATTCGGGATGCGCGCCGGTAATCACCACCCGGTAAGGTGCCATGGCAGCGACCCCTTCCTGGTGCAGGTCTTCGTCTGTAACAACATCAAACGACTGGCCCATGGATTCCAGCCAATCGGTGACGTGGGTGTCAGCGTTGAAACTCCACAGGCCGGTTTTCGGACGCATATTAAAAATGGGTCTGAGACGCGATGAATAACACACCCCGGTCCCATCAGAATGCTTGTCATAGACAGAGAAGCCGTACCCTGCGTTTTCCTGAAGAAACACATCTTCTGCACTCAGCACGGTAATGCCGCCTTCCTTGACCTCGGCAAAAGGCATGTTGATGTCCGTGCGGGCGTTGGCATAGGCCATGAACGTGGCGGTAGAGATCAGAAGCGCCACATCGGATGTTTGTGTGCCAGCGGGTGGACGCACGAAGAACGGAATACGCTCCTCATCATCAGCACCAATCAGCCGCGCGCAATAGACGCCGCTTTTCATATGGTCGGGAACAACCAGCTCGAAATCCGTTTGCCAACCCGCGTCGTAAAGATCGTCGTCGTGAAAGTGGATCGCCCCATACTGATCCGGTGCATGGCACCAACTCTGCTCACTTCCGTTCCAGTTGAACCCGCGCATGGCACGTGTGGGCAGGTTGACGGTCTCGCCGTGGAGCCGGTTTGCCGATAGATCTTGTACGCGGGTGGTCGGTATATCGCGCGAGAAATCCCACCAACCAAGAATGTCTGACTCCAGCACCTCGGGCATGGGACCATCCACAAGCATCGCCATTTCTGCACGCGACAGGACCCGGTTAGCCAGGCGTGGGCTATCGATCTTGCCATTGTAACGGGCATCCATCGCCCGAGAACCGGGTTCCTTATGCTGGGCGGCCATAATGAAGGGCACGCCGTTGGGGCCAGACGCAGCAATGCGGCTCGTTGACTGAGCAAAAGTGGCTTTACCGATACCAGGACTATCGGCCAGGGGCTCTTGATAAACGTGCATCTTCCCAGTTTCTGCATCGAAGCTGGCGGCCACAAAATACCACTCGCGAGCGATCATGGGCGATTCTGCACTCAACGTTTCGACCGCCCCCGAGCCATCGCCAAGGCACAAGGCCGTGCTGCCGTTCTCATCGATACAAAGGCTGAATCCAGATTTGGTTTTCTCGCACCACTTGCCAAGCAGCGCCTGGTGACCTTTGCGTGGCGTGGTCGGCCAGATCATGGCCTGTAACGTGAAGCTGCTGATACCATCCAACAAAGGGTTGCCCGGTATGGTGACATAGGAGCCATCATGCATAGGCTGCATCCGGCCCGGATAGTCACCATTGGCCGAGGCCTCAATGACAGTTTCCTTGAAGCCAGGCCCCTTGGGGTTGGTATCGCCACAGATCATGCGCACGATATCGGCGCGATACGGCGTGTCGTCCAGGCTGCTGACCATAAAGCGGATGGTGTCGCCCGGCCGAACGCTGATCTGATCGCTGTAGCCAAAAAGCTTTCTCATGATCGGTCCTCGTTAGCCCGGGTCCCGCTATTCCAGCGTTTCGCCGGTGGCGGCTTCCCAGCGGAGCTTGAAAATTGCCCGCTCGGCATCCTCCAGGCTGGTGAATACATGGTCGTGGTGCATGATCATGGCCGTGTCACGCATGCCGGGCAGTTGGGCCAGCGTCCACTCTTCGTGCGGCTTGGTGTTGACCACCACGTACTTTCCCGTGGTGTCCAACTCGAAACGCAGTGCGTTAACAAGGCGCTGTAATTCGGGGCTATGCGGGCCATGAGGATTCTCATTGAACGCCGCGACCAGATCACGTCGATCAGGATCAATATAGGTCATGGTCATTTCCGGTCTTGCATTGCTGATACATGCATTCTTCCTGCCCAACCGTAATCGGACTAGGCTCCCGTGTCCATTCTGCGCTTGATGCCGGGCGGTGTGGTCATCACATAAAAGAACTTTCCGGGCGTGCTCCCGGTGTTTCGAACCTTATACTTCCAACCGGTGGGATAATAGGCGCAGTCGCCGACGACCAGCGTGCGTGAGTACTTCAAATTCTCGGCGTCCGTACCCCACCACAACGTGAATTCACCTTCAAGAATATAATAGAACTCATCAGCCGGGCCGTAGTGGTGCAGGACCGTACCGTCGTCCTCTTCCTCAATGGCGAAGACACAGGTCTCGTCGCCCGGTTTGGTATGGCAGACACCCACGCCACAAACACCGTCGATATCGTAGAGCCGCTTGATGGGTGCCGTGATGTGATTGCTGTCGTCATAACCGGGGCCGACCATCTTGACGTCGTTTTCATTAACGAACTGTGGTTCTGTGAATGCTGCACACATGTTTTGTTTCCTTTTAACAACAAGAGAGTTAAAGCGGTTTAAAACGTTGCCTCGAAAGACACCGTGAGTGCGCCAAACCGACTTGTGCCCTGCTGGCCTTCAAACTCTCGACTGCGGTGGGTGTTGGAATAGGTCAGATTGACCGGCCCAAGCATCAACGTGGCCCCAAACGTCAGGTCACCCACCAGGTTTCGCTTATCGACGCTGTGGCTACTCCGAAACGTATTGCCGTCCAAAAAGATGTTATGGGCAACAACGCGACCTTCTGCCGACGCGAAAAGATAGACGCTGGCCAACTCCAACATATCCCGGTTGGTGTCCATAAAAGGTGCACCGCCCTGAATTAGGTTGGCGGGTCCGAAGTCTTCCGGCAGATTCCAACCCCACCTGACCGCCCCACCCATATTGGCATGGGTCAGCACGTTACCGATACTGCCGCCCATCCGCGGGATAACATCAATTTCACCAAAGCCGTCACGTGTGGGGACATCGACACGCCATTTTCGCTCATACAACAGCATCAGGCCAGGCTCGTTGTGTAGCTGGTTCTGCCAACCCTTAAAGGTGTCGATATTGCGAAGCTCATGAACCTCGTTTTGTACCGCCTTACCCAGGGCTGCGGGACCGACGATGCCTAACTGAAATTCTACAGACTCCAGACGGTCTGGCCGCCCTTGAGCGCGGTTACTCGACTTAGTAATGGTGTGCAGAGATTTTGCCATATAAAGCCACCCGGCATATGGTCTGTCATCCGTAACAAGATCCGTTCTGACCCCGTTTTCCGGCGTATAGATATCCTGCCCCAGGCTAACACCAAAACGGACTTCCTTATCACGCCCATCCGATCCAGTGGCATCCATCGCAACCGATTTCAGGGTATCGCGCATGGTATCCAGAAATTCAATGGTTTCACCATCCGGCGACAGCCATGAAATTCGGGTGCCGTTGGTGTAATGCCGGTCAGTGCCGGCAAACAGGTCGTTCTCCAGCTGAAACGAGAACGTCCCCACATCTCTTTTAGCGGTTTTCTGCTCTATATCCTCCTGAGCAAAAACCGGGACTGAACCCAGCACAACGGCCAGCCCCAACAGAACCGGAATGGTATATAAGTGTTTCATGGCACTCTCGTAGCAATAAACATCCCTGATTTCCAGTTTCACGGGCTGCCTAGTTCAGAAAATTCAGTCGCGGCGGCCATACAATCAATGCGAAGCCCAGCACAATAGGTGCGATAATCACCGCATACAGGGACGGTATCAGGGCAAGATTCCTGGCACTTACATTCCCCGCGCCCAGAATCGCAATTTGCAATGCCAGCACCACGACGGCGGCAAACACAATGCGCTTGGTTTGGTTGCGCCGGGTGAAGCCACCGGCATACATACACACCAGCGCCACCAGCGAGAACGCCACCGGAACAAGCGGCATGACCAATCGCTTATGCCCTTCCACAATGTATTTGGGATAATCGCGCGCCGGGATATTAGTGTCACTGGTCACATCAAACAGCTCGAACACCGTCAGTTCCCGGCTGTCTGGGACACGGAAGCTTTTCTTCTCGTTGTATTGATTAAGCGAGAAGACATATCGGTCAAAAAACAAAACCGAGTAATTCTTGGTGGCCGCATCAAGAACCTGGCGGTTGCCATCAAACATGATGATCTGAGCCCCTTGGTCCGTTTTTACCAACGAGCCCCGCTTTGCCATAATGGTTACGGCCGCCGTGGGATCACGTTCATCATGCACAAAAATACCTCTGAGCGAGTTATCTGATTCGCGCTCGCTGATATAGACCGTGGTGTCATCGCCGATGGTGTTGAACTTGCCGTCATCCAATATGATTTGTGAATAATTGTACCGCAGGTGCCATTTCAGCTCACCGAACATGCGGTAGGATTCAGGCAGAAAAAACAGGTTGATAGAATAAGTCACCAACATCACCAACCCGCACAGAATTAACACCGGTTTGGACAGCTGCAACGGGCTGAGGCCAGATGCGCTCATCACCACCAATTCGCGGTCTGCCGTCATTTTTGAATACACGAACACAATAATGATGAACATGGCAATGGGCAGAAGTACGGGCAGATAGCTTGGAACCGTCAACAGCGTTAACTGCATGAACATGCCCACCGTTGCACCCTTGTTAATGATCATGTCCACAAAGCGCAGCGATGTAATGAGCCAGATGATTACCGTGAACGCGCTCGCGACCAGAATTAACCCAATGCTGAGCTGGCGAAACATGGTGCCTGTCAGGTGCCGCATCATTATAAATGGTTCTCGCTTTCGCGTTCTGGAATTGGTGAATAGTTGTTACATGATCACGAAAATCAAGTATAGCCATTTAGGTAGAGTTTTTCACGCAACCAGGAACCCGTATGGCACAAACTGAACTTCCATCTTCGGCGCGTGTGATCATTGTTGGCGGCGGAATCGTCGGCTGTAGCGTGGCCTATCATCTGGGTAAGCTGGGCTGGTCAGACACCGTGTTACTGGAGCGTGATGTTCTCACATCGGGAACGTCATGGCACGCGGCGGGGATTGTGGGACCATTGCGGTCCAGCCTGAACCTGACCCGGCTATCCATGTACGCCGTGGACCTTTTCCAAAGCCTGGAGGAAGAAACAGGCCAGGCCACCGGCTACCGGCGGACCGGTGGTTTGTGGTTGGCGCAAACCGAAGACCGCATGGCGGAATTACACCGTACAGCGGGAAATGGTGAAATCGCCGGTTTGGAAGCGCACATAATTTCAGCGGGTGATGTTTCAACATACTGGCCTGAATTGAAAACCGATGATCTGGCCGGGGCCATGTGGGTGCCCGCCGACGGCCAGACCAATCCCGTGGACACCACCATGGCGTATGCCAGGGGTGCGCGACAAAACGGTGTCACGATTATTGAAAAAAACCCAGTGCTGTTGATTGAAACCACCAAAGATCGCGTCAGCGCCGTCGTCACGAAACAAGGCCGCATTGAGTGTGAATACGTGGTCAATTGTTGCGGCATGTGGGCGCGCCAGCTAGGTGCCGCGGTGGGCGTTGATATCCCGTTGCAAGCCACCGAGCATGTGTACTTCGTCACTGAGCCCATCGACGGGCTACCCGACCCGCTACCCATTACCCGAGATCTGGATGCTGGTATCTATTTAAAAGAGGACGCTGGTAAATTGGTGGTTGGCGGTTTTGAGCACGAAGCCCGGCCCTGGCACCCCGAAGGCATTCCCATGGATGCATCTTACACCATGCTGCCTGAAGATTGGGATCGCTATGCCATCTTTATGGAAAACGGTATTGAGCGGTTCCCGGCCCTGGAAAGTGCCGGCATTCGCACCTTTATGAACGGTCCCGAAAGTTTCACCCCCGATACACGTCAGATTATTGGCGAAGCACCCACCCTCAAAAATTTCTTTGTGGCCGCCGGATTCAATTCCATCGGCGTTGTATCATCGGCCGGTGCGGGCAAAGTCATTGCCGAATGGATCGACGGCGGTGAACCACCCATGGATGTGTGGGAAGTGGACATCCAGCGCTTCGGACCCGATCAGGCCACCACCGCCTTTTTGACGGAACGGTGCGTGGAATCGTTGGGCAATCAATTCGCCATGCACTGGCCCTACAAACAACCCACTACCGCGCGAAACATAAAGCTCACGCCTTTCCATGCGCGGCTTGCCGCGAACGATGCCCATTTCGGCACCCCTGTTATGACGTGGGAGCGCCCGTTGTGGTTTGGAACCAGTGGGCGTAATGGGGGTAAGTACAGCTACGGCGAACAATCGTGGTGGCCTCATGCGGAACGCGAAGCGCTGGCCACGCGTGATGCCGTCGCTCTATATGATCTGACCCCATTTTCCAAACTTGACGTCAAAGGACCTGATTCGGAACACGAGTTGCAAAGATTGATTGCGGCAGATGTGGCCGTGGAAATCGGCCAAACGGTTTATGGTCAAATGCTGAACCGTCACGGCGGCATTGAAGCCGACGTGACGGTCATGCGGTTAGGTGACGATCACTTCCGTATCATCGGCGGCGCACCAACGCGGATCAAGGATCACACATGGATCACCCGCAACCTGTCCGAAGGGGCGCGCGTATCGATTGATGATCAGACTGAAGACTATGCTGTCCTGGGCGTCATGGGGCCCCATGCCCGCACGTTGTTGTCACGGGTGAGTGACGATAATTTTTCCAACGACGCCTTTCCATTTTCCACCTTCCGCCATATCCACATCGGAGAAGTTCCCGTGTGCGCCAACCGCCTCAGCTTCGTGGGCGAGTTGGGCTGGGAGTTATACATACTGAATGATCTGGCACTCACCGTCCACGATGCGCTGGTGGACGCATCGGGTGATCTGGGGCTAACGCATGCCGGTATGTTTGCGCTGGATTCGTGCCGGTTGGAAAAAGGTTATCGGCACTGGGGACATGATATGGGACCGGAAGACACGCCCTTCGATGTGGGGCTGGGCTTTGCTATCGCCTTTGATAAAGACGTGGCATTCTTGGGGCGCGAGTCTATGTTGCAGAAGCGCGAAGCTGGCACCAACCGGCGCCTGGTTTTGTTTAAAATTGAAGGAAATCCGTTGGTACTGCATGATGAACCCGTTTACCGAAATGGCACGCTAGTGGGGTTGACCACATCCGGTGGCCGGGCATTCCGCACCGGTGGCTCGCTGGCATTCGCCATGATAAAATCGCCTGAAATCATGGCGCAAGACTGGATCGACAGCGGTGATTTCACCATCCGTATTGCCGGAACCGTACACCATGTGACCCCGCTGCGTCACCCGCCCTATGACGCCGGTGGCGTTCGGTTAAAGGGTTAGCCACATGAAATCACATGCCCAAGTGGTCATTATTGGCGGCGGTATAACCGGCTGTTCGTTGTTGTATCATCTGACCGAGCTTGGCTGCACCGATGTGGTGTTGGTGGAAAAGAACGAGTTGACCGCCGGGTCCACATGGCATGCGGCGGGCCTTTGCACCCACTTCGGTCACAGCCCCACCATCATGCATATGCGCGCCCACAGCGTCGCCAAGTACAAAGAATTCGACGATGTGGACTTCCACCCCAGCGGGGCTATGCGCATTACCGCAGCGGACGATCGCATGGACGAGTTTCGCCATGTAAAAGACGTGGGCCGTATTGCCGGTTTTGATTTCCATATCCTGACACCGTCCGAGATCAAAGACCTGTATCCCCTGTGCCAGACTGACGGCTTGATCGGTGGCATCTACGAGCCGTTGGACGGGCATGTGGATCCGTCACAGGCAACCCACGCTTTTGCGAAACGCGCGCGAGCGGCGGGCGCCGAAATTTATCGCCAGAATCCGGTCGTTGATCTTAAACAACATGAGGATGGCAGCTGGGACGTGGTAACGCAAAACGGCACAATCCAGGCAGAGACAATCGTGAACTGCGCGGGTACATGGTGCCGTGAAATCGGCGACATGATGGGAATCGATCTACCCGTTGTTCCCATGCTGCACCAATATTTGGTCACCGAAGGCATCGCCGATGTGGATGCGCTGGATAAAGAATTACCCATATTTCGTGACCCGGACGAAAGCTGGTACACGCGACAAGAACGCGACGGTTTGATACTGGGCCCTTATGAGCGTCCGGCCGTACCGTGGTCCATCGATGGGGTGCCACCCGAATTCGGCATGGATTTATTGCCTCCTGATTTGGACCGCATTGAAGATATTATCGGCTTCGCCATGAACCGTGTCCCGGCCCTGAAGCACGCCGGCATCAAAACCGTGGTCAACGGCCCCATCACCTTTACCCCCGACGCCAATGCCCTGATCGGTCCGGCCTATGGTTTGCGCAATGCGTGGCTGCTAACCGGGACCAGCATGGGCGTGATGGAAGGTGGCGGTGCAGGCAAGTTGCTGGCCGAATGGATGGTCGACGATGCGCCCTCAATGGATGTCCTGGGCGTGGATTCACGTCGGTTCGGGGCCTATGCCGACCGCGATTATCGTATCGCCAAGGCCACTGAATGCTTTGAGCACCAGTTCGCCATCCACTATCCGAACGAAGAACGCCTCGCCGCCCGTGATTGCATCAAGTCGCCAACCTATGACCGCCAGAAGGAACTGGGCGCACAGTTCGGTTTCGTCTATGGCTGGGAGCGCGCCAACTGGTTCGCAACCGACAAGACGCCAGGTGAACAATGCCTAAGCTGGCGGCGCACCAACTGGTTTGATGCCACCGCTGAAGAATGCCAGGCCGTGGCAAATGGTGTGGGCTTGTTCGAAGTATCGGCGTTTTCCAAATATGATGTAGCAGGCGCAAACGCCTTTGCCGCCCTCGATGGCCTGGGATCAAACGCACCGGCAAAGAACGATGGCGGCATTACACTGAATTATGCCCTGACACCGCAAGGCGGCGTTTATTCTGAATTCACCGTGACACGGTTATCGCGTGACCGTTTCTATCTAGTCAGTGCCGCAGGCGCCCGTCGCCGTGATCATGATTTGCTGAACACCGTCATCGGCCACCGGGGTGACGTGACGATTGAGGATATCACCGAACAGTACGGCGTACTGGCATTGGCCGGACCCAAATCCCGTGAGGTGCTGTCTGCTCTTACCGATGCTGATCTGTCCAATGACGAGTTCCCCTGGTTGACGGCGCAGGAAATTGTGGTGGCGGGATGTCGTGTCCGGGCCTTACGTGTGAGCTATGTGGGTGAACTGGGTTGGGAACTGCACCACCGCATTGATGACCAGGCGGCGCTGTATGATGCGTTGCTGGACGCCGGTAGCGCCTGCGGTATTCGCGCTTGCGGGGCCTATGCCATGAACGCGCTCAGGCTGGAAAAAGGCTACCGGGCTTGGGGGCTGGATTTGTCCACGGAAAAGACACCACTTGAAGCCGGGCTGCATCCCTTTGTTAAGTTTGAAGGTCGCGGCTTCACCGGCAAAGAAGCCATGCAGGAGCGTAATCGAGCAGCTCCCGGCTGGCGTATGGTGCTCATGGCACTCGATGGGACGGATACTGATGTGTTCGGGCTTCACCCGGTTATGATGGGTGATGACCTGGTCGGCATCACCACGTCCGGGGCGTATGGTCACCGGGTTGGCATGAGCCTGGCGCTCGCCTACCTTCAACGGGGTATTGATCTGGATGCACCCATGAGCGTCAATGTTCTCGGTAATGCCATACCAGCGACGGCCCTTGATCGGATACCGTACGATCCAACGAACACGCGCATGCGTAGCTAGGGAATTCAGATATGACCAAAATTGGTGACGACGACAATTCATGGGGTGCGGACCACGCCTTCACCCGCGACTCGGTATACGGCACACGCGGCGAGAATACTTACAGCGGCGCGTTGAGCTACATGCGTATGAAATACACCAAAGACCTGGACGGCATTGATATTGCGGTCACCGGCGTTCCCTACGACCTAGCCGTCACAAACCGCACAGGCACACGATTTGGTCCACGCGCCATCCGTGCCGCATCCACTAATTTGTCGTGGCCGGGCGGCAATTATCCATGGGGGTTTGATCCCCTGAAACGCCTTGCCATGGTTGATTATGGTGACTGTCCATTGGATCACGGCTTCCCCCAAAATATTCCGGCGGAAATTGAAGCCCACACCGATAGCATTCTGAATCAAGGCGTATCCACGGTTACCATGGGCGGCGATCATTTTATTACAGGGCCTATCCTGCGCGCCTATGCCAAGAAGTATGGTCCTATGGCCATCGTGCATTTCGACGCCCATTCTGATACCTGGAGCGAGAAAGAAAACCGCATCGATCACGGCACCATGTTTTATCACGCCATCAAGGACGGCATCATCGACGCCGAACATTCCGTTCAGATCGGCATCCGCACCGCCAATACCGATAAACAAGGTATGACATGGCTGGACGCGGACTGGGTCCATGCCAACGGCCCGGAAAAAACCGCTGCGGAAGCCAAACGCATCGTCGGTAATCATGCGGCATACATGACGTTCGATATCGACGGGTTGGACCCGGCGTATGCGCCCGGTACCGGCACACCTGTGGTCGGTGGTTTAACCACCCATCAGGCCCGCACCATCATTCGTGGATTGGGCGGTATTGATTTCAAGGGTATGGATCTGGTTGAGGTTGCCCCGCAATACGACGTGGGCGAGATCACGTCGCTGGCCGGTGCCACGCTGATGCTGGATTATTTATCCCTGATCACCAAAGACCTGCCGGACAGAGTGTGATTTATGACTATGCCATTGTGGGTGGCGGCATCGTTGGTGTGTCCACCGCGTGGCAGTTAAAACAACGACTGCCCGATGCCCGTATCACAGTGATCGAAAAAGAAGACCATCTTTCCGCCCACCAGACTGGTCACAATTCGGGCGTCATCCACGCTGGCGTGTATTACCAACCGGGCAGCATGAAGGCACTGTTTTGCCGCCGGGGCGTGGATGAAACCATTCGCTTTTCGAGGGAAAACAACATCCCGTTCGAGCAATGCGGCAAGCTGATTGTGGCAACAGACGCCGCCGAATTATCCCGCATGGAAGACCTGGTGGCGCGCTGCCGCGACAATGACATCGACAGCGACCGCCTGTCCGCCGAAGAATTGAACGTGCTGGAACCTCGTATTTCCGGGGTCGGTGCCATTCTGGCCAAGACAACGGGCATCGCTGATTACCCGGCCATCTGCCGCACCATGGCGGCCAAATTCGAAGACCTGGGCGGCGAGATCAAGCTCGGGCTTGAAGTGACGGCTGTGCGCGAAATGGCGAATGAAGTGGTGGTGCAAGCAGGATCACAGGAAATTCACGCGTCTCACCTGATTGTCTGTGCCGGGATTATGTCAGACCGGCTGGCAGACATGCTAAGTATTGATGTGGATTTTTCCATGGTGCCATTCCGGGGCGAGTACTACCGCCTGCCGCCCGAGAAGAATAATATCGTCAAACACCTGATCTACCCCGTGCCCGACCCGGCCCTGCCATTTTTGGGTGTGCACCTGACCCGCATGATCGAAGGCTGTGTGACCGTTGGTCCTAATGCGGTCCTGGGTTTCTCGCGGGAAGGCTATGCCAAGGGCAGCATCAATGGCCGTGACATCGTGGACATGGTCCGGTTTGGTGGTTTCTGGAAGCTCATGAAACAGCACATGGCGACCGGCATTTCGGAAATGAAGAACTCGTTATCCAAGTCGGGATACCTGGAACGATGTCGCAAGTATTGCCCGGAATTGACGCTGGATGATCTGCAACCCTATCCGGCGGGTATTCGCGCTATGGCCGTCACCAAAGACGGTCAGATGATTCATGACTTTTTGTTTGCCGATACCGCGCGTACCATACTGGTCTGTAACGCGCCATCACCGGCGGCCACATCCGCCATTCCCATTGGGGAATATATTGTTAACAAAGCGATGGATCGCTTTCACTGACCTCAGGAGATCACTGTGTCGGATCAAAAAAACCAACCCATGGGCGGCAACGAGATGCCCCGTTTTGGCGGCCCCGCCACCATGATGCGTCTGCCAACCCAACCCACAGCCGAAGGCCTTGATGCCTGCTTCGTTGGCGTGCCGTTTGATATCGGCACCTCGAACCGGTCCGGTGCACGGTTTGGCCCACGTGCCATCCGGGCAGAATCATGCCTGCTGCGGCCCTACAATATGGAAACCGGCGCAGCACCTTTTGATTCCCTGCAAGTGGCCGATATCGGTGACGTTGCCATCAACACATTTAATATCACCAAAAGCATGGATATCATCGAAGCGGCCTATAATGACATTTTGTCCCACGACTGTATTCCGCTGACCCTTGGTGGCGATCACACGGTCGCCCTGCCAATTTTGCGCGCGCTGAAAAAGAAACACGGGCCTGTGGCCATGATCCACATCGATGCTCATGCCGATATTAACGACCACATGTTCGGTGAACCGGTGGCCCACGGCACCCCGTTTCGCCGCGCTGTGGAAGAGGGCCTGCTGGACAGTGAATATGTGTATCAGATCGGCCTGCGCGGCACTGGGTATGCCGCCGAAGACTTCGACTGGCCAAAAGAACAGGGCTTCGAAGTGGTCTGCGCCAATGAATGCTGGCACAAATCATTAAGCCCACTCATGGAACGGGTACGTGCCAAGATTGGTGACAGGCCCGTTCACATCAGCTTCGACATCGACGGCCTTGATCCGTCTGCCGCCCCCGGCACCGGCACACCCGAATACGGTGGGCTGACGGTCATTCAGGGCTATGAGATCATCCGAGGCTGTCAGGGGCTGAATGTGGTGGGCTGTGATCTGGTGGAAATTTCACCGCCTTACGATCCATCTGGTAATACGGCCCTGCTGGGCGCTAATCTTCTCTATGAGATGCTCTGCGTTTTGCCGGGCGTTACCATTCGGTAAGCCCAAGTTATGCGCCACACCACAATGACTGATGCATCCGGTGCAATTGAGGTGGCCTCGCTACTGATTGCGCGCGTGGGGGTAGCGGGTTTTTCCGGTGCCCTCATGGATGTTATGACCACGTTAATCCCGAACACCGTCCCCGTCATTCTGGCAACAGAGGCAAAGGGGGCGCCTGTATTGCTGGCGAGCCGCACAAGTGCGCAGGAACGAATTTCCTTTAACAATGCCTATATGGGGGGCGCATATCTTCTGGGACCCGGCTATCGCACCAGTCAGGATACAGATTTTTCCGGTGTTTGCCTGTTACGGGACATCTTTCCCGGTGACATAAGATCCAGCCGATATTTTCATATGTATTGGGATGCGACGGGTACAAGTGATGAGATGTTTCAGTTCATCCGCCTGGACAATGACAGAACCATATACATAAGCCTGGGCCGACCGGAAAACGCGCCGAAATTCCGAACGTCGGACATAAAAGCGCTGTCTATTGTTGAGCCAATCATCCGGGAATCGATCCGTAGTCACTGGAACAACCGCGCCTTTGAGAGCGGTGATACCCAGGCGCTCATGCCGAATCATGACAAGTTTCGAAACGTGCTGGATACCTTTGGCACGGACGTGCTGTCTAGGCGAGAAGCCGAAGTGTGCCAGCTATTGCTGCGTGGACATTCCAGTAAATCAGCCGCACGAAAGTTGGAAATTTCACCTGAAACTGAACGCATTCACCGTCGTCGCGTGTACAGTAAATTATACGCCTCGTCTCAAGTTGAAGTCATGGCTAAATTCATGGCCACGCTAGTCAAAGCATAGCGAATTCCTTGTATCCACATTGGCCCCACATCGGTAGGTTCGTATCATGGCGAAAACCAGCGTTACAGATGTAACCAGCGCGATCACGGTCGTATCTTCCCTGATCGAATACGTGGGCACGGTCGAATTTCCCGAAGCCCTGGTCCGAACCATGCAGGCATTAGTCCCACACGATAGCAGCCTGGTGTTGGGTGCCGCAAAAGGTGGCGCACCCGTGATGTTGACCGAACAGATGGGTAAGGAAGAGCGCCCTTCTTTTTATGGACCTTATTTGAGCGGGGCCTATATGCTGGCACCGGGTTATCGCACGGCGCAGGACACGGATTTTTCCGGTATTGGTTTGCTGCGGGACATTTTTCCGGGTGACATGAAAACCAGCAAATACTTCTATGCCTATTGGGGTCACACCGGCATGATCGATGAGTTGTTTCAGTTTGTTCGCTTGAACAATGATCGGGTGATCTGGATTTGCTCAGGCCGGTATGAACACTCCCGGCCGTTCCGAAAGTCTGAACTGGACCTCATCGGTATGGTCGAGCCGATGATCCGGGAAACCGTATGCCGCCATTGGAATGAACGGCCGTTCGATCCTGATGATCTGCAAGATGTTGCACCCGACCATGACCGATTCAGACAGTCACTGGACAATTTTGGCGCTGGTTCGCTGTCACCACGAGAACACGAAGTGTGTCAGTTGCTGCTACGCGGGCATTCCAGCAAATCGGCGGCCCGGATGCTGGATATCTCACCAGAAACCGAACGCGTCCATCGCCGCCGCGTCTACGGTAAACTAAACGTCTCATCACAAGTGGAGGTCATGACCCGGTTCATGACGGTATTAACAGAACAATGACAGATCAATGACTGGCATCATCCAAAAACTGCACGCTATTGTCGGCGACAAGGGTTTATTGACGGGTGACGCCGTTACGTCACGCACGGGTAACCTGTGGACGGGCGAGGCACTCAATGCCAAAGCAATGGTGCGTCCCGCGTCTACGGCAGAAGTATCTGCCGTGCTGGCCTGTTGTAACGACGCGAAGCAACCAGTTGTTCCAGCTGGTGGTCTAACCGGGTTGGTCGAAGGCCAGCAGGCTTCTGCCGGTGAAATTCTTCTGTCACTGGAACGTATGAACACCATCGAAGACATGAACGAGACTGATCGCACCATGACCGTTCAGGGTGGTGCCATCCTGGAAATCGTTCAGCAAAAAGCTGAAGCGGCTGGCCTTATGTTCCCGCTGGATTTAGGTGCGAGAGCATCATGCACCATCGGTGGCAACATCGCCACCAATGCCGGTGGGGTTCGCGTGGTGCGCTATGGCATGATGCGCAACCTGGTACTGGGTCTGGAAGCGGTGCTGGCCGACGGCACCGTGTTGGACGGGATGAGCGGCCTGATCAAGAACAATACCGGCTATGATCTAAAGCATCTGTTTGTGGGCTCCGAAGGCACGCTTGGCGTGGTCACGCGGGCCGTATTGCGGCTGCATGAAGCCCTGCCCGGCGTGGGCACGGCCTTTCTATCGGTACCCACGTGGGATGCGGTGGTGGCTCTACTGCGGTTTTTCGATTCCCATGTGGCGGGCGGCGTTATCGCCTATGAGGTCATGTGGCGGGACTATTTCGAACTGAACACCGGCGACACGTCGGATGTAAAGTCCCCCTTCAATGACTCGGTAGAATTCTATGTAATTGTGGAGATCCCCTTGCAAGACCCGGAGGCCGGTGCCCACGAATTAGAAGAGCTTCTAGGCACGGCCATGGAAGACGAGCTAATCGTCGACGGTATAATCCCGAAATCCGAACAGGAACGACAAAAACTTTGGGAAATCAGAGAGAGCTTCGAGCCGGAAAAAAGGCGTTTTGATGAAACCCATGGTTTTGATGTGAGCCTGAGCACCGCAATCATGAACGACTATGTGGAAACCGTACGCCGCAACTTGGCGGACACAGCCCCGCAGGCGAAGCTTTTCACCATGGGTCACATCGGTGACAACAACATCCACTTTTCCGTCTCAGACGTGGCGAAAGAGGATATGGGTCCCGTGAACGATATTATCTACGGACCGCTGAAAAAAATTCATGGTTCTGTCTCTGCGGAACATGGAATTGGACTGGAAAAGAAATCTTATCTGTGTATCAGTCGCACAGATGAAGAATTGAAGATGATGCGAGGCATCAAGAGGCTTTTTGATCCAAACAATATCCTCAATCCAGGCAAGATTTTTGATTTATAGTTAGCGAAACTCCGGGAGCAAGAAACAATGACCACCTGCGGCGAAATGTTGATGGAAATTCTCGAATCCTACGGGGTCGATACCGTGTTTGGCATTCCGGGCGTGCATACGCTGGAACTGTACCGAGGCTTGCAACGCGCCGATATGCGTCATGTAACGCCACGCCATGAACAGGGCGCCGGCTTCATGGCCGATGGCTATGCCCGTGTCACAGGTAAACCCGGTGTTTGCCTGATCATCACCGGCCCCGGCATGACTAACATCACCACGGCCATGGGCCAGGCGTATGGCGATTCTATCCCCATGCTGGTAATCTCCAGCACCAATTCATCGGGCGAGGCAGGATTACAGGAAGGCCACCTGCACGAGCTTCGAAATCAGCGCGATCTGGTGGCTGGCGTCTCGGCGTTCAGCCAAACCGTACTACGCCCCAAGGACCTGCCCGGTGTTCTGGCCCGTGCCTTTGCCGTGTTTGGTGGCGCGCGCCCGCGTCCGGTTCATATTGAAATTCCGATCGATGTGTTTTCGCAGCCCACAGAAGGCATCAATCGAGGCGTGCCGGTGCATGCTTCGCGACCCGGCCCCTCGCCGGATGCCATTAACGAGGCCGCCGACTGGCTGGCCGGTGCCAAACAGCCGCTCATCTTTTTGGGCGGCGGTACGGTTGAGGCCGCCCCCGAGGCCCTGGCCCTGGCCGAACGGCTCGGCGCACCAACGGCGCTTACCATCAATGCCAAGGGCGTTTTACCGCGCGGTCACGCGTTATCGTGCAGCTCATTCATTCCCTATGCCCCCATGCGGGCCTTGATGGCAAAAGCCGATGTGGTGCTAGCGGTGGGCACCGAAATGGGCGAAACGGATTACGACATGTACCGTAAAGGGGCCAACCCCATCGGTGGCAAGTTGATCCGCATTGATATTGAACCGGACCAGACCGCTCGCAATTACCGGGCTGATCTGGCAATCACCAGTGACGCAGGCCTTGCTATGGCTGCGCTGAATACCGCACTGGAAGAACGCGGTGTTCGCAGCGATATGGCCGCCGGGGCAGAAGTCGCCAAACAAATCCGCACAGACAGCGAAGCGGAGATTGGAGAGTGGACAGTCGAACACGAACCCTGGCTGAACGCTATTCAGGCGGCGTTTGATGACCCGGTCGTTGTGGGCGATTCAACCCAACCCGTATACACAGGCAACCATATCTACGAATCTGCCAGTCCCCGGTCATGGTTCAATTCGGCCACCGGGTACGGCACGCTGGGGTATGGCCTGCCCGCCGCCATTGGGGCAAAAATAGCGGCACCAGACCGGCCCGTGGTGTGCATCAGCGGCGACGGTGGCATTCTATTCACGATTGGTGAGCTGGCGTCGGCTGTAGAAGCCCGCGCCGGGATCGCCATTTTGCTGTGGAATAATTCTGGTTACAAAACGATATCGGACTATATGATCGCCGACCAGATTGCCCCGGTTGGTTGTCTGGAATACACCCCGGATTTCCTCACTATTGCCAAGGGCTTCGGTTGTGAAGCCACCCGTGTGGACAGCCCCGAAGCCCTGAGCGAAGCCTTAAAAACCGCCCATGGCCGCGATATTCCGACGATGATTGAGGTTATGGGCTGAATATGGGAAAAAAGCGGGAAACCACCGTTGACAGACCCCCACACACCCCCTATGTTCCGCGCCCTGAACGGGTTACACCCAAAGGATATGTACTATGAAAGTCAGAAATTCTCTGAAATCTGCCAAAACGCGCGATCGCAACTGTCGTATTGTTCGCCGCAAAGGCCGTGTTTACGTTATCAACAAGAAGAATCCTCGGTTTAAAGTTCGCCAAGGGTAATCTGACGCGCCCATTTTTGGGTGAACGATCTGTACATGACCGCGCTTTATGCGCGGTTTTGTCGTTTAGGTCTATTATGTTGCGCCATCAAGCAGCATTTCGCGAAAAACGCCTAAAAAATTCTGATCAAGCTGCTTGTTCATGTTTCCCATGATCTTCAGGGCCTGTTCAGGCGGTACAGGTTCCTTGTAGACCCGCCGGTCTGTGATAGCGCTGAATATATCGATGATGGATGCTATGCGCGCCAGTTCGTTCAGCTTTCCGCCCTTAAGCCCATATGGATAGCCTGTACCATCAATTTTTTCGTGATGCTGACCCGCAATAATTAACACACCCTTGGGCAGCTCTGACGTTTCTTCAAGAAAATCCACTGTGCAGTTCACATGCGATTGCATGATCACATACTCATCTTCCGTTAGCTTGCCGGGCTTGTTCAGCACTTCGTGGGGGATATGCATCTTACCCACGTCGTGCAGCAAACCACCGGTCGAAAGTGTCATCAGGTCTTCACCCTTCATGCCCAGCACATTACCGAACAGGCTGAGGAATGTGGCGACCCTGAGCGAGTGCACATAGGTGTAGTTGTCATGCTCAGACACGCCCGAAAGAATGTCTTTAAAATTATTATTTTGAACGGCTTCGACCAGTGGAGCGCAGCTATCACGCACATCCTCATAGGGAATGGGCTCACCTTCCTGAATAAGATTGGCGATTGAATTAAACGAACTCAACGTATTCTTCAGGGCTTTTTTCTGGATTGGTTCGAAGCCCTCCCATTGGGCCTCAACAGAAGCATTAACACCGCTGGAGAGTGCGCCAACGAAGGTGCCTCGTTTGAATGGTCGCTCGACCAGAAACACGCGGTCATAAGACGTGGCCTCGGCGATCATTTCGGCACTCTTCGGCTCCGCTGTAAATACAATGGGAATGTTGTTCGTGTCGTCTCGACCGCGAACTTTCGCTATGAGCCCCGCACCGCCCATAGGTGGTAGAATTTCATCAATAATAATGGCGGTCGGTACCGCTGTTTCAAGACGCTCAGAAACCGCCGATTCGCTTTCGAACAGCTCGAACAAATAAAAGGATTTAAGATTCTGTGCAATTTCTTCGCGTTGTAGGAGGGAGCCACCAACCACAAAGACTAGAGATTTTTGAACGCGGTCATCAATAGAAGTGGTCATGACGATATACATCCTCCTTAGATAATCCCGCTCCCGGGCCCCATGTCGCACAGCACGTCATATAGCTATGTGATTTCAGGTGCCACACATGAGCATACACACAATTGTAGTCATTCTCTATTGTTTGCTACGCCACCAGCTGATGGTCTCTGCCGCAGCCTTATCCATGGCGGGTAAAAGTACGCCAACGGCGTCCATATCTGCAGATGCCTCTTCCATAAGAGCGCCCAACGCTGAAATACGGTCGGCAAACAGGGACCCGCTGGACCCTTTGATAGAGTGGGCGGCTTCATAAATTTGATGTGAATTGGACGCGGCTAAACCCTGGTGCAGTTCTTTCATGCGTTTTTCGAGCGTGCTTTCCGCCTTGCTCAACAAGGATGCCATCAGCTCAGGCGGCACACTCTCACTGAGTGCCGCCAGCCCTTTCTCATTACCGATTTGTATAGAGCTTTTGTCTGTCGACATACGATACCTATTCCAGAGAATTCTCGAACCCATACATACATTAGCAATCAACGCTTCTGTTCGCAAGATGACTACGTATAGCACAGCAAGGCGTTTATTGTGGTTTTATAGATATTTGACGGATTTATTACATTGTGATTAAACAAGCGCCGGTGGTTTCGTGATTGACACCGTGTCACTCTGTTTGAAACGATCACGCTTTGGTATTGTTAAAGAGATCCCACCACCATGCGCATGCCCGAACCCGACGCCGAGATCATCGCCCAGCGCGACCATATTGTCACCGCTCTCCGACAAATAGTCTCCGGTGAAGGTGTTATCGCCGACGAAAATGAACTCAGCGCCTATGAATGCGACGGGTTATCGGCCTATCGGCAACGCCCCATGGTCGTGGTCCTGCCCGAAACAAAGGCGCAGGTGGCTCAGGTTCTGAAGTACTGCCATGCGGGCGGCATTAAAGTTGTGCCGCGAGGTGCGGGAACCGGGTTGTCAGGTGGCGCTTTGCCGCTGGCCGACGGTGTCACGCTGGGTCTTGGCAAGTTCAACAAAATCCTGGAAGTGGATTTGGATAACCGTTGCGTGGTGGCACAGCCGGGAGTCACCAATTTAGGCATTACCGCCGCCGTGGAACATGCCGGTTTTTACTATGCGCCTGACCCGTCCAGCCAGATTGCGTGCTCTATCGGTGGTAACGTGGCCGAGAATTCAGGCGGGGTGCATTGCCTTAAATATGGCCTGACCACCAATAACGTGCTGGGTGTGGAAATGATCATGATGGATGGTGAAATCATCCGTTTGGGTGGTCGTCATCTGGATGCTGGCGGCTATGATTTATTGGGGGTCGTCACCGGGTCAGAAGGGTTACTTGGCGTTATTACCGAGGTCACTGTACGCGTGCTGCAAAAACCCACCACGGCCCGCGCCCTGTTGCTGGGCTTCGGGACCAGTGTACAGGCAGGCGAATGTGTAGCCGGTATTATCGACCACGGCATTATTCCGGGCGGTTTGGAAATGATGGACAAACACGCCATTCACGCCACCGAAGATTTCGTCCATGCGGGCTACCCCATGGATGTGGAAGCCCTGCTGATCGTCGAGCTGGATGGCCCGCAGGTTGAGGTAGACTTGCTGATCGAGCGGGTTGGAAAAATCGCGTCCGATTGCGGTGCGACCTATAACAGGGCATCGGAATCCGAGGAAGAACGCGAACGCTTCTGGGCCGGGCGCAAGAACGCATTTCCCGCCATGGGCCGTATTTCGCCCGATTACATGTGCATGGACGGCACTATTCCCCGGTCCAAGCTGCCCTATGTTCTGAAACGCATGAGCGAGATGTCGACCCACTATGGCCTGCGCGTGGCCAACGTCTTTCATGCCGGTGACGGTAACCTGCACCCGCTGATTCTATTCGATGCCAATTTGGCCGACGAGCTTGAAAAGGCAGAGGCCTTTGGTGCCGAAATCCTGAAATTGTGTGTAGAGGTCGGTGGTGTTCTCACGGGTGAACACGGGGTCGGTGTTGAAAAACGTGACCTCATGGGTGAGATGTTCACCGAAGATGATTTGAAACAACAACAACGCCTCAAGTGCGCGTTTGACCCCGATCAGCTTCTGAACCCTGGCAAGGTGTACCCCACCCTGCACCGTTGCGCCGAGCTTGGCAAAATGCATGTGCACAATGGCGAGTTGCCGTTCCCTGATCTGCCCCGGTTCTGATGTGCCCATGACCGAAACCCTGCACCCTGAAAATGAAGACCAATTGCTGGACGCCCTGAAATGGGCCGTATCCGCTAGGGCGCCGTTGAATGTGATCGGTTTGGGCAGCAAGGCCACATTGGGCCAGTCTGTTCAGATCGAACAAGCCCTCGATCTGTCTGCGCTTTCAGGCATTTTGCATTACGAGCCATCGGAACTGGTCTTGACGGCACGGGCTGGCACACCGCTAAACCACATCCAGCAGGCTCTGGCCGAGAACAATCAGGAAATGGCGTTTGAGCCGGTCAATCTGGGTGCTGTGCTAAGCAACGACGAAACAGCTAAAGGTTCTATCGGTGGTTTGATCGCCGGTGGTTTTGCCGGTCCCCGTCGCATTCGGCAAGGATCGGTGCGCGACCATATGCTGGGTTTCCGTGCGATCAGTGGTCGGGGGGAGCTGTTCAAATCGGGCGGCAAAGTCATGAAGAATGTCACCGGTTTTGATTTATCCAAACTGATGACCGGGTCCATGGGCACGCTGGCTATCATGAGCGAAGTTTCCATCAAGGTTCTGCCGGTGCCGGAAAAATCACGAACGGTTCTGGTGTACGGGCTATCCGATGAAGACGCGGTTGCAGCCATGCGGTTGGCGGTCAACAGCCCACACGAAGTTTCATCGGCGGCCCACCTGCCAGCCGCCATCGCAGCACGATCTGGTGTTGATTTAGTCGCCGGTGCCGGTAGTGGCGTTACCGCCATTCGGGTTGAGGGACCGGGGCCGTCTGTAGAGGCCCGCTGCGCATCCTTGCAGAAATCACTCAGCCCGTTTGGTACGTTGGAAGAACTGCACAGCCAACGCAGCACCCAATTTTGGGCCGAAGTTCGGGACGCAGGCTATTGGTCGTCTACAGATGTTTCCATCTGGCGCCTGTCGGTGCCGCCATCACGGGGTGCCGATATTGCATCCACCATCATGCAACAGTGTGGTGGTGAGGCGTTATTTGACTGGGGTGGCGGGCTGATCTGGTTAGCGGTAGAAGACGGTCATCAGGATGCCATTCGTTCAGCACTGAGCGGCGTGGATGGACACGCCACACTGGTTCGCGGGGTTGAGGCCACGCGGCAATCAGCAAACGTCTTTCAGCCGCAACCGGCACCCTTGGCGGCGTTGTCTACTCGCGTGAAAACAGCGTTTGACCCATACGGGATTCTTAATCCCGGCCGTCTTTATCCGGTAGCCTGATCCATGCAAACAAATTTCTCTGAAACTCAACTGCAAGACCCTTTGATCCGCGAAGCGGACGATATTTTGCGCCATTGTGTTCACTGCGGATTTTGCACGGCCACTTGCCCGACCTTTGTTGTGTTGGGTGACGAGCTGGATAGTCCGCGTGGCCGCATTTATCTTATCAAGGACATGCTGGAAGGTGGTGCCACCCCATCTGAGGATGTGGTGAAACACGTGGACCGGTGCCTGTCATGCCTGTCATGCACAACAACCTGCCCGTCAGGGGTGGACTATATGCATCTGGTAGACATGGCACGCGCGCGTATTGAGGACAGCTTTGACCGACCCATTCAGGACAAACTGTTCCGCAGCCTTCTGGCCTTTGTTATCCCACGGCCTGCCATATTCAGGCTGGCGTTGGTGGGTGCGTGGTTTGCCAGGCCATTTCGCAACCTTTTGCCCGGCTCGCTTGGTGCCATGCTGTCGCTGGCACCGCCCTCTATCAATGGCCCATCGCCTATCGATGGGGCGCAAACGTTCCGGGCGCAAGGCACACGCCGCAAGCGCGTTGCCCTGATGACAGGTTGTGCGCAACAGGTACTGGCACCGTCCATTAACGAGGCCACGGTGCGGATTCTGACCCGTCATGGCTGTGACGTGGTGGTTGCCGAAGGTGCGGGGTGTTGCGGGGCGCTGGAACATCATATGGGCAAGGTGGATGGATCACACGCGGCGGCAAAACGTAATATTGAGGCATGGGAACGGGTCGATGATCTGGACGCCGTGATCATCAATGCATCGGGTTGTGGCACCACGGTTAAAGATTACAGCCACATGTTTAAGGATGATCCGGACTGGGCCGATCGCGCTAAACGCATTTCGGCCCTGTGCCAGGACGTTACCGAAATTTTGCATGATCTGAGCTTGAACCAACCCGTTCAGAAACCGAACATCACGGTTGCCTATCATTCGGCCTGCTCCATGCAGCATGGGCAAAAGATCACCCAAATACCGAAAGATCTGCTGAACCAAGCTGGGTTCCAGGTGCTGTCACCCGCCGAAGGGCATTTGTGTTGTGGATCAGCCGGCACCTACAACATGACCCAGCCAGAGCTGGCCGCGACTTTGGGTCGCCGCAAGGCAGGCCATCTTGACGCCACCGGCGCAGACGTGGTCGCGGCGGGCAATATTGGCTGTCAGATGCAAATTGATCTCTATGGCAATCTTCCCGTCGTTCATACCGTGGAATTGCTGGATTGGGCTACGGGTGGACCAAAGCCCGCACAACTGGGCTGAAATCCACAGGCTTGTTTGCCTCGCCAGCCGGACGAGCAAGAAACAACGTTGTGTAGATATACCCTGTTTGCTTCTCGGCGGTGCTATCAATCCCCATGGCAATCTGTTGGTCGATAATACGGTCGGCTTCTTCGGGAGAATGGAACTGGCGGTGCGGTAACGGATCAGGCGAGACTTGTTCCATCACGTAACCATGCTTCTCAAAAACATCGCTGTACACCGACACATTGGTATAGCGCGGCGGTGCCGTAATCACCCACGGTCTCGAGTCAGAACCAGCCGCCGCCAAAAGTGCATCAATCACGTGGGGGGCAATGAAAATCGGCACGCCGCTTTCAATGATCAGGGCACCGGAGGCCACAATACGGATCAGATCGTCCGGCACGGGCGCTTGCATTAAATTGTCATCAAACGCCACATCCAACAGACCCGTGCGCAACCCATAATCAAGCGATGAGCGGGATACGTCCAATCCTGCCATGTGACAGGGTTGTCGGGGGTGTTCGGAGAAATACTGCATATCCAATTCAATCACGGACTCGGGCGACATTTGGCGCATGTGGTCGGAATCATAGCGCGTCAGCAAATCCTGCACCGCAACGCCGTACAGCAACCCGGCCCCATTGACCCCGAACCCGCAGCCAACATCAAGGATCCAGGGCTCTCCCCCGCAAAAATGTCCAAAACACCACCGGGCCAGTTGCTGAACATGTTCCGGTGTTCGGTAATCCAACGCACCCAGCGATTGATAGTAGGCACGGGAATCCGGCTCATCGTACAAGTAGCTCAGGTCCGATATAGGCACGTCATCCGGAGACTTGGGGTCCGATATATGATTATCGTCGTTCATGTGAGCCTGAGCCCCCCTCGCGCAATTGTGTAGACAAAATCATCATTCATCGTTGGCCTAAGCGTAAAGGTTACCTATCCTGTTGCCATGATACGACGTTTTTTATTTGCGACGGTTCTTATCGTAACAATGCCCGCGCAGGCGGACCAGAATGATCCACGTCTGGACACCCTGTTCGGCCATCTGCAACGAACCACATCACAGAGCGAGGCCACCGGCTATACCGATCAGATATGGCGGATCTGGACCCAGCATGGCGATCCCGAACTGAACGAACAAATGACCATTGGTCAGGCAGCCATGTCGATGAACCGGCTGGTAACGGCTTTAGGCGTATTCAGCACGATCATCAATGCAGACCCGGGCTTTGCTGAAGGCTGGAATAAACGAGCCACCGTCTATTACCTGATGGGCAAAGTGCCGGAATCGCTGGAAGACGTAGAACATACTCTGGCGCTGGAACCCCGGCACTTCGGGGCGCTATCGGGGCGCGGGTTGCTATACATCGAAACCGGCGACTATTCTCTTGCCATTCAGGCGTTTGAAGAAGCCCTTGCGGTCAATCCCTTCCTGCCGTCGCTCGAGCGGCGCATTAATCAGTTAAAATCCATCATTGGTGAAAGTGAAATTTGATGCCAAATAAAGAAACAGCCATCGTTGTCGGCGTTGGCCCCGGTCTGGGCGCCGCATTGGTCCGCACATTTGCGGATGCTGGCATGCGGGTCGCGGCCTGCGCGCGGAGCGCAGACAAACTAACTGACTTGATTGACGAGATTAATGACAATGGTGGTGAAGCCAAAGCCTATGCTTGCGACGCGGCGGATGAAAATCAGGTCAATGATGTGTTCACCCAGGTGGACAGCGATATGGGTGCGCCAAATGTGGCGATTTTTAATGCTGGTTCCTTTGTGCGCAATAGCATCCTTGATACGTCGTCCGAAGAATTTCAGAACTGTTGGCGTGTGGGCTGTCTGGGTGGTTTTCATGTGGCGAGAGCCGCAGCCACCCGCATGGTCCCGAATGGTAGCGGCACCATTCTTTTCACCGGTGCCACAGCCGCCCACCGGGGCGGGGCTATGTTCCATAACCTGGCCGTACCCAAGTTCTCCTTGCGTGCCCTGTCGCAGAGCATGGCACGTGAATTGGGCCCTCAGGGCATTCACATCGGCCATGTGGTTATTGATGGGCTTATTCTTGGAGATAAACACAGCGTTGATGAGAAAGACGGAAATGCCGATGCTCTGCTGCACCCCGAAGCCATTGCAAAGAACTATCTGATGCTGCACGATCAACCGAACAATGCCTGGACGCTGGAGCTGGATTTACGACCATCCGCCGAACGGTTCTAGGATTTATAAAGAGGTATACTGATGGCGCTTCCGTCCATACATCATGCGGTTGATGATACGTTCATCGAAGCGCTATCCGCAATCGTCGGTGAGCGAGTTTCCAGATCTGATTCCGTGCGGGAACACCATGGTCAGGACCAAAGCTATCACGCAGCCTCACCTCCTGATGCCGTGGTCTTTGCCCACAGCACCGAAGAGATCAGCGCTGTGGTCATGCTGTGTGCCGAACACGTCGTGCCCATCATTGCCTTTGGTACAGGCACATCGCTGGAGGGCCACGTGGCGGCCCTGAAAGGTGGCGTGTGCATTGATGTAACCCAGATGAACGAAGTCCTCGCCGTCAATCAGGCCGATATGGATGTACGGGTCCAGCCCGGTGTGACTCGTAAACAACTCAACACTTACCTGCGCGACACAGGGTTGTTTTTCCCTGTTGATCCGGGTGCGGACGCATCCATTGGCGGCATGACCGCAACCCGCGCATCGGGCACTAATGCCGTGCGGTATGGGACCATGCGCGAAAACGTGCTGTCGATGACCGTGGTCATGGCCGATGGCCGTATTGTACGAACCAGCAGCCGGTCACGGAAATCAGCCGCCGGGTATGATCTGACCCGTCTGTTTGTGGGATCGGAAGGCACGCTGGGCGTTATTGCCGAGATAACCTTGCGCCTGCACGGTATCCCTGAGGCCATGTCGGCGGCGGTATGTTCGTTTGATTCCATGGAAGGGGCCGTGAATACGGTCATTGAAACCATTCAATGCGGCGTACCGATCGCGCGCATTGAATTACTGGATGAGGTCCAGATGGATGCCATCAATCGGTACTCCGATCTGGATTATCCTTTGGCACCCACATTGTTTTTTGAATTTCATGGCTCGGAAGCGGGTGTTCAGGAACAAACAGAAACTGTACGCGATTTGGCCGATGGCAACGGCGGCGGTGATTTCCAATGGGCGACCGATGAACAGCAACGCCTGCACCTGTGGCAGGCCCGGCATGATGCCTATTACGCCTGTCTGGCGCTCCGGCCCGGAACCAAGGGGATGGTGACCGATGTGTGTGTGCCAATTTCCCGGCTGGCTGAAAGCATTCTGGAAACCCAGAAAGACATTCAGGATACCGGCCTTCTGGCGCCCATCGTTGGCCATGTGGGTGACGGCAATTTTCATCTGTGTATTCTGGTCGATCCGGATGATACCGCCGAGATCGAACGCGCCATGGCCTTGAATGAGCGGCTTGTACTCCGCGCCATTGCCATGGATGGAACCTGCACCGGCGAACACGGGGTTGGATACGGCAAGACCGCATTTCTCACCGCTGAACACGGTGACGGGGTTTCGGTCATGCGGGCCGTAAAAAATGCCCTTGATCCACAAGGCATCATGAATCCGGGGAAAATGATCCCCGGCAACTAAACAATACAATTAAACAACATTGACTTTGCACCAGCGATTCAGCCAAATGCCGCGCTTAGGCCACTAATTTTACGGAAAACTTGATGTCCGACATCCAAATCGCCCTCATGAACAAAATGTTTGGGGCTGCTGTAGAAGCGGCCATGCCCCGCACCTGTGTACCGCCTTACCTGCCGACACCTCCAGCGGGCGGCAAACTTGTGGTTGTGGGTGCTGGCAAGGCTTCCGCTGCCATGGCCAAAGCCGTGGAAGAGAACTGGGACGGCCCTTTGGAGGGCCTGGTTGTGACGCGGTATGACTATGGTGTGGCCTGTGAACACATCGAAATTGTTGAAGCCGCCCATCCGGTACCCGACAACGCGGGGTTAGATGCCGCCGCCCGAATTATGGAGATCGCGCGCGGTTTGGGTGAAGATGATGTAATGTTATGCCTTATATCCGGTGGCGGATCGGCGTTGCTGACCATGCCCGCCGACGGCATGACGCTGGAAGACAAACAAAACGTCAACAATGCGTTGCTGAAATCCGGCGCGACCATTTCTGAAATGAATTGCGTCCGCAAACACCTGTCCGGCATCAAAGGTGGGCGTCTGGCTGTTGCAGCACACCCGGCAAGGCTGGTCTCGTTGCTCATATCGGATGTACCGGGCGATGATCCATCCGTCATCGCGTCCGGCCCGACGGTACCCGACGACACCACCTATTCGGATGCCATGGATATTTTGGAGAAACACGGCATCATGCCCAACAACAACGTGGCCGATATTCTGATGGCTGCGGCTGACGAGACGCCGAAGACAGGCGACCCCCGACTGGCAGGCAATGAAACCGAGCTTGTGGCCCTGCCCAAAGCCAGCCTTGAAGCCGCGCGCGTCATTGCTGAAGAGGCTGGATATACGACCCTTATGCTGGGTGATGACCTGGAAGGTGAAGCCAAGGAAGTGGCCCGTGAGCACGCGGCGCTGGCCCTGAAAATCAAACAATCCGGCGACTCCAGCTCCACGCCATGCGCCATTATTTCCGGCGGCGAGACCACGGTTATCGTACGCGGACCGGGTCGCGGTGGGCGGAACAGCGAGTATATGCTGGCCATGGCCCAAGCCCTGGATGGCACAGAGGGCATCTGTGCCATGGCATGCGATACGGACGGCATTGATGGCACCGAAGACAATGCGGGCGCGCTGATCACGCCGACGACCTTAAGGCGCGCAGCCCAAGCTGGGCAGTCGCCGGAAAGTGCACTGGAAAAGAATGATTCTTACGGGTTTTTTGAACAAATTGGTGATCTGGTTGTTTGTGGCCCCACTTTTACCAACGTGAATGACTTTCGTGTTATCCTGATTGAATAACGAATAAAAACACTTCGAACACAGGGAGATGTCAGTGCGCAAAGTACTGATCGGATTTGTCGGCCTTATCATACTTGCTTTCGCGGCGGTACTGATTGTTCCCGGTTTCATTGACTGGAACACATACAAGAACGACATCACAAACCAGGTCGCATCCCTTACGGGGCGACAGCTAACCATTGACGGTAATATTGAGATGACGGTGCTACCTGCGCCGGCCATCACCGTGAATGATGTGAGCTTCGCCAACGCGGCGGGCGCGGATGTGCCGCATATGGTGCGCCTTAAATCTCTTGAAGTCCGCATCGCCCTCGGCCCGCTATTGAGTGGCGACATTCAGGTTCAGAAGGTCAGGATCGTCGATCCGGTGGTTTTGTTGGAAATTTTACCGGATGGGCAACCGAACTGGGCCGTGGAAATATCAACGGGATCGTCAGGTGGCACACCGTCAGCCACCGTTGACTTAAACACGGGTAATGCACCGGCGAGCGACGATAGCGGTTCCAACATCCAGTTGGACAACGTGGAACTGGTTAATGCGACAATCATCTACCGCGATGCCAAATCCGGCATTGATGAACGTATTGATCAGCTAACCGCATCATTCAAGGCGGCATCCCTGCTGGGACCATTCGAGAGCGTCGGCAACATGGTCGTGCGTGGTATCCCGGTATCCTATGAAGTGGCAATCGATGGCGTCTTTCAGGGCCGAACCGTGCCCGTCACGGCCCTGATCAGATCCGAGGAAGCCAATGCCGAAGCTCAGATCTCCGGTAATGTGTTTAACCTGTCCGAAGATCCCAAATTCACTGGTACGATGAAAGCAAAGGGCGGGTCCCTTGCCGCTCTGTTGCATGCTGTTGCCGGAGTCCGTGATCTGCCCGGCGTGGCGAACCAGAACTTCTCACTCACCAGTGATCTCAATGCGACGGCCACCGCCGTTGATTTAACCGCGCTCGAAATCAAGCTGGGCGACACGAGCTTGATGGGTGGTGTTCAGGCTGAACTGGCAGACATCATGTCCGCCCATGTGGAGCTATCCGTAAAGCACGTGAATGTGGACAAGATCGTCGGTTTGTCATCTTTTGTGCCGACTACCATCACAAGTACTGAAACCACTGCCGAGGTTGTCGCTGAAGCACAAGAGCCCGGGCCAGAAGCAGGGTCAGAAGCTGGGGCAGAGACTGCTCTCGAACTCCCATCCAATGTGGCCGGCTCTGTGTCGCTTGTGATAGAGGCCCTTACCTACCGAGAGAAGAAAGCGGGCCCTGTTCGACTAAACGCAGATCTGTCCAATAGTGAAATAATCATCAGTCAGTTTTCTGCTCAACTACCGGGGACCACTGAATTGGCGTTGTTTGGTTTTGCCAGTGTTCAGGACGGCGAGTTGGTGTTTGACGGCGAAAGCGAAATTGCTATCGGTAATACCCGAGGGCTGGCCCGGTGGCTGGATGCAGATATCTCACAAATTCCCAATGGACGGTTACGACATGTCCGCGCGACCGCCAACATCCGCGCTAACCAGAAAGACATCAGGGTTTCTGACATCAAGGCATCTTTTGATCGATCCAATCTGGAAGGTGGCATTACGCTTGCTCTGCGCAAACGGCTCGCCTTTGGGGCCAGCTTTGTACTGGACCGGATTGATCTGGATGGCTACCTGCCAAAAGCCGACAATGGCGATGGCGGAGGTAGTAGCACCACGAGTGTATCCGGTACGGAAGGCACGACTAGCGATTCAAACACGGCCACCACTAGCCCAAATGATCCACTAGCGGCCCTGGCGGCTTTGACCACCTTCGATGCCAATGTGCGCGTAAAGGTCGGTGAAATCGTGCATGAGGGCGTATCCATCAAGGGGGCGAACATTGATGGCAGCCTGTACAAAGGCGCGCTGACGATCAAGAACGCGAGTGTAAAGGACATTGCCGGAGCCCAGGTAGAAGCCAGCGGCAAAATCTCAGACCTGGGTGGCAACCCTCGCTTTGAAGATTTCAATCTGACGTTCAGTGCTAAATCAATTGCCAAGCTGGCTGAAATGATGGACGTGGATTTACCCGTACCAGCCAAGAGCATCGGTAAGGTTGCCAGCGATGTGACCATAAACGGCACAGCACTTTTGCCATCTGTCGCAGGCAAGGTTAGCGGCCTTGGTGCAACAGCCAGTGTGAACGGTCAGTTCTCGGTTCTACCCATTAAACCGTTGATCAACGCGGATGTGACCTTAAAACACGGCAGCACGATCAAATTACTGCAGGCATTGGGTGTGGACTACACGCCCAGCGGCAAGGTTGGTGCCCTCGATTTCGCTGGGCATATCAACGGCGGCCTCGCTGGCATTGAGGTGACCAACCTGAACTTTGAACAAGGAGCTGTCCGTGCGACAGGTTCGGCAGGTATCAACCTCAAGGGCGCACGCCCTGTGCTGACAGCCACCATCCGCACAGGTGATATAATCATTGATTCTTACCTGCCAGCCGGGACCGCCCCGATCACGACGCAAAGCAGCAGTGGCACATCCAGTTCGGGATCAGGTACAGGTTCAGGATCTGGTTCTTCCGGTGCACCGTGGCCAAACGATCCAATTGATCTTGGCGCATTGAACGAACTGGACGCGCAAATCCAACTGCAATCATCGGCAATGAAATATGATGCCATCACAGTAACAGATGCGATTGTCAATGCGACGTTGGCAGGTGGCGTGCTTAAAATTGAGACCATATCCGGGGGCCTGTTTGGTGGTGCCGTCGGCATCACCGGTGTGCTGGATGCCCGAAACGTACCCACGTTCGATACCAACATCAAATTCAACAACGGCCAAGTGGGCACCTTGCTGGCGACCCTGACCGGCGAAAAATCCGCCACAGGCACCATCAGTCTGGACAATACGTTCGCGGCCAATGGCCGTAGCGTGGCTGAGATGGTCTCTGCGCTGGATGGCAGTGGATCATTCGCTATCCAGAAATTGGATGTGAAAAATAGCGCCGCAGGCACACCGCTCGCCGGGTTTATGGAACTGTTCCTGAACTTTGGTCGAATCGGAGCAGGTCAGGACGTGGATGGTCTAGCTGATGTGTCGGGATCATTTGCCATGAATGATGGCGTGGCGAAAATTCAGAAATTCGACCTGCTATCGGGTTTTGGTAATGGCACAGCCACCGGGTCCGTGGATTTGGGGCGCTGGATCATGGATGTGAACGGCTCGGTTAAGCTGACCCAGAATCTGCTGACTGCATTACTGGCAAAATCCACCGGCGCGTTGGAGACCCTGCCATTCAGTATTACAGGGCCGCTGGACAATCCTGACGTTACTTTGGAAACCGGTTCTCTGCTAACGGGTGGCGGTGATGGTTCGCTTATCCCCGGTCTTGATAAACTGGATGAAAAGTTACCCGGTCTTGGCAACGTCCTGCAAGGCATCCTCGGCGGTGGATCGAACGAAGCACCGGCACAGCCTTCAACAAACGATGACGGTTTGCCTGAACCGCAACAGCAGCCGGCACCTGAGCCTCAGAAGTTAAAACCGGCCGATCTTCTCAATCAGCTTCTTCAGTTCTAGAATTTTTCAGCACATATACGCGGATGGCGCTGGACAGGTTTCCGGTTCGCGTTTCGTCGATATCTGTAATCAGTTGATTAAGCGATATTCGTCGGTCACCAGCGATCTGCTTCAACCGATCCCAAAACGCACTTTCCACCGATACACTGGTGCCATGACCGGCGATTTGAACCGACCGCTTTTTAATCAATGTATCATCAATCATGTCGACAACCCCTGTCTACAATCTTTGGCAAAACTCACTAACGCATCGACACCTTCCTGCCAGTTCTGTTCCTCGGTGCGGCCCGATGCCTTACGGGGCTTAAAGTTATGATCGCCATCTTCCAACCAATGGAGTTGGATGGTTTCGGACAAGGTGTAGCCAGCCACATCGTCCACATTGCCCAGCGTATCACGCGTGCCCTGAATGATCAGCGTTGGTGTGGGTATGGTGAGCAAATGATCCACGCGCAACTTCTCGGGGCGTCCAGCGGGATGAAACGGATACCCAAGGCACACAAGGCCGTCCATTTTTGATTCCGACGCCAGCATGCTCGCCACACGGCCACCCATGGACTTGCCACCGATGATGACTGTGGCATCCGAATTCCGTTGATGCACATGGTCAATGACGCCCTGCCATGTTTCGAGCAGAACCGCCATGGTGTTTGGGGGGCGCTTCTTACCGGTTTCGCGACGTTCCGCCATATAGGGAAATTCAAACCGCACACAGCTCAATCCGGCGGCCGCTATACCACCAGCGAAGAACTCCATGAACGGGCTATCCATGGGTGCGCCTGCCCCATGGCCTAAGACAACGGTGGTTGAGGCATCGGCTGGCCCACTGGTCATCAGGTTATCCATGGTCACTTTTTCCGCTTCGGGTCTTGCATCAAGAGAGATTTCCGCCCATATCTTCGGCGCATTATTACGCACTTACGTGCAGACTGAAAACAGAGAGTATTTGTGACCATGACACAAGAAACGTTTACATTTCAGGCAGAGGTCGGGAAGCTTCTCAATATTGTGGCCCGTTCCCTATACAGCCACAAAGAGGTTTTTCTGCGAGAGCTGATTTCAAACGGATCAGACGCTTGTGACAAGCTGCGCTATGCGGCGCTGACCGACAAGAAAATGGCTGCCATCGCAGGCGAAACCTATCAGATTGATCTGACGATCGAGAAAAAGAAGAAAACCCTGACGGTTTCCGACAATGGCATTGGCATGAGTCGGGATGATCTGAACGAGTTACTCGGCACCATCGCCAAATCCGGCACCCAGGCCTTTGCCGAACAGCTGAGCGGCGACAAGGATGCCGACATGTCACTGATTGGTCAGTTTGGAGTGGGTTTCTATTCGGCCTTCATGGTCGCCGATAAAGTGGAAGTACGCACCCGCCGCGCCGGTGAAGACAAATCATGGCTGTGGGAATCCGACGGTAAAGGCACCTATACCATCGAAGAGTCGGACCGCGCCACCTGCGGCACCGATATCATCATGCACCTGTCGGCCAAGGAAAAAGAGTTTCTGGAACCTGAGCGTATTCGCAATGTGGTAAAAACCTATTCAGATCACGTTGGCGTGCCGGTGAACATGGTCAATGGCGATGACATTGAAACCCTGAATTCCGCTTCGGCTCTTTGGGTACGTGATAAAAAAGACATCACCGCCGATCAGTACAAGGAATTCTATCATCACGTGGCCCACGCCTTTGATGAGCCATGGTTGACCATGCATAATTCTGTGGAAGGTGTGCTGTCATACAAGAGCCTACTGTTCATCCCCACCATGCAACCGTTTGATCTGTTCAATCCGGAACGCAAAGCCAATATCAAACTGTATGTGAACAGAGTGTTCATCACCGACGATTGCGATGAACTGGTGCCCTCATACATGCGGTTCCTGCGCGGTGTTATCGATTCCGAAGATATCAGCCTGAACATCAGTCGCGAAATGTTACAGCGCGATCCCATGCTGGCAAAAATCCGCAAGGGTGTGATCAAACGGGTACTGGGTGAGCTGAAAAAGAAGGCCGACAAAAAGCCTGAGGAATTCGCCACGTTCTGGGCATCTTTTGGGCCCGTGATCAAAGAAGGCTTATACGAAGACTTCGAAAACCGAGACAAGATTCTGGAAATCTGCCGGTTTCGTACCACAGAAAATGACGGACTTTCTACGCTGGCCGACTATGCGGAACGCATGAAAGATGGTCAGGATTCCATCTATTTCATCACAGGTGAAAATGAAGAATCCGTAGCCCGCAGCCCACAGCTGGAAGGCTTCCGCGCCAAGGGTATCGAAGTCCTGTTGTTAACCGATCCTATCGACGATTTCTGGATGCAGTCTGTAACTGAATTTCAGGAAAAGTCCTTCAAATCCGTAACCCGCGCTGGTGGCGATCTGGATAGTATGGGCAAAGATGCCAAAGAGGGTGGCGACGGTGCGGACAAGAAAGACGATACCCCCGGCATGGACGGTCTGGTGGCACGTATCAAAGTGGCACTTGGTGATGCGGTCAAGGATGTGCGTTCATCATCCCGCCTGACTGACAGCGCGGTGTGTCTGGTCGCCGATGATGGCGACATGGATATGAATCTGGAGCGCATTTTGAAACAGCATAAACAAGCCGGTTTCGAAAGTGCCACACCTCGCATTCTGGAACTCAACCCCAAACATCCACTAGTCTCCAAACTGGCCGATGCGGCGGCTGAGTCAACCGAAGCCAACCCGGTTATTGATGATGCTGCGCACATGCTGCTGGATCAGGCTCGGATTCTGGAAGGCGAGAGCCCGCTTGACCCCACTGCATTTGCCCGGCGGGTATCACAGATTATGGAAAAGGGACTTAGTCTTTAACGAGGTCTTGAACATTGCCTGTTCACATGAGTTCACAAAAATGCTCTAAGCCGTTGATATTACGCAAAGCCACCTTCACAAATTGAGTCAATTTGCTCGGGTTTTGCTTTAATTCTCTAAATTCAGGGCGGCGGCACCAATAATGCGGCCGCCCGATACCTCCTGCACCAAAATAGCGTAGCCCAGTGGTTCGCCGGTTACCGCTTCGGGTACCTTGTACACAAGGCTCTTCGCCATATTGTTCCAGCGCCCGATCCGTTCGAAAGACCGGACGACGTTGCGGTGCTCCAGGGATCGCCCGGCGTTCTCACCGCGGGTTACTTCTGAGGCGGCCCGACGCATATAGGTGACCATCAACACATCAGCATCAGCATCACCCACCACACCTTCACTGGCACTGGCACTGGCACCAATCTGGATGTTCGCAATGCGGGTATTATCCATCACAATAGACACAGGAATGCGAGGGACTTCTAGTGCTGCGGTATAGCCATCATTGATTTGTCCGTCGCGGGAACCGGGGGTGTCGAATACCCCCTGAAAGACCATTTGCGGGGTATAGATGGTGCGATTTTTCAAACTGACGCCATAGGCCCGCTGGCGCTTGGTATTCTCAGGCCGAGCAAAAGGATCAGCCCAACCGATGTAATCCCAGTAATCCACATGATAGGCCAGCGCGAGAATATCGTCGCGGTCAACCAGCGTGCTCAGCTTCGCCTCGGCGGGTGGACATGACGAGCACCCTTCTGAGGTAAACAGCTCGATAACGGTGACGGGACGGGACGGATCGGGGCTCTCAGGCAATGAAACAGCCGCAGCCGAGTCGAACCAGAACACACCCAATACAGCGAGTATCATAACCAGAATTACCGGTGGCAGAGTATTATTCATGCCAGACCATAAACCGGAACCGTTTCCGACCCAAATCACATGGTGGTGAAGGGCCGTGTTCGCTGGACAAATATTGACTGGTCAGTCAGAAGATAATAGAACGTGACACAACCTATAACGCTTAATTCTGGAGCCCGCCATGAACGTAGATAAAGTTACCCAATTTGAAGTCAATGGCCCCGCTGGTGAAGGCCTTGTGGAATGGGACGCCATGAACCCAGCGGATCTGGAATCAGGTGAGCCTGTGCAGCGCGGGTACTTTTATTACAATGATGAGGCCTCAGGTTTTATGGCCGGGGTCTGGGACTGCACCCCATTTGTTGGAAAAATAGAAGCCTATGCAGTAGACGAATTCATGTATGTTCTGGAAGGTTCCGTCACCATGGAACTGGAAGGCGGCACATCAACAACCATTTCGGCTGGTGAGAGCTTCATTATTCCCAAAGGCCTTGTGTGCAAGTGGGTTCAGACAGAATACATGAAAAAATTCTTCGTGATTTCAACGAACGAAGATGGCCCCGTACACAACAATCCAGCCGAGTTCGGAATCATGTGCCCCAAGATTACCGACCCGACGGAACCTATCATCAATCAGGACCCCAGCCGCATCATCGGTGCGATACCTGAGCAACAGAACCACATCTATTACAAAGATGCTTCAGGCAAATTCAGCGTGGGCATCTGGCATAGTGATCCGTTTGAGCGTCCGGTTTTTGAATTTGATCACCATGATCTCATGTGCATTGTCAAAGGTGTGGCCACGGTTTCCGATGGTGCCGACAACCGGCATGTGGTTAAACCCGGCGACGGCATCTTCGTACCCAAAGGTGCTCAGTACAAATGGCAGAATGACGAACCCGTCACCAAAGTTTACTGCGCGTTTTTCCCGTAAGAAGCGCCGCTGCCTCACTTACTTGCTGTTCAAATAATCGCTAATCAGGGCGATGAATTCGAACATGATAGCCTGTGCCGTCATGCCTGTAATTTTGGCTTGGGTATCCTTGGATGGAATCATGCACACGATGTCTGCGCCAATGATGTTCATACCGCGCAGGCCGTGAAAAATTTCAAGGCATTCCCACGCCCGCAAACCCCGGTGCAGGGGCTCCAGGTTGGACACCGCCGGTGCTTCGGTCGGGTCCAACACATCCAGATCGAAGGTGATATACAGCGGTGAGTCGCCGACGCGCTCACGAATGATGCGAATGGTTTCCTGGGTCCCGATGCGGAAGAAATCATCCGCCGTGATCAGCTTGTAACCCAGAATGGAATGATTCACGTCCTCTCGGGGTTTGATGGGATTGCCGCGCATGCCCAACTGGATACTTTTTTCCGGGTCCACGTGTTCCTCGACCACGGTATAATGCGCCCAGTGGGCCGCTGATCGTTTGCTGCCCAACCAATGCGGGATATGCTGATAATCATCCCGGTGGGCATCGAAGTGCAGCAGAGCCGTTTTCTCGCCATTCGTCGTCTTCGCCCCTTTACCCGCAATGGCTTTCAGAATTGGCCCCGTGATGGCGTGATCGCCGCCGACCGAAACCGGTCGTGCACCCGCCGCGTCTACGGTTTTATAGTAGGCCTCGATATGCTGCACCGATATATCGTTGACCATGGCTTCGGGCAAAGGCGTGTCACCCAGATCATGGATACGAGAAATTTCCCACGGAATGATGTCGTAATGCTGATGCGCCCGGCGGTACCAACCCGACACATTGCGAATAGCGCGTGGTGCCAGGTGCTGGTCACGTTCCGTCGAGCCATTGCCGGAGCTGTGCGGCACGCCCACCAACGCAATATCACAGTTGTTGGGGTCCTCATCCCATGGGCATTTGAAAAATGTCGGAATCCCCCACCAGTTCCAGGGCTGCATTTCCTTCTTGGCTTGCTCGATATCGAAATCATCCATGGTAGGTTGCTCCCTCAAATACCGCCGGTCATAAACTGTATGGATAGTTTACGCGCTACGAGGCACACTGCAAGAACGCCGCTGACAATGGGATTTCTTTATGAGCGAGCCAAGTAGAAGCACCGACCGCATTGGCCTGGGGATTGCCCTGATGGTGCTGTCTGTAGCGGTCTTCACGTGCATGGACGCGATCATCAAACACGTGGCACAGGCCGGTTACACCACCCCACAAATTCTGTTTTTCCGAAACCTGTTTGCCTTCATTCCCCTGAGCATTCTGATTCACCGCCAGGGCGGATTATCATCATTGGCCACCAAAAAACCCATGGCACATTTGATTCGATCCCTGATCGGATTGACCGCCATGGGATCGTTCTTTTACGGGTACCGGACGCTACCGTTGAGCGAGGCCATTTCCATATCTTTTGCGGCACCGTTGTTTATGACCGCTTTAAGCGTTCCCATGTTGGACGAACAAGTAGGCATCCGGCGTTGGTTAGCGGTTATCGTGGGCTTTGTTGGTGTACTGATTATGGTCAGGCCATCTGCGCACATGGAACCCGCAACACTGGTCATGCTATTTGGCACCGTGTTCTTTTCACTGGCCATGATTGTCGTTCGCCGTCTCAGCGCCACAGAAACTTCATCGTCGATTATCTTTTACTTCACCCTGATGGGTGTTGTTTTGTCTGGGGCGCTTATGCCCTGGTTCTGGATCACACCAAATTTCACCGATCTGATGCTGCTCATTTCCATCGGCATCATCGGCGGCATTGCCCAGATTCTGGTGACCAGTTCTATCAAGGCAGCACCCATCGCCATTCTGGCACCGTTTGAATATACCGCCCTGTTATGGGCCGTTGGGTTCGATATTGTGATCTGGCAAATTTTTCCGTCGTTCTATACGTATCTGGGCGCAGGTATTCTGGTCTCAACCGGTTTGTATATCCTGCACCGGGAAACGCGGCGGGGAACGCGTGCCAGGTTCCCGGCACGGTTTTCGCGTATTCGTGTCTCTATGGGGGAAAGAAAGCGCTGAGCGTGGGAAGTTAGATCGAGTAACGCTCTTTCTGGCTTTCGTCGACCTCAGGCTCGCGAACGACGTTGTCGCGCCACCAGTCCGCATCATTTGCATCATTGGAATCATCATCCATCACCACGTCGGCCCAGCGTTCTTTACGCTGTGCTTTGGTATGATACAGTTTTCGCAGGTCATCCACCCGTATCAGGTTTCGCTGTACAATGTTGGCATTCCGTCTGGCGCCGGTTTTCATATAAACCTCGAACGCTGCACGGAATGCGTCAGTAGCCGAATCCAGATAGTCCTCACGCGTGGTCAATTTACCCAACAGGAACAATGCCGATCCCAGAGTATTCTGGGTTGAGGCCCATTGATGAGGCATGCGATGACGGCGACGAACCGTCAAAGCATTGCGGCAGGCGGTGACGGCTTTTTCCAAAATTCTGGGTTCACGCCGATGTTCGCCCAGCACCTGGGCCGTCAATGCGTAGTTATTCATCACATCGGCCCAACGGTCCGGCGTGTCGAAGCGGGTATAGACCTGCATGGCGGCACAGTATGCCGTAATGGATGATTTGAGCATGTCGGTATCAGCCAGCGCATCGGCCAAATCCAGTTTGTACAGCGACAGGCCAAACTTGTTCTGCGCGATAGCCCATTCGCGCGGCAGGTGACGGCGCGATATAGCCTTGGTGGCGGCCTCGAAAGCATCTGCGGCTTGCCGCATCGCATCATTGTCGTGATTACGTTCGGCGGCCAAATAAAGGATACTACCCAGTTGCTTGTGCGTCATACCCCACAGCATGGCATGATCTTCTTCAGAGATAAGTTCAATGGCGCGTTTATAAAGATCGGTAGAAAACGTGAGCAGTTCGGCCTCATCCAGACGAAGGCAAACCATCGATACCGCGTTCGCCAGACATACCAACAGGTTGGCCCGGTCCTCTTGTGACATGTCGCGTGGTGGACGTTGCGCTGGCGGCGCACCTTCCTCGATGGCGGCTTCCAGATTGGCCTGAACCACGTTGGTCTTGTCCGTTGTGTTGGTTACCACACCCGCCAATACCACCGTATTCAGGAGCGCAATCCATGAATCATCAAGATTGATGGGCAAGGGAAGTTCATTATAGCCGTTGAAGGAGCCCGGCATATCTTCGTCATGCGGAATAGCTGAAACCAGATGCAAATTGGCGGTCTCACTATTCGATGACATGACACCCCAGATCAACAGATCGCCACTGGATGCATGCAGCAACTGACGGCCCTCACCAATGCAGGCCCCAATATTGGCCTTGGCGATCGTTTTCTGCGCAAACGTACCACTGCGACTGAGCATTTTAACCCGAATACCGTCACATTGTCCCAACACCGTAGCCACAGAGCGCGTAAAGGCCGGTCCACTAGGGCCGTGGAAAGGTACGATACGAACCTCAATAAAGCTGGATTTGTTGCCAACGAAGTTGAGGATACGATCAAGCCAACCCTGACCGAGTGGCGGCTTTACGGGAACTGCTGGCACTGCGGGCCCATGAACATTTACGGCGGGTAACATCGGGCTCCCGGGCGCATCCTGATCAACCAATTCCACGGTGACCTTGCCGACAGCTGTGGCACTTAGTGTGCGTAGGCCGCCATTCATAACGCCTACTTCACCAAAACGATCCGATTTCTCAAGCACTTCGATTTCAACATTGCCATGCGCCGTATCCTTTGAAAGGGCCACCCTGCCTTTCAATATGACATATCCATCACGACCGGGATCACCTTCATGGAAGATGATCTCACCGTCTTCAAAAGATTTCTTGTTTCGCGCCACGTAATGCTCCGCCGCACAGAGCCGAATAAGCTCCGCACAAAGTTAACCTGTATGGTTAACTTTACCCACAGAGTGGTAAATAAATGGTTGTTTTTTAAGGAACTTATCCAGCCTGATTACGAGATGGCACGCTCATACAAAGCATCATGAAGCGCCGAAAATACTGAATCCCAATTGCCCGGTGTGACCTGCCTGAATAACCGCATAGACGGATACCACACGGACGCTGGTTGGTCATCATCCGCTGAATGCCAGCGCCAATCAGATGTGTAGGGCAATAAAACCCAGGTTTCCTTGCCCAACGCCCCCGCCACGTGTGCCGTGGCGGAATCCACACATATAATCAGGTCCAACTACTCAATTGCCGCCGCTAGATCGGCCAGATCAGTCAATCGCGACCCCACATCGGACAACAATGCATCGCACGCCTCGGCCTCACGGTCTGCTGCCCGCTCCCCAGTTTGCAAACTGAAGGCTGTCACGCCCGGAATGGCTAAAACCTCGATCAGCCTGCTCAACGGACATGAACGGTCCACCGCGCCTTTCGATGGTACCCCCGGTGACCAGCACAAGCCGGTCCGCATTTGTCGCCCATGCGACGGCGGCAGTTGAATCGTGCTCTGTTCTGGTGGCTTGAGGTAAGGCACCGTGCTGGCAAGGGTATCATCACCCGGTGCCAGGACGTGCGGCAAGCTCATGATCGGGATCTGTACGTCGTAAGGCGGCAGCTGGCCACCCAACATCACCACCTTGTCCACGCCCGGCATGGCAGCGATTAACCTTGATACCTTGGCGTGGCACTCAACCACGATGTTGGCTTTACGCTCTTTCACCAACGGGATGTAGCGAGCGAACTGTAAAAGATCACCCAGGCCGCCTTCCTGACGGATTAGAATGGTCTTGCCATCCAGCGCAGAGCCATCCCAGCGGGGTTTTTCGGAATCATCGACAGGAGGCACCTGCGGCAGACGGTGCCGCCATTCGAACTCCTCGAACCCTTTGGTCAATTCTCCCTTCATCATCAGGGTCGTGCCCAGATCCATGTGGCAAGCAGCATAGTCATTGCGTAGTGTCAGAGCGCTTTCAAAACAGGTCTGCGCCTTCTCACTGTCACCGGCGTCACGCAGGGCCAGGCCCAGATTATAAACAGCTTCGGGTGATTTCGGGGCCATACGAACCGCCTTGGACAACGATACAATTGCCTGATTGAAATGGCTCATGACCCGTAGCGTATTGCCCAGATTGGAAAGCACACCAGCGTCATTGGGTTTCAACACCAAAGCCCGGCGATAACACGTGATTGCGGCAGCCAGTTTGCCTTGCGCACGCAAACACACACCCAAATTGTTGTATATGTCCGCATTCGCAGGATTCAGGTTCAGCGCACGGGAGTACGCCGATACAGCTTGATCAAATTCACCCCGACGGTGCAGATCAATGGCCAGAGCGAAGACCCGTGCGGCTTCCCGATCACGTAACGAAGGCCCGCTTTCCGGACGTTCACTTAAGGGCGTTTCTGAGGATGGATCCGCCGGTGGCGTTTCTGCGTCCGTTGCCCCAGCGACAGTAGCTGTCACAGTGGGCTTCCTGATCACAGGTTTTCTAGGCGAAACAATTTTTGGTTTTCGAGCCACGGATTACCCCACTATTTAGCGTGCACCAGCCATTATGGTTGCGGGGACTGGATATTACAATATATCCAGTACGCTTTCAGGCGGACGACCGATCCGGGCCTTGTCATTTGCCAGAACAATAGGTCGCTCAATAACGCTTGGGTTCTTCACCATGGCCCGGATCAATTCCGCATCAGATAACGCCGGATCATCAAGGCCTGCTTCCGCGGCTTCTTTTTTTCGCATCAATTGCCGCGGACTCATGTCCAGCTTGGACAATATATCCCGCAATCCTTCTTCATCCGGTGGCGTGTCCAGATACGTCACAATATTGATCTCGCCACCACGGTCTTCAAGCAGCTCTAGTGTTTGCCGAGATTTCGAACACCGGGGATTGTGAAGGATTGTCACACTCATATGGTCACCTTGATCGTTGGGTTGGGAAGCTGTGGGGAAATAGTGGATACGTACCGAACTTTATGGCCTTGCGGGCGATGGGTCAAATTTCTTCATAACGCATATTCGCCAACACATCCTCTGGCGTTTCTGCATCAATGATACGTTGTGCAAGGTCATATCGGAAACCCGCCCGAGCCATGGCGGCGAGCGATTTTTCGCGCTTGGCATCGCGTTTGCCCGGTTCAGCGAACGGCCCGAACCGCCGCCTGCGGGCAAATTGAATGGCCGCTTCTGTTTCCGCATTACCGTCCTGTTCGCCGGTACTGGTCAATGCGCCCTGAATCACCTGTGTCGGAACCCCTTTTGCAGAAAGCTTCGCCATAACCATTCGATTGCTGTTGCCGCGCGCGCGCAAAGCCCGGACTTTGGTCTCCGCATACGCGTTATCATCCAAAAGCCCTGATTGCAGGTACCGTTCGACAATTTCATCAACCCAGGTAATGCCCTCCTGCTCATCCGTTTCGTGATGATGGGCTGATCTCAGCACTTTCCGGACCAGCACCCGGCGAAGATTCTCTGAAGAACTAGCATATCGTTGCAGGTGATAAAGTGCTGCATTTTGCAGATAGGTCATGGATATCTTGCGGGGCTCGCGCTTTTTTTTCTTAGCGGGCCCAGACACAGACACAGCTTGTTCCTTAATATCGTCGTATTCCGGACTCAACGCGCTTCCTGACTTTGCAATTTCCACGGCATCGGGTACAAACCATCAACCCTATATATCAGTAACGGCCCGCATGACACCACTCCCCACCCACAACTGGATCGGACTTTGGACGCTTTATTGTCGCGAGGTCCGCCGGTTCATGAAAGTTTACACCCAGACGCTGGCGGCACCCTGTGTCACCACACTGTTGTTTCTGGCCGTGTTTGCATTGGCGCTGGGCGGGTTGGACCGCCAGGTAATGGGCATGCCTTTTGTGGAATTTCTGGCCCCCGGCCTGGTCATCATGACCGTCGCCCAGAATGCCTTCGCCAATACATCATCATCCATCGTGGGTGCCAAGATCCAGGGCAACATTGTAGACATCCTCATGCCGCCCTTTACAGCCAATGAGCTGACCATGGGTATTGCACTTGGTGGGACCACACGCGGTATTATGGTCGGTGCGACCGCTGGCCTGGCCATGAGCCTGTTTGTAAATATGCAAATTCATCAGCTGTACTTCATTGTGTTCTTCGGGGCCGCAGCCTCCCTGATGATGGCATTGATCGGCATTATGGCCGGTATTTGGTCGGAAAAATTCGACCATATCTCAGGCGTCACAAATTTCGTGATCATGCCACTGTCGTTCTTGTCCGGAACGTTCTATTCCATCGATAGCCTGCCCGAAGCCGCACAAACCCTGGCCCACCTCAATCCGTTTTTCTATATGATTGACGGATTTCGGTATGGTTTCATCGGTCAGTCAGACGCCAACCCAATGACGGGGGTCTTGGTGCTTTGCGGTGTGAATGCGGTTCTTTGGATGATGTGTCACCGCATGTTTGCGACCGGCTATAAGCTAAAATCCTGATTTTAGGCGACGAGTCCGCACATGCCCGTTGACACGTAAGGGGGCAATCACGATAATCCCCGGCTCTCCCGGATACTGGCCCCATGCACGGTGCATGGCGTCATCCGGGGTTTGTTGTTAGAGGAGACGATTGTGATTTCTAACCTTATGCCCACGTACGCCAGAACAGACATCGCCTTTGAGCGCGGTGAAGGAGTTTACTTGTTCGACGACGCCGGGCGACGATATCTGGACTTTGCAGCCGGTATCGCGGTGGACTCACTTGGCCATTGTCACCCTCACCTTGTTTCGGCGCTGACCGAACAGGCTGGCAAGCTGTGGCACACCTCCAACCTGTTCCGAATTCCGGGTCAGGAGAAACTGGCTGACCGCTTGGTCGCCAACACGTTTGCTGATTCTGTGTTTTTCAATAACTCAGGCGCTGAAGCCATTGAAACGGGCATCAAGATGATGCGGCGTTATCACCATGATAATGGTGCACCTGAGCGCTATCGCGTGATCTGTTGCACCGGCGCGTTTCATGGCCGAACACTGGCAACGATTGCCGCTGGTGGTCAGGAGAAACACCTGGCTGGGTTCGGTCCCGTCGTCGATGGTTTTGACCATGTGGCGTTTGGTAATCTGAACGAGCTGCGCGCGTCCATTACACCTGAGACGGCTGGTATTCTGGTCGAACCCGTACAGGGTGAAGGCGGTATTCGCCCGGCACCCGACGGTTACCTGAAGGGTCTTCGCGATGTGGCCGATGAATTTGGCATCCTGTTGATGTTTGATGAAGTTCAATGTGGCGCGGGACGTACCGGCAAGTTTTTTGCCCATGAGTGGTCTGGTGTTACGCCCGATGTGATGGCCGTTGCCAAAGGCCTGGGAAGCGGTTTCCCGGTCGGTGCTTCATTGGCTGTTGAAAAAGTGGCTTCCTGTTTGGTGGCTGGTACTCATGGCACAACGTTCGGCGGCAATCCACTGGCTATGGCTGCGGCTAATGCTGTTCTGGACGTGATGCTGGCCGATGGCTTTATGGATCACGTCACGCGTATCGCTCAATATTTGGCAAAATCCATGACCGGACTTGTCAGTGAGTTTCCTGAACTGTTCGAAGAAATTCGCGGCCAGGGCCTTATGGTGGGTTTGAAGTGCGTCAAAGACGGCCAGAACGCCGCTATTTGCGCCAAGCTAACCGAACTCGGCATGCTGACGGTGCTGGCTGGTGACAACGTTCTGCGCCTGGTGCCACCGCTGATCATTGAAGAATCCCACGTGGACGAAGCCATGGTATTCCTGCGCGAAGCATGCCAGGCCATTCAGGGCGGAGACTGAACCATGGTAACTCAACCAGAACAGGCCACTGAACTGGCCACTGAACAGACCAGTGAACAGACCAGTGAACCAAGCGATATCCGGCACTTCCTTGACTTGGACAGGCTGGACACCGCTACCTTGCGCGGGATCCTCAACACCGCTCATGAATACAAAATCGGCAACAAGGATTACCAGCCGTTGCACGGCGAAATCCTGGCCATGATCTTCGATAAACCATCCATGCGTACACGCGTGTCGTTTGAGGTTGGTATTCGTCAATTGGGCGGCGAAGCAATTATGCTACCCGACAATGAAACCCAGTTTGGGCGCCGGGAATCGGTGGCCGATACGGCACGGGTTCTGTCACGATACGTGGACGCTATCATGGTGCGAACAGATGATCAGACCAAGCTGCATGAACTGGCAGAATACGCGACAGTGCCAGTGATCAACGGCCTGACCGATGACACGCACCCCTGTCAGATCATGGCTGATATTATGACCTTTGAAGAACACAGGGGCGACATTACCGGTAAAACCGTGGCCTGGTGCGGTGACGGTAACAATGTAACCGCCAGCTGGGTTCATGCCGCCGCACAGTTTCATTTTACCTTGCGCATTGCCACACCCGACAGCCGCCGGGTTGATCCCGCCATCATCGCCTGGGCTCGCGCGCAGGGTGCCGATATCGTGGAAACGAACGACCCCGTAGTCGCCGTCAGTGGAGCCGATGCTGTCATTGCCGACACATGGATTTCCATGGGCGATGAGGAAGCCAACGTGCACAATCTGTTCATGCCTTATCAGGTCAACGAGGCATTGATGGCCGAAGCCGACAAAGAAGCCATTTTCATGCACTGTCTGCCAGCGCACCGCGAAGAAGAGGTTACCACCGGCGTGATCGATGGCCCACAATCCGTGGTCTTTGATGAAGCGGAAAACAGGCTGCATGCTCAAAAAGGCATTCTGGCCTGGAGCCTGATCGGCTAAGCGTGACCAACGATCCAACCCCCGTCGACATTGGGGCCGAAATCAAGGCTGCTGAAAGTCATGCCTTCAAGGCTTGGCCAGCCGAGGCATGTGTAGGCTTGGGTGGCTGGGTTCAGCGCCGCACCCCCGGCGCCCGAACCCGGCGCACAAATTCCGTCTGCGCCAATGCATTGTCGGATGGATACGATGTTGATGATCTGATCATCCAGGTCGAGGCGTTCTACCGCCTACACAATCTACTGCCCCGGTTTCAGATTTCACCCGCCGTAGAACCATCTGATCTGGATGCTAGGCTTGAGGCACGCGGCTATACGTTGGAAGCCCCGACCCTTGTTCAGTGGGCCAAAAGTACCGATGTTCAAAACGCCACACCCGAGGCAGGCGATCTTCACAACGTGGATACCCGGTCAACGGGCTGGAATACCGTGCACCGGGATGCATCGATCAGCGACGAAGATTTATCCGCCCGTAACGCCATCATTGATCGCATCACCGCAAAAAAAGCCCTGATGCTGGTAGAGCAGGATGGTCAAGCAGCCGCCATAGGGCTTGGTGTGTTCGAGGGCGGATGGTGCGGAATATTTTGCATGCATACCCTGTCCTTGTACCGTCGACGCGGGCTGGCCGACCGGGTTTTAGCGTTGTTGGTGGACTGGACCGAACAGCAGGGTGGCACAAATCTGTACCTGCAAGTAGAACAGGACAACACCATCGCCCAATCATTCTATGCCGCGCGCGGGTTTACCACCGCCTACGGCTACCATTACCGAACGCTGTTCAACTGACGAGAATTTCAATGACCGAGACTGTGACCCAAACCCCCACATTCACCGATAGCGTTCAGCACTTTCAGGTCGAAGGCCCCGGCTTGCGTGGCAGAATGGTTCGGATCGGACCGGCCCTTGGACAGGCGCTGGACGCTCATGGTTATCCGGATGCCGTAGCACGGCTATTGGGCGAAACGGTGGCGGTTACGGTCGCGCTGGCCAGTGCGCTTAAATACGATGGTGTCTTTACCTTGCAAGCTATCGGAGACGGCGCGGTTCAGACTCTAATGGCCGATATCACCAGCGATGGCGCGTTCCGCTGTTATGCCCGGTTCGATGACGACAAATTGGATGAGGTTTTAAAAAATGATGCCGACCCATCTCTACCCCGTCTCATGGGGGCTGGCCATTTGGCATTTACCGTTGATCAGGGCGCAGACACTGAACGATATCAAGGCATTACGGAGTTAACCGGCAGCACCCTTGCTGATTGCGCCCACCATTATTTCCGCCAGTCCGAACAGCTACAAACCGCCATGGTTGTTATGTGTGACCCGGACGTGCGGTCCGCTGGCGCGATCATGCTGCAACAATTGCCCGAAGAAAACGAGCGGCCTGTGGATTTGGGTGAAGAGGTGGAAGAATCTGAAGAATGGCGCCGGGCGGTGATCCTGATGAGCAGCCTGAAATCATCCGAGCTATTGGATGACACCCTGCCACCATCTGATCTGCTATTTCGCCTATTCCATGAAGATGGCGTGCGCCTGTTCGATGCAAACCACATCCGTAACCAGTGCCGGTGTTCCGAACAAAAGGTGCGCGGCACGCTGAAATCCTTTCCCCGCCATGAAATTGACGCAATGCATGAGGATGGTGTGGTGACGGTCACCTGTGAATTCTGTATGGTAGATTACGTCTTTGATGGTGCCGCCCTGGACACCCTGTTTGCCGAAACGGATACCTGATACATGCTTAAGAAAATTCTGAAGACATTTATGGTCGTGATCATGTTGAGCGGCCTCACCGCCTGCGTCAGTGAATCCCGTCAACTCTTTCCCGATGTGACGTTTACGCATCTACCCGGTATTCAGATGGCGGTTAGCGACATAACCATCGAGCAGCGATACAAATCGCCCATGACGGCAGAATATGCCGATCATCGTATCCCCCTTAGCCCACAAACAGTCATGACCCGCTGGCCCGGTGATCGGATTTCCCAGACAGGTGGGGAAGCACGCGCTAAATTCATCATCATGGATGCCAGCGTTAAGGAATATGGACTGGACATCGACGGTAACTTCACGGCCTATTTCACCGATGAACAGGCCTTACGTTACGAAGCAACGGCCGAGGCCATGTTCCAGATATCCAGTAATGACGGCAACACCCATGGCAAAGTCCGTGCACGGGTGAAACGCTCCGTCACCGTGCCGGAAAATGCTTCGCTGAACGAACGAGACAAAATTCTATTTGATTTGACCGCTGCCCTGACACGAGAATTCGACGTTCAAATGGAACAGGAAATCCGCAAGTATTTGGGTGCGTGGCTACCCTAGATAACCACCCGGTCCCGATCAGCTTCTATCTCATTGGCCCCCATCTCGCGGGCATAACGATGACCGGCGAAGACGGCTTGAGCGATGATATGGGGCGCCGCGCAGTCGCCAATGCGTTCTACCGAGACAATACCAGCGTCCCGTAACCGGTCCAGATCGGACGTGAGATCAAGATAGAGATCCTCGTTCGGCTCGCGTGATGTGACCGGCACGAATGTCTTGCAGGCGCGCGTCTGCTCGCGACCTGTATAACCACAGATAATCGTCACCTGATCGCCATCAAACTTGATCACACTGTGAGACGTTATCAAATCAATGCCCATTTCCATGACCTGGGTCTGAATGCGGCCCTGTTCAAGGGTGGCATCGGTGGACGGCGACAGGTTGGCTGAACTGGTTACCAGCAGCACGTCATGACCCGCCGCTTTCAATTTCTCAGCAATCACGCCACCCATATAGAAATGATCATCGTCATAGACCACCACAGGTCCGGTAGCATCTGCGCCCGCCATCACATCATCAACGCTCATCACGCCGTCCAGATCACACCCGTCCATGGCGGCGGGGGTATAGCGACCCCGGCCGTCACGTCGCCAATGGGCACCGGTGGCGATGCACACGTGCTCAAACCCGAATTCCAGCACCTGTTCGGCGTCCAGTTTACTTTCCCGGTAGATGTCCACGTTGGGCATTTGAATCAATTGCTGTACCCGGTAATCGCGCACCCGAGACCATTCGCTCAATCCCGGCAGGCTGCTTTCCGCATTGACCCGACCGCCCAGCTCTGATGTAGCTTCGGCCAGCACCACGTCGTAGCCACGATGACCCAGTATACGTGCCGCTTCCAACCCGGCCGGACCAGCGCCCACGACCAGAATTTTTTCTTCGGCATGGCGCGGGCTGACTTTTTCCGGATGCCATCCACGACGCCATTCCTCACCACGGGTGGGATTCTGTGTACAACGCAACGGCACCGAATTGCCGTTACCCCAGATACAGATATTGCAGCCAATGCATTCGCGAATATCGTCCGTGCGGCCTTCGTCGATCTTGGTGGGGATAAACGGATCAGCAATAGATGGTCGCGCAGCACCAATCAAATCAAGCACGCCGCGTTTAACCTGACCGACCATGGTATCGGGGCTGGTAAACCGGCCCACACCCACAACGGGCTTGTCGGTAACCTGCTTAACAAAGCTGACGTATTGTTCCTGGGCAGCTTCGGGGGCGAAACGAGATGTTCGAGCGTCGGCTTCAAAATTAGCCAAATTGACATCCCACAAATCAGGTACATCGGCGAGGTATTCCACCAGTTCGCGGCCCTCACCATCAAAGGTAATGCCCAGATCACGATCCAGATTATCCACCGCAAACCGAAAAGCCACCGCGCAACTATCGCCAATGGCTTCTTTGGTATCGATCAGTAATTCACGGATCAGGCGTGCGCGGTTCTCAAAACTGCCGCCATATTCATCGGTGCGGGTATTTTCCACACGCGACAGGAACTGGGCGGGAAGGTAGCCGTGCGCCGCATACACATAGACAATATCGTAGCCTGACCGTTTGGCCCTGAGCGCTGCATCCCGGTGCCATTTTCTCAAGTTGGCGATATCCGTTTTATCCATGGCCTGGGTCTGTCCCACGCCGTGCCACGCAGGCATGCTGGTGGGGGCCAGGGAGTTCTCACGGGTCAGCTGGTTGCCGGATGCGAACCCGCCATACCACAGTTGAACCCCGGCCAGTGCACCATGACGATGCACGCCTTCGACCATTTTGCTCATGTTGTTCACGTCACCCTCATCCCACAAGGTACATTGCGGATACGGGTCTTCGTTGGCGGAGGGGTGGATGGAACAGTATTCCGTATTCACCACACCCCAACCGCCCTCGGCGGTCATTTCGCGCATTTTGTTCACGGTATTGGGGCGCGTGTAGCCCATACCGGTACAATGCGGCACCTGATAGAACCGGTTTTTGGCGGTTACTGGGCCGATTTTTATGGGCTCAAACAGAATATCGTAGCGCGGGTCGCGAGTCATGGCTGGAACTCCCTTGAATTCAGGAATTTTAGAACAAGGGCCACCCCTGCGTATATATCGAATACGGGCTACAAGGATGAAAAAATCTATGCCACCTATGCAGAAGGTCGTCCACGTTCCCGGTGCAGAATGTACAGCCCGCTGCCAATGATCAGGCTACTGCCCGCCAGGGTCCAGCTATCGGGGATATCGCCCCAGACCGCGAAACCAATGCCGATACCCCAAATCAGACTAAAGTATTTGAATGGTGCCAGTGTGGTGACCTGGGCATGGCGGTATGCGATGATCGTAAACAACTGCGCCAGACTGACCATAACGCCGGTTATCGCGAACAGATACCAGTCCCCCAAATCAGGCATTACCCAACCAAAGGGTATGGTGGCAGTACCGGATATCGTTACCGCCACCAGGGCGTAAAACAGAATGCCTGTGGGATGATCCTGACCGGCCAGCGTGCGCGTGGTTATATCGCGTACAGCGCTTAGCAAGGCCGAGCCAAGAGGTAACAACAACACCCACTGCATGGCCCCGAAGCCGGGCCGGAAAATTACAATGACACCGATGAACCCGACGGTGACGGCAGACCAGCGGCGCCAACCCACATGCTCGCCTAGAAACCGGGGTGCCATGGCGGTAACGATCAGCGGTCCGGCAAAGCTCACAGACATAGCCGTTGCCAAAGGCAGGTACTTCAAAGCCGAGATGAATGCTACCGTGGTGCAGACCACCGTCAGCGCCCGCAGTAACTGCAACCGCCCGTTGGTTACACGCAGCACACCGATACCACCCTGCCGCCATATCAAGACGCCCGTGAACAGCAAGGCGATAATACCGCGGATGGTCATGATCTCGCCAGTGGGGTATGCCCCGGTCATCCATTTGATAACCGCGTCCTGTGCCACGAACAGAAAGCCGGCAAGCAAGGTGCAGGCGATACCGCGATACTGATCGGGTATGGAAAAACGCAAATGCGGACTCCGGTCTGGCGGGATTATGCAATCGAGCGAGAACTCTACCCTAATTCGTCGGTAATATCCCGCGCGATATAAGCTGGTCAGCGGTCCTTAATGCTTTGTCGTCCATGCCGCGCGCGTACACGTGGCGTTGTTGAATGGCCCAGTTGTAACCCGGTTCAGCGGCTAACCCGACCCACCTGTAGGCCCGCACCCGGTCCTTCGTTCCGCCAATACCACGGGCTGCAAATTCCGCCAGCGTCATGCGCGCCACCGCGTCGCCTGAACGGGCGGCAATCGTGTACCACCACACAGCGCCCGGTACATCAACTGGTGTGCCGATTCCCCGGTACAGCATATCGGCTAGCGAGGTGATGGCATCCGGGTGCCCTTTTCCGGCGGCCTCGTGCCACATCATCAGCGCCGTTTCATAGTCGCCACCATCATAGGCCTCAAGCCCGTCAGCGAAGGCCTCGGCACCATTCCGGTCATCCGCGTGAACCGGTAATGCCAATATGAGCAGAAGGATAAAGCTGATTAATTTCATGGCTCTAGCATGACATCAAACCAAATAATTCGCGAATCACACTTCGGTTACAATCGCCAGTAACCCCTATGGGAATAGATCAACAGGGATCAGGCCCGTGGTGATGGCATACAGCAGGGCTGAAACGCTGAACACAGAAAACAGGGTCGTGATCAAAATACAGGCTGATGCCCGTTCCACCCAAAAATCGTACTGTTGCGCCAGCACGAACACATTGGTTGCTGTTGGTAATGATGCCAGCAGCACAGCGGTAAACACCCATGTGGCGTCGAAATGGCCAACCCAGCTTAAAACCACATACACGATGATCGGGTGCACAATCAGCTTGATCGGTACAATGAAAGAAAGTTCTACCGGCACCCGTTTCAACGGATTCAACGCCAACGTCACACCCATGGCGAACAGGGCGCTTGGTGCCGCCGCCTGCGCCAGATAATCAATCAGGCGTTCCACCGGTACGGGCGGCACGAAATGAATAATGGCCGCGCCAACACCGAGAATCGTGGCAATGATGAAGGGATGAAACAGGATGCTGCGGGCGATTTTCAACATAAGCTGCACAGGACTCCGTTTTTCTGTACCGGCCAGCGCCATCATGGTCGGTGCCACGGTAAAGTGCATCACGTTGTCGAAACAGAATATCAACGCCACGGGTACCGCCGCTTTTTCGCCAAATGTGAGGATCGCTAGACCCGGCGCCATATAACCGATGTTACCATAGGCCCCGGCCAGTCCCTGAATTGTGGAATCCTGAACGCTGGCGCGGCGAACAAGCTTTGCCAGTCCAAAGGTCAGCACGAAGACCGCGAAAGTCGCCGATGTACTGCCCAGCACAAAATCCCAACTGGCCAACTTTTCCACCGGTGTTTTCGATAGCAATTTAAAAAATAATGCGGGCAGCGCCAAATAGATAATGAAAGTGCTGAGCCAACCCATGGCCTCTTTGGATTGATTGGAAAGCCGGGCCGTAATATACCCAATCAAAATCAGACCAAAAAACGGCAGTACTAATCCAGCAACTTCGATCATCGACCGTTACACCCGCTAGCCACGCCAGAACGCGCGCGTAAACAAGACCAGAACTGTGAACAGTTCCAACCGGCCCAACAGCATACCCCAGGCCAGAAGCCATTTGGCACCGTCGGGCAGGGACGAGAAGTTACCTGCGGGTCCGACGATGGGGCCCAATGCGGGCCCAACGTTTGAGATGGCGGTGGCGGCACTGGAAATAGCGCTCAGAAAATCGAGACCCAACATGCCAAGGCCCAGCGCCAACAACGCATAACAAACACCGAACACGAAAAAGAAACTGAGCACAGAAACAATAACCTCATCCGAGATCGGGCGACGATTATAGTGCGGGATAAAGATACCGCTCGGCTGCATCAGATGATGCATTTGGGTGCTGGCGGCAGCGTACAGAACCTGAAACCGAAAGACTTTGATGCCGCATGTGGTAGACCCGGCGCAACCGCCAATAAACATGATAAAGAAGAACAACGGCGTCGCGAACGCACCCCACAGGGTGTAATCCTCCGTCGCATAGCCGGTGCCGGTGATGATGGAAACCACGTTGAATGCGGCATGGCGCACTGCGCTTGAAATGGCGCGCCCATCATCTAGCCACAGCCACGCGGTGGCCACCAGAATGGCCGCACCTACGGCAATCAGAAACCACTGGACCTGGCTGTCATTGAATAACGCGCGCCAGTCACCCTGAATGGTTTTCAGGTACAACAGAAACGGCAGCGCGCCCATAATCATGCCCACCGTGGCGATAATATCGATATATGGATTGTCAAAGTAGCCGAGCGAATCGTCATGGGTGGAGAATCCACCGGTGGCAATGGTGGTCATGGCATGGGTGATCGCATCAAAGCCACTCATGCCGGCAAACCAGTAGGCAGCCGACCACACGATGGTGAGAAGTAGATAAATCACGCCAATGACCATGGCGATTTCTGCGGCGCGGGGCAGCGCTTTATCGCCCTGCTCAGACGATTCCATCCGGAACAACTGCATACCACCAACCCGTAACAGGGGTAAAATAGCGATCGCCATCACGATGATACCGATACCACCAAACCATTGCAGCAAAGACCGCCACAACAAAATACCGGGCGGCGCGAAATCAAGCCCGGTGATCACGGTTGAACCGGTGGTGGTCAGACCGGACATGGCTTCAAAAAAAGCATCCGTGAAGCTCAGTCCCAGAGACGAAAAGCGGAATGGAATAGAGGCAAAAATAGCCAGCAATACCCACGCCAGCGTGGTCATCAGAAACGCCTGTCGGATGTTCAGGCGCGCACCACCCGTGTTGCAGGCAAAGGCCATAGCCACGCCCACAAACAGGGTCAGCCCAGCCGATGCGGCAAACACTGTCCAGTTATCATGGTCCGTGTACCAATCCACGAACGCTGGTACGCACATGAATAATGCCAGCGTGGCCAGCAATATGCCGTTCACCAGAAATACAGGTCTGAAATCCATGGAATGCATGTTTCGTACCTACTAATACTTCACTTATCGAGATATGGACCGAACACTATACGTTTCCGGTCTCAATCGTGGCCGGATTACCAATCATCGCCAGGAATTCGCGCCGGGTTGACGGGTCTTTACGGAACCCACCCAGCATACGGCTGGTGACCATGGTAACGCCCGGTTTGTGGACGCCGCGGGTGGTCATGCACTGGTGCGAGGCTTCGATAACGACCGCAACCCCATGAGGCTTCAGGACTTCGTCAATAATGTTGGCAACCTGGGCTGTCATCTTTTCCTGAATTTGCAGGCGCTTGGCGTAAACATCCACGATCCGGGCCAGCTTGGATATACCCACCACGCGTTTATGCGGAAGGTAGCCGATATGGGCTTTGCCGATAATGGGGGCCATGTGATGCTCACAATGTGATTCAAAGCGGATATCGCGCAGCAGAACCATCTCGTCATAGCCATCTGTTTCTTCGAAGGTGCGGGCCAGAAGCTCATAAGGATCCGCATCATAGCCCACGAAGAATTCTTCGTAAGAACGCACCACGCGTTTCGGTGTGTCGGCCAGACCTTCGCGGGCTGGATCATCGCCGGCCCATCGCAACAGAGTACGGACCGCTTCTTCGGCTTCTTCGCGTGATGGTTTGTTACTGCTCACAGCAGGTCTCCGGTGTTTAATGAACAGCGGCCACGAAGTGTGGACTGTCCAGTGAAAAGGTTGGAACGACGGCATCGAACTGACTGCCAGCCTCGTCCCGCATCCCGTAGGCGCCGCCCATCATCCCGGTCGGCGTCCCAAGCGGGGTGCCGCTTGTATACTCGAATGAGCCCCCCGGACTCAAGACCGGTTGTTCACCAATTACACCGTCACCACGCACTTCATGGACCTGCCCCGCACCGTCGGTGATGCACCAGTACCGGGTCAACAATTGAACCGGTTCAACACCATTATTTTCGATACGCACATGATAGGCCCAGACGAAGTGTGATTCGTCCGGCTCAGACTGATTTTCCAGATAGACCGGCGACACCTTAACGGTGATGGCACCCGTCGTTTCGGAATAAATGTTATCATTATCGATCATCGTTTGACTGTACTTTAAAGTGCAGGCCAAAATCCAGCAGGTGATAACAAATCAAGGTAATAAATTGAGACTTTCAATTGTCAGTTCGGCGCTGGTGGGCGTTCTCGTAGGCTTCGGGAGCAGCGTGACCATTGTGATTGCCGCCGCCCATGGCGTGGGTGCTACCCCGGCGCAGGTTGCATCGTGGATAACCGTGCTGTGCATCACCATGGGTATTAGCAGCCCCTTGCTGTCATGGTTGCACCGGATGCCCATTGTGACCGCGTGGTCCACACCGGGCGCGGCCCTGATTGGTGCCACAGCGGTGGCAGGCGTGCCCACAATCGGGATTGAGGCCGCCGTGGGGGCGTTTTTACTGGCCGCTGTGCTCATTATACTGTGCGCCGCCATCAAACCACTAGCAGACCTCATTGCCCGCATCCCCGCTGCCATTGCCGCTGCCATGCTGGCCGGGGTGTTAATCGGGTTCGTGATTGATCTGTTTGATCAGGCCGCCACGGACCCGCTGTTGGTGTTACCGCTCATCGCCGTGTTCCTTGCTGTGCGATTGTTTAACGCCACGTGGGCCGTCATTGCCGTATTGGGCACCGCCGTTGCCTGGGCCGCAATACTGGGTCGTATTGCACCGCTTGAAACAGGCTTGGCATTTTCCAGTCTCGAGCTGGTTTCGCCGGTGTTCGATACCACCGTGTTACTGGGGCTTGGCGTTCCGTTGTTTCTGGTATCCATGGCGTCACAAAACCTGCCCGGTTTTGCTGTCTTGAAAGCCGCCGGGTACGAACCACCGGCGCGATCCGCGCTGACGATTACAGGATTAGCCTCGCTGTTATCAGCGCCCTTTGGGGCCCACACAACTACCATGGCCGCGATCACAGCGTCACTGTGTACCGGCCCCGACGTCCACCCAGACCCGGCTGAGCGCTGGAAATGTGGGCTGTTTTATGGACTGTTTTATCTGATCCTCGGCACCATAGGCGTATCCATTGTGGCCGGCTTTGCCGCCCTGCCCACAGCCATCATCGCCACCGTGGCCGGTCTGGTGCTGATCGGGCCGCTCATGGGGTCCTTGCATGCGGGCCTCAGCGCCGAGGGTACCCGCTTCCCCGCCGTGCTCACCCTGACCGCCACCGCATCAGGGTTATCCCTGTTCGGCATCGGTTCGGCCTTCTGGGGATTAGCGCTTGGATTGGTGGCGCTCGGGTTAGATCGTATCATGAAGAAAAATCGGGAGGCTCTCTAATGCATCTTCAATCCATAGACACCTTTGTGGTTGGTAACCCGCCACCTCGTCGTGGTGGTCGGTACTTCATCTTCGTCAAGATACGGACGGCGTGCGGCATTGAGGGCGTCGGTGAAATCTATAACGCCACATTCGGCCCGCATCTGTGTGCAGATATGGCCGTTGACATGTTTGAGCGGCACTTTGAAGGGGCTGATCCGCACAACATCGAACGCTTGTGGCGGTTGGCTTACGGCGCCGGTTATACCCTGCGACCAGACGTGACGGTGATGGGGGTGCTCAGCGCGCTTGAAATGGCGTGCTGGGATATCATCGGCAAAGCCGCCAACCGGCCTGTCTATGACCTGATGGGGGGCAAGGCGCACGAGCGGTTACGCAGTTATACGTATCTGTACCCCACCGAAGGCGACGTTTACCCGGATCCGAACGTGCCCAACGTCTACAACGACCCGGACATCGCCGCCGAGATTGCGCTGCATTGGGTCAATGAAGGCTTCACAGCCGTTAAGTTTGATCCGGCTGGTCCCTATACGGTCTATGACGGACATCAGCCCACAATGGAAGACCTGGAACGGTCTGAGATGTTCTGCAAGCGTATCCGCGAGGCCGTTGGCACCCGCGCCGATATGCTGTTCGGCACGCACGGGCAATTCACCGTGTCAGGGGCCAAGCGCATGGCGCGCCGCTTGGAAAAGTATGAGCCCTTGTGGTTCGAAGAACCGACCCCGCCGGAAATGCCCGAGCAGATGGCCGAAGTGGCCCGCTTTACCAGTATTCCCATTTCAACGGGCGAACGACTGTGCACCAAGTACGAGTTCGCGCGCGTCCTGAACGCAGGTGCCGCCTCAATCCTGCAAATGAATTTGGGCCGGGTTGGCGGCCTTATGGAAGCCAAGAAAATCGCAGGAATGGCCGAAACATATTACGCGCAAATTGCGCCGCATTTATACTGTGGCCCCATCGCCGGTGCGGCAAATATTCAAATCGCCACCTGCTCACCCAATTTCCTGATTCTGGAAAGCATTCAGAAGTGGGATGGCTTTTATGCTGAGTTGCTCAAAAAGCCAATTCAGTGGGAAGACGGCTACGTCATTCCACCCAGCGAGCCGGGCTTGGGTGTAGAACTGGATGAAGATGTGGCCCGTGCACATCCATACGGCGGCAAGGAATTGCACCTGGAGATGGAACCTGATCCGATCTGGAAATAACGGTGGTTTAAGTAACAACATGAGAGTCTGGCCTCAACAAGCCAAAACGACCGTATCCCCTCCCAGAGCGGACATGATTATACGTTGTTAATCACTTCTGCCTGTAGCCATTAAGCGGAAGTACCGGTAGCAACGTTGACGACAGATTACCTCCCCCTATTACTCCAAGGTTAGAATGCCGCTTTCCATTGCTCAGTATCAACAAACCACCGCTCTTCATGGACCTTGTCACCAGTGAATTTAAACAGTACGGCAAGCTGGCTACCATCCGTGACTTTTTCACTCTTCCACTCAACAATCGAAACAACCTCCTCCTCGTTTCCGATCTGACGAAGTGAGCTAATCTCGAAACCTGGTGGCAACGCAGCGCCCAGGTTCTCAAGTATACTTCGAAATGCGGCCTTACCTTCATGCACATCGCTTTGGCCAGGCACGACAAAAATCATGTCATCAGTGTAATCCGTAATCAGAGTGTCCCAATCGCCTCGTGCAACTGCTTCCCATCCCCGTTTCACTATCTCAGCATTATTTGTCATCGTGTTTTTCTCCATCAGGTTCGGTTAATGATACCGTAGGTGTGCTGTCGAATTCGGTATCTATATAGAATTTGACCACAAACGGGTATAGGTCAATGACTAAACCCACTATGGGGCTTCAACCGGATATTCTGCCGGTCAACATTAAAGACTGTTTAGCCCTCTTAAGCAGGAACTTTCTCAGGGTATATTTGGCTCAGCCCCAATAGCAAAAATATTTTGAGGGAGTTCAAAACTTCCGAGAATAGCCATGTGTGGACGGTGGTGTAGCTTCGATATGGGATATAAGGTCTTTATATCTACTCCGATGCATCGATCTGTGCTGCCATCTCATCAAAAGACGCGGCCCAGAATTCCGAAAGGAACCCGATAGCTTCCTGGTTCGAAACTTCGGAATGGGTTCCTTTGGTATCGCAGGCCTGTCCCATTGTGTAGCGCACCTCCGTTCCGGAGTCCGTTTCAATCAATTGATAGGTTTCCGGCATACTAATGCCTTCCCGTCCAGGATCACTCATACGCGTTGAGAAGTATTCAAAGGGTTCCCAGTCCGTGACGGTGTAAAAGAAGTCTGCCATTTCATGAGCGCAATGGTAATCCGACCCCGGACCAATACGACCCTCAGGATTTTCGACTGTTACAGCTTTCATATTTACCATCCAGCGCTGTTTCCGTTCCGGCGCGACTAACGCATCCCAGACAATTTTGATCGGCAAGTTTAGATGGCGACGAAAAGTCCAGACACCGTCAGTTTCCTCCAAGTAAACCCGCTCGCGCCGCGCTCTGAATTTCTCCCAGGCAGCACCCAAGTCATAGACTTTCATAGAGACATCACCGAAGTGCTCAATCTCCTGGCAGTAGGGCGTCAATGCTGCGTTGATATCCATAGCATTGACGGCGGCCTCGCTGAAAAGGGCATAGCTTTTAATACCCGTTACTGCCTTGACGTCTGTCTTGGCCATGCGGTGAACGAGGATAACATCTGAACCTGAAATATCGGTCACGGGGCCGAACTTCATTTCTTCGAAATTCCCATAATGAGCCATGATCTTGAGATCCAAGTTTTCCACATTGGCGCATGCACGGCATGGGCAGGTCGTATTGGTGATAATATCCCGTTGGCGAGTGGCGAAGGCATTGTAAATGTTTTCGCAAATCGTCAAAAACACGTCGCCTGAGGGGAACTCCTCACTTGTGGAATAAGCCAACACGGCATCGCCGTCCATGCGCCAGAAATGCAAAGGATCGCCAACCTGCTCTACCAACGATGTGAGAAGTGAATGCAGGATCGGATTTGCGTGGTCTTGCTCGGATGAGGTTAAGAAAGCTGTGTAGCCTGAAATATCCGCAATTAGCAGGTACCCGTTGTGTGATGCCATTGTAGCATTTTTCCTCTTTGATAGGCTCACGCCCAAGCGCAAATCATATTCCTGCATTGAACGTTTGTCTATTATGGAAATTGCCTGAAACAGGGGCAAGCTATCAGCAAACATCTGCTCTGGGTCCAGGCTGTGTAAAAACAGTCACCGACTTTCCTATATGCCATGGGCGTAGGTTTGAGTGACTTTAGCTTGGCCATTTTTTACCTTACCACTTTCGGAAGTTGTCGAGTCGGATTTG